>Ga0335078_10010218_pt1 | contig 13905 bp, 11 predicted proteins | sample Lox_Sample_32_FD_206711 | JGI IMG/M metagenome (GOLD analysis project Ga0335078, IMG submission 206711) | Soil microbial communities from Loxahatchee National Wildlife Refuge, Florida, United States - Lox_Sample_3.2 | ecosystem: Environmental > Terrestrial > Soil > Wetlands | place: USA...
GCGTTCAAGGCCGTCGCGGCGCAGACGGGCGGTGACTTCTCCCTGATGGAGCGGACCGTTCCGCCGCGCGGCCGGCGTCCGCTGCCGCACAGGCACGTGAACTGCTCGGAGGCCTTCTGGGTGCTGGACGGGACGATCACGTTCGTGTTCGACGGCGTGGAGCAGCATGGCTCGCTATGGCATGGAACCGGCCTGACCAAGCCTCCGTTCGCGCTAGGTGCGGGCGGTCACGTGGGCGGACGCTCCCCCAGTCAGTGGTGGCCGTGGAAGAAGAATCGAGAAGTGCGGCTGATGCCGGCGTTCGGTGACCGTGGACGGAGGCCTGCGTGGTCACTCAGGTGCGGGTCCGCGCGCGCTGGTCGGCGGTGCTGGCCGTCGCTGGCGGTGACACAGGTGGCCGGGTGGTCCCGGTCGGGCGCCGAGTCGCTGCCATGTCGTATGGCGATCTGCGCGACACCCAGCACAGCCACCATCAGCCGGGCTGTCACGCTACATTTCACCAGCGCTGACAGTCCCCGCCGAATGCCTCAACGCCTACACCCGCAACGAACAGCGATGAACGCCAACCATGTCCGGCATGGCGAATACGTGGTCACGTAAGTCGCGGCAAAGCAGTCAGCTAGCCGTCAGCGTTGGCTTCAGATGGCGGACGACCGGACTCATAATCTGTCGGTCGGCGGCGAGCAGCGCCGTAATGAACATTCTGCGCGGCTGCCTACGCCGGACCTCGCTTGGTCATCTCCGCTCGGAATCGGCGATACCGCGCTGTCCTCGTGCGCCGAGACCTACGATCCGAATGGCCCTGCGGCCGGTCCTATTGTGCTGGTGAGGACACGCCCTGCTTCGAGAGCCTGATTCCGTTTGTCTCCGACCTCAGGGAGTCGAGGGCCTTCTATGTCGGCGGCCTGGGGTTGCCCGTGGTGTTCGAGGACGACGTCATCGTCGTGGCGGGCGGCCCGGGGGGCCGCGTGGTGCTGCACCGCAGCGACCGGGGGTCACGACGAGCGGGGCATCTTCCCCGCGGGCAGCGGTGCCGGCGGGGCGGCCGTGCGGTTCGCCGTGGAGGATCGATCCCGGCGAGTGCGAGCGGCAGGCGGCGGAGGCCGGGCTTTCGGTTGTGCGGCCGGCGCAGGGCGCGGCGTGGGGGCGCTTCGTCGTGCTCGCTGATCCCGATGGCCGCCCGGTCGTCCTGGCCCGGGTGAACCGCCCGGACGCGCCAGCCCGGAACTAAATCGTCGGCCGAACAGCCCGGCCGCCTCGGCCTCGTGACGCGAGTGCGCAAACCGCCCGTAGCCGACGGTTGGCGCCGAGGGATTCACCTTCGGCTCACACTGTGTAATCGGCGCCGACCCGGCCGAAGCGCGCATCGCCGCCGATATGCTCGGCAACCTGGTTGCCGAGATGGCCACCCGATGCCTCGCCGAACCGGCTGATCTGCGCCCGGCGACTTGACTTAGGCCAGGACTCGATGGTTGACCGTACAGCAGGGCTGTGGACTGCTGGTTCGCCGTTCGCGGGGGCCGACTTGCGCACTAACGATGGCCGGTAGCGTGGGCGCGCCGTATGTGGGACGGTGAAAACGAAGTCGGGTGCGACCGCGGTGCAGGTGGCGCGGTCCTCCCGGCGCGGCTCGCGGTATACCGCAGCGCGTAGCCGCGACGCGCCGAGAAACGAGTAAGGAGGGAGGTGCGATGGAGCCACCCCGAGAAGCGCCTACCTTTGCGGAAATCACCGAGTTTGCCAGGCACCTGCCGCTAGACGAGGGGATAACGCTACTGAGGAGAGTGCACGTCGCGCCTTCTGCTGCGCCAGCTGCTAGTACAGCTGTCCCGGGGAGGGAGCCGGTGTACACGTCGTGGGAGGACTACCTGGGGCGGACTACCGTTTCGCAGCGCATGCTGTGGTGCAGAAAAAAGGCAGAGCGAGCCAATCGCAAGCGGCTGATGTCTGCCGAGCCAGACGTGAAAATCAGTGGCGCGGATGTCTGGGCATTGCTGGAGGCAGCCCGGGGTCGATGTGAGCACTGCGGCTCATTGGCAGTCGAGACACGCCCTTCAACCGCCACTGGTCAACCTTCGCCATGGGAACATGTGGGGAGACGGATCGGGTCGCTCGGGCACCGCATCGCCCGGTTCAACGGTGGTTCTAACGCTCCAGACAACCTGTGCTGGTCCTGCCTGTGGTGCAACACGTGGCCCGGCGAGCGGTGGCTTGGTGCCACCGATCACGGCGGCTTGCAGCCTCCTGGAGCCCTGTGCGGCATACCAGGTTGCGGTGTCGTCCGGCCGGAGGACGCGGACCTTCCGCTTCTGCCTGATCAGTGTCCCGATCATGACGGCGCGCTCGGCGAACTGTGCGCCACGTGCCTCGGCATCATGCGCACGGTCCGGAGAGAACACTGGCTCGGCACGCGGATCAGTTTGCGAGAGGAATACCGCCAGCAGCACAACAAGTGCGCGCAGTGCGATGCGCTGCTCGTGCTGCCCACGGTGGAAGAAATGCACAGATGCCGGACGGTCGTCACCGCCCCGTTCGGCGATAAAGGCTCTCGTGCCAGGATGGACTCCCTGTGGGGAGCGGGCGTTCCGGGGCACTTCACCTATCAGCCGTGGGTCGAAGATTCACGGCGCGCCGCCGGGGCGGCGGGACTGGCCGCCGATGAGTACGTCCTCATGACCGCTCAGAGCCGGCACCGCTGCAGCGGATGCGCGGCGGATGCGGGAATGGTGTCCGAGAGCGTCGCCAGGATAAGGGAGGAACTGGCCCGGTTGCGGCGAGTCCACGGCAGTCTGTACGCAGTCAGCTTTGATCCGCTATCGCTTGACCCCTGGCAGGCGCGGGCGATCGGTACCCGCCGCAAAGCTCTGAGTGCCGAATCTCCCGGAGGGCTGCGAAGGCTGATCGGCGACGACAAGCGCCAGGCTACAGCTAGGCGAGCATCGGTAAAGACCGTCTGACCAGCCCGAAGGCTCGGAAATGGCCTAGGACATGCGAGGCTGGCAGCCGAAGGCAGGACATCCGACCGCAAGTGACGGGAAGCCACATCGGTCGAGTGGCCCGTCGACTTCGTGCCCAGAGAATTCCTGAAAACCGCCCGCCACACCGCGGGATCGAAGTCTAGGCCGTCGTTAGAAATCTCAATCTCTTCAAATGTCAATCGCTGCCTTGCGCGAGTTTCAGTTTCAGCATTACAATGCCCATATCCGTGGCCACACACAGCTCTGCGCTGTCGGTTAGGGCTGTGTCCTGGACGCTGCTTTCCGCATTGATCTCCATGAGCCTTTGAGCGAGTGCTAAGATTCCAGACGCGAATTCGGCCATTCTTGTCCGCAGCGACCAGGATAGGCGCGTTGTGCAGCTTTCGGATGCGCAGTCGCGCGATCGCGTCCGCATGCGGCGGGATATCCAGCATGAGGACCTTTCTGGTCAGGAGGTCCCAGGCGCGGATGTGCCCGCCGCCGTCCCCGGTCACCACTATGTCACGGTTATCCAGTCGACCCAGTGAGACGGTCTTAGCGCCGAGCTGGTGATCACCGAGCGGGTCACCGACGGCCTGGTGGGTGCGTAGGTCCCAGATTCGTGCAGTTCCGTCATCGGAGGTGCTGACTAGCAGATCCTTGCCGTCAGAGGTGGCGAGGTCGGTAACTTTGGCAGTGTGCCCGGTCAGCGGAGCACCTACTGGGACCTGAGTGATCAGATCCCAGACCCGCAGAGTGGAATCCTCGAAGGTGGATATTAGAACCCAGCGGTCATCCAGTTTGCAAGTCAGGAGACAGCGTATAGCGTCTGGCCCACGGAGGGTACCAATTCGCTGCTGAGTACCGACGTTCCATACGTGAACCACTCGCCAACCACCCTGCGCTGCGATGATGTTGCCGTCGACTGCGGCGGCGGCCATGGCGAACGTATAGAGACTGGACGTGCAGTGCGGTGCGACTTGTCTGCCTGCAGAGAGTGAATGGACCCGCAATGCTCCCTTGAATCCACCAGTGACTACGAGCGGAGGACCCGGAATTGCCGCGGGAGCGGGCATGATAGCCAGTCCGGAAACGTCGTGATCGGCACCACAAAGCGGTTCCCCGATCGGCCGCATTGAGCGCAGGTCCCACATCCGCACCTCATCGAGGGAGCAGGTGAAACCGACCGGGACTCCGTCCACCTGGCCGAATGTGAATTGGACACCCATTTCCGGGTAGCGGCTCTGGATGCTGAACGGGGTCCCGAGTGGAGTCCCGGTCGCTAGATCTACGATCCGGACAGTTTCGTCGTAGGCAATCGAGGCGACGACAGTCCGGTGGTCTACCTGGCCAGCGACGGCACATCGAACGAACTCAGTATGCCCCAAGGCGGGCATCCCAACTCGCATCGCCGTGCGGATATCGACGGCATGAATACCGTTATCCTCACGCGAGAACAAGACGATCGGGCAGGAGACATGAAATGCCACGTTGAGACCGTTCGATGTCGGCGCCACTGCTTCGGCTAGATCTAACGCCCTAGTCGGCAGGGAGGCAACGGAGCGACAGGTGGTTACCGTCCGTTGCCTGCGGTCCAACCCTCGCGATCCAAAACGGCGTGGCAGCAGCGTGGTGCCCGGGTAGCGGGCGTGCTAGCCGCGGGTCACCGCGGAGCGGATCAGCTGCGCGACCGTGCCGGGCGACTCCAGGTAGGGCTGGTGGGCCATGCCGGCCAGCACGACGTGCCGGGTGGCGGGAAGCCGGCCGGCGAGCTGGCGGCAGCGGTCCACTATGAAGGGGACGTCGAGGTCGCCGCACGCGACGGTGACCGGGGACCGTGATCTCGGCGAGGCGGTGCCAGGCGTCCACGCCGGCGGCGCCATCGGCCTCTGCCTCGCCGTTGGCGATGATCACCGCGTTCATCTCCAGCGCCAGCTCCCGCGCGGCACCGCCCACCCGTCCCTCGCTCTGGCCGGGGCCGTCCAGCCACAGCCAGGTCTCCAGGCGGTTGATCTCCTCAGCGTCCCGTGCCGCGTAGGCCTTATCGAGCAGCAGGTCCAGCCGCCGGGTGCCGGCGTCGAGCTCGGGCTCGGGGGCGCCGCTCACCGTGGTGCCCATCACCACCAGGCCCGCGACCCGGCCGGGAGCGGCCAGGGCGGCGTCAAGCGCCAGCCCGCCGCCCGCCGAGGCGCCGGCCAGCCACACTGGGCCCGTACCAGTGTGATCGAGGACGGCGAGCAGGTCATCCAGGTGCGAGAACGGCTGCGTGCCTGGCGGCGTCTGCCCGTAGCCGCGGCGGTCCTAGGCCACCACGGTCAGCTCAGGGGCCAGCAGCCCGGCCACCCCGCCCATCCCCGCCGGTTCGCGACGCCCTCGTGCAGCAGCACCACCGTCTGGCCGCCGCCCGGCCACCGTTCCGCGGCCAAGCTGGCGCCGTCCCTGCCGACATCGAACCGCTCCGCCATGACCCCATGCTGCCGGCAGCGCCGCCCGGCGGCAAATGAATTCGGCCGCCGCGCTCATCGCCAGCCTCTTCGCCCCGGCTCCGCCAGACTGGTACGGCTGAGCATGGCACACGACCAACGGCTCATGAACCCCTGATCTGCACGGCAACTGATGCGTGGCGGAACCCGGCTGCGATCCGCTCTGAGCTGGGCGATCTGGGCGTACCCAGCCGACTGCGAACACCCGGTCATGACGAAATGATGGTGTTGCCGGTGCGCATGTCTTGGGTTGATTAACATGCTTGCTGCCGGCTCAGCCGCGCCTCAGAGACCAAGACGTGACCTTCACCTGGCGGGGACCGAGGTCTTCGAGGCTGTCGCGATCATCGCTGACGAGGCGGAGCGCGTCGCGTAGGTCACGGGTTGTCCCGGGTGATCTCGTGCAGCGCTCCGTCCGGTCCCAGGCGGAACCTGCGCGGGGTGCCCATCTGTGCGACTGCCTGCTTCATGGCCGCCTCGCGCCTGGCTTGCTCTTGGCCTGTGGGGTCGCTCACCCTGAACTCGTGCATGTGGACCTCGGAGGGGTCGATGTCGCCGGGCTCCTGACGGCCCTCCAGGATGAAGCCGAACAATGCCCGGAGCGCGTCCTCGCCGAGCTCCAGGGGATGGAATGGCAGCGGGTACGGTCCCTGGCTCGGCCAGCCGGGCACGGGCACAACCGGATGCTCGCCAGCCCAGTAGGGCACCTCGAAGTCGCAGGGCTCGCCGATGTCCTCCACGATCCCGTCGCCGGGGGACACGCTCAGGGAGCGGGCCAGCGTGCCGTTCTCCCAGATCGCGAAGGCGAGCCAGTCCACCACTGAGTGCATTGCGTGCAGGGTCACCCGTTGGGCCGCCCCCAGGGAGAGGATGTGCGCGGGCAACTGTGACGGGCGGTCCAGCATGAACCTGCGGTCGCACAGCAGTTCCGCTCCGGGCAGGATGGTCACGCACGTGCTGTCGTCGGGCGGGTAGCAGTCATCGAGCGAGCTGTCGCCGACGGCCTCGACCGTGTAGCCGCGCTGAACGTAATCCTGGTGAACCCGGCGCACGAGTGCTCCTGCCTCGGCCAGGCCCGAGCGCGAGGCGCCCCGCAGGGCAGGGCGGATGTCACCGTCGGAGAGTGCCAGTAGCCCGGTCTTAGCGCCCATGCTGCCCCTCCAGCGTGTGTCGGCCGCCCGGGCTTGCCGGGCCGGCGTTTCCGTCACGCTGCTTGAGCAGCGCACCGGCGATACCCTCCGCGCCCGCGGGGAAGCCGGCATCGGTAACCGCTCCAGCATGAACCATGCCCCGATAGTCCCATCTGCCCCGGGGCCACCGCTATGGACGCCGCGTTTCGCGAGGACCGGGGCTGCCGTGGGCCGGGCGAACGTCCCGGCCGGGCCGGCGGCGAGCGGAGGCGGGCTGCCGGCGGTCCGGCTGCCAGCAGGCCCCGCGCGCGGAGCGACGTGCACGGCCCGGGGCGGCCCGCAGCGGACAGCGCGGCGCTAGGGCGGAGGCAAAGGGATCAGCTGCCGGCCAGGCCCCCGCCAGTTGCAGTCCGGGCCGTAGTAGATGCAGTGCGCCCAGTGATCGGGCTCCTCGTGGTAGACGAGGTCCAGGCCGACGATCCACACCCGTGGCACCCGCCCGTCCGCGCCAGCCTGTGACCAGTGCCGGTTCACCCGTGCGACGGCCTCCCGCAGCGAGATGCCGGAAAGCGCCGCCATCTCATCCGCGACCTGCCAGCAGAAGGCCAGCGCCTCGGCATCGCCGGCGCACGGGAACTCGCCGTGGGATCGCAGCAGGGACCGGTGCACCAGGTACGCCGGAGGTCCCGGCTTCCCGCCCGGGCCCGGCGGCGTGCGCTCGGCGACCAGGCCCTGGACGTCGTCCCTGTCCAGCCCGTACTCGGCCAGGAACCTGGCGAGGTCCTCCGCCCGCCCCACGCAGACGAACTCACGGCCGGCAGCGCCGGGCACCGATGTCATAGCCCGGTTATTACCGGGCCGGAGCGGCCGGCTCCGCGAACCGGGCTTTCCTGCACGTTGACAACTACTCCGGCGATCAGCGGCCATCGAAAACCGCTCACAACATACCCACTACGAATGGTGATCAACGCTGGTCGACCGTACACGATCAATAACCGCCTAATCTGTACCGCAGGGCACTGCAGATCGTCCGCCTGTAGTGGCATGCGTAACCGGTTGACCTGTGTGGGGCACCAGCGCTCACGTGACCAGAGGGATAGGTGTCTGGCCGTGGGTGCTGCCGGGGTGGTGCGTGCGCGCGCTTCCGCGGAAGCGCGCTTTGTGCAGCATTTCGCAAACCGCTTCCGCGGGTACGACGCAGTCGGCCCCTTTTCGCGGATCGTTTCGTCCGATTTGCGGTATTTGCGAAGCAAGCCTAACCCCGGCCGAGTTCGGGTTCACGATGTGGGAAGGGGTCCGCCACCACCGGGCCGAGGCGGACCTGGTTTACTTCGCCGATGAGACCCGCGACCTGGAGCACGGGCGGCCGCTGGTGCTGGTCGAGCTCAAGGCCCCGGGAATGAAGCCCGGGACAGGGACCGGGCAGGCCAGGTCCTATGCCTACTGGTGCCTACTGGGTGAAGCCCGCCTACTACGTGATCACCGACGGCGATGTCCTGACGGTGTGGAACTACCAGGGCGGCGCGGTGCCTGACGTGCAGGTGATCGAGGTGAAGCGGGCCGACCTGCGCGCCCGGTTCGACGAGCTGTACAGCATCCTCAACCCCGGTGCCGCGGCGGCGGTCCGCGAGGTCAAGATCGGCCGGCTCACCAAGGGCTGACCAGAAGGCAGACGATGCCGCGGGCTACCTGCCGTCTGGTGCGAAAGGCTGCCTGCTGAAGGCCGGGGCTGGTGAGGCTGCCGAGGAGCGCCTGGCTCTTACAGCGGTTCGGCGTGGCTGCCGGGAAAGCGGTCGGGCGCTGTGTTAGCCCCCATCGTGATGAGCGCCGTCGGCTACTCGTGGCGAGCGCCAGCACGGCCACCCGCCGGCCCGCGAAAGGCCGCGGCGCCGCGGCGTACTCACACCGACCCGAAACGCTCATCTCCCGGCTCGCCGAGGCTCGCGGCGCCCGGCCCTTGCAGCCAGCCCCCGGAGTGAACGTTGCGGATAGTAACGACCGAACCCGATGTGAGGCGCGCAGTTCCGCCCGATTGAGACGCTGCTGCATGAATCTCGCGCTGCATGAGATCAGACGTCCATAACGATGCATTCTGCGCGAGCGGTCAGCGGCGCTTACCCGTTGGGGAGTGACGCAGGACCTGCAGCCCGGGGGATCCGCATGTGTGATAATCACACTATGGGCCGTGAGGCTGTTGTTACCCAGGCCGACCTCGGACGGCGCATCGCGGATGCGCGAACTGAGGCTGGCATGACTCAGGCTGATCTGGCTGCCCGCATTGGCCTGGAGCGCACCGCGCTAGTCAGGATTGAGTCGGGAGAGCGCAAGGTTTCCGCGACGGAACTGGTAGCCATCGCGGGCACCCTGGACATGCCGGTCGACTGGTTCTTCACCGAGTCTCCGGCCGCGGTCGTCAGCCGGCGCCGCGATCCGGCGGTAGGCGGGTTCTCCCGCACCCTTGATCGTGCCCTGGAAAACGCTGCGAGGGATGTGGGCTACCTCGTTAGCCACCGCCTGGTGGCGACAGCGGCGCATGTGCTGCGCACGGCACCAGAGAGCTTCGAGGACGCCGAGAACCTTGCCCGCAGTGTCCGCGCGGAAGCAGGACAGCCGGATGGCCCGCTGCTGGATCTTCAGTCCGTCGCGGAGAGCCTGGGACTGCTGGGATTCTCCCTCGCGCTCGGTCCCGATGCCGGTGACGCCGCATACGTTGAGGTAGGAAACGTTGGCGTAGCGGTCATCAACGGGACGGCCGATCCTGGGCGGCGGAGGTTCAGTCTCGCTCACGAGCTTGGTCACCACCTGGCTGGTGACGCTTACGAGCCGTCCCCCCGGCTGGGCGCATCGGATACCGAGCGCATGTTCAACGCGTTCGCCGCGCACCTGCTTATGCCCCGGTCCTCCGTGCTGGGCACCTGGGATGAATTTTCGGCCCTGTCGCCGCGGCTGGCCGCCATCGCGGTCGCCGTGCGGTTTAGCGTGAGCTGGACCGCTGCATGCAACCAGCTCAAGAACCTCGGCCTCATTGACTCCCGGGAGCGCGAGCGCCTGCTCGGGGACGACCTGCGGCGAGGGGAACTGCTCGAATTCGGCGAGCGCTTCGCGGTAGAGCTTGACCCGCCGAGCATTCCCCCGGGTTACGCCCGCGCGGTGGTGAGCGCCTACCGGAAGGGGCAGCTGACCGCGGCCAGGACAGTAGAACTGCTGCACGGTTCTGCCCGCGAAGCCGACCTCCCTGAGCCGGATGCCATGTCACTGGACGAACTTCGCCGAGAGTTCGAAGCAGGGCTGTGACCAGCCTCGCTTTCGACACCACGGCACTGAGCCATTTCGCTCGCGCCGACCGCATGGACGAGCTGCAGATGGCCGTAGCCGACGACGACCCCGTTCTCCTGGCGGAAGTGGCGGCAGAACTGGCCCGGGGCGTTCCCGGCTACCCAGCGCTGGGCAGCGCAGCGGCCGGAGGCTGGCTCAAGCAAGTCGAACTTGAGGAACTGCCTGAGCTTGCCGCGTTCGCCAGGTACAAGGGCGAGCTCGGCGGCGGGCCGGAAAGAAACAATGGCGAAGCGGCAGTGCTCGCCTGGGTAAGCGTCAACGGCGGCGTAGCCATTATTGACGAGGTGGCGGCTCGCACGATGGGAGCCCGGGAACGCTTGCAAGTCCACGGCTCACTGTGGCTGCTCATCCGGAGCTTCAAGAGCCGTGTGCACGACCGTGCCACGGTCGAGGCAATCGTGGACGACCTTATCGGCACCGGGATGCGCCTGCCGGTCGGCAGCGGCGCGGCCCTTTTCGCCTGGGCCTACGGAGATGGAATTCTCCCGTAGCAAGGTGAACCGGGCACCGTCTCGTCTCTCCCGCGATGGTCATGAACCCGCTGCTGTCAGCCCGGCTGCAGCGAGGCCGAGGTCGTCGACCCTCATACCCATAGACCCGAGCGGGCCGACGCCGAATGGACGTTCTGCGCGCACATAGCGCTCATTGATCGGTCCGCTTGACAAGTACCTATTCGGCAGGACGGAACGCGATCGTGTCGGCTACCGGTAACGCAGCGGGCGGGGGGCCGTGATAGGAGTCACGGGCGGCCTGTGCGAGGTCCTTGAGGAAGTCGCTGCGGAGGTCGAGGTCTTCCCGGTCGATCCGCAGGCGGTACATCCCGTACCTGGCCCGGTAGGTGAGCATCTCGATGCCGGCGGCTTCGATGCGCTGGTCCATCTCCTCGGAACGGGGAATCTTGAAGTCGGCGATCAGCGGGGGCGTCTTGCGCGGCACGAAGGACACGTAGTTGCCGGCCACTCCCGCGCGGGCGATCCCGATGTAGTGCCTGTTGTACTTCGGGCTGATGCCTGGGTCGACCTCCTGGACGATCTTCAGGAGCGCCTCGGTTATCCCCATCGTCTCGGCCGACGCCCTGGTGAGCCAGTAGGCCCGGTCGGCCGGCTCGTCCTTTTCCTCGTCCTCCTCGATCCCCAGGGTCATCCGGTCCAGGACGGTCGTGAACACAAGCGTGACCGCGCTGCCCACCTCGATCGCGCTGACCTGGATGGCGATGATCGGGATGAACCCGTTGAACAGGCTGATGACGTTGAAGAACCGGGCGGTGATCTCCTCGGCGACGATCACGGCCACGTGCTGGTACTGCGGCCACCGGCGCCGCTCGATGTCCCAGTACTCGATGGCCCGGATGATGTGGGACTCATCCGTCGCCCCCAGCTGGAGCTCGACCTCGTACCTGGTGTTGGCCAGCGGGTCATACAGCAGCATGTCAAGCCGCCCGCCGCGGGGCTGAGCCCGCTCCACGTCCCTGACGTCAACATCGCCCAGGCCGAGCAGGCCAGGGTCTGCTCGGCTGGCGCAATCGGCGTCACCATCAACTCAGGCATACAGAACGGGCAGATCTGCGCCGTCGTCAGGTCCGCCAAGGACCGAGACGTCCCCTTATGCCGATGAGCGGAAGTCGCAGGCCCGAATATTTATGCGCCGTCTGCATAACCCTACCTCTGGTCACGACAGTCAACTGAGACCTGTGATCCATGTCGAGGGCGAGCCTATTGCCGAATCGGCGCCAACGGGGACCTTGGCACCTCGGCAGGACCGTCTCCCCCGCCCCGCCTCAGTGAACCAGATTAATCATATTTCCACAATCATGAAAATGTCGATGGGTGCCACTGCTGGGACGCTCATCGGCTAACCGGCAGGGGCGCGGAACGTGACGGCGGCGTAGCGCGAGTTGCGCTACGCCGCCGCCGTGCCGCGTTACTGGCGCTTGCCGCGTGCCCGGAAGGCCTGCAGGAGCGCGAGAATTGCCGCGGTGAGGTAAAAGAGGTCGCCGCTTACGTGAATGACCGCGAGATAGGTAGCCATGGCATTTCCCTTTCTAGGCCGAGTCGGCACGAGAGTTCCTCGCTCCACAACTCAAGGCTGAGCCGCTTCCTATGTGCGTTGGCGATCCTTGGCGGGGTGGCTATTATCTTTGACAAGCTTTGGCAGGTACCGTCACCGCGGGTGCCTGAGTGCCGGGAACTGGCCGACGCCAACGATTGCCAGCTCGTGTCAAGACGGGAGGCACATGCCGGGGATCCGCATGCCGGACGAGGCCGCGCTGGCGCCCGGACCGCTGCGCGACCTGACCATGATCGTCCACGAGCTGTACCGGGCGGCAGGCCAGCCAGCGACGAGGGCGATCGCGCGGCGGATCGCGGCCAACCCCGCCTTGGTCGGCACCGCCAGTCACGAAAGCGTCCGGGCCGTGCTCAGCGGAAAGCCGACCCGCTGGGACGTGCTGCAGGCAGTAGGCCACCAACTGGCCCAGATGGCGCACCCGCCCCGGGATCCGGTACCGATCGCGGAGAGCCTGCTGCGGCACTGGAACGAGGCACAGCGTAACGACGGCGGCAAGTCCGCGAGCGTCCTCCCGGCGCGGGAAGCGCGTACGCGCACCCCCGAGGAAGTGACGGAGATCCTCCGTGAGCTGGACGAGGTGCTCGAAGCGGATCCCGAACAATTCGTAAGGAACTTTGTCCAGCCGGGGAGGAGAGAATACGAGGAGCCCCGGACATTCCTGGAACGATTCAACAAGATCATCCCCCTGCTCGGTGAACAGCTCAATCGGCGGCCGAGCGCCCCAGAGCTCGCCGAGCTGATCGTGGCTCTTCTTGTCATTTTCGAGACGAGCCTCGGCAAGGACATTCCGCAGCCTTACGAGCTAATTAATAACGCATATATGACGGGCAATGAATATCGCAGGGCTGCCGAATTTGCCGCAGAGGAGACGCTGGCCGGTAACGACGAATTCCCATTCGACCAGTTCTTCTCGGAACTTTACCACGACGGAGACATCAGGTCGGCATTCCAGTACTATCTGCCGATATCAACGTCTTATTTTAGCAGGCTCTTCGATGATTTCGTGGCTCGTCGAGGCCCGATAAATCATGACTACTTCCGGGCCGTCCTGGATATCCTTCGGACGGAGTCGCATAACCGAATTCAGGAACGGCGCCGCCGGAAGTATAGGCAGACGCAGAGCGTGCGATTCGAGGCAGCCCTGCGGCAATCGATCGGAAACCGGGACTTCGCCGAGGCGCGGAGCAACTTCGCGCAACTCCAGGCTGTGGACCGGGCCCGCGCCGACGAGCTACGCGAGGAGGTTGGCTTCCTCTGGCTCGATGACTCTGACTGCAATGTCGCGGCCGGCCTGTGGCTCCGCCTCGCCACCGGCCACCCCGCCCGGGCCAAGGTCAACGACGTCCCGTTGCCGCCCGGCGTGGTGCTCCCGCTGGAACTGGCGATGTTCCCCGCCCCGGCCACCCCGCCCGAAACCGCCGCAGCCCCGGTACCAGCCCAGGCCGCAGCTCCAGTACCGCCGCCCCGCACTGTGCGGGAAGACGATCCTTGCGACATCATCTTGCGGCTCTTCAAGGTGCCGCCAGCTGCCGCGCGGAAACTTGCCGAAGGGCTGATACCGCCAAGCGCCCGGCAGCAAGGGCCGTGGGAGTCCGACGGCACGCCGGCTGGGAGCCCTGACGCACCCTGCCGGGTCCTCGCCTATCCGGGCAGTGATCCCGTTACGATGGCCGTCCTCGCCCCGGAGATCATGCGAAGAGAAGCACTGCTGGAAGACAGCAGGATCGAGTACCTGGTCATCGTGTCCCCGCGCGGCGAGATTGACGAGGAACTCCGGCGGCTGGCACACGGCTGGAACGAACGCGGGAAATTTCCGTTCCTCATACGGCTATTCGGAGCGGCCGACCTCAGGGCCACGATCACGGATCCTGAGACCCTGCTCGAAACCCTCCGGCACCGTCCTCGGGTGCCCGGTCCATGGCGCCGCTACCT
>Ga0335078_10010219_pt1 | contig 13904 bp, 10 predicted proteins | sample Lox_Sample_32_FD_206711 | JGI IMG/M metagenome (GOLD analysis project Ga0335078, IMG submission 206711) | Soil microbial communities from Loxahatchee National Wildlife Refuge, Florida, United States - Lox_Sample_3.2 | ecosystem: Environmental > Terrestrial > Soil > Wetlands | place: USA...
AGCCACAAACTGCAGCTTTTCATCCATGACCGAACACTCCTTCCAGGGCATCTTTCCCTCCCTCCAAGGAGGAAAAGTGTCACCCATGTGTCCGGTACAATCTGTTACCTATGTCTCAGGTCGCTCAAGGTCATAAGCGGACTCTGAAACTGTGCAGCGTTCGTTCCAAGTATTCGAACGGATTTGAGAAAGGGTGCCCCATTTCTCGCGCGCTCTTTGCGCGAGAAGTGGGGCGGTTCATCCACGAGGGCGAGCCCTGCGCAGCGGCACAGAATATCTGTTTCTCTTCCTTGTAGTCTTTTGGCTTTCGCTTAGGTTGGGTTGAAGGATTTTAACTTTCGCAATGGTGTGGGGCACATGACAGTAGTGATCTCCATGCTGCGCGGCGTCAATCTTGCCGCCCACAATCGCCTCAAGATGGACGCGCTGCGGGCGCTCTACGAATCGCTGGGCCTGCAAAATCCGCAAACTTACGTGCAGAGCGGCAACGTCATTTTCAAGACGAAAGAGCGGGACTTAGTGCGGCTGGCCACGAAGATCGAGGACGGCATTGAGCGCAGCTTCGGTTTCCGTTCTGATGTGATTCTTCGCACTCCTTCGGACCTGCGCGGCGTCATCGCCAGGAACCCGTTCGCGAAACGCCGGGGCATTGAGCCCGATAGACTTCTAGTAACGTTCCTCGCCGCCGATCCTGGGCCGGAGGCCCGCGGCAAGATTCTTCAGCTCAAGGCCGACCAGGAGGAAGTGAAAGTCGAGGGGCGTGAACTCTACATCTACTTTCCGAACGGCATGGCCCGTCCGAAGCTTTCCTGGCCGACGATTCTAAAGATCGCGAAGCAGACCGGCACCGGCAGAAACTGGAACACGGTAACTAAACTGCTGGAGATGGCAGAAAAGCTGGAATGACGAACTTCGAACCCGCCAAGATCGGGCGGACGAACGCTGATTCGAACCCAGGCACAAGCCTTTATTCGCGAATGCCCGCGTGACCCGCGGCCTGAAGTTGCAGCGGTGGGAGTTCACCGGGAATGCGACATCGCCTTGCGATAATCATCGGCAGTGGTGCGATAACAGGGCAAGGGCGCGCCCTGTTCGCCGGGATGTTCCGCCGCGTTCTTCGCCAAATCCTGCGCCGTGGGCCGGGGCTGTCCCGGACGCCAGGTCATTTGCAGCAGGGTTTCATCACAACTGTGGTCTCGAATCACCCGCAATTTGTGCACTCCCGCATTGTCGAAGCCAATTTCCGACAACCGCCGTTGATAAGGAAGAAACACATACACCAGCTTGATCAGCTCGGTCTGGTCTTTTCCCACGCGCCTTTCGGCAATGAAGACTTCATAGTTCGAAAAATACGACGAGCCCGGCAGGGCAAAAGCGATGCCAATCACGCGGATCGGCAGCTCCACTGGCGGTGAGTTGCGAGTATCGTCGAGCGTTTGCGGCGGTGGCGGCGCTGCTGGTGTCGGCGGGATATCCGCCGCGATGGGACGTCCGCTTGGCTCGGAAATGCTGGCAGTCTGAACCGGCGGCGGAACCGCTTGCGTAGCGCCGCTGCCGGACAGGGACTTTCCGGATGACGATCTTCCCGATGATCCGGCTAAAGATGATCTGCCGGATGTTGATCCGCCTGCGCCGAATCCGCCTGTGCCCGCAAGCGACGGCGGAGGAGGAACAGCCTGCAGTCCACTGCCAGTGAGCGCCCTGCCGGTGACCCCGGAACGTCCGCGCCCCCGGCCAGCAGCGCCTGTGCCGGCGGCAGCATTGAGCGACGGCGGAGGCGGGACCGCCTGCACTCCGCCGAAGAGCGAAGAGCCTCTGACCAACCAGTCGGGACGGCCGCCTCCCGCCGAACTACCTGCGCCTCCAAACAACGGTGGTGGAGGTACGACCTGCAACCCGCCGCCAGACAACGAGCCGCCGCGTCCAGTGCGGGCAGAGCCGCCTGTGCCCGCGAGTGAGGGCGGCGGAGGTACGACTTGCACGCCCGTGCCTGAGAGCACTCCTTGTCCGCCTCGCATGGAACCGCCGGCGCCGCCCGCACCCTTCAACGAAGGCGGAGGCGCTACGACTGCATACGGAGTATTGGTCAACGATTGCCCGGGTCCGCGCCCGTCCGCGCCGGCCGCACCTTGCAGCGACGGTGGCGGAGGCACAACCAGCGACCGGCCGCCGGACAGCGTGCTTGCCACTCCGGAGCCACCAACACCCGCGCGGTTCACCGACGGCGGCGGAGGAACTACCGAGATTCCCCTGCCTCCCAATCCGGCCCGTGGCAAGCCTCGAGCTGCGCGGCCTGCTGATAGAGGCAAACGTGGCGCAGGTGCGACGACCGTAGCGGGACCCATGCCCAGATTTCTGGCGCGACGTACTGATCCCGGTATGGCGGCGGGTGGCGCGACTGCAGCTATGGCCGGCTTAGCCATGCCGCGGCGGCCGGGACCCCGTGCCCCAACTTCCGGCGGAGGGGCTATGGCGGAAGCAAAGTCGGCCGGCAAGGTGAGCTGCGAGCGCGAAATCGCCGAAGAGGGCGGAGCAGGCAGGGTAGGATCTGCTTCGCCGAGATTCGGCAATCGCGAGTTCGCCATCTTCACGTCTGGCGCAGCCATGCTGCGGCGTAGTTGCTCACGCACTACTGAAAGCGCGGAACGTCCGGAACCGGCCTGTTTCTCGAATTTGCTTTCTGGCCGTGGGCGCGCGCTTTCTGCGGTGGAAAACGTTCGTGAAGGCGAATAGTAAAGAACGTCGGATTTGACCAGTGATGGCCGTTGCAACAGCACCTGCCTTCGCGCTAGAAACTGCGGGGTCAGCGCCACAACCGTCACCACCACCAGAAGATGCCAGAACAGTGATTCCACCAGTGCCCACCAGGGCAGGCCGGTGGGAATGAAAATGGCGTCCCACTTGGCCGGCTTCCAGGTGATCGTGATGCGCGGAACCGTCCGGAACAACAGCATGTCGAACAGGTTGCGAAAAAAGATGCGGTAACGCGGTTCGAGTTCGAGCAACAGGTGCAGGCGAGGCTCTGGCTTGAGTTCAATGGTGGGGTCCGCGTTCAGGAGTCCGAGGCCTTTATACATGGACACGCGCCGGAGGGAAGAAAAAGTGTCTTCATTATAGCCGCCGAAGAGCGAGGAAAAGTGCCACTTTGAGGAAGAATTGTTACGGAAGAATGAAAATGGGCCGAGGTCGCAGGGCCCGCCTTCGGCGGCTGAAGGGGCGCAAAGCGGCTCGTGCGGCCTGCTTTGGCCCCCGGCCGGAGACCTGCCGCATGATCGCTTCAATCGCCGGTTTGCCGCTGGGCTCCGGCAATGGGACAATAGGCCTCATGCAAAAACTTTTCACTACCACGTTCACTCTATTGGCCGCTGGAATGCTGCCGCTTGGGATGGTTCAGGCCCAGCAGACTCCGCCGGCAAAAACCTCATCGCCGGCCGCAAGCAAGAAACCCGCTTCCACCTCAGCCAAAGCGCATCCCGGGGCCGCCAAGACTCAGCTTACACTCAAGACCCAAACTGAGAAATTCAGCTATGCCCTGGGAATGAATCTTGGCAACAGCTTGCACAGGCAGTCGGTGGTGATTGATCAGGCAGTTCTGGCGCGCGGCTTGAAAGACGCTCTAGCCGGGGGCAAGACTTTGCTGACCGACGACGAAGCCCGGGCCGCTCTCAAAGAAGAAACGGACGAGCTGCGCAAGCAGATGCAGGAGAAGATGCAGCTCGCCGGCGAAGAGAATAAGAAAGAAGGCGACGCATTCCTGGCGGCCAATAAGACCAAGGAGGGCGTGGTAACGCTGCCTAGCGGCCTGCAATACAAAATTCTGACCAAGGGTACCGGGCCCAAACCCACAGCGGACGATACCGTGGTCTGTAACTATCGCGGCACCCTCATCAATGGCAAGGAATTTGACAGCTCTTATAAGCGCGGGCAGCCGGCGACCTTTCCGGTAAAAGGCGTGATCAAAGGCTGGATGGAAGCATTGCCGCTCATGCCCGTGGGATCGAAGTGGCAGCTCTTCGTCCCCGCTGACCTGGCCTACGCCGAACGAGGGGCTGGCCCCGACATCGGCCCCGATGCCACACTGATTTTTGAGGTGGAACTTCTTTCGATCCAGGAAAAAAACAACCCGCAGACCAAACCGCAAAGCGCACTGCCCGACGCGCCGGAGAAAAAGCCGGACACGCCAAACAACAAGTAGCTGCTAACGACGTCTCTGCGTTATCCCGTCCCCGGTTTCGCGGCCGGGGACTTGGTTTTCTCGTCCGAATCCACCGAAAATAGCATGTAGCGGTCGAAGCTATGCCGGCGATGGTAGCGGTGGTGGCGGAAGTCGAAGTAGATGTCGGCACTCTTCGGCAGCCAGACGGAGATGTTTTTTCTGGGAAATGGGACCGGCCCATACTCAACGATCTGGTGCTCGCTGCGGAGCTGGATCTCGGGGATGGGAGTCACCATCTCGGCTTCGATGCGCACGATCTGAAAATTGTCAGCAGTGATCCAGGCGCGCCCTTTCAGCTTGACCGGATAAATAACCGAGCCAACCTTGTAGCTGTGCATGCGGTTGGGCCGGTCGTCGCGCTGGCGGAAGTGGACCAGCCAGGCGGCCTGCCCACGCCATTCGCCCAGGCCTTCGCAGGTCATTTCGAAGCTGTCGCGCATGTCGGGATGGAAGACAAGCGCTAGGGCAGCAAAGCCACTGCTGGCGATCTGGTCTGGATAACCACTGAGGTCCAGGCGTTCGGCGCGGAACTCGTCTACGCTTAGGGCGCCGGGCGCCGGCTCCGAGATTGAAACCACATAGTTGAATTTGCGGTCCTCTGTCCGAATGGGGTTGCCCATCTCGTCGAGGCTTTGATGAAGCAGGTCCTCTACCGCGGCGAAGCGGCTTACGTCATCCACCAACTGCTTCACGCGCTCTCCGGAGTTCTGAATGACTTTGTCCAGCGGGCAGACCACCCCGGGCGCTACTGAAGGCTTGACGTCGTCGAGGGAGGGCGGCTCCCATGCGCTTACCGCAAGGCCTAGCCGGGGAAGCGCAGCCAGTGGGTCTACAGCTGAAAGTGATGCAAGGGCCGGCTTGTTTTCGTCGCCCTGGGCCGGGGCCGAATCCCGCTTTTCGATAGCAGCGATCATCTTGCGCACTTGCGGAGCGGCGGGGTTCCGCGGGGAATCCTGGAGAAATGCGTTCAGCGCCTTGATTGCTTCGGTGTCACGCCCCAGCCCGGCCAGCGCCTGACCGAGAACGAGTTGGGCGGAGCTGGCTCCATTCTTTCCCTCGTCAATCGCGAGTTGCGCCTCGGTTCTTGCTTTCTCATAGTTGTGCTGGTGAAAGTAAGCGTCTGCCAGCAGGCTGTGCGCAACCCACGATTCAGAATCGGCTGCCACCGCCCGCTGCAGCGCGGAACTGGCGGCGGAGTAATCCTCACGTTCCAGACCAACTCTGCCCAGCAGAGATAGCGCCTGCACGTGATTGGGGTTTTCAGTCGTGGCCTTGCCCAAGTACGTGCTTGCCTCGGCGAGATCTTTCTTTTGAAAATACAAATACCCCAGCAGAAAATTCAGGTCGGGGCTGGCGGGTGCAAGTTTGTAAGCTTCGTCGAGTTGTTTCTGGGCGGCCGGAAGATTCCCCGATTTTAGGGCCGAGACCGCATGCTTGGTTTCCTTGCGGGCTTTGGCCGGCATAGCAGCATCGGAAACGTCGAGGTTGATGGCGGCGGGGTCCCGCTCGAGGACGATATCCAATTGAAGCGGCCGGAGCAGATTCATTACCTGCAATTGTTTATGCACGGTAAGGTAGCCGACCGCGCTCACTTCAACGTCATAGCTTCCGAAGGGGACGTCGGTGAAAACGCCTTGCGCGGTATCTGAGGCGTCTTCGGTAGTCTGCCAGGTCGCCGTCTTCGTGGCCGGATTCACCAGCTCCAACAGCGCTTGGCGGTCCAACCGAACGTGTGGTTTGCCGCCGAAGATGTTAAGGACGAGCACACCCGTGCCAGGGGCGGTATGGTAAGCCGTCATGACGTCCTGCAAGGGGCGCGCATCGTTCAGACCGCCGCGCTGGGCGAATGCGGGCAGAGCGGGCAGCAAACACAGCAGAATCACGCCGGCTAGGGGCGCACAACGGCTCGATGCGGATACCACAACAGGGGCCATAGGGATGCCCGCGAGCAGTGTCCCATAGTCTGTTTCAGCGGTCAAACGAGGTGGTTTGAAGCCCGCCACCGTATCTGGCGACGGGGAGGGGTAGGTCCTTGGTTCTGCGTGTTTACGGCAAGCTCAATTGTGGCGGACGCCGAAGCCCGACGGAGCGGCGGCCAGCGTACCGGACAAGGGAAGCTTCTCCCATGCGCCCGTGAACGCGAGCGATCTCGGCGGCCTCGAACAACACTTTCTGCAGCGCATCGCCTCTTTGCGGAGCGATCTCGGGCCCATCGGTTTGATTCGACCCCGTGGCAGGCGCGGAGTACAGCCGCTCGATGCGCGCCACCGCGCGGTCTACCACGCGGGCAAACTCGGCCGCACCTTCACGGCTGCGCTCCTCACCTAAGCGCCGTTTCGCCTTTTGCACCGGAAACCACGTGCGGTTGCGATTAGGCTCCTGGGGCCGGCTGAGGCGGAGGACTTCGCAGAGATAAGCGAGAACGGTAGCGGATTTCTCGGTGAACTTTGAGGAGCGCCGTGCGCTGCCACGATCGCGATTGGAGTAACGAGCGAAGCAGGCTTGCTCCATGCGCCCGTGAACGCCAGCCTCTTCGAAAGCTTCGAATGCCGCGGACTGAGCATGAGTGAGACCAGGTTCGACGCCGCCCTTGGGGAACGTCCAGCGGCCGCCGCCGGTCTGGACCAGCAGGAATTCGAGTTCGCCGTTCCGCACCCGGTAACAGACGGCGGCTACCTGCTCGCACTCGCGGAGCTTGCGCAGTTGGGAGAGGCGGACTTTGGGCGAAGCAGGATCCGGGCGGCCGGCGGAATGAAGCCCTCCGTTTTTTGCGGGGCCAATACTCATTTCAGCAGAGTGCACGATGCGGTTGGGTTCTGGCTAGAGATCAGCTTGGTTCCGAACGAAATTGACGGTTCGCTGCGCTTCTCGCACGGCGAAATTTGCTGGGCCGTCGAATCTGGATGGTGGGAATCTCGCTGCGTACTTGCGCCCGCACTGGAAGCCGCGACAGTATCTTCTTTTGGCCGAAAAGTGGCCCAGGGGTGGTCTTTGGAGAACTTGTATTGTCTTCGCTGTAATCGGGCACTCGAGGCCGGACAAAAGTCGGTTGCTGTCTACTTGTTCGCGCAAACAGTGGGAGTGAAACCGCGGCAAAAGTCGCCAGCCCAGCGGATTTGCTTTTGCCCGCAGTGCTCGGTTTCGTTGGCCATGGGGCCACCGCCGGAGGGCGCGCTCAATGTGGCGGCTTGGCAGATGATCCGCGACATTGTGGGTTCGGATCCGGCATTGACCGAAGCCGCGTGGGAAGATTTACGTGGGGTTGTGGGCCTGCTGCCCGCCACCGGAACTGACGGCGGTTCGCGCCGGGCTGTGCCCGAAGGCTACTTCGAATTTTGACCGCCAGCGTTTGCGCGCGGAAAGCATGACCGGCAGGATGCCGGCGCTACAATGCTGCATGATCCTCGATGTCCTTCACCGCATTGCCAATCACGGCGAGTCGCTCTCACGCGATGAAGCTCGGGCGGTAATGTCCGAAGTCCTCAGCGGAAAATGTACCGACGCTCAAATCGCGGCCCTGCTGGTGGCCCTGCGCATGAAGGGAGAGACGGTCGAAGAGATTGTCGGCTTCGCCGAAGCAATTCGTGCCGTGGCCACGCCCTTGAGTGTTCATCGCAATTCCACGGTGGACGTGAGCGACACCGAGCGCGATGCCCTGGTAGATACCTGCGGCACCGGCGGCGATACCAGCGGCACATTCAACATTTCAACCGCGACGGCGTTTGTGGTCGCAGGGGCAGGTGTGCGGGTTGCCAAGCACGGAAATCGCAGCATCAGCTCGAAATGCGGGTCGGCGGATGTCATGGAAGCCTTGGGAGTGAAAATCAACCTGCCGCCCGAGCGCCTGGCAGCGTGCCTGGAGGAAGTTGGGATTGCTTTTCTGTTTGCTCCTGCCCTGCACTCGGCGATGAAGTACGTGCAGCCGGCGCGGCGCGAGTTGAAACTGCGCACGGTGTTTAATCTGCTGGGGCCGCTCACTAATCCGGCGCGTGCCTCGGCGCAGGTAGTCGGAGTTTACGCAGCAGAACTGGTGGAAAAAGTTGCCGAGGCACTCAGCATGTTGGGATTGCGGCGGGCATTGGTGGTGCATGGCATGGATGGATTGGACGAAATCACCGTTACCGGGCCAACGCGAATTGCCGAAGTGCGGGAAGGAATCGTGCGTACCTACGAAGTGACGCCGGAAGAGTTTGGGTTGAAAAACGCTACCTTGGAGGCGATCTCAGGAGGAGATGCTGCCCAGAATGCCGTGATCATTCGCGAAGTTCTTGGCGGCGAAAGGTCTCCCCGGCGAGATGTGGTTCTTTTGAACGCGGCGGCAGCATTGGTGGCCGCTGGCAGGGCTGAGCATCTCGCACAAGGACTGCCGTTGGCGTCGCAGTCCGTTGATTCAGGTGCTGCCGCCGAAAAGCTGGAAGCGCTGGCGCGATTTACGAACTCCTTTTGAATTGTGAATTCAGCTTTCGTTCACGGAGCCAGCCCTTTTCACCACAGAGACACAGAGTCCCTAAGAAAACCATTAGCAGAAGTTCACAAGAGCAGCATACGCCGGGCAGGGGTAAGGATTTGTTTTCTCCGTGACTCGGTACTCTGTGGTGAAAATCCACCCGGCAAAATCACCCGACTTCCACCTTTTCCATCCATTGGGCGACCTGCACATTCCATCCGAGTTCTTTCGTCATGGTATCGCGCAGTTGAGCAGAAGCCGCAGGTTCGCCGTGGACGAGGTACGTCACCGCCGGCGTCTGCGGGAATGTGCGCAGCCACTGTAGCAATTCCGGCGGGTCGGCGTGGTCGCTGAACTGCTCAAACGCCTCGATCTGCGCGCGAATCGGGACGATCTCGCCGTACATTTTCACCTCCGAAGCGCCGCTCTTGATGGTGAAGCCGCGCGTGCCCGGCGCCTGAAATCCGATGAATATGACGGTATTCTTTGGATCCGGCAGACGCTGCGCCAGATGGTGCTGGATGCGCCCGCCCGTCACCATGCCGCTCGAAGAGATGATGATGCAGGGATATTTTGCTTCGTTGATCTTCTTTGACTCATGCCGAGTGGAGGCAAGGGTGAACCCCGGCCACTTCAGCGGTGAACCGTATCGCTGAATGAGATCGCGAGCAGTGTCGGTGTATTCCTCGCTGTGCTTAAGAAAAATTTCCACCGCTTTGATCGCCATAGGGCTGTCGCAGAACACCGGCACGCGGGGAATCTGGCTGGTTTCCATCATGTGCTTGAGCAGAAAAACGAACTTCTGCGTGCGCTCCACGGCAAAGGCGGGCACGACGATGCTGCCGCCGCGATTGACCGTTTGCTTAATGAGCGCTGCCAGTGCGGGCTGCGGATCGTCGGTGGGATGCTCACGGTTGCCGTAGGTGGATTCCATGACAAGTAAGTCGGCGCTCTCTCCTTCCTGCGGTCCGGAGTGCACCACTTTGCCAGGAGCTATTTCATGATCGCGCATGCGGCCAATGTCGCCGGTGAAAAGCAATCGCCGGGATTGCCCGTTGGTCTTCAGAGAAATCTCCGCCATGGACGAACCCAGGATGTGGGCCGCACGCACAAAGCGGAATGAGAGCCCGGAGTTGAGTTGCCGGGTCTCGCCAATCTGCACCGGCTGAAAATATTGCTGGCACTCCTGGGCTTCCTCCAGCGTGTAGAGCGGCAACGCCGGGTGGTGCTTGGAGGCGTTGCGCTTGTTGTAGAACTCGGCGTCTTCTTCCTGCAGGTGCCCGGAGTCGGGCAGAATAATGCCGCAGAGATCAATCGTCGCTGAAGTCGCACAAATGGGGCCACGGAAGCCATCTTTGACCAGGCGGGGAATCCAGCCGCAGTGGTCGAGGTGGGCGTGGGTGAGAATGACGGCGTCAATGCTGCGCGCGGGCACGGGCATGTCCTGCCAGTTGCGCTCGCGCCATTCTTTCTGGCCCTGGAACATGCCGCAATCAACCAGCACCTGAAAGCCGCTGCCGCCTGAACTGTCACAGCCGGTGTTTATGAGGTGTTTGGAGCCGGTGACCGTCCCAGCGGCGCCGAGGAATTGGATGTAGGCCAAGGTCTCTCCGATTTCTAAATCTTCGAGTCTAATTAGCCACTTCACAGGCGAACTTCAGCCGCAGAATCGGCGGCTTTCAATGTCAATCGGCAATTGGCGGTTCGTCGCCAGCCAAATCACTTCGCTGCGCCTTCGATCTTAAACGTGTTGTTCGTCGCGTCACTCTCCGGCACGCTGCCATCGTTGACTACCACTTCGGAAGGAAGTGTGGGCACTTCGAAGCGGATGGAATTCTTCGATTTCGCCCCCACCTCCAGGCGCTTGCGCAAATCGCCTTCCTCCATCTTCAAGATCACAGGCACTTCAGCACCAGCGGTACCAAGGTTTTCTAGCGTCACCGTGAGCATGTAGCCCCCGGAAACGATTGGCCGCGGGTAGACGGAATCCACGCGAAAGTCAGGCAGGCCGCGGTCGCGATACACCCAGTCGTCGAAGAACCATTCCAAGTCGCGATGGGCCTGGGCTTCGATGAGCCGCTGCATGTAGGAAGGCTCGTTGTCCTGGTCGGGGTGGTATGAAGCTAAAGCCTTTTTCAGCGCGGTTTCTCCCACCATGTCACGTAGCATCCACCAGACATATGCGGCCTTGCTGCGATAGAACTCTTCGGTAAAGGTGTTGATCAGCGATTGATCGGCGGCGTTCCTGGGGTCTCGCTTCTGCGCAATTGCCTTCTCCGCGCCGGTCACCGCTGAACGGTGTAAGCCCATGAAGTCCAGCGCAGCGTCACGGCCGCGCTGCCTTTCCAGATAGAGCGCCTGGGCGAAATGCGCCAGGCCTTCGTAGATCCACAGCCGCGGCGAAGAAAACGACGCGTGCGTGAGTTGATGGACGATAGCAATCTCAGCCAGCCCGGGATCAATATTGCCGAGAGGAGTTAGCAGCATCGGTCCGCTTTCGAAGGGCGCAGCTTGAGGGTCGGGCAACTCGGCGACCTCCACCTTAACGCGCGGTCTGCCAAACCATTCCGTTACGAAGGGCAAGGTCTTCGCGGCTAGCGTCGCATAGGTCTGTGCTGCAGTTCTATGATCGAGCGCATAGTGCACGTCGATCGCACCCTGTTGAAGGTCCGCATAAGCGCCCCCCAAGATGACGGGAACGATCTCGCCGACCTCAGGGAAAAGATGCTCTCCGCAAGTGGCCGTATTTTCATGGCCGGCTGCTGCGAGACCCCCTCCAGACGCGCCTTGCGGAGGCGGATTGTTCATCAGCCAGCTCTGCCCCTTGCCCGCGTCGGCCACTTCGCACAGGGAGATTCTCATACTCGCCCGTGCCGTGCGTGCACTCCAGCGCCCCAACGTTTCGAACGTGCTGTTACCTTCCGATAGATTTGCTGACTCCATCGCCACCGGGTACCAGACCACATGTCCGGCGCCGCGGAGGGCCGTGAATGCCGGGCTGATCTGGTCCCAGTCGCTGTGTTTCGCCAGGTTTTCGGGCACGCCGATGCGGGTAAGCCGCGTGGCATCGAGCGGGATGGTGCCCTCGTAACGGACGTCCAGCTCAATTATGGATTTCGGCGGAATTTCGTGGGGAAGGGTGACGATGGCCTCCGAGAGCGATCCGGTATGGTCAATGTCGGAAGTGTAGGCTTGAGGAAGAAAATCCACCGGCTTGCCCTCGAATCGGATTGAGCGCCAGCCCAGAGTAGAAGAAATCTGCAGCGAAAGATGTTTCTGCGGCTCGCTGCTGTCGTTGCGCAGAGTAATCTTTCCTTCGGCGGCGAGACGCTGCTGCTCAGGTTCGATGCGGATGGTGAGATCGTATTTCGTGGAGGTAAAAGCTTCACGGTCGAGCGCCAAGGAACTCTGAAACAAACCACCGAGGACGCCGAGCACACAAAGGTACCGCATCCTCACGGTTTCTGCCTCTGGCGCACAATTTCGTATAAGATCACGCCCGCAGCCACAGAGACATTCAACGACGGAACTTTGCCCAACATCGGAATCGAGACCACGAAATCGCACTTTTTCAACACCAGATCGTGGACGCCCTTGCCTTCAGCTCCCAACACAACCGCACAGTCCATCTTGTAATCGAGCGAGTCGTAGGTCTGCGGGCCGCGTTCATCCAGGCCTATAGTCCACAAATTCTTTGCCTTTAATTCTTCGACCGTGCGCGCGATATTGGTGACTTTGGCGATGGGCAGATGTTCGCTTGCTCCTGCTGAAACTTTGGCAACGGTTTCGGTGACGCCGGCGGCGCGCCGCTCGGGGATTACAACACCATCCGCGCCGGAAGCGTCGGCAGTGCGCAGAATCGCGCCCAGATTGTGCGGGTCTTCAACGCCATCGAGCACCACCACCAGCGAATAATCTCCGCGCTTGGCTGCCAGCACATCATCCAGATCGGCGTAATGCTTCGCCGAGGTCACCGCTACAATTCCCTGGTGCCCATTGTTGCCAGCCATGCGGTCGAGCTCAAGGCGGGAGAGAAAACGCACCGCCACGCCCTGGCGCCGGCATTCTTCGATCACCCGCTGCATGCGCAGGTCGTGACGCTCCTTCGCGACGCCGATCCACTCGAATGCCCGGCCCCGCGCTTTGAGGGCCTCGCCGACTGAGTTGATTCCGTAGATCAAATTCATTGTGAGTTTGTAGTGTACTGAATCCAGGCCTACCCAGGAGATCCAAACTCGGCCATGGCGCCGGCGCTGCTTCTTTGCGTAGGAATGTTTTGGTATTCTGCCATGAGGCCGAGTGCAGCGGCCATTTTGCAGAAAGCAAAATAATTTCCAAACGGAGATCACAATGTCTAAGCGATTCGCTCGTGCTTTGGCTATTACCTTTCTGCTGCTCGGTTGTACTGCCCTTCTTGCGCAAGAGTTTTCCGCCGACATGGTGGACACAAAACAAAACGGAACAACCACGTCGGGAAAAATTTTCGTGGGCAAGACCAAGGTCCGCATTGAGACGGAAGACCGTCCCCGGGGCGGCGGCATCTTGATCTACGATATGACTCAGCAGCATTCCTATGTTCTGATGCCGGCGCAGCATATGTACATGGAATTGGGGCCGGGCCGGGGCATCTCGCGGACTTCCGAATTTTTCCGTCCTCCGGACATTGACAATGCCTGTCCCGAGTGGCAGAAGGTGGCGACGGAAGTTTCAAAGAAGCCGCTGAGCTCCTGCCACAAGGTGGGCGACGATACGGTGGATGGCCGGGCTGCAGTGAAGTACGAGGGCACATCCGGGGAAGGCGATGAAGGCTTCGCGTGGATCGATCGTTCGCTGCACTTCGTAATCAAGTGGCAAGGCAAGAATGGCGGCATGGAGTTGCGAAACATTAAGGAAGGCTCACAATCGGACAGCCTTTTCGAGGTCCCTTCCGACTACCAGAAATTCGACATGGGAAATATGATGCGCAACAGGAATCCCCAAGGGCCTCCACAACCCTGAGCTTAGGCTATACTTGGCTGGAGAAGAATGCGCAGTTATGTCCCTTTCCGCCGTTATTGTGGATGACGAACAGCTCGCCCGCGACGAACTGGCCTTCCTGCTTAAGGGCGTGGACGACGTCGAGGTCGTGGCCCAAGGGAAAAACGGCGTCGAAGCGGTCAATCTCATCCGTGAGCACAGCCCCGACCTGGTATTTCTGGATGTGCAGATGCCCGGCATGGGCGCCTTCGAGGTATTGCAGGC
>Ga0335078_10010220_pt1 | contig 13900 bp, 12 predicted proteins | sample Lox_Sample_32_FD_206711 | JGI IMG/M metagenome (GOLD analysis project Ga0335078, IMG submission 206711) | Soil microbial communities from Loxahatchee National Wildlife Refuge, Florida, United States - Lox_Sample_3.2 | ecosystem: Environmental > Terrestrial > Soil > Wetlands | place: USA...
CTGGTCCGGCGGTTCGATTTCGACCCCTCGCGCAAGGTGCGGGCCTACTCGAAGGGCAACCGGCAGAAGATCAACCTGATCGCCGCGCTGGCCAGCCGGGCCGACCTGCTGATCCTGGACGAGCCGACGGCCGGGCTGGACCCGCTGATGGAGCAGGCCTTCCGGGAGAGCGTCCTGGAAGCGAAGGCCAACGGGCAGACCGTGTTCCTGTCCTCGCACGTGCTATCCGAGGTGGAGGCGCTGTGCGACCGGATCGCGATCCTCCGGGCGGGCCGGCTGGCCGAGGTCGGCACGCTGGCCGAGATGCGCCATCTCTCGGCGCTGACGGTGGAGGCCACCTTCCCGGGCACGCCGCCCGCCGTGGCGGCGGTGCCGGGAGTGAGCGCGGTGCGGGTCGCCGGCCACCACCTGGCGTGCCAGGTCCGCGGCCCGATCGACGAGCTGCTGGCCGTGCTCGCGGCGGCCCGCCCGGAAACGCTGCTGAGCCGGGAGCCGTCGCTGGAGGAGCTGTTCCTGTCGATCTACGGCGAGCGCGAGCATGTCAATGACGGGGCCAGCGATGGCTAGCGCGCTGGCTCACGCCAGCCGGCCCGCTTCCGGGCGGCCCGCGTCCGGCCAGCCGTCCGGGCCCACCCGCTACCGGCTGCCGCAGCTCGCGGTGGCCCGGTTCGTGGCCCGCCGCGAGGTCAAGGCCGGCGCCGTATGGGGCCTGGTGTTCGGCCTGTACGTCTACGACAACGCGTTCGCGTTCAACTCGGTCGCGCCGAGCCCGGCTGCCCGGACCCGGCTGCTGACCACGATGGCCAGCAACGCGGGGCTGAAGGCGCTGCTCGGCGACACCCGCGGGATCACCACGCGGGGCGGTTTCACCGACTGGCGGGCGCTCGGCGTCACCGTGCTGGTCGCGTCCGTCTGGGGGCTGCTCGCCGCGGCCAGGGTCTTCCGCGGCGAGGAAGCGGCCGGGCGGTGGGAGCCGTTCCTGGCCGGGCGCACCACCGCGCGCCGGGCCGCCGCCAACGCCCTGGCCGGGCTCGGGGTCGGCGTGCTGGCCATGTACCTGCTGACCGCGCTGCTGACCGCCCTGGTCGGCGCCCGGCCCTCGGTGGCGATCAGCGCCGGGCTGAGCCTGTTCTTCGCCCTCGCGGTGGTGGCCGGCGCGGCCATGTTCGCCGCGGTCGGCGCGCTGGCCAGCCAGCTGATGGCGACCCGGGCCCGGGCCACGGGCCTGGCCGCCGCGGTCTTCGGGGTGGCGTTCATGCTGCGCGCCCTGGGTGACTCCGCCTCCGGCGCGCACTGGCTGGCCTACCTCAGCCCGCTGGGCTGGGTGGAGCAACTGCACCCGCTGACCGGCGCGCAGCCGGCCTGGCTGCTGCCGATCCTCGGCTTCACCGCGGCGTGCGTGGCGGCCACCATGCTCCTGGCCGACCGGGACCTGGGCGCCAGCGTGCTGGCCGACAAGGACACCGCGCCGCCGCGCACCGCCCTGCTGGGCTCGCCGGCCCTGCTCGCGGTGCGCCTGTCCTGGGCCAGCATCGCCGGCTGGCTGTCGGCGGCGGTGGTGGCGGCGCTGCTGTACGGCTCGTTCGCGACTTCCGCGGGCAAGGCCTTCGCCTCGTCCAGCATGATGCGGAAGTTCACCGGCAGCCTGACCCATGTCGCGCAGCGGCAACTGCAGGTGACGGGCGCGCGAACCTACGCCGGCATCGTCTTCCTGATCCTCATGGTCCTGGTGATGGCGTACGCGGCCAGCGCCGTCGGCCGGATGCGCGAGGACGAGGCTGAGGGCTACCTGGACAACCTGGTCGTGCGCGGCGTCAGCCGCCACCGCTGGCTGGCCGGGCGCGCCGTCCTGGTGCTGGTGGTGCTGACGCTGATCGGCCTCGTCGGCGGGGCCGGCTTCTGGGCCGGCGCGGCGAGCCAGCACGCCGGGCTGACCTTCCACCAGATGCTGCTGGCCGGCCTCAACGCTGCCGCCCCGGCCGCCGCGCTGGCCGGCATCGGCGTGCTCACCCTCGGGTTCGCGCCGCGGCTGACGGCGGCCGTCTGCTGGGGGCTGCTGGCCTGGGCGTTCCTGATCGAGATGCTCGGCTCCGCCGTCAAGATCAACCACTGGGTGATGGACACCTCGCTGCTGCACCACATAGCGCTGGCCCCGGCGGTCAGCCCGGACTGGCGGATCGCCGGAACCTACGTGGCGCTCGGCTGCGCCGCCGCGGTCCTGGGCGGCTGGCGGTTTACCCGTCGTGACCTGCAGAGCGGCTGACCGGCGCACGGCTACGTCCTGGCCCCGGCACCGCGTACCATTGGCTGATCGTGACGGCGGTGACGGTCCGGGTTCCGGCCAAGCTGAACCTGCAGCTCTCCGTGGGACCTCGTCGTGACGACGGCTACCACGATCTGGTGACCGTCTTTCACGCTGTGTCACTTTTCGACGAGGTAACCGTGCGGCCAGCCGACCGGACCAGCGTCCTGGTCACCGGGCTGGACGCGGCGTCGGTCCCGGCCGGCCGGGCGAACCTCGCGGCCCGCGCGGTCCGGGCGCTGGCCGGCCGGCTGCGGCGCCGGGACAAGGCCGGGGCGCAGATCGAGATCCGCAAGCGGATCCCGGTCGCGGCGGGCCTGGCCGGGGGCAGCGCGGACGCCGCCGCCGCCCTGGTCGCGTGCAACGAGCTCTGGAGTTCCGGCCTGACCCCGGCGGAGCTGCGCGAGGTGGCCGCGCGGGTCGGCAGTGACGTCCCGTTCGCGCTGCTCGGGGGGACCGCGGTCGGCCAGGGCCGGGGTGAGCGGCTCACCGCCGCGCTCGCGGCCGGCACCTACCACTGGGTGCTGGCGTTCGCCGCCGGCGGGCTGTCCACCCCCGAGGTGTACGCGACCTGCGACCGGCTGCGCGAGGCGCGGGGCGCGGCGGCCCCCGCGCTGAGCACGGAGCTGATGGCCGCGCTGCGCTCCGGCGACCCGGCCGCGGTCGGCCCGCTGCTGAGCAACGACCTGCAGCCGGCCGCGGTCTCGCTGCGCCCGGACCTGCGCCGCGCCCTGCACGCGGGCCGCGACCTCGGCGCGCTCGGCGCGATCGTCTCCGGATCCGGTCCGACGTGCGCCTTCCTCGCCGCGAACGCCGGGCACGCCCGGGAGCTCGCGGTCTCGCTGACCAGCGCCGGGGTCTGCCGCGGCGTGGTCAGGGTGCAAGGGCCGGCCGCCGGCGCCGCCGTCGTCACCGCGGAGCGCCGGTGAGCCCGGCCCAGCCGCTGGTCACCCTGGAGGCGGCCGCCAAGGCCTACGGGCCGCGGGTGCTGCTGGACGGGGTGTCGCTCGGGGTGGCCGGGGGGGACCGGATCGGCGTGGTCGGCCGCAACGGCGCGGGCAAGACCACGCTGCTCGAGGCGCTGGCCGGCCGGGCCGACCTGGACTCCGGCCGGGCCACCCGGGCCCGCGACCTCACCCTGGGCTACCTGCCGCAGTCCGACGAGCTGCCCGGCACGCCCCGGCAGCTGGTCTTCGGCTCGCTCCCCGAGCACGAGTGGGCCGCCGACGCGCGCAGCCGCTCGGTCATCGCGGTCCTGCTGGCCGGGATCGACCTGCACGCCCCGGCCGGGGCGCTGTCGGGCGGCGAGCGGCGCCGGGTCGCGCTGGCCGGGGTGCTGCGCCGCCGGATGGACCTGCTGCTGCTCGACGAGCCGACCAACCACCTCGACATCGACGCGGTGCGCTGGCTGGCCGGTTACCTGCGCGAGCACGGCCGGGCCGTCGTCGTCGTCACCCATGACCGCTGGTTCCTGGACGCGGTGACCGAGCGGACGTGGGAGGTCGCCGACGGGCGGGTGCACAGCTACGACGGCGGCTACTCGGCCTACGTGCTGGCCCGGGCGGAGCGGGCGCGGATCGCCGAGGCCGCCGACCAGCGCCGCCGCAACCTGCTGCGCAAGGAACTCGCGTGGCTGCGCCGCGGCCCGCCCGCCCGGACCAGCAAGCCGAAGTTCCGGATCGACGCCGCCACCGCCCTGATCGCGGGCGAGCCCGCGCCGCGCGACAGCGTGGAGCTGTCCCGGCTGGCCACCGCGCGGCTCGGCAAGACCGTGCTCGAGCTCGAGGACGTCTCGGTCCGGGCCGCCGGGCGGGCCCTGCTCGACCACGTGACCTGGCGGCTGGGGCCCGGCGAGCGGGTCGGCGTGGTCGGGGTGAACGGCAGCGGCAAGACCACGCTGCTGCGGCTGCTCGCGGGCGACGCCCCGCCCGGACTGGCCGTCAGCGGCCGGGTCGTGCGCGGCAAGACGGTGCGGATCGGCCGGCTCGCTCAGGAGCCGACCGCGGTCGGTCCGGGGCTGCGCGCCCTGGAGGCGGCCGAGCAGGTGCGCCGCTCGGTCCGGTTCGGCCGCGGCGAGATGTCCGCCAGCCAGCTGCTCGACCGGCTCGGCCTGCGCGGTGAGCGGCAGTGGGTGCCGGTGGCCGAGCTGTCGGGCGGCGAGCGGCGCCGGCTGCAGCTGATGCTGGCGCTGATGGACGAGCCGAACGTGCTGCTGCTCGACGAGCCGACCAACGACCTGGACATCGACACGCTCACCGAGCTCGAGGACATGCTGGACGGCTGGCCGGGCTCGATGGTCGTGGTCAGCCACGACCGGTACTTCACCGAACGGGTATGCGACCACGTGGTCGCGCTGATCGGCGCCGGCCTCGATTACCTGCCCGGCGGGGTCGCCGAGTACCTCGACCGCCTCGACCGCCAGGCCGCGGTGGCCCGGGCCGGCCCGGCGCGGCCGGCCGGCGCCCCGGCCTCGCCGGCGGCGCGCCAGCGCGCCGCCCAGAAGGAGCTGGGCCGGGTGGAGCGGCAGCTCGACCGGGTGGCCGGCCAGGAGGCCGAGCTGACCGCGGCCCTGGCCGAGAACACCAGCGACTACACCAGGCTGATCGAGCTCGGCGCGCGCTTGCGCGCGGTCCAGGACGAGAAGGCCGGCCTCGAGGAGCGCTGGCTGACCCTGGCCGAGGAGCTGTCCGGCTGACGCCTGTTTGCGAGAATGCTCGCATGGATCGCCGTGGCTCGAAGTGGTCGATCGGCTCGGCGGGGTCGGTCCTGTCGATCGGCTCGGCGGGGTCGGTCCTGTCGATCGGCTCGGCCGGGTCGATCCTGTCGATCGGCTCGGCGGGGTCGATCCTGTCGGTGGGCTCGGTGGGCTCGCTGGCCAGCGCCGGCTCGGTGCTGTCGATGCTGTCGGCCTTCTCGATCCTGTCCGGCCGGTCCAGCCGCGCCATCCGGGCCTGGAAGTCCCGCCCGGCACGGTCCGCCACCGCGGCCCGGCTGACGCGCTAGCGCGGCCAGGGTCCCCGAGACGGGGCGTGATGGCTATGGGTAGTTCTGGGGGAGGCCGAGGTCGGCGAGCAGGAAGGCATGCGCGATCACCCCGTAGCCGGCCGCCCGGGCGTGCTCATTCGGGCCGCGGGGGGCCGGCGCGCACTCCCAGGTCCACCGGCAGACCGCGGCCACGTTGGGGGGGACGGTGCCCACGCCCGGCACCGTCACCTGACCGGTGAAATCCGCGCTGCGGAAGGCGCCGAACACGTCGGCCACCCGGGCGCCGAACGACTGGTAGATCGTGGTCAGCAGCTTGTTGTAGCCGGCGACCAGCCGTTCGGCCAGGCGGGCGACCTCCTGGCCGAGCAGGCCGTCGCGCCATTCGGCGAGCGCGGGCACGTAGTAGTTCATGCCGATGATGCGCGCCGCCGGGCCGGCCGCGGCCCGGATCGTGGTCATGATCTTCGTGAGGTTGACGGCCGTGTCCGGGAAGCTCCCGGTGACGCACATGGTGATCTTGCTGATGCTGGGCCGGTCGATGCAGGAGTCCGGGTCGTTGGCGCCGATGTCGATGGTGATCAGCGAGACCTGGCCGCGATGGGCGCGCAGGAAGCCGGTGGCCGCGGCGAGCTGCGAGCCGCCCGGGTAGCGGCAGATCCCGCCGTTGATCATCGTGCCGGTGGTTTCCCCGGAGCAGCCCAGCTTGACCAGCCGCAGGCCGGGATCGAGCAGGCGCAGCGCGGCGTAGAGCTGGTCGGCGTAGCCCTGCGGTGTCGGCAGGCTCGCCCCGGTGGCGTCCGGCTGGACGCCCCGGGAGAGCGAGTCGCCGAGCGCGAGGTAGTAACTGACCGCGGGGCGGGCGGGCGAGCCGTCCCGGGGGCTGGGCCTGGTACCGGCCCTGGTACCGGCGCGGTGCGGCGCAGAGCCGGAGCCGGAGCCGGGGCCGGAGCCGGAGCCTGCGACGGTCGCCGCGGTCAGCGCGGCGGCGACCACGGCGGCCGCGGCGGCCACCGCGGCGAGAGTGGCGGCGCGGCGCACCTGGCCTCCTGCGACGGCGGGAACGCCGCCGAGTATAGGAGCGCCCACGCTGTGTCGCGGCCGTCCGCCGGGGTGGCGGCCGCCTGGCCCCGGGTCGCGCAGCAGGAACTCGCGGTCCTGGTCGACCGGCCCGGCCCGGCCCGGTTCGCGATCTTGTGGCCGGAGGTCAGGAAGACGTCCGCGCGCGACCGGGAGATGCGGCGCGCCCAGGCCGGGGCCGACCGGCTCAACCTCGAGCCGTAGCGGCCTGCGGCCGCGCGTCGAACGGCGCGAGCAGGATCCGCAGCAGCGCCGCGAGCTCGCGGCGCTCCGCCCGGTCCAGCCCGGTCAGCAGCTCGCGCTCGCTGCGCAGCAGGTCCTCCAGGGCCGCGTCGACCGCGGCCAGTCCCCGAGGGGTCAGGGTAACGAGAACGCCCCGCTTGTCCTGCGGGTCCGGGTGCCTGCTGACCAGCCCCGCCTCGGCCAGGCGGTCGATCCGGTTCGTCATCGTGCCCGAGGTGACCAGGGTGGCGCGCAGCAGCGCGCCCGGGCTGAGCTGGTAGGGCGAGCCCTGCCGGCGCAGCGCGGACAGCACGTCGAACTCCCACGTCTGCAGGCCGTGCGAGGCGAAGGCGGCGGTCCGCGCCCGGTCCAGGTGCCGGGCCAGCCGGGACACCCGGCTCAGCACCTGGAGCGGCTCGACGTCCAGGTCGGGCCGCTCGGCCCGCCACCGCGCCACCAGCTCGTCCACCTCGTCGCGCGGCCCCGACCCCGCGCTGGCCTGTCCCATGGTCGGCCAGCTTATCTCTTGACATCAAGATTTTGCCAGCGCTATCGTGACCGTGATTTACCTTGATGTCGAGATACCGTAACGCGAAGGCCGGGAGGCATGATGTGGGATCCGGACCAGTACCAGCGGTTCGGTGACGAGCGGTCGCGCCCGTTCTTCGATCTGGTCGGCCGGATCGGCGCGGAGGCGCCCCGCGTCGTCGCGGACCTGGGCTGCGGCCCGGGAACGCTGACCGCCGCGCTGGCCCGGCGCTGGCCCGGCGCCGAGGTCCGCGGGATCGACAGCTCGCCCGAGATGATCGAGGCCGCGCTGGCCCGGCCGGCCGGCGACCGCGAGCGGCTCAGCTTCGCCCTCGGCGACGTCCGGGACTGGCAGCCGGACGGCGACGTGGACGTGATCGTGTCCAACGCCGTGCTGCAGTGGGTGCCCGACCATCTGAGCGTGCTGTCGCGATGGGCGGGGTTCCTGCGGCCGGGCGGGTGGCTGGCGTTCCAGGTACCGGGCAACTTCGACCAGCCGAGCCACCGGGAACTGCGCGCGCTGGCCGCTGCCGGCCGCTGGCGCGGGTTGCTGGCCGGCGTCCGGCTCAACCGCCAGGCCGGCGAGCCGGCCGAGTACGCGGACCGGCTGGCCCGGGCCGGCTTCGCGGTCGACGCGTGGGAGACGACCTACCTGCACGTGCTGCACGGGGATGACCCGGTGGTCGACTGGTACAAGGGGACCGGGCTGCGCCCGGTGATCGCCGCGCTGCCGCCCGGCCTGGCCGGGGAGTTCCTGGCCGACTTCCGGGCCCGGATGAGCGAGGCGTACCCGGCCGCGCCGTACGGCACGCTGTTCCCGTTCCGCCGGGTGTTCGTGGTGGCGGTCCGCCGCTAGCGCGCTACAGGGGGGCCTGGCCCAGCCGCCGCCGGGCCTCGGGCGATATCTCCGGGTGCGGGTCCAGCTTGGACAGGCCGTTCCAGGCCAGGTTCACCAGGTGCGCGGCCACGTCCTCCAGTTCCGGCTTGCGCGCGTCCAGCCACCACTGGCCGGTGAACGCGACCATGCCGACGAGCATCTGGGCGTACATCGGGGCGAGCTTGGGATCGTAGCCCCGTTCCTTGAGCACGTCGCCGAGGATGTACTCGACCTGGCTGGCGATGTCGCTGATCAGGCTGGCGAACGTGCCGGACCCGGACGAGGGGTTCGAGTCCCGGACCAGGATCCGGAAGCCGTCGGAGTTGTCCTGGATGTACCGGAGCAGCTCGACGGCGGCGACCTCGAACTTCTCCATCGTGTCCTCGCCGGCGAGCAGCCGGGTGGCCATGGCGATGAAGCGCTCCACCTCGCGGTCGACCACGACCGCGTACAGCCCCTCCTTCCCGCCGAAGTGCTCGTACACGACCGGCTTGGAGACATCGGCCCGCGCGGCGATCTCCTCGATCGAGGTGCCGTCCAGCCCCCGCTCGGCGAACAGGCGGCGGCCGATGTCCAGTAGCTGCTCGCGGCGTTCCTTGCCGGTCATCCTCCTGCGGCCCGACCCTGAGGGTTGGCTTGTCACTGGCCCATCATGTCACCGGCCAGCGATCTGGCCCGCCGGGGCGGCCGCGCGCCTGGTCATCGAGCCCAGCTTCCTGGACCCGCCGGCCCGCTTGCCGGCCAGCCTGGCCTCGTCCGGCCAGCGGACGTCGTAGACCCAGCCGAGCTTCTCGGCCAGCCAGATCATCCGCGCGGCGATGTCGATCTGGCCCTTGAGCACGCCGTGCCGGGCGCAGGTCGGGTCGGCGTGGTGCAGGTTGTGCCAGGACTCGCCGAACGACAGGATCGCCAGCCAGTTGACGTTGCGGGACTTGTCGTGGACCGAGAACTCCTCCTTGCCGAACGTGTGGCAGATCGAGTTGATCGACCAGGTGATGTGGTGCAGGAACGCGATCCGCACCAGGCTGGCCCAGAAGAACGCGATGACCGCGCCCTGCCAGGACCAGGTCCACAGGCCGCCGATCGCCGCGGGCGCCAGTAGCGATACGGCGACCAGCCACGGGAACCACCGGGAGATCCTGGAGATGTCTGAGTCGGCAAGCCAGTCCGGGCAGAACTTCTCTTGCGAGGTGCGGTTGCTGTCGAACAGCCAGCCGATATGAGCGAAGCCCAGGCCCTTGGTCAGCGCCTTCCAGTCGGTGCCATAGCGCCAGGGCGAGTGCGGGTCGCCCTCCTTGTCGCTGTACTTGTGGTGCCGGCGGTGATCGGCGACCCAGGTGAGCACCGGTCCCTCGACGGCCAGGGTGCCGGCTACCGCGAGCACGACCTTGAAAGCGCGGACCGCCTTGAACGACCCGTGCGTGAAGTAGCGGTGAAAGCCCATGCTGATCCCGAGCCCGGAGATCGCGTAGAACACCACGGCGATCACGATTTCGCGCCAGCCGAGGCCCCAGCCCCAGGCCAGCGGGACCGCGGCGAGCAGCGCGAGCATCGGCACCGCGACGAAGACGCCGACCAGGATTCGCTCGCCGGTGCCGCTTGGCTCGGGATCGAGGTCCGGCCGGGCCCGGCTCGGCGCCGGCGGGGACGGTGCGGGCGGCCCGGGCGGCCCGGGCGGTGCGGGTTCGGTGAGCGTGGCGAAGCCCGCCACGGGAGTGTCTGCGGAGGTGGCCATGGCTGTCCTTGCTTGCGCCGGAGGTTGCCCGGTGGGTGGGGCGCTCCGCACATGCCGGGTCTGGGGCCAGTGCAGATACGCTTACGTAACCGTAGGCTACGCTACCGTAAGTAGCACAAGTACCTTGGCGAACTTTTTTCAAACATGTGGTGAAGCTCGCGCCGCTGGCGGCGCGCGGCGACAAGGGCGCACGCGCCGGTCGTCAGCGTCCGTGTGCGCAAGCCACATTGGCCTGGTCGTGGCTGTCCGGCCGCGACCGGGGGAGCCGCCGCCGTCCTTACGAGCCAAGAGCGAAGCAGAATAGGTTCCGGCGCCTGGACTCGAACCAGGACAAACTGGGTCCAAGGCCCAGTGGGCTGCCAATTACCCTACGCCGGACTAAAGCAATAAATCGACCTACCATTAGCTCACGAGACAAGGATACCGAGTGTCAGGCTGAGGCCTCCGTTCTCGCCACGGCCCGGCCGGGAATCTCGCGATGGCGGCTCCGGCCCGGTCCTCGATCTTCCGGTACAGGTTGGTGCTGCGCCGGACTTCGAGGCGCAGGCGGCCGTGGTAGCCGTCGCTGGTGCTTTTCCGGACGGTCCCTGGTTGTGCCGCATGAGGGCGGGGCGCCGGAAACGGGCGGCCGCCCGGACCGCCTCCCGCTGGGCCTCGCGGACGGGCCGCTCGGCAGAGTGGCGCTGGCAGATGGGTGCATGCCCGGTCCGGCCGGGCGGCCGGGCGGTATCCTGCGATGGTCGGGAGCGTGAACTGTCCGGGGGGAATGCACCGGCGACGCGCCACGGGCAGGGGTGCCTGCAGCGATACCGAGGAGCCGAGTGAGCGTGAGCGGTCCGGCCGCGGTGATCATCCTTGCGGCGGGTGAAGGCACCCGCATGAAGAACCAGACGCCCAAGGTGCTCAATCAGGTGTGCGGGCGCACCATGCTCGACCATGTCCTGGCCGCGGCCAGGGAACTCGACCCGGGCCGGATCATCGTCGTCACCGGCCACGGCCGTGACCGGGTCACCGCCCACCTGGCCGAGCACGCGCCGGACGCCGAGATCGTCGTGCAGGACCGGCGCGGCGGGACCGGGCACGCGGTGCGCGTGGTGATCGAGGCCGTCGGGCTGATCCACGGCACCGTGGTCGTGACCTATGCCGACACCCCTCTGCTGCGCGCGCGGACGCTGGTCGACCTGGTCGCGGCGCACCACGAGCACGACGCGGCCGTCACCGTCCTGACCGCCGTGCTGGACGAGCCGACGGGCTACGGCCGGATCATCCGCGACGAGGCGGGCGCGTTCACCGGCATCATCGAAGAAGCGGACGCGACCCCCGGGCAGCGGGCCATCAGGGAGATCAACTCGGGCATGTACGCGTTCGACGGCGACCTGCTGGCGGACACGGTCAAGCGGGTGCCGACCAACAACGCCAAGGGAGAGGAGTACCTGACCGACGTCGTGTCGATCCTGCGCGGTGACGGTTATCCGGTCACCACCGCCGCGTGCGAGGACGCCGAGGAGGTTCTCGGCGTGAACGACCAGGCCCAGCTGGCCTGGGCGCGCCGGGTGCTGAACGAGCGGCTGCTCGGCGACTGGATGCGGTCCGGGGTGACGATCGTCGACCCCGCGAGCACCTGGATCGATGTCGACGTCAGGCTGGAGCCGGGGGTGCAGATCGGCCCGGCGACCCAGCTGGAAGGCAGCACCACGGTGGGGGCCGGGGCCCGGGTGGGGCCCGGGTGCCTGCTGCGGGACACCGCGGTGGCGGACGGCGCCACCGTGGTCAACTCGGTCTGCGAGTCGGCGGTTATCGGCGCCGGCGTCACGGTGGGCCCGTTCGCCCACCTGAGCGGGGGTCGGGACTAATTTTGAGAGGGCCGCAGACGTGACCGGCATCACCACCGCCAATCAGAAGAGACTGCTCCTGCTCTCGGGTCGCTCACACCCAGAGCTCACCGACGAGATCGCCGCCTGCCTGGGCGTCGAGCCCACCCCGACCACCCTCTACGACTTCGCCAACGGCGAGATCTTCGTCCGGTTCCTCGAATCGGTCCGCGGCTGCGACGCGTTCGTGCTGCAGAGCCACACCGCGCCGATCAATCAGTGGATCATGGAACAGCTGATCATGGTGGACGCCCTCAAGCGGGCGTCGGCGAAGCGGATCACGGTGGTGGCCCCGTTCTTCGGTTATGCGCGCCAGGACAAGAAGAGCCGAGGCCGCGAGCCGATCTCGGCCCGCCTCATGGCCGACCTGTTCCTCACCGCGGGCGCGGACCGGATCATGGCGGTCGATCTCCATACCGCCCAGATCCAGGGGTTTTTCGACGGCCCGGTCGACCACCTGTTCGCGCTGCCGATCCTGGCCACGTACCTGGAGGAAAAGCTGGACCTGAACCAGGTCACGGTGGTGGCGCCGGACGCGGGCCGGGTCCGGGTCTGCGAGCGGTGGACCGACCGGCTCGGCTGCCCGCTGGCCATCATCCACAAGCGCCGCGATCCCGACGTGGCCAACAAGGTCAAGGTGCTCGAGGTCGTCGGCCAGGTCAAGGGCCGGACCTGCATCATCGTGGACGACATGATCGACACCGGGGCGACGATCGTGAACGCGGCCGAGGCGCTGTTCGTGCAAGGCGCCGCCCAGGTGATCGTCACCGCGACGCACGGCGTGCTGTCCGGCCCGGCGGTGGACCTGCTGAAGAACTCCCGGATCAGCGAGGTGGTCGTCAGCAACACGCTGCCGATCATGAACGAGAAGCGGTTCGACAAGCTCACCGTGCTGTCGATCGCACCGCTGATCGCGCGGGCGATCAGCGAGGTATTCAGCGACGGCTCGGTGACCAGCCTGTTCGACGGTCAGAGCTGACCACCCGGGCGGCGGGGACTGGGAGGTGACCGCTGGCCTCGCCCCCCATTTGCAAGGGAGGCCAGCGACCACCAGCTCTATGGCCCCCGGACTGCGCCCCCGCAAGGCTGTCCGAAGGCGGGCTAAGCGTCCCTGCGGCTCGCCGGCGCCGGGAGGAGGAGTCCTGAGGCCGGAGGCTGCAGGTCGGCGGGAACACTGCCCAGCATGGCGGCCGGTTCTTGCGTCCCGATTGAGCGGCGATTAACCCGATAAGGCCGGGTCGCGCCGGAGAACCGCCGCGCCGCGAGCCGGGCCCAGCGCCCCCGGCCTCCGGTGCCGGTCATGCGCCGGCCGTTTCGGTGAGCGCATGCTCACGCAGATGCATCAGCGTGGCGCCGTGGCGTTACGTCATGGTTGAGTAAGGATTAAGACCTTCAGCGGCCCGGCATCAACCCCCTTGCCGGGCCTGGGTGGGCCCGTGCGGGAATGGCGGAGAATGGCGGGCCCGGACGGGGCGGCGTGGTGCGGTTTCGGATTCTCGGACCGCTCGAGGTCTGGACCGGCCAGGACTGGAGCGGCATTGGTGCGCCTAAATGGCGGGCGCTGCTCGCCGCCCTGCTGCTCAGCGAGGGACAGGCCGTCTCGACCGACCGGCTGATCGCGGAACTGTGGGGCGACGACCCGCCGGACCGGGCCGCGAACCTGGTCAGCGTCTACGTGCTCCGGTTGCGCCGGGTCCTCGGTGACCCCGAGGGCCGCGTGCTGACCACGACCCGCGCCCCCGGGTACCGGCTGCTGCTGCAACCGGGCGACCTGGACGCCGAGCAGTTCGCCGCGCTGGTCGGCGAGGGCCGCAAGGCCCTGGCCGCGGGCGACCGGCCGGGCGCCGCAGAGGTGCTGGGCCAGGCGCTCGGGCTGTGGCGCGGCCGGGCCCTGGCTGACGTGCCGCTCTCGGCCCTGGTAGCGGCCGAGGCCGACCGGCTCGAGGAGTCCCGGCTGAGCGCGCTCGAGCTGCGGATCGAGGCCGACCTCGGCTGCGGCCGGCACGCCCAGCTGGTTCCCGAGCTGCGCCGGCTGCTCTCGGACCATCCGCTACGGGAGGGGCTATGGGCGCTGCTGATCCGGGCACTGGATGGTGCCGGGCGGCACGCCGAGGCGCTCGCGGCGTACGGGCAGGCCCGTGAGGTGATCGCCGATGAGCTCGGCGTCGATCCCGGGCCCGAGCTGCAGCGGCTCTACCAGGCGATGCTCACCGTCGACGTGACGCCCCGGCGGCCGGCCGGGCCGGGGGGCGGCGGGGGAGGTGCGGTGAGGCCCACCGGCGGGATCGGTGCGCCGTCCCCGG
>Ga0335078_10010221_pt1 | contig 13900 bp, 12 predicted proteins | sample Lox_Sample_32_FD_206711 | JGI IMG/M metagenome (GOLD analysis project Ga0335078, IMG submission 206711) | Soil microbial communities from Loxahatchee National Wildlife Refuge, Florida, United States - Lox_Sample_3.2 | ecosystem: Environmental > Terrestrial > Soil > Wetlands | place: USA...
TCCGGTCGAACCGCTGCTTGAACAGGTAGTGGATATATTTCGATTGCAGGGACTGAATCTCGATGGTGTCTTCCAGGCGCTGCACGCGCGCGGTCAATTCCTCCACTGCCTGCAGTAGATCCACATTTCTATCACTCATTCGCGAAACCTCCTGGTCCCTCACGCTCAGGCTCCGTCACTGCGGCCACGCATACCCTACGGGCCTCGCATTTTGTATCATGTGCCGCGACTGGATTGCACCAGTCGGCACATCAAAAAGGGGGGAATCAAATGAAAAAAGCCGCAGGCATCGCGTTGGGTGTTCTGGCAGTTCTGTTTCTGGCCTCCGCCGTCTCATCGGGCTCGTCCACGCAAAGCAGTTATGCAGAGGATCGCGCTCAGATTGAAGACCTTCAGGCGCGTTACATGTTCGCGCTCGATTTCAAGGATGCGGACACATACGCATCCACGTTCACCGAAGACGGCGTGCTCGACTACGGCCCTGTCGTGAAAGGCCGCGACGCGATCAAGAAAATGATCAATGATATGGCCAAGCGCGCCGCCGATGACGCTGCGAAAGATACATCCGGCCAGCGTCCCGTTATCGGCCGCCACAACATTTCGAACATCGTGATCAGGATCGATGGCGACAAAGCCACAGGCCGTGCCTACTGGTTTCACTACAGCAACAAGGGTCCCAATCGCACCGGCGCTCTCGATTCCTTCGGCAACTACGAAGACGAGATGGTCAAAGTGAACGGCAAGTGGCTTTTCAGCAAGCGCAAAATTTACAACGAAATGGTCGCCGACTGGGCCTACAAAGGCTCCAACCCGGCCTGGTAACTACGCAGCGACCCCAGGTCCCAGGAGGCCGTCGCGACGAGCGATACGCATTCGAGACGGCCTCAGCTTGATCCTAGCTCAGGCGCACGTCGTTCGCGCGATCGTGCGTCGTCATGTAGCCAAAGAGCCCCGCGATTCCCCATCGCCCCTTCCTATAGGTGATGACGTCGAGTTCGACGCTGTCATTGATATATTCTCCGCTCGTCGTGTAGCGGCTCGCTCCCTGAAACGCGTGCACCTTCTCCATATCCGCGTGAAGTATTCGTCCGCCCGGTGCCGCATCCGCCATATCCCAACCGAAATTTCCCAGCCCGAGCTTCGGCCATAGCGACCGGTACGCCGCGAAATCAACCTTCGAATTATCGAGCATCTCCTGCGTGTAATCCGTCGCAATCAGCCTTGTCGGCACACCCTTTGTGCGCAGCCTGTCGAGCGTCACATAATTGCCCTGCGCGGCAACTTCCCATGACGCTCCGCCTGCCTCAACGCTGAGATTCAAGCCGAGCTGCCGAATCGGCCCCCACACCGCCTTCGCGTCCTGATTCATGTACGCCAGGCAATGATCCTGGCGGAGGCGTCGCGCCGCCGCGGCACTGTCGCCGTATTCCACATGAATCATATTTGCGGGCGTGAAAATCGTGGACATCCCCTGAATCGCCCACTTGCCGTCATTGTTCGTGACGCAATAGATGCCCTCGCAGCGCAGCAGCTTGTATCCCTCCCCGCTGTAGCGGTTGTAATTGAGCGAGAGATTCACCGCCACGGGATTCGAGCTGAAAATTTCGATTCCGTCGAGGACATCATAGCAGCCGGGCTTCAAGTAGCCGTCGTGATCGGTGAATCGTTCCGGACGCTCGCTCATATTCATCGACGCCGGCGTGTGCACGATCAATTCATCCGCGCTAGGAATCACCACAGCATCCGTACGTTCCAACGTGCCGAAGGGGAAGTGCAGTGCCTCTGCCATGCCCTTCAGGTCGCGCTGGCTCAGCGCCGCAAAATACTGCGTCATCACGCCCACCGCCGCCGGCACCGACTCCTTGTAGGACATCGGAAAGCGCAGATCCGGAATGCCGCGAGGCGACATGCCCGCTGGCGGCTTCCGGTTCGCGTCTCCCGTATTCGCCTGCTGCGCCCCTTGTGCTTCCGCCGTCCGGCCGAGCGTCGAAACCGCCCCGGCAGCTCCAACCAGGCTGGCCACGGCCGCGCTCTTCATGAAATTTCGGCGCTCAGCCCGCACGCCGTCTCCCTGCTGGCCTCCACCATTCTCTTTAGCGTCCGTCGCCATCGCCCTTCTCCTCTCGCCTCGGCAGCATGCAGCATCAATCGCGCGCCTTCGTAGCCCGCCCGCGCAGACGCAAGAGTAGCACTTGGGCCACGGAACCACGGAACCTATCCAGTTGCCTAGGCAAGCTTTTACGGCTATACTCCTCGTCATCTGCACGTACTTGCGGCTTCTCATCTGGAGGAACGACCATGGAATGGACAACACCTCAGCATGAAGAAATCTGCCTCAGCTGCGAAGTAAGCTCCTACGCAAACGCCGAACTGTAATCGCTAGATGCGTTTGAAGGTTCTCGGCTCCGCCGCAGGCGGTGGCTTCCCACAATGGAATTGCGCCTGCTCAAACTGCAGCCGTCTGCGGCAAGGAACACTGAAGGGCCAAGCCCGCACACAAACGCAAGTCGCTATTTCCACTTCTCAAGATTCTTGGGTACTTCTTAACGCATCGCCCGATCTCCGCCAGCAAGTCACCGCTGATCGCGATCTAGCTCCGAGTTCCCTTCGCGGCTCGCCCATACATTCCATCATTCTCACTTCTGCTGACACCGATTCCGTCATGGGCCTGCTTCATCTACGGGAATTTCAGCCGCTTCGCATCTTTGCCACTGAGAGCGTGCAGCGGATTCTCAAGGAAGAAAATTCCCTCTTTCGAGTTTTGCGGCGCTCCGATCCTCCCGTTCTCTGGGAAATATTACGGCTAGGCCAGGCGCTCTCGATTACCGTCGGCTCGGAAGCGAATTCAGCACTGTGTGGACGCGCGATCCCTCTTCCCGGTCATTTTCCGGATTACGTCAGCGACCACTTGCGCGCGACCTTGCGCGAGGAAGAAGCCGTCGTCGCCTTGCATCTCACTCAAGGCGATAAAACATTTTTCTTTGCTCCCACGCTTCCCACGCTCAACGACGAAACGAAGCGCGCGGTCGCCAAGAGCTCTCTCGCGATGCTCGATGGCACTTTCTGGACCGACGACGAACTCATCCGAGTTCGTAGCAGGGGCAAAACCGCGACTGCAATTGGCCACGTCCCGCTTTCCGGCCCGGACGGCGTGATTCAGCAGATGAGAACTTTTCAAAACACGCGCCGCATCTTGATTCACCTGAATAACACAAATCCTGTCCTCGATGAGGAAAGCGACGTTTACCGCACGCTCCACGAATCGGGTTGGGAAGTCGCCTACGACGGCATGGAGATCACGCTGTGACCCAATCCTCTCTCCTGGTTCCCGAAGCGAAATTTGTCGAGAGCTTCCGTGCGATCGGTAGGGAGCGCTATCACCACAAGCATCCGTTCCACGTCCTAATGCACGAAGGCAAGCTTACGCGTGGTCAGCTCCAGGCCTGGGCGCTCAATCGCTACACGTATCAAAGCACGATTCCGATAAAAGACGCGGCCATACTCGCGCGCAGCGACGATCCCGAATTCCGCCGCGTCTGGCGCAAGCGCATCATGGATCACGACGGTGAACCGAACACGCCCGGCGGCATCGAGAAATGGCTTCGCCTCGTTGAGGCAACCGGCCTGTCGCGCGATCAGGCCATTCGCGGCGAAGGAATTTTGCCGGCCACACGCTACGCGGTGGATGCGTACGTGAAATTTGTCAGCTCGAAAACGCATCTCGAGGCCGTCGCCTCTTCTCTCACCGAGCTTTTTTCGAAGGACCTCATCGTGCTGCGCATGGACCGTCTGCGCGAACACTACCCGTGGCTTTCGAGCGGCCTCGATTATTTCCAGGGTCGCATCACGCAGGCGCCGGAAGATTCCGAATTCGCCTTGGCCTGGGTTGTGCGCCATGCCGTCACGCGCGAACAGCAAGAAGCGGCGCTCAATGCGTTGCGCGCGAAGTGCGATATCCTCTGGGCGATGCTCGACGCTTTGTATTTCGCGTACGTCACCCCGGGTTGGTCGCCGCCAGGCGCATTTCGTCCTGAGGGAATTTCGTGAGCTCGCCCGATCCGGAGAGCAAGCCGCGACTCACTCCCGGTTGCCGCCTCAACGACAAGTCGCAGCCCTCGCGCATGCTCTTGATGCCCGAACGCGCGCTCCGCTTGAACGGGCCGAGCCTCGAGATCGTGGAGCGATGCGATGGCCAGCACAGCGTCCGCGAAATCATCGCCGACTTGCAAAAGAAATACTCGAAGGCCGATCCGCAAAAAGTGGAGAGCGACATTCTCGATTACCTCGCGCGCCTCCACGAACAACGCGCGCTCGATTTTGGGTAATCTGGCCGGGCTGATCTGAAGTGCTGAAATGACCGAGACACCGAATCCTCTCGCCCTCGTCGCTGAATTGACGCATCGCTGCCCTCTTCACTGCGTTTATTGCTCGAATCCGCTAAATCTCGCCAAACGCGAGAGCGAACTCGATACCACAGCCTGGGCTCGCCTCTTGCGCGAAGCCGCAGCGCTCGGCGCGCTGCAAGTGGACTTCACAGGCGGCGAGCCTCTCGCGCGCCCGGATCTTCTCGATCTCGTCGGCGCCGCGCGCGAAGCCGGACTCTACGCGAGCCTCATCACTTCCGGTTTGCCCTTGGATGAAAAGCGCCTCGACGATTTGGTGGCCGCTGGCCTCGACCATCTCCAGCTCAGCTTCCAAGGCGCAACGACACAGAGCGGCCAAGCGTTCTCGGGAACGACGACTCATGCGCAGAAACTTTCGGTCGCGCGTTGGGTGCGGCAACGGCGCATCGGCTTCACGCTCAATTTCGTGATTCATCGCGAAAATTTGAATGAACTGCCTGAAATGATTCGCTTGGCCGAGGACCTGCAACCTCAGCGCGTCGAATTCGCGCACGTTCAGTATTACGGCTGGGCGCTTCAGAATCGCGCTCGTCTGCTGCCGACTCGCGATCAGCTCGAGGAATCGCTTCGCACAATCGACGAAGCCAAAGAAAGGCTGCGCGGTCGAATTCGCGTGGAATACGTCGTGGCAGATTACTATGGGCGATTTCCCAAGGCGTGCATGGGCGGTTGGGGACGCAAAGTTTTGCTGATCAAGCCGAATGGCGACGTCTTACCCTGTCACGCCGCCGATGTTCTGCCCGGAATGAAATTCGAAAATGCCGCAGAAAGTTCGTTGCGCAAAATCTGGTACGAATCGGACGCCTTCCAGAAATATCGCGGCGACGAATGGATGCGCGAACCGTGCCGCACGTGCGACCATCGCGCGCAAGACTTCGGCGGTTGCCGCTGCCAGGCATTCCTTCTCGCAAACGACCTAACCGACGCCGATCCCGTCTGCTCGCTTTCGCGTCACCGGCCGCTCGTCGACGAAATTCTCGCCGCCGTGACCGCAGCATCGCAGCCCAGCCGGTCCGCCCCCGCCGACTGGCTTTATCGACAAAATCCGAAGTAGCGCTGGGCACACGCCACGCAACGCATCCTATGTTGCGGCGTTTATGAGTTATAGAACTCTAATTTTGCCTTGACTTCCAATTGTACCCAAGTAGGATACGCGAACCATTCGTTCCCGCACGGTCGCTTTGTGCTTTTGCGGCCCCTTTTTCGCAAGACATTTGGAGGGATTCTTGAAGACCACCTTTTTGGCGATCCTGTTCTTGGCTGTCTTTTCTCTTCTAACACCGAGCCGCGGGCTCGCCGATGCAGTGCTGAGCGTTTCGAGCCCGGCTAGCGTGAGCCAGGGCGATATGTTTGAAGTGGATGTGGACATCACGGGCGCGAGCGACCTTTACGGCTTTCAGCTCGATTTGGCTTTTGATCCCACTTTGCTTGAGGCGGATAGCGTTTCCGAAGGATCATTTCTGTCCGACAGTGGCGTAAACCCGACGTTTTTCCTGCCGGGCACGATCGACAATACGGGCGGAACCGTCTCGCTGAACGCGGACTCGTTGCTCACGGCAATTTCAGGAGCCAATGGCGACGGCGTTCTGTTGATTTTCGAGTTTACCGCTCTCGATCCAGGAACCAGCGCCCTCGCGATCGAAAACGAAATCCTGGTCGATTCTCAGGGAAATATCAGCGGCGACACAACAGAAGCCGGCTCCGTCACAGTTACCGGGCAGGGACAGGGTGGCGGCCCCAGCGTTCCGGAGCCATCGAGTTTGCTGCTGCTATTCCTTGGCGTCGTAGCTGTGGTCACATTATCGGCGAAGAAAAACGCTTGGATGTCTCGCCGCGCCTGACCATTTCCAGATAGTTGAGTCCTACGAATCCACAACTGAGGCCCATGCGGAGAGCAGTCAACCAACCACATTAACAATCCGACCCGAACGTTAGTCGGTGAGTCTTAAGCATCGCCAAGTCACGGTTTCGTTACAACATGGAGGCTTCATGCTGAAACTCGCGTCCCGAGTTCTCGTACTCCTCGCGCTGATGGTACCGGCTGCGTTCTGTCAAACCACCGTAAAGGTTGACAGCGCGAAGGTCACGTTTATGGCTCCGACCGGCATCTTCGTGCCCAAGGGCGAAACGATCACGATCAATGCGACCGGGACTGTAACTCTAACGGACCCCAACGGCTCTGGCTCGTTTACCGTGAATGCGATTGGTGTAATTCAAACCGCCCCGGACTCAAACACCGACAAAAGCTTTTACAGTTTTCTTACGAACCAAGCGCTGCCGCCATTGCTTCCGCCAAGCCCGGGCGAGCTAAAGTTTCCACCAGCCGGTACCGGCGCCACTCTAATCGGAGCGTACGGGGCTCTTGTCCTGGGGCTTTCGCCAAATCAGTGCAACGCGTCGTCTACAGCGGACTTCCCCAACGGTTTCATAAACCCCGGCACGGGTGCGGGCCCGCTGCCTGTTTCCGGGGGCTACATCTATCTGGGTGTGCAAAGGGACAACGAAGTCACGGTGTCGGGCACGTATGCGGTCAGCATATCCCTTTCGGGTTCAGCTTCGCCGCCGACAGGCTGTAACGGTGGATTGGAAGCGCTCGATCTCAATCCCGATTTTCTCCTTCCGGCGACCAATAAGGTCATCACCAATCCGAACTTGCTCTCGTTTGGCGGCAGGGCAGTGAAGGGCGCCGTGGCAGACGGTGTCACTCAAGTCCTCATCCGGGCGCAAGGCATGGATTCGACACACACGAATTTTGTTGTTCTCCTTGACGAAAACAACCAGGTTGCCCCGGCAAACGGCGAAGACGGCACATTGGTCAGCATCTTCAGCGGAGCGATACCTGCGGGTCCCGCTATTATTCCTGCCATTCAGGTTTTGAACGGCATCAATTACATGTTCGTTGCCTATCAGCCGCCGGCCGACTATGCACGCGCGTCAGGCCTAGACAACGCGACCGCTGGACGCAAGGTTGGCATCATCGTGTTCGACAGCACAACAAACACGGTCGTCGCCGGCACACAGCTTAATCTCCTGCGGCCTCCGGTATTTTTCGTGCATGGCCTGTGGGCGGCTGCCGACACGTGGCTTGAGTTTAATCCTGCACTGGCCAAGGCTTTCCCTCCAATCTCTGCAGATCTTCCGGGCATAACGATGTACGCGGCGGACTATGAGCAAACGAACGGAGATCATGTCGGAAAAAACACGTTTCTTGTCATCGGGCAAGCCCTGGACTTTCTCCGTGATTTTAGAAAGGACAACGACGCGGCTGCCTCGCAGATGGACTTCATAGTCCACAGCATGGGTGGATTGATTTCGAACAACATGCCCACCGTCCCGGGCTTCTACCGCCAGGAGAACTATTTTCACGGCATCATTCACAAGCTGATCACCATTGACACGCCGTACCAGGGCAGTCCGCTCGCATCGAATCTGCAGCCGAGTTCGCCAGCCTGCAAGAGCCTGCTTCTCTCCACGAATCACTCGGTGGGAGGGGCGGTCGACGACCTGGTGGTAGGCAGTCCGTTCCTCAAACAGTTCGATGCGCACCCTGATGGATACTACAAGCACGCTATCGCCAGTTTTGTGACGCCCGGGGAGGAGTCGCCGCTGGAAGCAGCGATTAATAACGAAGAGACTTCTGCCTTGACGACGCAGGCGGCAGCCTATAAGGGCTATGATGTTTGCAATTCGGTTCTTGAGACGCCCATCACGCCTGAGGGCCAGTTCGCGTTTAGTAAGTATTTCCTAACGGCAGCCGATACAACATACCAGGGGAACAACGACCTGGTGGTATCGGAGCTGAGTGAACTTGGCGGCTACATAATCGGAACGACGGCAGATGCCACAAGTGGCCTGGCTCACAGCCATGCCCCGCTCCCTTTCGTTGCCCAGTCGCCCTCGTTGACTTCGATCCCGGGATGCCTCGATGCGGATATCGGGAGTCCTGTGGCCAATACCAGCCTCGCCATCAATCTGCTAAACAGTCCGGTATCGGCGCCGCTCTTTGAATTTAAGAAGCCGACTCCATAGTGGGGACTTCGATGACAAAAAAATGTTCTGCCGTATACATCGGAAAGCTCTCAGTGATCTTCTGCTTGCTGTTGTCTTGCGTCGCCCTTGCGAATGCGCAGCAGGTCACGATTACAAGTCCGTCCAACGGAACGCTCTACGCGCCCGGGGCGACCATCAACGTTACGGCTACCGTTACGGGCGGCTCCGTGCTCGGCGTAAAAGTCGCCGGGGCTGACATGGGTGTTTCGCCCTACCAACTAACGGCTCCCTATTCGCTTAGTCTGATCGTGCCATCCAATGTCGTCGGTCCGAGGAACATTGTCGCTCTCGGCCTGATTGCGAAAGAGACCGCCGTCTTTTCCGCGCCTGTCACGATCGACATAGAACCGAGTGCCGCACCGACTGCGATCAGTTTTGGGCAGTCGTTGGTTTCCTTCGGATACGTGGGGGAACAACGCAAGCTCCGAGTCGATGCCACATTCAGCGACGGGTCCGTTCTGGACATAACCAAGTCCACGCAATTGACCTTTACCAGTGGCAACACAGGCTTGGTGTCCGTTGATTCGACTGGTTTGATGACTGGTCTTGCCCCGGGAAACACCACCGTCACGGCCACGTTTGAGAATTTGACGGCGACGTTGCAGACCGCCGGCCCGACGAGTGTGAAGGGAGACTTGAATGGCGACGGCCTCGTCACAATCGACGATCTTCTTCTGCTCGAAACGATGCTCGGCAGCACTCCAACCGGGTCCAATGATGCCCGGGACCTGAACGGTGACGGCAAAATCGATAGCCTTGATGTCCAGGCCTTGCTGACGTCGTGCGGGAGCAATTGCCCGTCTCTCGCCACCACCACGACGAGCCTCTCTCCTTCGGCGAGCCAGGTGCAGTTGACCCAACCGATTACCTTTACAGCTGCCGTGACTGGCAATTCTCCGACCGGGACGGTTTCCTTTCTAGTGGACGGGCTGCTGACGGACGTGGGAGCGCTCAGTGGCATCGACCAGGCGTCCCTCACCTCTAGTTCTCTCAGCGTGGGCACTCACTCGATCACCGCGCTCTACGATGGCGATACCGCCAACGGCCCGAGTTCGTCGACGCCGGTGAATGTAACAATCACATCTGTTCCGGGGGATGTGAACGGAGATGGCGTGGTTAATTGCCTCGATTTGGCTCTGGTTAAGGCAGCCTTCGGCCAAAAAAGAGGGCAGCCGGGATACAATGCCGCTGCGGATGTAAACCGCGATGGGGTGGTGAACATCCTCGACTTATCTTACGTGGCCAGGCTGGTTCCCGCCGGCACCACCTGCCCGTGAGTGAATCAAACGATCTTCTCCGCAACGGAGCGAACCAAACATGGGCGATTGGATAGGCGGCAGAACGCCTAACCAATCGCCCAAAGGATCTCTTCCGAAATTCCGCCAAGTCTTTTGCCTTGCAGTTCCTAATTACGCGTTCGGACAGAAATCGTTTTCCTTTCCAACACGAGACTCTACGCAACTTCTTGACGTGCTCTCTCCTATCAAGGATTCGTTCCAACACAACGATATGACCGCATCGGCTTCCACTGAATCACCTTCGAAAACCGAAGAATATCGCGTGGGGAATTGCCTGTCTGCTCGTGAGTGCAATGGCGTACGGCACCTCGCGCATTTGCCGCCGCAGATGCACAATGGCGTGATCGATCCGCAGCTGATGCTGATCGCAGCTGTGCTACTTGTTGGCTCGGATCCTCTCGGCCTAGGAGTCCCGGGCTCATCGACGCCCGGCTCTTGGATCGCCACCACGATCAGGGGTCCGAGCTGGTTCAACGGCGGCCCTACGGCTTCGAAGCCTCCTGGATCACCGGCCTCGCCGAGCCGACTATTTTGGGCGGACTCGTGTGGCTCGCGCCCCCTCGATTGCAGTAGAATGCGCGCGATGAGAACGGCAACAGAGAGCTGCAGCGCCACGCCCGAAAGCTTGACCGGCCACCCGGGCCGCTTCTCACCCGCCCATTCCGCCATTTCCGCGCAATTTCTAATCGAAACACACTGCCGATTAGAAACATGTGTAAGTCATAGAAAACAAAGCACTGGTGTCGCGTCTACTCGAGACATTTTTGAGGATCTGTCAGCAAATTTCTGGGGGGAATCACCATGGACCGTCGATCTTTCATTGGCTTGGGATCCATTGCAGCCGGTGCACTGATGAGCGGCGAATTCGCGCGCTCGCTCGCCGTCGATAGCAAACCCGTTCCCGGCCCCACCGTCTCCACCGCGTCCGGCAAAATTCGCGGCGCAGTGCAGGATCAGGTCACGTTCTTCAAGGGCGTTCCCTACGCCGCATCCACTGCCGGCGACAATCGCTTCCAGCCGCCGAAAAAGCGCGAGGCATGGACTGGCGTCCGCGATTGCCTCGAACTTGGATCACGCTCGCCGCAGCTGCTCACTTCCTTCCATGGCGTTGTGCCCAAGGAAGTCGAGGTGATGGATCGCGACGAGCCCATGAGCGAAGACTGCCTCATGCTCAACGTCTGGACTCCGAGCGTCGGCGCGAGCCACAAGCGGCCCGTCATGGTGTGGCTGCATGGCGGCGGCTACACCAGTGGCTCGGGCGGCTTCATCATCTACGATGGCTCGCAGCTCGCGAAAAAACACGATGTGGTCGCGATCAGCCTGAATCACCGGCTCACCGTTTTCGGCTATCTCTATCTCGCCGGAATCGGTGGAGAGAAATACGCGAATTCAAGCAATCTCGGCAATCTCGATATCGTCGCGGCGCTCGAATGGATTCGCGACAATATCAGCGCTTTCGGCGGCGACCCGAATAACGTCACGATCTTCGGCCAATCCGGCGGCGGCGGAAAAGTCAGCTGCCTAATGGCCATGCCCGCAGCCAAAGGACTCTTCCATCGCGCGATCGTGCAAAGCGGCGCGGCAGTGAAAGGCACTCCAGTCGATGCCGCGAATAAGGGCGCTGAAGTCTATCTCTCGAAGCTAGGTCTCAAGCCGAATCAAGTCGATCAACTCGCCGCAATGTCAACGGACCAATTGCTCGCGCCAACCGGCGGCGGCCTTTTCGGTGCGCCGGGAATCGTTCTCTCGCCCGTCGTCGATGGCAAGACGATGCCCACCGACCCGTTCGATCCTACGGCTCCGGAGGTTTCCGCGAATGTTCCTTTGCTGATCGGCACGGTCGAAACCGAAGTCACATTTTTCCCGAACCAAGTCCTCGATCCGATCGATGACCTAAGCCTGCACGCGCACGTGAAGCAAACCGTTCGCGGCGCGAGCGACGAACAGGTCGATCAGTTGATCGCGGCCTACAAAGCGGGCCGCCCCAATGCGAGCAATACCGATATTTTTCTGATCCTGGCATCGGACGCCACGTTCCGGGCGGGCGTGCTCGTCGAAGCCGATCGCAAGGCCATGCAGGCGAAAGCCCCCGTCTATCAGTACTACTTCACGTGGAGATCGCCGGTGCGCGACGGCAAGTTGCGCACCTTCCACACGCTCGAAATTCCGTTCGTTTTCGATAATGTGGACGCGGCAAAAGCGATGACCGGCTCAGGCGAGGATCGTTACGCGCTGGCCGCGAGAATGAGCGCGGCCTGGGTTGCGTTTGCGCGCACCGGCGATCCGGGCACGAAAGAACTGCCGTGGCCTGCATTCGACATCACGAAGCGCGCAGTGATGATCTTCAACGATGAATGCAAAGTCGAGAGGGACCCGCACGGCAAGGAGCAGCGTCTGCTGCAAGCGATTCAGGCGCAAGCGTCACCGAATCGCGGCGCCTAGAAACTGACCGGGGGAGAAAAACTACATTTCGTTCTGCGCCTCCGATGGCCAGCTCATTCCCCATGAGTAGAATCCGAGGATAATCATCACGTCCACAGGGAATCCGAAGACGATATAGAGCACCGGCATGAACAGAATAGATTTTTCGAGGACGACCGCCTGCAAGAGCATCTGCAGCGGAAAGAAAATCGCGAGATGCGCCATCGTCATCGCGGTCAACGCCGCTTTTCGCGCCAAACGGAATCGAAAGATGAAATACGTCAGCCCGAATAGGGACGGCACGATCAAAATGAGCGCGATTCCGTACGTCACCATCCCCTCCATGTAGCTGTCGGGCGTATGCGGGAATCTTCCCGGCGCGATTAGGAAATACGCGAGCGCGGTCGCCTGAATGAAAAGCACCGCGCGGGCGAGGTACGTCACCGGAGTGAATTTCTTGGGCAGCAGGTAGGTCGCTCCGTAGAGCGCCGCCACGGTAATCGCGGTGATCCACCAGGTCTGCGGGCTCGGGCTTGCGCCATTCATCCGCGGAAAGGGCACCATGAACCGTATGTACGACGTGGCAAAATGCTCGCGAACGCCGACCCTAACATTCAGGCCGAGCGCGTGGATTCCCGCCGTGAAAATGCGCAGCCAAAAACGGCACAGCCAGGGAAGCGAGACGATCCAGCTCAGCGTAAACAGAAAAACCAGCAACCCGGCGGTAATCAGATCGGATGGTTCGAGCACGAAACGCGTGAGCGCGCGGTGCATGGTGATGACACCGCCGCGCGATCCGCGGAACCGTCCGCGATCCGCGCTCGCCGAAGTTTTGCCAAGGCCGCCGGAAATCGCACGGCGATCAAAACTCTTTGAAGAATCCAAAGCTGCCGCCGCCCCGTTCGTAGAACGGGCTGTGATAGTAGTCAGCCACCAGATTGAAGCCCCAGTTTTTGCCGGTCCATTGCCGCCAGGTGATCGTCAGGCTCTGGCTCTGAAATTGGGTGAGCACGGATGTCGGTCCGACGAGTTGGTACGCCTCTTCGCCGAATTCGGCGTTGACCGTCACGTAATGCTTTTTGTTGCGGCCTTCCGTTACAGCGACAAAACCGGAAGGAGAAAACACCGCGCCGGGATTGCTCACGTTGAAGCGCAAACCTTCTTCGATGATCCAGGGCTTGGTGAAGTAGTACGTCGTCCCGACGAACACGCTCTGATCGCGATGAACGTCTTTTGCGCCGTAGTAGCCGTAGCCGAGAGTGGCGATGAGCTGCTTGCGCCCGAGAAGTTTTCGATTCAGGAAAGCGTCCGCGCGAAATCGCGGCCAGAAAAATCCGCCGACGCTCGATCCGAGCGTGAGCGACGCGTACCAATCGGAGTTCAATATATACGTGTCGCCGGCAGCCATATACACGCCGCCGTCGTTGAATTCATTTTGCCCGTTGATCTCGCCGTTCCAGGTGTTGTTTCCCGTCGTGTAGACGCCGCGGACATAGCCGCCGCTCCAGTCGCCGAACCCGTTCGTGAGTTGACGGTAACTGCCTCCGGCCTCGACGAAATTGGTCAGGACCTTTTCTTCTGGCGCCGGGGCGGGCGGAGGTGGCTGAGCCTGCGGCTCTTGCGGGCCCGACTGCGAGGAGTCGGTTGTGCCACCGTCTGGCAATGCGTTCTGCGCATTGGCGGCAGATAGAAGAGAGAGGCTCAGAATCGCGGTAAATAGCAGGGTTT
>Ga0335078_10010222_pt1 | contig 13900 bp, 12 predicted proteins | sample Lox_Sample_32_FD_206711 | JGI IMG/M metagenome (GOLD analysis project Ga0335078, IMG submission 206711) | Soil microbial communities from Loxahatchee National Wildlife Refuge, Florida, United States - Lox_Sample_3.2 | ecosystem: Environmental > Terrestrial > Soil > Wetlands | place: USA...
CCGTCTTCATTCAGCACTCGGCTACCGGACTCCACAAGAAGTCCACGACGAGTACCTGAACCGGCAGCTCGCAGCATGAAATAGCGTCAATTCAGCTGTCCGGAAAATGCGGGGCGGCCCACCAACCCCGCCCGGGGCATCGCAACCGGCGCGACGCTAGAGGTCTTCCTCATCATCTGCAACGTCGCCACCGCGGTGGTGGCGTACCCGGTCCTGAAGCGCGAGAGCGAGATGGGGGCGATCGGCTACGTGGCGGCCCGTCTCGTCGAGGCCATGTTCATCGCGATCGGGATCGTCAGCGCCCTCTCGTTCGTGCTGATGCGACAGGAAGCCACGGCCGCTTCTAATCCTGTTCTCGGGCATGTATTCGTTTCGATCTACTACCGGGCATTCCTCGTCGGGCCTGGGTTCTTCGCGGGTCTCGCGAATGGGGTGATCCTGGGCTACCTGATGTACCGATCCGGCTTGGTGCCGCGTGGCATGACGTGGCTGGGTCTCATCGGAGGACCGCTCGTCATGATCACGGGCATCTTGGTCATGTACAACGCGATCCCGCGCGGCGGCGCGATTCAGAACATCGCGACGCTGCCCGAGGCCCTCTGGGAGCTGTCGCTCAGCATCTACTGCATCGTGAAGGGATTCAGGCTTACTTCCCCGATCCTCCAGACGACGACGCTGCCCGAGCCCGAGAGCGCATTGCAGCACGAGGCCTAGGCCCTGCCGATGACGGGACGGGCCAGTCGACGAGACGGCAGTGCCAGGTCGTGCGCACTGCCGATGCCCGCTGTACCGACGGCAAGCGCGGGATGGTCATGGAAGCGGCCTGGCAGCAGGCCGAATCGGAGGGGGACGGATGACGACAGGTCCACCCCTGGAAGGGCAGAAGATGCCGAAAGTATCGAAGGCAACCGCTTCATCTCACCAACCGATACCCGGGGTGCTTGACGCCTATTCTCATGAGATCGATGGCTGGACCATCAGCATGGAAACCCACTCGGTCGACCTGGACGCTGCTTTTCTCTTTAAGGGCGCACCGAACGATCAGTGCGAGGCGCCCCACATGGGGTACGTGCTAAAAGGCAAGTACGGCATGCGGGTAGCCGACGGGGTAGAGGAGGTGTTCGAGGCCGGTGACGCGTTCTTCATCGGTCCCGGGCACACGCCGATCATCTTCGCGGGGTGCGAGGTTGTATATTTCACCCGAACCGAGGCGGCGAACCGCGAACTCGCCGTCGTCATGCCGAACCTCATGAAGTACATGCAAGAGCAAGGCATGGAAGTGCCGGGCGCACCCTAGCCGTCACCACAGTTGGGCGAGGACTAGGCACTGCACGGGCTCGGTTAGAGGTCGCGGAGCTCGGCCGCGGTGACGGTGCGTCGCCGGAACTGGCGGGGTGGTTGGAGCAGCGAGCGGCGCCGGTCCTGCAGGAGCCGCAATCCGTCTGAGGTTACGCTCACGCTGCGCCAGCCGGCCGGGGCGCGGCCGGGCCCGGCCCAGGCCAGGGTAGTGTCGGCCCGGTAATCGCCGGCCGTAGGATGGTCACCCTGCCAACCCGGCGAGCGGGTGGATCGTGTCCGGGCCGGGAACTTGGGCCCTACCAGCCGGGTGTACGGCATGCCAGGTTAAAGAAGCCGGCCCGGCCTGGGCGGGAGGTTCTTGGTGTCCGTGACTGCACGAGCGGCGGTGCCGAAGCGCCTTCTACGAAGATCGGCATGCTGCTGGATGCGTTCACCGCGGTGCCGGTCTGGGTGGTCAGTCCCGTGCTCAGGCCGTGGCATATGCGCTGGGGTGCCGGCCACGGAGGAGGTCACCGCTCCGATGCCCGGTGATGATGTGGTGCCCCGGGCACAATTCAACGCCACGCGGGCGATCACGATCAACGCTGGCCGGAGGACGTGTGGCCATGGATCATGCAGCTCGGGCATGGGCGTGGTGGTTTCTACACCTACGACCTCATAGACAACGCCGGCCTGCCGAGCGCTGACCGGATCATCGGCAAGTACCAGGACTTGAAGGCCGGCGATCTCATCCCGATGTTCCACGAGAGCCACGGCCTCGCCATCGCGTACAAGGTCGACAGCTTCATACGCAACGAGTGGATGCTGCGGGTGCACCGCCCGCACGAGGCGGAGGCTCCTGACAGCACATGGAGCTGGAAGCTCACCCTGTTGCCGGGCGGCCGGACACGACTGATTACCCGGATGAAGCAGGACTACCGCTGGCAGACCCCCCGGCTGGCTGCGTTCAACCTGATCCTGATGGAGTTCGGCGACTTCGCGATGGAGCGGCAGATGCTGAAAGGCGTAAGGGCACGGGCTGAATACGCATGCCGGTGACTCTCCACCCCTGGGCACCGGCAATGCCGGACGTCTCCCGCAGACCGAAGGGACCTGCCTGGCCGCTTCCCGCTCCCGGCTGAGCCAGGCACTGCGAGTGATACTGCCGGGTGCATGCCGCTCCGCGCCTCATGGCGGCCCGAACACAACGCGGCGCATGCGGCAGCTAAGGATGTTCCGCGTCGAGCAGCTGACCCTGTATCGGTGCGCCCCTGCCGCCATTGGGCGTGCGCGAGCTTACCTGATCGGCGCGGCTGAGCCGATGACCATCGAGGCGGTCCTGGCCGCACCGGCGCCAGTCAGGCCGGGGCATACGCACCGGCAGGCAGCGCTAGGGCATCGGGATCACCCGGGCGGCGCACAGGGCCGCCGCCTGCAAGCGTTCTGTGAGCAGGCCAGAGAGGAATGCCCTACCGCGCCGGGCGCTACCTATCGATGGTCTTCCGCCCGTCCAGGACTTAAGCTCTCTGCCAGCGGTCCGCCTCGTGGACATGGTGATGCAAGAGGCAACAGGAGATCATGCTGGGGGAGGTTTCCGGCTCCGGGAGGCCGGGTCCGGTGATCTGGGCCGGGAACTTGGAATCTGTTCAAAGCGAGCCGCCGACACGCCCGTAGACCGTGTCCGTGAGGTCCGATCTGTGACAGCCGATGACGCAGGTTAGCGTTCAACTCCACGGTCAGATGACGGTCAAACGATCTTGGAAGGCGCTCTGATCGCGCACGGCAACCCTGTGACCTGCACTTTTGGTCGGGATGGCCGGATTCGAACCGGCGGCCTCCTGCTCCCAAAGCAGGCGCGCTAACCAAGCTGCGCCACATCCCGTCGAGCCGTTCCCGTAGCCTACCGCCCACGCGGCCTGCGCCCCGCCGGGACGAAGGGCCGCGCCCGCCCAGGGCCTGGCGCTGCGTGGGCCGCCGATCCGGCGGGGCGAGCCCGCCCCGGCCACCCAGCGGCCCAGCGGCAGTGCGGTTCGGCCTCGCCGCCCCGTTACGGGTACGCTGTCGGTGCTCACCTGGCGGGGTGGCCGACGTCCCGCCGACCGCGCGGGCGTAGCTCAATGGCAGAGCCCCAGCCTTCCAAGCTGGTCATGAGGGTTCGATTCCCTTCGCCCGCTCCAACCGGAAACCCCAGGTCATCCCTGAAGGAGCGGGTCGGCGTCAAGTGGGGATGACGTGGGTTTTTTCGTTCTGGAATTGATGCGCGGGCGTGGGCGGGCTGGCCTCGTCGGTCCTGCCTTTCCCGTGCAGCTGCCGGTGCCCGTGTGAGCGGGCGCCTGGGTCAAGGACCGGGCTGTTGCCCGGCCGCCGGCGGCGCCGTCAGGCGTCCTTGATGCGGGTGGCTGCGAGCCGATGATGGGGGCTGCGGGGAATGCGGGAGCGGGGCTTGAGGGGGTGGCTGTTCAGTTCGCTGCCCCAGTGCCTGGAAGTCTTCCGGTGCGGCAGTGCCGCTGGCTGCAGTCATCCCTTCGCGTGGCCCGGCCGCAGCCGGGCGCATGGGGCAGTCCGGGCCGGCGCCGGGCGGGGCCAATCAGAAGAGCGTCCGCTCCGCCCGGGGGCGGGGGACAGACCTGGGGGCGGCCTCGCGCCCGGCGGGCGGCTGGCAGGCGGTCATGCGGCCAGCGCGGCCAGGCAGCGGATGTGCCCGTCGCGCAGCCCGTAGAAGATGAGGGTGAGCAGCTGCCGTGCGGCGGCGGCCTTGGCGATGTTGCGGGCCTGGGTGCCGCGGCGGGCGATGATCGCGGCCTTGACCTGGCCGGGCCTGGACGCGGCGGGGCTGCGCTGGATCGCCTCGATGACCGCCCACCGTAGCGGCCGCGACCCCTGCTTGGTGACGTGCCCGCGGACCACCTTGATGTCGGGCTCGCGGTGCCGCGGGGTCAGCCCTGCCCAGCTGGCCAGCTGGGCAGCTGTCTTGAACCGGGTGACGTCGCCGATCTCAGCCACGATCACCGCGGCCAGGACCGGCCCGATGCCCGGCAGCTCCTGGATGACCTGGTAGCCGCGGTCACCGGCGAGAAGGCTGGCGATCACCTCGGACAGCATGATGATCTCGGTGGACAGCTCGCCGATCAGCTGGCGCAGCGAGGTCACTTTCCCCGCGTACGGCTGCGGCAGCCTCAGCTCATCCAGCCACTGCGTGCCCTGGGTGCCGAAGATGTCAGTGCAGGCGACCGGGATGCCAAGCTTGGCCAGCACGGCATGGACCTGGTCCTTGCAGCTGGTCCGCAGCCCGACCAGCTTGTGCCGGTACCGGGTGAGCTCCCGCACCTCGCGGACCTCGCCGGGGGCGATCCACGCCTCTGGGAGCCGCCCCATCCGCAAGAGGTCCGCCAGGTCAGCGGCGTCCCGGAAATCATCCTTAACCCGCCGGTAGGTGAAAGCCTTCACCCCCAGCGGGTGCGCCAGGTGGACCTCAGCCCCGGCCGCCGCCAGCGTGCCAGCCGCCCAGTACCAGCCATACGTCGCCTCGAGAACAACTCTCGGGCTCTTCCCGGCACGAGCTATCTGCTGCCGCAGCACAGCCGGGCTGTTGGTGATCCGCGCGGTGCCCAGCCGCCGGCCATCCTCGGTCATCCGCACCAGCACGCTGCGCCGCCGGTGCAGATCCATACCGACAACCTGCCGGCCGTCGTAGTCTTCGGACATAAGGGCCTCCCTGCCTGGTGGAGACGGACGCTTGCAACTTCCAGCATCCGCCAGAAGCGGAGGCCCGCTCCTTCATGGCATCAGAAGGCCGTGGTCAGCGGAATGGTCCGGCCCTCGGCGGCCGCGGTCCGCGCGGCGAGCATGATTTCCAGCACGTGCCGGGCCCGGGCGGCGCCGGGCAGCGGGCTGGTCCCCGCGTCCAGGCAGTCGGCCAGGTGCTCGACCAGCGCGGCGCGGGCCAGCACCGCGGTCCGGTCCGGCGCGGCCACCGCGTCCAGCGAGTGCGGGGTGACCCAGCCCGGCAGCCCGGGGCCCGCCTCCAGCCGGAACAGCTCGACCGGCAGCTCCCCCGGCCCGGGTGCGGCGCCGGGCCGGCCGACCACCAGCGTCCCGGCCTGGCCGTAGATCTCCATCTCCGCGCTCCGGCTGGCCACGACGTTGAAGGTGGCGTCCACCACGGCGAAGGCAGCCCCGCCGAAGTCCAGCAGGAGCAGCGTGTTGTCGTCCTCGGTCACCGGTATCTCCAGGCCGTCGAACGGGCCGCCGCGGGCCCGCCGTACCGGCGCGGTCACCCCGGACATCGCGGCCACGGCGCGGGCCGGGCCGAGCACGCCGGTGACCCGGTCGATCCCGTACACGCCCATGTCCAGCAGCGGCCCGGCGCCCTTGGCGTAGAACCAGGCGGGGTCGGCGGGCCAGGCCATCAGGGCCGGGCCGCCGTGCGACGACTGCACCCGGGCGAACGCGACCTTCCCGACCGCCCCGGCCGCCACCAGCCGCCGCGCCTCACGCCACTCCCGCTTCAGGCTGTCCATCGGCGCGCAGACGATCAGCAGCCCCTGCCGCCCGGCGGTGCCGATCAGCTCGTCCGCCTGCGCCAGCGTGGACGCCAGCGGTTTCTCGGTGACCAGGTGCTTGCCGGCGGACAGGATCCGCAGGGACGTCTCGTAATGCGCGGCGATCGGGGTCAGGTTGAGGACGGCGTCGATGTCCGCCCCGGCCAGCATCGCGTCCAGGCCGCCGAACACGGCGGGGATGCCCCAGTCCCGGGCCACCTGCTCGGCGCGCGCCCGGGTCCGGCTGGCGATCGCGATGACCTCCACCCGGCCGCGCAGCCGCCGCAGGCCGGGCAGGTAGCCGTACCCGACCGTGGCGATCATCCCGGCGCCGAGGATGCCGAGCCGGAGCGGATCCCCGCCCCCCGGCGCCCGCGGCCCGGTCACACCCGGGTGCTCGCGCTCAGGTCGGTGAGCTGTGTGCTCGCCGCCTGCCGGGCCCGCAGCACGAAGGTGGAGGCGAAGCCGACGGCGAGCAGCGCCAGGGCCAGCCACGGCGCCCAGATCGTGGGGCTGGTGACCTTGTAGAACGAGCCGAAGATGGCGGCGGCGGTGATCAGGATGCCGACCACCGCGCTGACGATCAGGCTCGCCTGCCGCGACGACCCGGCGAAGCTGCGCAGCGAGCCGACCGACATCAGCAGGTACACCACGACCAGGGCGAAACCGCCGAAGGTGGAGCCCCAGGCGAACAGGGCGAAGTAGTGCGGGGTGCCCGGCAGCGCGAACAGGCCGGTCCAGAACTGGTTCACCAGCAGGGTCGCCACGGCCGCCGCGACCAGGAAGATGGTGGCGCCGAGCGGGGTGCCGTGCCGTTTGGACACGATCGCCAGCTGCGCCGGGATCCGGCGGTCGCGCGCCATCGCGAAGAACCCGCGCGACGCGGACACCGCGCACCCGATCGCGACCGCGATCATGTCGAACAGCACCACGAGCTCCAGCAGCCGGTCGATCCAGGTGCCGCCGTACCCGCCCGCGCTCTTGGGCGCGCCGAGCGCGAACAGCGGCGCCGCGGCCGCCGCGGTCAGCGTCTTCAGGCTGTAGTGGAAGCCGGCCACCTCCACGTAGGTGGCGACCACGTACATGACGGTGGCGATGACCGCGGTGGCCATCACGGCGATCGGGATCTCCCGGCGCGGGTTCGGTGTCTCCTCGGCCAGGTTGGCGGCGGTCTCGAAGCCGACGAACAGCAGCACGCCGTAGAGCATCCCGAAGAAGATCCCGGACCAGCCGTCCGCGGCCGACGACGGCTTGAACGGCGTGAGGCTGTTCGCCGAGCCGAGCTTGATGATCACGAAGATGAAGAACGCGCCGACCACGAGCATGGAGACCAGCGCCAGCGCGAGCTGGCTGCGGGTGGAGACCCGCACGCCGAAGTAGAGGATGCCGGCGATGACCACGATGAGGATGGCGGTCCAGGCCCAGTTCGGCAGCGGGTTCACCCCGAACTCGGCCTGGAGCGTGGACTGGATGTAGCCGCCGATGAGCAGCAGCAGGCCGGTGAGCAGCACGGTCACGCCGCCGTAGTAGAGCCACCCGGCGGCGGTCCCGACCCGCTCGCCGAGGCCCATCGTGACGTAGTCGTACAGCGACCCGGCGGCGTGCACCCGCTTGGCATAGCTGGACACGATCCAGCCGAGCGCGAACACCCCGACGGCGGCGAGCAGCACCGACAGCGGCGAGGCCAGGCCGCCGCCCTTGCCGGACGCGCTGATCACGCCGACCACCAGCGGGATCACGAACGCCGAGGAGAACACCGGGCCCATGAACCCGACCGACTGCGCCACGACGTCGGGCAGTGACAGCTTCTTCGCGCCCAGGCGCTCGTACTCGGCGTCCGCCATGGTGTCCTCCCGCGGCGTTTGAGATGAAGACATTTTTGTGCATTACGGCTGGCCGGGCAGCCCTGGGCCCCGCTCAGCCCGGGATCCCCAGTACCCTCCCGGCGTTGCCGGCGAAGATCGCGGCGGTGTCGGCCTCGGCCAGGCCGAGGGCCTCGATGTCGGCGATGGTGTCCCCGACGACCGTGGGCCCGCCGAGCGGCATGTCCGTGCCGAACAGCACGTGCCCCGCGCCGAAGAACTCCACCGCGCAGCGGACGGCGTGGCCGGCGCCGAACATCGCCGTGTCGGCGTAGAAGCGCCGGAAGTAGTCCAGCGGCGGCGCGCGCAGCCGGGCCAGCACGGCGTCGCGGCCGGGGTCCTCCAGCGGGGACGCCAGGCGCCCGGCGAAGTGCGGCACCATGGCACCGGCGTGGTGGGTGATCACCGCCAGGCCGGGGTAGGCGTCGAAGAACCCGGAGTAGACCAGCCGGGCCATGGCGGCCGACGTCTCGTACGGCCAGCCCAGCGACCACCAGATGCCGTACCGGGAGCGGCGTTCTGCGGGGTAGTCCGGCCAGGCCGGACTGCGGGTCGGGTGCAGCCACAGCGCGCCGCCGTGGCGGGCCGCCGCCTCGAACACGGGCGTGAAGCGGGGCTGGTCCAGCGGCGCGCCGCCGACGTTGGTGTGCAGCTGCGCCCCGAGCGCGCCGAGCTGGCCCATGGCCCGGTCCAGTTCCCCGGCCGCCGCCTGCGGGTCGTTCATCGGCAGCGCGGCGGAGAACCCCGCGAACCGGTCCGGATGGGCGCGCACCAGCCCGGCAAGCTCGTCGTTGGCCGCCCGGGCCAGGTCCAGCGCCGCCGCCGGGGCGCCCAGCTCATCCGGCGGCGGGACCGCCAGCGTCAGCACCTGCCGGTAGTCGCCGAAGCCGTCCATGACCCGCCACCGGGCGTCCAGGCCGGTGAGCGCCGGATCCTCGTGGATCCAGGGCCGGTAGCCGTCGATCCGGTCGCTGACGCCCCCGCCGGACATGATCGGCTCCAGGCGCCGCGCGTACGCAGGCGGGAGGATGTGAGCGAAGGCGTCGATCTTCCTCACGTCCGTCCCCTCGCCGGTGGCCGGTGCGGTTGCCGGGATCGTATGGAAGCGAACGATCAAGTGTCAAGGCCCCGCCCCCCACCACCCCCGAGCCCCCGCCCAACCCGAACCCCGCCCCCCGAACCCCCGCGCACCCCCGAACCCCAGCCGAAACGACTCTTCACGGCTCCCAGCCATTCCGGCGCCCGGTTTGTGGTGATTCTTCTGGTCGCAGGCCGTGAAGAGTCCGTGCTGCGGTGCTCGAAGCCGTGAAAAGTGACCGGTCAGGCGGGGATGGCCCGGACGGGGAGGGACCGCAGGCCGTTGGTGAAGTTGGACCGGATCCGGCGCGGCCGGCCGGCCAGCTCGAACCGGGCCACCCGGCGGGCCAGCGCCGCGAGGACGATCCGCACCTCCAGGCGGGCCAGGTGCGCGCCCAGGCACAGGTGCGGGCCGCCGCGGCCGAAGCTCAGGTGCCGGTTGGGGTCCCGGCCGACATCGAAGGTTTCCGGGTCGGCGAACTCGGCCTCGTCCCGGTTCCCGGAGACGTACCAGAGCACGACCTTGTCGCCGGCCCGGACCGGCGCGCCGCAAAGCTCGGTACCGGTGGTCGCGGTGCGGCGCATGAAGTGCGTCGGGCAGGTCCAGCGGAGCACCTCCTCCGTGGCGGAGTCCAGCAGGCCGGGGTCGGCCCGCAGCCGGTCCCACTGCTCCGGGTGCTCGCAGAAGGCCAGGATGCCCTGGGCGATGGCGATCCTGGTGGTCTCGTTGCCCGCGATCACCAGGATCGAGAAGAAGTTGTCCAGGTCGGTCTCGCTGAGCCGGTCGCCGTCCACCTCGGCCGCTAGCAGCCGGGAGAGCAGGTCGTCCCCCGGGTGCCGGAGCCGCCCGGCGACGACCTCGCGGCCGAGGTCCCACAGTTGCTTGCCGTACGGGCTGCGGAACGGGAACCGCCGGTAGGCGTCGGTGTCGTCGCGGCCCCAGACCACGTCGGTGATCTCGGGGTCGGTGTTGGCGATGAGCCGGTCGCCGAGGTCGATGAACGAGTCGAGGTCCGCCTCGGGCAGGCCCATGATCCGTGCCAGCACGCGGATCGGGACCTCCTTCGCGATCTTGTCCACGAAGTCGAGCCCGCCGCCGGCCGCCGCCGGGCCGGCCAGCGCGTCGTCCAGGACCCGCTCGGTGAGCCCGGCGACGAAGTGCTGGTAGACCGCGACCGCCCGGACGGTGAAGGCGCCCGACACGATCTTGCGGAGCTTGGTGTGCTCGGGCGGGTCGGTGTCGATGATCGTGCGGCGCGCCGCCATGTCCTCGTCGGTGGGCTCCTCGAACGAGATGCCGCGCGCGGAGGAGAACGTCGCCACGTCCCGGCTGGCGGCGACGATGTCGGCGTAACGGTGCACGGACCAGAAACCCGAGTGCGGCGGGGCCTCGTCGAACCATGCCACCGGCGCATCCCGCCGCAGCCGGGCGAACTCGGCGTAGGGCACCTCGCGGGCCCACATGTCGAGGTCGGTAAGGTCGACGGCTCCCGTCATGGAAAGTAGTTTGGCACCAAACGAGATCGCCGGCAATCGGAGGTCGCCGCATGCGGGTCGCCGTCGTCCGCCATCACCAAGAGGACTCGGCCGGGTTCATCGCCGCGGCGTTCGGCGCGCGTGGCGCGGAGCTGTCCACGGTGCTGTTCCCCACCGAGGGCCCGCTGCCGGGCCTGGGCGGCCTGGCGCACATCGTCGTGCTCGGCTCGACCAGCTCGGTGTACGACGACGGCGCGGCGCGGGACTGGATCGCCGCGGAACTGGCCTGGCTGCAGCGGGCGGACGCGGCCGGGATCCCGGTGCTGGGCATCTGCTTCGGCGCGCAGATGCTCGCCGAAGCCTTCGGTGGCGCGGTGCGGCCGGCCGGGCGCCAGGAGATCGGCTGGGTCATGGTCGACCCGGTGGATCCGGAGATGATCCCGCCGGGGCCCTGGCTGGAGTTCCACCACGACCTGTGCCTGCCTCCGGACCAGGCCCGCGTGCTCGCCCGCAACGACTTCGGGGTGCAGGCGTTCTGCCTCGGCCGGCACCTGGCGGTCCAGTTCCACCCCGAGGTGGACGGCGACCAGTTCCGGCTGTGGCTGGAGGCCGGCGGCCGGGCCCAGGTCAGCGCGGCCGGTCACGACCCGGACGAGCTGCTCGCGCGGACCATCGCCGAGGAGCCCGGTGCCGCCGCCCGCGCCGACCGGCTCGTCGCGTCCGCCCTGGCGATCGCGGCGGGCGGCCGGTGACCCGCGCCGCGGCCGGGCCCAGGTAACGTCCCGGGCGCGGACCGTAACCCGGCGGCCCGCCCGGGCGTCTCAGAGGCATGCGAGCCCTCCGTTCACCGGCCGCAGCGCCCCGGTTCGCCCTGGCGCTGCTCGCCGCCGCGGCCGCTGCGGCCGCCGCGGCCGTCGCGGGGTGCGCCGCGCCGCGGCACCCGGCCGCGCCACGGACGGCCGCCCCCCCGGCCGCGGCAACGGTGACCCCGGGGACGGCCGGCCCCGCGCCGCCAGCAGGATCCGGCGAGCGCCTGACCGCCATCGCGTTCGTGAGCGCCGCGGACGGCTACGGCACGTTCACCCGCCAGGCCGGCGGCCGGTGCCAGGCGCTGGCCGGCCGGACGGCCGACGGCGGCGCCCGGTTCGGTGCCCTGACGCCCCTCGCCTCGTGGCCGTGCGGCGGCAGCGCACCCGCCGCCTCGCTGGCGGCCGACGGCCATGGCGACGTCTTCTGGTACGGTCCCGGGCTCTACGCCAGCCACGACGGCGGGCAAAGCTGGACGGCGGCCCGCCAGCCCGGCGTGGTTCTCGCCGTCGCCGCCATCGGGCGCTCGGCCTGGCTGCTGCTTGCCGACTGCCGGCGGCCCGCCGGCACGTGCTCGCTCGCGCTGGCGGAGTCCGCGGACGGCGGCCGGACCTGGGCTCCCGCTCCTGCCGGGCCGCCCGGGGCCACGGTGCGCGCCGCCGGCGGGCGGCCCGCGCTCCAGGTGGCCGGCCAGACCTGGCTGCTGCGCACCGGCCGGTCATCCGGGTATGTGCTGTCCGGCCCGGCCGGTGACGACGCCCCGATGTGGTTCACCGCCGACGCCGGGACGGCGTGGTCCCGGCGGCAGGTGCCGTGCGGCCGGATCGGCGCGGTCTCGGCCACGCTCGCCGCCGCGCCCGGCGGGGCGCTGCTGGCCGTGTGCGCCGGGCAACCGGGCGCCGGGTTCCAGGCGAAGTCGGCGGCGCGCTCGGCGAACGGCGGCCGCTCCTGGACCGTGCATGTCCCCTGCCCGCCGCCGGCGATCGTCTGCCACCGGGGCCTGCCGCTTGACTTCGGCTACCTGGGGCAGGCCGCCGCGGTATCCGCGCGCACCCTGTTCCTGGCCGGCGAGCGAAGCTCGCTGCTGGTGAGCACCGACGGCGGGGCCCGGTGGCAGGCGGTGCGGCCGCTGGTCGGGGACACCAGCGGCGGCACCAGCCAGGTGATCTTCGTCAGCCGCCGGGACGGGTTCGTCCTCGGCAACGACCCGCGCAACGGCGAGCTGCCCACCATCTGGCGCACCACCGACGGCGGCGTGCGCTGGTCCCGCGAGGTGACCCGGCCCTAAGCGGCGCCGGGCGGTCAGCCCTCCTCGGCCGTCCGGATGATCGTGCGCAGCAGCGACGCGAGCTGGTTCTTCTCCCGCTCGGACAGGCCGGCGCTGACCAGCGCCTCGCCCTGGTTGAACGCCGGGAACAGCCGCTCGATCACGCCGAGGCCCTTGGGCTCCAGGCTGACCAGGACGAGGCGGCCGTCGGACTCGTGCGCGCGCCGCCGGGCCAGCCCGCGTTTCTCCAGCGTCTTCAGCACGCCGGTGAGCGTGCCCTTGGTGACCCCGGCCTCGGTGGCGAGGTCGCGGGTCTGCTGCTCGCCCCAGATCCACAACACGAACAGCACGGTGAACGCGGCCCAGGACAGGTCCTCGTCCGCGAGCACCTTGCGCTCCATCTGGTTGCGGATCACATTGGCGGCGCGGTAGATGTTCGACACCGCGGCCATGGCGGCGAAGTCGAGTTGCTGGTCACCGATGCGGCCGCGGATGTCGCGCTCGGCCCGCATCAGGTCGCTGGCGTTGCCGGCGGCGAGGCGGCGGGGCATGCCACGATGGTACGTGGCGCGGTCAGTTGAAGAATCGCCACTGCATGTAGACCAGGTGGTCGAACGGCTCCGGCGCCAGCGCGGCACCCCCGGGGTCGTCCGCGTCGCCGTCGGCCAGCGCCCGGTTGATCTGCCTGGCGATGTCCTCGACAGTCGTGACGCCGTAGTCCATATCCGGGTCGCCCCTGGTCAGAATCGCGATCGAGTAGTCGGCGCCCCGGTGGGTGAAGTCGCCGATGCTGTTGATGTCCCACGTGTCCGGGTCCGGCAGCCAGCCGTTCTTCAGGTGGACCGTCACGTCGGCGGGCGCTCCCGCGGACACGCCCCAGCGCTGCCAGGGGGTGACGTCGGCCATCAGCGTGAGCGCGTACCTGCGGCTCGAGGCGTCCAGCACCGCGTTGTGGGTGATCAGCAGCCGCAGCAGGCGCAGTTCATCGTGCGCGTTGACCTCGGTCAGCCCCCAGAAGTCGTCCTGGCCGAGCACGGTGTGGTTCATCCCGGCCGCGTTGAGGAACGCCTGCAGGGCGGGCATGCCGATCTCGTTCCACAGCTCGTCCTGCGCGTCGTTGTCCGACTCGGTGATCATCGCCGTGGCGAGCGCGGCCTGCTCCGGGCTGAGGCTCTGCCCCGCCTGCTGCAGCTGGTACAGCAGCGCGCCCAGGGTGATGACCTTGATCACGCTGGCCGAATGGAAGTCCCGCCACTGGTGGTACCGGCAGCGGATCCCCTCCTCCGGGTCGTCCGCGGCGATTCCCACGACCGACGACCTGCCGCGCAGTGCCCTGGCTATCCCGCGCGACAGCGCGACCGCGAGTTCCGGCTGCGCCGCTGAGGTGCAGATGGCCGGTGCGGGCTGGGCAGCCGCCTGGGCGTGGGCGAAGGCCGCCGCGCGCGGGACCAGCAGCGCCGCGACCACCAGGGCACGCCCGAGCCACCGGCTCCATTGCTGCATCGTCGATCACGCTCCTCGGGCAGCAGCACAGACGGTAAGCAGCGGAGCTGGGCTGAGGGTGTGGGCACTGCGTGAATATCGTGTGGGAT
>Ga0335078_10010223_pt1 | contig 13899 bp, 12 predicted proteins | sample Lox_Sample_32_FD_206711 | JGI IMG/M metagenome (GOLD analysis project Ga0335078, IMG submission 206711) | Soil microbial communities from Loxahatchee National Wildlife Refuge, Florida, United States - Lox_Sample_3.2 | ecosystem: Environmental > Terrestrial > Soil > Wetlands | place: USA...
GCACGCCGTGCCCCCGTAGCGCGATCATTGCCCCGCTGACCACGCCGTGATCCACCAATAGAGACGAGGGCTGGAAGCGCGGCTCCGTCGGAAGATTCTGGATGATCACGGGTTCGGCGTGATCCAGAGCATAGCCCGCTTCCGATCCTTTTCGCTCGACGCTAGCGGCGCCCGCCACGCCGTTCCTCCACCCGGTGCCCGTGCGCAGCACCAGCCGTTCGTGGCCGGGCAGGAACTCCAGGACGCTCGCATACTCGACGCCCAGGGTTTCGGACACCAGATCGAGCGCTGCGCTGACAACGGCATCGCGCCGGGTTTCGGCCAGCGCCAGTTGCCCCAACTTCGCGACCACGGCCTGCTGGCGCGTGCGTGCCTGCAGGGCCTGCTGCGCCCGCCTGTGGTCGGTAATATCGCGGTATCCGCTGACCCTGCCCACGATCTTGCCGCCAAGGCGCTGCGGTTCACAGTGCCGCGCGAAGATTCTCCCGTCGGCCAGCTCAAACTCATCGTCACTCTTGGCATCGGGATCCATATCGAATTGCTGAACCCGGTCAATAAAACCGCTGCAATTTTTCAATTGGGCGGCTAGATATTCCAACATTCGATCGCCGTCGCGAGACCGTGTGATCTCGGCGGAAACCCGCCACATCGCGATGAACTTGCGATTGCAGGCCACGATTCGTCTCCGCTCGTCCAGAACCACGATGCCGTCGGCCGTGGATTCAAGCGTGGTTCGAATGACCTCGGTCTGCGCCTGCACACGCCGCCGCAGGATCGCCACCCAGGCCAGAATGGCCAATGAAGCCAGGGTCAGAAATCCCGTCACCGACAGCGCCCGCTCGCGCGACCACCAGGATGGGCTACTCAGCAAAACGACATCCCCATCCGACCGCAAGCGAATTTTGAAAGAAGAGTCCGCCAGAGATTCCGAGTTAGGCACCAGCTCTCTTTCCACGACACAAATTCCGGTCACGCGAAGCCGGCTGCCCTCACGAAAAGTGAAATTTTTCTCGGCGACTCTCCCCTCAAGAATGGCGTTGAACACGATCTTTCCCTCGTTGAGAATCAGGAGCTTCTCGTGCGGGAGCGTAGACTGAGCGGTGAGGCGGGCCTCCATGGTTACTAACGCCGAATCGCATTTGCCGTCGAGCGCCTGATTCGGCTGAATCACCACGGGTTTGGGCGGCGGACCGGTCTCCTTCACCCGGTAGATGGCATCCTGAAACGCCGCACGGTAGTTCGAGTATCCGGCAAACCCAGCCGCTTCGACGCGATCTCCAGGGTGCAGGGAGGCCGTCTCACTGGTTTCGACATACAGGCGGCCGCTCCCGTCGGAAACATACAGGTCTCGGCCACCGAACTGCGCCAGAACCACACCTTGGATCTTGACGCGATGCGGCCACAACCCCTGGAGCGTGAACTTTTGAATTCCCGCGATCGGGCTCACCGGAAGCGCAAACGGGTCCGGCGGACCTGCTTCCATGATTTGGACCTCGTCCAGCGACGGAACAAACAACGCGACACCGACAAGCTGATTCTCCGTGTTGAAGATAGCCCCGCAAGCCCCATGCATGCGAACCCGGGAGTCCACGAGACCCTGGGTCATTCCATGGTGCTTGGCCAAGTGCACGATCACGCGGCCACCCGGCACCTCCAGAGCCAGATGGAGACGGCTGTCGTCGGGGAACTGCTGGGCCGTGCGCACAATCCCTTCTACTTCAAGCCATTGGCTGTCCAGGCGGGTGGAGGCCATCTGCTCAAAGGATGCTCGCCGGGGTCGCGGCAGCGGCGCCTTCCCCACCACGCGCCAAACCGGGCGTGCGAGGTCGGGAGCGAAGTCTTGCTGTGTTGTCACCCCTTGCAAGTCAATCACTTGCCCGGGCTCCGGCTCTGGCGCATTCCTCGGCCAATCCACCCACATGGCCCCGGTCGCATCCTGGACGAACAGGTTGGGACTAACGCGGTCGAAATAGGTGACAAGAACCCGCAAATGAACGGGATAGCCCCGGCGCGCCTCTGCCGGCGTCAGAGTCCGGACTTGTTCCACGCGTGTCAGAACCGGAAGGTGTACATCGGCGAAGGCGCTGACCGCTGTAAGCAGCAGGAAGGTGGGGACGAAAGGCCGCGAAGACACGTGCACTCTGCTTAAATCGCCCTAAAGCCCCCAGGTCTTTAGGGCTTGACTTCCTTGTCGAGACTATACATAGTTTAGACAGGGGAGCATGCGGCAGGAATCCACCATTCCGGAGTTCTTACCGGGCACGCTCTACATGCTGGTCCTGCGGACGCTGGCTCGTGGCCCGCTCCACGGCTACGCCATTTCACGGCGCATCAAAGAATCCTCGGAGGACGCGCTGGAAATCGAGGAAGGCTCGCTCTATCCCGCACTGAACCGCATGTTGGTGAAAGGGTGGCTGACGGCCGAGTGGGGCGTCTCGGAGAACCATCGCAAAGCGCGCTTTTACCAATTGACCGAGGACGGGCGAAAGCAACTGGAGCGTGAATCCAGCCAGTTCGACCGGTTGATCCGCGCGATTCAGTTAGTGATGAGGTCGGCATAGTATGAACTGGCTGAAAGAGCTGGCGCGGCGGCTGACATATCTCAGGAGGCGAACCCGGTTCGACCGGGAGTTGGACGACGAAATCGAGTTTCATATCCAGACGCGGGCCCATGAACTGGAAGCGGGCGGCGTGCCGCATGCGGACGCAATCCGCCAAGCCCGGCGTGAGTTTGGTTCGAGCGTGCGGATGAGGGAACAAACACGCGCCGCCTGGCAGATTCAGTGGCTGGAAGACCTGCTATCCGACCTCCGGTATGCTCTTCGCGCTTTGAGGCGCAATCCTGGTTTCGCGGCGGCGGCGATTTTCTCGCTGGCGCTGGGGATTGGCGCCAACACCACGATCTTCAGCCTGACGATGGAGTTTCTGTTCAGCCAGCCGTCATGCCGAGATCCGCAGACGCTGGCCTCGATGCAGATCGGCGGTAACAGCCACGCCCACATGCCGCACTACCGCTTCTTGCGCGACGCGCACATTTTCGATGGGCTGGCCGGCAGCAATGAAGAATCGGAATCGAACTGGCGGTTCGGCAACGACACGTACCGGCTGCAGGTGATGCGGGTGACCGAGAATTTCTTTCGCGTGGTGGGAGTGCCGGTGGCGATTGGGCGGCCGATGGAGCCGGGGGATGGCGATGTGGTCGTTTTGAGTGACCGTTTCTGGAAGGCGCGGCTGGCGGCGGATTCCAACGTGGTAGGAAAGGCGTTGATTATCGACGGCAAGCCATACACCGTGGCCGGTGTACTCCCCGCTGATCATCGCACGGTGTTAGGGTTCGGCTTCTCGCCGGATCTGTATATTCCTGCTTCGAGGGAGAGCGATATTGTGGCGCTGATCGGCCGGCTGCCGCAGGGGGTGTCTTTGCAAGTAGCACGCGCGCGGCTGGTCGCAGCTTGCAAGCAACTGGACAAGGTTTACCCGAATGAGTGGGGGCCTAATTACGCGTGGTCAAACAATGTCGAAGTGGTTCCCGTCGCCGGGCTGGAAAGGCTGAAATCGCTGAACATGATTCCGTTCACCGCCTTCTTCGGGATGCTGCTGATCGTGGTGGGGCTGGTGTTGTTGATTGCGTGCGCGAATGTTTCGAGCCTGCTTCTGGCTCGGGCGTCGGCGCGCCGGCAGGAACTGGCCATCCGGTTGGCGATTGGCGCAGGGAGGGGAAGAATCGTACGCCAACTGCTGGCCGAGAGCCTCTTGCTGGCTCTGCTTGGAACGTGTGCGGGATTGCTTCTCAATATCTGGTTGTCGGGCGTGATGAATCGCATCCAACTTCCGCTTCCGATCCCTATGCAACTGCTCATCCAACCGGACTGGCGGCTTCTGCTGTATTCGATCGTGGTGGCTGTGATCAGCGCATTGGTTGCGGGTTTGATGCCTGCTCTGAAGGCGACCCGCGAAGGCGTCAGCGCAGCCTTGAAGCTCACGGAGCGGCAGGTGGCGCGTTGGACGCTGCGCAATGCGCTGGTGGTGGGGCAGCTTGCGGTATCGGTTGTCTTGCTCACGACGGGTTTTCTTTTCGTCCGGAACATGACCAGGTCCATGACGATGAGCCCGGGCTTCGATGCGGAACATGTGGCGTGGGCTTACATGCGGCTGGTTCCGGAGAGATACACCGCGCGGGAACAGACGCAGACGCTCATCAGGAACGCCTTAAGTGAACTGCGAGCGCTTCCGGGCGTCGAAGCGGCGAGCACCGCCAGGGTAGTTGCGCTGAACGGCAATTCGATTCAAGGTGACTCCATTCGGACGGATATAAGCGGCGAAGCCATCGGTTTGGGATTCCACGACAATTACGTGGCGCCCGACTACTTCCGCACGATGGGTATTCCGCTTCTTTACGGGCGCGAGTTTCAGCCTTCCGACCGCGAGGGCGCGCCTGAGGTCGCGATCCTCAACGAGAACCTGGCGCACCGGCTGTTTGGCAACCGTAACCCTGTAGGACACACGTTCAGGTACACGGAGCCCAAGCTCAGTGCTCCCGTTACAGTCGTCGGTGTGGCGAAGAACAGCAAATACTTCACTCTGGGAGAGGAGAATGGACTGGCGATGTACTGGCCGTACCCTCAGATGGACTCCTCGACGGTCAATCTACATTTTCTGGTTCGGGCTGCACGGCCGCGGGATGTGGTGAAAGAGATTGCGCAGACGCTGGGGCGGCTGGATGCGTCCGCGGCAATCGAAGTGAAGCCGATGCGGGATGCGATGGGATTTGCGTTTCTGCCGAGCCGCATTGGCGCGGCGCTGCTGGGCAGCCTGGGTCTGCTGGGACTCGCGCTCGCGTCGATCGGATTGTACGGGGTGCTGGCGTATGCGGTGAGCCGGCGCATTCGGGAGATCGGCCTGCGAATCGCGCTGGGCGCAGACGGCCGGGCAATCGTCGGGATGGTGGTGCGGCAGAGTCTGTCGCTGGTGATGATTGGGGTGGCGATCGGGCTGGGGATTGCCGCGTTCGCCACCAGGCCATTGGCTCTGTTCCTGGTGCCAGGGTTGAGTCCCAGGGATCCGGCGGCGTTCCTTGGAGTGGTGGGAGTGCTGCTCGCTGTGGCGATCGCGGCGACGCTGGGCCCGGCGATGCGGGCGGTGCGGGTCGATCCGATGACGGCGTTGCGATACGAGTGAGCCGGCGCTGCGCGCCGGGCGATGCTACGCATCGCGGAGGGGGCGGCACGGTGAACCGAGTTGCGACGGCGGGTGCGGCGTTGGGGGCGGTGCGGGTAGATCGAATCCTGCGGCCTTTTCGTTCGGTCGGGGCAAAAGCCGCAGGTCCCCGCCAAAATCAGGCGTGGGCCGGCGCTACCAAACAGGTTCGGCAACCCGCACGCCGCCGCAAGGCCGACGAGGGCGCCCGCCCCACTTAGACGGTTATCCTGGTAGGGGATGATTCAGGATCTGGTGCAGATCCGGCTGCTGGGGGAAAAGAAGCGGCCGGAGAACGAGCGGTTTCGCCGCTATCTCAAGTCGCACGATCATTCCGACAGGCGGTTCCGGCGGATCGCGGAACAAATCGAAGAGGAGATCGACTGCACGGTTTGCGCGAACTGCTGCCGGGTGGCCACGGTGCGCGTGAGCGATCGCGATATCGAACGGTTGGCTCGGCATCTTGGCATCACGCGAGCGGATTTCATCGGCGAATACGTCACGTTGAGCGACGAGGAAGGGCGGATTCTGCGCCGCAACGAAGGCGGCTGCGTGTATCTCGAAGGCAACGCCTGCACGGTTTACAAGGCGCGGCCGGATACCTGTTCGCGCTTTCCACACCTGGTGCGCGGCAACGGCTCGATTGCCAGCCGCATGTGGCAGTTCATCGACCGTGCCTGCTATTGCCCCATTGTCTACAACGCGCTCGAGGCGTTCAAAGCGGAGACGAAGTTTAGGAGATAGATGAAATACAGGGTTACTAATCCTCGCGGATGGGCGCCATGGGTATTGAGTGCACTGTCCCTAAAACCCTTCCTTCTAAAACCCTTCGCAGATAGGCGCGCCGCAATGCATCCGTTGTAAACACATCCTGACGGGCATTGCCACGCTGCGTGATATGGTGTGGCAGACCGATGGCCACCACCCAAGGTTCCCGAGGCATACCGACTTAGTGCGGTATGACGCCCGGCTGTCTCACCGTTTCGGGACGGTCTCGTCCGTCCCTGCTGTTCTGTCCCTGCTGTTCTGTCCCCACAGTGCGCGGCAACCTGATGGCGTGGCGGAGGCGGCGCTACTGCTCGGTGAATACCGTAAGCTCGATCCAAGCTCGCTGGAGGAGTTCCTGCTGTTCGATCATCCGAGCGGGCGCACGCGCATCTATGCGGCGATGCGATGGAAGGCCGAGAATCAGTGCCTCGGCGACGCTGTCAGACCATGCGGGCGCTAACGGCTCGACGGGTCGGCTACAGAGTTCCTCCCGAAGGGGGGATTGGGTCCCCGCCGACTCCAACAGGGAACCGGAGAAGTGTACCTATGCTGGCTGGCAGGGCGTTGCCGGAAGCCGAACAAATGGGGCGCTCAAGTTCATGGGGGCGGCGTGGGAAGGGAAGCTTTAGCGGCGCTGTCGACTGTTTGCGGCGGGCCGGGAGTTTGGGGGTTGGGTGTCCTGTCCCCGAAACTACCGAAACTAACCCCGAAACTAACCCCACACAGAACAACTCCCAAACGTTGGACCGGCGGACGGCGCGCGGCACTTGTGAAGCGCGCGGGGTTCGCGTAAGATGTCAGGCCAAACCCTTTTTCGCAAATTACACAAATATGCCGAAATACACACAAGCGGAAAGACCGATGGCGATTACGACGCCACTGGGCAAGGATTTCCTGCTGCTTACCGGAATTCGAGGCCACGAGGCCGTGTCGCAGCTCTTCAATTTCCATCTCGATCTGCTAGCGGAAGCGGAAACGCAAATCAGTTTCGACCGCATCCTGGGTCAGAACGTGACGGTGGAGCTGCAGGTGGCCCACGAGCAGCCGCGCTACTTCAACGGAATTGTCAAACGGTTCGGCCAGGGCGCGCGCGACGACGCGTCTTTTGTGCATTTCCGCGCTGAAGTGGTTCCCAAGCTCTGGCTGCTGACGAAAAAAGTGCGGAGCCGCATTTTTCAACATCTATCCGTGCCGGACATTCTGCGGCAGGTGTTTGCCGGATTGGAGGCGACGTACGAGTTAGTGGCCTCCAACTATCATCCGCGCGATTACTGCGTGCAATACCGGGAATCGGACTTCGATTTTGCGAGCCGGCTCATGGAGGAGGAGGGGATTTACTACTTCTTCAAGCATGCCGACGGACATCATCAACTGGTGGTGACGGACGCAGCGAATCCGGTGGTTCCGGGATCGAGCAATATCATTTACGAGGAGGTGGTGGGCGGCGTCAGGCCGGAAATGCGGATCACGGCCTGGGAGAAGAGCCAGGAACTGCGCTCGGGCGAGTACACGCTTCGGGACCATTGTTTCGAGCTACCGGGCAGCCACCTGGAAGCGAAGCAAAAGACCATCGAGAGCGTTACGGTCGGGAAGGTGACCCACAAGCTCAGCGTCGGCGGCAACGATCAACTGGAGATCTACGACTATCCCGGCGGCTACGCGCAACGCTTTGACGGCATCGATCGCGGAGGCGCGCCGCGGCAGCAGGATCTGAAATTCATCTTCGCGGAACGCGACCGAACCATCCGGATTCGCATGGAGGAGGAACAGGCGGCCAGCCTGGAGATTCGCGGAGGTAGCGATTGCAGCAACTTCACGGCGGGTCACAAATTCACGCTGCAGCGGCATTTCGACGCCAACGGCGCGTACTTTCTGACCAGCGTGGAACATAGCGCTCGCTTAAGCGGCTACCGCAGCGGGGAGCCGCCGGAGTTCGGCTATGAAAATCACTTCACCTGCATTCCAAGCACGCTGCGATATCGTCCGAACCGGGTTACACAAAAACCGCAGATCGCCGGCATCCAGACGGCGACGGTAGTGGGGCCCGAGGGCGAGGAAATCTTCTGCGACAGGTATGGACGGGTCAAAGTGCAGTTCCATTGGGACCGTGAAGGAAAGAAAGATGCCGACAGTTCCTGCTGGCTGCGCGTGGCCCAGGTGTGGGCCGGCAAAGGCTGGGGGGCTTTCTTCTGGCCGCGCATCGGCCACGAGGTGGTGGTTACGTTCGAGGAAGGCGATCCCGACCAGCCGCTGATCATCGGCAGCGTGTATAATGCCGCGAACCTGCCGCCTTTCCGGTTGCCGGGAGCGAAAAAATACGGCGGGATCAAATCGGCCAGCGTACATGGAACCGCCAGCCAAAACTTTAACGGAATCATGTTCGTGGATGAAAAAGGAAAAGAGCATTTGTCGATTCACTCGGAGCGATTCCTGGTGATGAATGCCGAGTTCGACAGGTCGTACACCACCGGACGCCATCAGGGGGAGAGAGTGCCTGGCGCCCGAACCTTGACTGTGGGCAGGTTGCCCGGGACGGAATAGGAGAAGGGGGACGGCATGGGAACTCTCTTGATTCGAATCACGCCGGTTGACCGGAGCCGCGGCAGCGGCGGCAGCGGCGGGGGACCGAACCGAAATCTCTATCCGAAACCGGAGCCGCAGGCTGTGTTGGGATTGAATTCCACGGTGGTGTACGGCAGCAACGTGCAGGTGGCCTTTCCCATTAACTTCCAAATGGCGCTCGGCAGTAATTTGCAGGTGTGCATCAGTCCCAACGCCTGGGCGACGCTGTTTGCAGATGATCCGTCGGTAACCATGCCGGAGGCGGTGACTCGAGTCATGGGGAGCGGGTTGGGCGGGAACATGCAGCTCACGATGGGCACGAGCGCGAACTTCGTAATGGGGCAGTCGTTCGACATCAATCTGGGACCGCAGCGCATCACCCTGGACGTGCACAACAACAACATTCAATCCTGCGTCAAGACTTGGGGCATCGTCATCATGGCCGCGGCGGTAGTCTTTCTCATCGCATACGCAGCCGGGCCCGACGACGATTTTCGCTCGATCCTGTGCATGGCGTTTCAGGTGCTGATGCAGGGAGCGATCATCCTCCTGATGGATTTGAAAAAGATCTATACTGCCATGGACCAATCCTTCAAGAGCACGCTGGATCAGCTTTTCGGGTGGAATCCCGATACGAAGACCGGCCCCACGTTTCTCACTAAAATGGGAGGAGAGTCGTCGCTGGGAGAAGCGCTGGCCGCCACGGCCGTCGCCGCCGCCATGGTACTTCCGATTGTGCTGGAGATTAGCGGCGAAGTCAGACTGGCGGATCCGGATCCGCCGCAGGTGGTGGTGGACATGAGCGGCGATCAGATCGGGACGGTGCAGGATTGAGAGGGGACGGCCTGGTGCGAGATGAGGGGAGGTTTCATGAGTGAAGACAAACGTGATTTCGGCGGGGGTTCGGGCGGTGGAACCAACACGAGGGATGAGTCCCGCGCCTTTGACGGGACTTATTCGGTAACCGCCAACCAGATCGAGTTCACCAGCCGCGCGGCTCTTCCACCGGCTCTTCCGGACCCATGCGCGATCACCATCTTGGCGAGCGACCTCACGCAAATGAACGGGAACGTGAATCTTCGCGGCCTAGGAGGGGTGCGCATCACGGCCGGACCGCCGCCGCTTCCGGAAACCGGATCGAACTCCACCCAAGGGGTTGAAATTGAGGTGGGCGAGATACAGAACGTGACGATTAAGCGCGGCCTCATTGATGGTGTGGACCAGAAAATCGAGATGACGCCCAGCGGGATTACAGTTGACGGCGGCGCGATGCCGGTTACGATTCAAAGCCTCACTCAAATCAAGCTGTCGGTGTGTGGCGGGTTGAGCTCCATCATCCTGGGACCCGATGGCGTCACTATCATGGGGCTGCCGCTTGTCAAAATCAATTAGGCGACTCAGTGGAGATCGGGTGTGAGCAACGGCCCTCTGATCAAGGTGAATGCGGCAACGGCCGCGGAGGTCTGCCAGCGTTACGAGCCTCAGCGGGAGGCGCGGGCGCTGCTGACTGAGGGGATGGAGCCTTTCCAATTCTTAGGGGCGCTGGCGGAAAAGAAGCTTTATGTGGCCGCGATCGATTTCCTGGCCCATGCGCTTCCGGCGCGCGAAGGGATCTGGTGGGGCTGTCTCTGCCTGCAACATGCGTGCGGCGATACCCTCACTCCGCAGGAAAAGAGCGCCTGCATCGCGGCAGTGCGATGGATAAGCCAGCCGACCGAAGAAAATCGAGCAGCGGCCAAGGCGCCGGCCGAAGCGGTGGGGATGAGTTCTCCGGTGGGCCCGTTGGCGATGGCGGCGCACGGGGGCATACCGCCAGGGCCGTTTGGGCCGGCGAAGGCGGTGGCGATGGCGGTGAAACTGGCCGCTCTAAAGGCCCCTCCGACGGCCATAATAGAGACCCAGAGATCTTATCTGAGACTGGGAGTCAGCGTGGCCGCGGGGAAGGTTGGATAGCCGCGGATGCGGTTTGTTGAATCGAGGGAGGAGTGAAGCATGGGACTGCCGGCAGCGCGTATGACCGATATGCATGTGTGCCCGATGGTCACCGGTTTGGTGCCGCACGTGGGAGGACCGATTCTTCCGCCGTGCTGCCCCACGGTGCTCATTGGCAGCCTGTGCGCGGCAAGGGTGGGCGACATGGCGACATGTGTTGGTCCGCCGGATGTGATCGTGCTGGGCTCGTTTACGGTTCTGATCGGCGGGCAGCCGGCGGCGCGGATGAGTGATATGACGGCTCACGGCGGAGTCATCGTGATGGGCTGGCCCACAGTTTTGATCGGTTAAGGACTTATGAGCACAGGGCAGGGAACGATTCCGTACGAGAAACAGACCGACGCTGAGAACAACCGGATGTGCGGCGCAGCATGTTTGCGCATGGTGTATCGCTCGTTCGGCAAAGACATCGCGCAGGCCGCGATCTGGCCGGCGATTGCCAAGCAGAACCGGTTCGGGAGCCTGGCTTCGACTACCCATCTAATGGCCAAGGATGCCTTGGGCCGCGGACTGGCAGCCGTCGCCATCCAGGCGCGGCATCCGTTGCAGGCCTTGCGGCTGTGCCAGGAGGCTGGAATCCGAGCAATTCTGAACCATCGTCTGCAGCCCGATTCTCCACAAGGCCACTACACGGTGATGGTGGACCTCGACAGCCAGAGCGTGGTCTTGCACGATCCGTATTTCGGTCCGTCGCGGCGCGTCTCTCAGGCCGAAGTGCTTCAACTGTGGCAGCCGCACTTCCCCAACTCGGAAATCGTGGGCGGTGTCCTGATCGCCATAGCCCAGGAACCGGCTGAAGCGCCGGCCTGCCAGTTCTGCCGCACGCTGACACCGGCCAGCGTGGAGTGCCCGAATTGCAGGAAACCAATCGGCCTGCGGCCCGCCGCGGTGCTCGGATGCATGAATCAGAACTGCATTGCCCGGATGTGGAGCCACATTTGCTGTCCCGCCTGCGATTTCATGTGGGACGGCGGCTCGCAGCCGGCACAGGCCGGCGCAACGGGGAGTCCCGAAGCCGCGGATGCATCAGCGGCCGATGCCGCGACGGCGGGCGACGCAGCAGAACCCGCGAGCCTCAACCAGATGTTTGAGGAACTGGATAAATTCTGCAAATTGGTGCAGGGTCTGCCGGGTACTGCCAAGAACAGCGAACTGCAACAGCAACTCCAGATCCTCATGGGAGGCAAAGCGGCGATGAAGCAAGGGCTGGCGGAAGCCGCGGCTTACATCCAGGCGAACAAGGCCCAGATGGCCGGCTTCGTACAGGCAGCGAAAGAGCGGGGAGAGGCGCAGCGCAAGAAGATGCAGGAAGCGAAGGCTCACGCACAAGTGCTAGATGGCAACGCTCTCGGCCGCGCTTTGCTGAAGAACCTGGGTTTCACCAACTGAACCAGCAACCGGAAGAGGGGACAGCTGAGCGTCATGTCGCCGAGAGGAACGAAGAGGGACGGACGAGACCGTCCCGGCTCCGCCATCTTTATTCCGCCCTCCAAATTCCAATTGATCTGTGCAGCGATCCGCGTTCTGCTTCGTTCGCCCACCTGCGCGAACTTCCAATATCCTGCCGAGCTTTTTTTCTAATCCAGCCACGAACGGCTTCGATCCCAGCGGGCGTCCGGTGTAGGTCGCCCGGCGGATAGCGCGCAATTCTTGTTCTGATTCAGCCCGCTCCAGCAACACTCCTCGCCATGCCTCAGCGGTCCAACGCCTCTGCCACCATTCCATATCGAGCATCGCCCCCGCGCTATTCTGCCACAAATGCCCAGTCCGTTTCTGTTCCGTGTTCCAGTATTGCGAGAATCGCCCGTGCGCGTGCCGGAAGGTATTCGCCATGGAGGCGCCTGTTCCCGGCACAGCCACGATGTGCACATGATTGGTCATCAGGCAGTAGGCCAATAACCGTAACCCGTTGCCAGCCGCGTGTTCCGAGAGTAGCTGCAGGTAGGCGCGCCGCAATACATCCGTTGTAAACACATCCTGACGGGAATTGCCACGCTGAGTGATATGGTGTGGCAGACCGATGGCCACCACCCGAGGTTCCCGAGGCATGCCGACTTAGTGCGGTATGACGCCCGGCTGTCTCACCGATTCGGGACGGTCTCGTCCGTCCCTGCTCCTGCTGCTCCTGCCCTGCTCCTGCGCTCGACGAACAAACGCCCGGGGAAGAGGGCTGATGTCACGTAGCGCCCCCAGCTCCTTCGCACCCATGGACGTTTCCGACCGCCCTTCAGCCGCCGTCTTGCAGGAGGCTACGATACTCGGTATAGTCCCGTCGTTTGGAAACTCCTCAGGTCGCCACCTTCGAAGAAGTTCGGTAAAGCATCTTGGATCGTGATCATCTCCTGGAGGCAAGTAGAGGAAATATCCGCGCTCTGAAACAGCCAATTGCAGTTAAGCTCAGGAATGTAGGAACGTCGAATCGACTCCCAGGCGTCCCATACTGTTGCCGGAATCGCGTCAGCCTTTGGGCCAGACTTCAACCCACAGGGCAAAAGTGAGTTATTGTAGCCCGCGGAAAGATCAAAACCCAAAAGCGTCCCACCACTCTCTGGGCTTGCATCCCCGTCAGTGACTTCAACGACCTCAAAAGTTCCTTGCCCGGAGATCTGGGCGTTCCACAATTCTGCAAACCTCAGCGCTTTGTTCAGATCACCAACGACACCCAACTCGCCACCCGCTTGAAGGAACCAAAAGAACAGCCGGTTGATTTCGTGGCTCTCCGGAAGCGCGTCACAATATGTCGGGTGAGCCCGGTCCGTTCCTCTGTAACCAGAGCACTCGACCGACCGCGTATCACGTGGACCGTCCAGTATTAGAAGTTTCATAAGCTCCCGCATGTTTTAGGGCTTTCCAGCCGCCGATCCCTTCGGTGCAGATGGATTGTCGTACCCGCTGGGCACTTCCAAATGCACTTGTCCCTCCTTTCTAATGTTCAAGTGTGGCTTGGAGTGAACCCCAAAAATGAGAAGTGGAAAATGGGGCAAAACAGGGGGCAAAACAGGGACAGCCTGACCTGCGCGATTTTTGTTGCAAACTCCATCGCCGCGCCGCCACTATCTCGCCGGATCTCAGCGGACACAGAAATTATGCGACGCAGACAGCGCTGCGTCGTCGAAGGCCTTCCGCACCATGTCACGCAACGCGGCGTCGACCGCTGCCCGGTCTTCCAAACCGAAATGGATCGCGCCACTACCTCCGCTTGCTGGGCCACAACCTGGTCCAGGCGCGCGCCAGCGTGCTCGGGTGGTGCCTCATGAGCAACCACATTCATCTCGTCATCGTACCGGAGCGGAGTGACTCTCTGGCTCTGCTGCTGCGCCGGGTTCACGGCCGCTACGCCCAATACTTCAACGTCCGGTCCGGACGCACGGGGCACCTTTG
>Ga0335078_10010224_pt1 | contig 13899 bp, 12 predicted proteins | sample Lox_Sample_32_FD_206711 | JGI IMG/M metagenome (GOLD analysis project Ga0335078, IMG submission 206711) | Soil microbial communities from Loxahatchee National Wildlife Refuge, Florida, United States - Lox_Sample_3.2 | ecosystem: Environmental > Terrestrial > Soil > Wetlands | place: USA...
GACAAGCGCTAGCGGAACGAGTGCGAGCCCGCCATAGGCTCGTTGTAGACATCTTGCTTGCGCTAGGTGTTCCCGCCGAAGCCGCCGAAGCCGACGCTGAAGGAATCGAACACCACTGTTCGGAGTTAACTCTCAAGGTATTCGCTCGATTCCTACAATCGCGAAGGTAAATGCAGAGACGGGCAGTAGTGAACTATGAGCATTCTGAAGCGAAGTGAATCCGCGACCAATAATCGGCCCGCAATGATCCGTCAGGCATTTTTGCTTGAGTATCTCACGCTTGCTTGGATGACCGTTGAAGCCGCCGTTGCTATTGCCTCTGGCATTGCCGCAAACAGCCTAACCCTGGTCGCCTTCGGCATCGATAGCGTAATCGAACTCGCTTCGGCCGGTGTCTTGGTTTGGCGTCTTACGGTCGAGCTTCGGCACGGACAAATGTTTGCGGAGAGTGCAGAGCGAAAAGCATCGCAAATCGGCGGCGGCTTGCTGTTCATACTCGCCGTTTACGTTGTTGCCAGCGCGGGTTGGAAGCTTTGGACACACCAAGGTGCGGAGTTCTCGCTGCCTGGCCTCATTCTATGCGTCCTCGCTGTTCCGATAATGTACTTCCTTTCGCGCCGCAAGCTTGACCTTGCCGAAACGCTTGGCAGCCGCGCGCTCAGGGCTGATGCAGTCGAGAGTATCACCTGTGGCTGGCTCTCCCTTGTCGTGGTCGCAGCTCTCATCCTCCAGCTTGCCATAGGTGCGTGGTGGGTAGACGCGGTAGCCTCCCTCGGTGTTGTTTGGTTTCTTATTCGCGAAGGTCGTGAGGCTTGGAGTGGAGATGAGTGTTGCGCTCACCACCACTGACCTGAATGTTCGTTTATGATGCACAAGGCGGAAGTGACGGCATGTCCGATTTGAGTCCGCAATGCGCCGCATGACGGACAACGGCGGGGGTTGCCGGCCCTCAATTAATGAGTACGCGCATCTGGTAAATTCACGTCCTGCCGCCGATTACCAATCTGATCGGATGCAAAATCGAACATATCGGTGCGGCTGCCAACATTAACGCAATTTTGACTGGCGGCATTGAAGCCGCTGTTTTGAAGTTCGATTTTCGTCGGGGTCGAACTCTTCATCCTCTTCTGGCATTTCGACCCAGAGCATCGAGAGCGCGTAACCGTCCTGCTGCGGGTAAACTTGCTCATACATCTCTGGTGCGCGCTGCCCAAATTGCCCGTCGAAGCGCGTGCGCGAATGCGTCTTTGGCGCCGAACTCGATCTGCCGACGCTCGTGTGGACCCGTGGCCGGGACTTTCCCATTGGTCGGCTTGAGAGCCGGTTGAAGTGTCCGCGCTGCAGATCGCGGCGCGTCACGGTCCTGTTCGAGCCGCCAGCAGACAGACAAAGGGCACGAGCCGCGCGCTGAGCGCGCGGAGCAAAAAAGGAGCAAAAACTTTTTTGGGAAGTGGCGGTCCCGAGAGGAGTCGAACCTCCGACCTTCGGTTTAGGAAACCGCGAGAGACTGAAAATAACGTCCAATATGGCATATCGGCACGGCCTTATCCTGCCTTGATGTGAGCTGCTCGGACCACCCTGCCCCACTTCTCGGTTTCATCAGCCATGAATTTTCCGAATTCAGCGGGTATCATTGGCATCGGCACAGCGCCTAATTCTGCAAGCCGCGCCTTCATACTGGGGTCGGCAAGGCCAGCGTTGATCTCCTTATTGAGCTTGTCAACGATTTCGCTCGGCGTGTTCTTAGGCGCGCCGACACCGTGCCAAAGCCTTGCCTCGTAGCCCGGAACGAATTCGCCCATGGTCGGAATTTCAGGCAGCGCCACCGAGCGCGTCGCGGTCGTGACCGCCAACGCGCGCAGCTTGCCAATCCTGATGTACTCGACCAAGAGAGGAAGGATGCCAAACATGGTCTGCACCTGTCCGCCGAGCAGATCAATCAGCGCGGGCGCATCGCCACGATACGGCACGTGAACCATGTTGACGCCAGTCATCATCTTGAATAGCTCGCCGGTGACATGGGGCGTACCCCCATTGCCGCCCGACGCCATATTGATTTTGCCCGGATTGGCTTTGGCATAGGTGATGAACTCGGGAATGGTTTTGGCTGGGAAGGATGGGTTCACCACCATCACGAGCGGCGTGCTCATGACGCCGGCGACCGGCGCGATATCTCGGACGAAGTTGAAACTGAGATTATCGTAAAATGTTTCGCTGATAGCGTTCGCCGGCGTGGCCCACAGAAGTGAATAACCATCCGAAGCCGCCCTAACAACAGCCTCAGCAGCAATATTACTGGCGGCGCCCGCCCGGTTCTCCGTAACGAATGGTTGGCCAAGACGGTCGGCAAGCCTTTGACCCATGATGCGCGCGACGATGTCAGCCGAGCTACCGGCAGGAAAGCCGACGAACAAGCGCACCGGCCGCGTCGGATACGTCTGTGCCCATGCCAGCCGAGAGACGGCCGGAAGCATAGCCGCACCGGCTGCTAAGTGTAGAAATTGGCGGCGGGGAGGTTTCATGGCGTTACCCCTCTCTAAACGGCTGGCGATATGGCTAAGGCTCGCTCAGTTGTGCAGGCGGCGGCTGCTGAAGCCACCGACGATACAAAATATTGGTTTTCACAGTGCTTTCCTGCGGACGGCTCAGGGACTTATCCCGAGATCCCTGCATTCATCCTACAAGCTCGGCTAGGCCGTTGAAAGGGGCGCTCGGGCGACTTCTAATCTCGGCACTGCGACATCACGGCTTCCGCGTTATGAAGGCCAGAAGATTGTCACGGTCGATTTTCGAACGCACGCTTTTCAGCAGTAAGAGTTCGTCGAGTGACTGTTGCGTCTCGCGGATCAAGATTGCACCGCCCTCAGCGTCATAAGGGAAGTCTGTGCCAAACATGACATGGTCGTTACCGAAGAAATCGAGGCCGCACCGGGTCGCGGAGGCAGAACCGGACAGTGCGGTGTCGCCGTAGAATAGTTTGAAATATTCTAACGGCGTACGTTTGAGCGGCTTGGGAAGAAGGTCGGCATCGCTATCTGGTGTCCGCGTACCCATCTGCTTTCCCCAGCCCTGCGCAATACGCCCGGCAAAAAACGGAATCATAGCGCCCAAATGATGTGTGATGATTCGTAAATCTGGGTGCCTATCAAACAGCCCAGAGAACACCAGGCGCGCCATCGCCGCGCTGCTTTCATAGGGCCATCCAAATGCCCACCAGATTTCAAATTTCGATCGATCTTCGGTCGGATAGTCGGCAACATGCGGTCCGCGCGCCGGATGCAGCCAGACCGACAAGCCACGCGCCGCCAGAGCGTCGAAGACCGGCTGGAACCGCGGGGCGTCGAGCGGCTCGCCGCGAATACTTGTGATGATTTGTGCGCCCGCGCTCCCCATCTGTGTAAGCCGGTCAATTTCCTTGACCGCAGCCGCGGGATCGATAAGCGACAATGCTCCGCACCAGCCCGCAAACCGGTCGGGATGGGCTACGACCAGTTCAGCCAACTCGTCATTCATCAGTCGCGCGAGATCGGTTGCAGCTTGGCCGTCGGCTAGATCTTCGACTGGCGGCAGTGACGGAGTTAAGAACTGACGATAGCCAGAAAACCGATCCATCACGTGGAAGCGTTCGTCAAGATCGAACAAGGTTTTAAGCGTGAGCCACCGCTTCAGCCGACCGGATGCCGAGCCGACGGTTTGAAGTTTCGCGAAATAGCGCTCCGGAAGAATATGTGTCCAGGCGTCGATACAATCGGTCATGGTTCTTCCAGCCGGTATACTAACAACAGACAAGGCAAGACGTTGGACTAGTAGCGATCAAAATGCGTGGTTTGATAAGGACCATTTAAATCATTGAGGTCGGACTAGCTCACGCAATTCTGCTTCCTTATCAACGCGGAAAAGGTTTTCGACAGATACACGGAAAACCTCAGGTTAAAATCTAGCTGGCCGTTTTTCCTGAAACGCCCTGATGCCTTCGGAGCGGCCTTTGTCCGCCATACAAGCCACGTGAATTTCGTTTTCATATCGCAAGCCCGCTTCGAGCGGCATCGACATCGCTGCGCGCACAGCAGCTTTCACCGCTTGCGTGGCGGTGGGACTATAAGAGGCGATGATGGCCGCGAGCTCTGCGGTGCGCGCGAGGACACTCGCGTCATCCACAACTTCTTCCACAAGACCCGTTCTTAGCGCGGCATCCGCATCGACCGAATCGCCGACGAGAAGCATTCGCATTGTCTGACCGTAGCCGACGAGACGCGGCAACATTTGCGATGCGCCACCGCCGCCGACCCATCCGCGCGTGACTTCGGGCCCTCCAATTCTGGCACTGCGACCGGCGATCCGGATATCTGCTGACAGCGCAATCTCCATGCCGCCGCCAAGCACCCAGCCCTTGAGGCCGGCAATGACCGGCTTGCGTATGTCACGCACTACCGCGGCATATTCAACCCGATTTCGGAACGCCCAGATGTCGGATATATCGGCCAGCGCGTTAAGATCGCTTCCTGCCGAAAACGCGCGATCCCCCGCACCCGTAATGGTCGCCACACGAATATCGTTGTTCTCATCAATCTCTCGGCAGATCCGGGCGAGTTCCAGCGCCATTGCGCGCGTAATTGCGTTATGCTTCTCCGGCCGCGCGAGGACGATCTGCGCCACACCGTTGTTAACGGACAACTCGACCTGCCCCGTCATCACGTATCCTTTTCAAGTTTCGCATCGAGGGCTCGCGCCCGACGCTCCACCTCGAGTATCACGCCGGCTACGTCGAGCCCGGTACCTTCATTGGCGATCATGTCGCTAAAGATGCCGATCATGCTATCGAGCAAAGTGAGATTCAGCCCGAGTTTACCCGCGAGCGCCTGCGCAGTGCGGATGTCTTTCAATTGATATTCGGCCGGACCGCCTGGCACGAAGTTACGTTCGACCATGCGCTCACCGTGGATGGCGAGAATCTTCGACTCCGCAAAACCGCCCATCAGCGCGCTGCGCACAGCCGCGGGATCGGCACCCCCACACGTAGCGAAATGCAGGGCTTCGGCCACTGCAATCATCGTGCCTCCCACGATGATCTGGTTGGCAAGTTTGGTCAGTTGGCCGGTACCGGCCGGGCCGAGCCTGGTCGCGCGTCCGAGTGCGGCAAAGACATCCGCTAGGCCGGCGATGACATGCGGCTCGCCACCCGCAAGAATGGCGAGCGTACCGTCACGCGCTCCCGGCTCTCCGCCGGAGACAGGCGCGTCAACATAGCTTACACCGCGAGAGGCGAGCCGCTCAGCCTGCGCCTGACAGTACTCCACCGGAATTGAACTCATGACGACGAGAACGGCGCCTGGTGCGAGCGTTTCAGCCGGCTTGCGTCCGCTCGCATCCTCGGAGAACAGGACCTCCTCGACTACCGGCCCATTGCTGAGCATAACGATCGCGACGTCGGCGTCGGCACAGGCGGCCGACGGACTGGCTGTCAGCCGAATCCCGAACTCCCGCAATATTTCCGCCTTCGCGAGGGTTCGGTTCCACACCGCGACTGAAAACCCGGCCTGCGCGAGGCGGCGGGCCATGTGCCCGCCCATAATGCCGGTACCGAGAAGTGCAATGCGGCGATCGGGAGCAGGCATCGTTCTCAAGCCGATTTCGCTGGCTTCTTCACCGCGGCGAGGTGCTTAAATTCGGGCGACTTCTTATAGAACGCATCAAGCGGATAGCAGCCCGAAACGATGCCATTGCGCGGCGCGGTGGTGCAGTCGCTAAAGGTACGGCACAGGCGCTTCTTCTGCACGCCGCGTCCGGTCAAGATATCCAGCGGCAGTTCCGGATAGGCCAGAATCATGCGGCCCAGCCCCACCACATCGACCCAGCCCTGACGTACCACGGCCTGAGCAACGTTCGGGAAAAACTCCTGCAAATAGGTGTAGCCGCTGCCCATCATGCAAAAATCGGGAAATGCTTTCTTGAGATCGCGGACCACGGCGAGGTGCCGCATGACGCCTACGAACGGATCCTCCGGCGGATGATAGCCATCGGACGGCGGATAAAGCGCCGGCCGGATATAATGTGGATTGTAGTACGGACTCGCGATCGTCACGTTCACGAGCCTGATGTCAAGCTTCTGCAGAATCTCGAGGAAAGCGATCGGCTCGGTGAGGTCGTATTCGAGGGGATTATCCGGATTGGCCCCGAAAGCATAGATGTAAGGCAGACTGTGTACATCCGGAATTCCCGGACCGAGCGCGCCCGGCATGGAGCTCGCGGGGTCAGGCTTAAACGGCACAGTATCGATAGCGCTCAATCGCACGCCAATTCGCAATCCGGGCGCCTCGGCGCGAATGCCCTCAACGATCTCACGCAGGAAGCGAGTCCGATTCTCAAGGCTGCCCCCATAGGGTCCGGGCCGTGTGACAGCACTGAGAAACTCGTGGCCGAGATAGCCATGACAATGTTTGATGTCGACGAAATCGTAGCCACACTGCTGCGCGCGTTTTGCCGTAATGATGAAGTCTTCAATCAATCGTTTTATTTCGTCGTCGCTGATTACCGGTCGGTCGGCCGGATAACCAAACTTCTTATCGAGGAGCGGATGGTGGTAGGCGATAATCGATTCGAATCGGGTGTTGTCGTTCGGCTTGCAAAACCGGCCCGAGTGCGTGAGCTGAAGACCGATGACCAATCCGCGATCATCGCCCGTCGCCTCCTTGTGCGCCTTGATCAGTATTTCGCGAAGCTCCGCGATTCCGCTCTGCGTGTGGTCCGCCATATATAACTGTTTCGGATTGGCCCGACCGTCGAAGCGCACCGCGCAGGCCTCGCCGCCCCAAATCAACTTGGTGCCGCTGAGACCAAAGCGCTGCCAGCGCCGCTTGGTATTTTCCGAGGGTCGGCCGTCAAGCTCGCAATCCCAGCCTTCCATCGGCTGCATCCCCAGCCGATGCCCAATGGACAATCCTTCGAATTCCAGCGGGGCGCCTAACGGTGAGTCCGGTCCGCTCGCAACAATGTCGTCGCAGGGCATATCGAGACCCAGCGTCTTCATATAATTGCGAAAGCCGACAACTCCATCGAGCGACCCAGCCTTTGGGTAATCACCGAATTTCATCTGACCTCCGACGACTGGACATTGCGGGTTCAGCGTATTCTAACGTAATCGAGAACAACCTCGATGGCGTGGGCGCGGCGGGCCTTCAGTTCGCTCGCGCTCATCAGATCACGGCCGAAGGCCGTTGAGAGCGTCGACGCATTGCTGAAGTAAAAATAGCTCAGCGATGCGAGCGATATATATAGTTGCAGCGGATCGATGCCTGGTTTGATTAGGCCCTTTTTCTTTCCGGTCGCAAGCACGGTTTGCAGGACATTGGCGAGAGAATTGTGCATGTCTCGCAGCCGTCGCGAGCGCTTCAGAAATTTCGCGTTTTGCATATTCTCGCCAGCGAGAAGACGAATTATCGCCGGATGCGCCAAGTAATAGTCGAACTTGAATTCAGCCAATTTGCGAATTGCGTCGAGTGGTTCGATGTCGACGAGATTGAGCTTCTGCTCGCTCTTGCGCATCGCACCATAGGCCCGCTCCAGCACGGCGATGTAGAGACCCTCTTTGGAGCTGAAATAGTAATAGAGCATCCGTTTGTTCACACCAGACTGCTCGGCGATGGTATCGACGCGCGCGCCGGCCAGACCTTTGTCCGCGAATTCGTCCTCGGCCGCGGCAAGAATAGCCTGCTGCGTACGCTCCGCGTCGCGGATCAAATCGGGCGATAGCTTCCGCTTTACCGTCGGTAACACATGCCGAGATTTGTGATTGGCGGAGAAAGTTTTCACGCGCGGCTCCCTGACAAAACGCTGGAAAGACGTGCTGAACGCGCCGGACGCGGGTTATTCTCAATGGTCTCCGCGAGATTCATCTGCTGCGGCAGAAAAATTCTCGCGTCCATAAGCTTAAGAAACGGCGATATTTCTGGACGAAACTCCATGTGCGCCAGTATATCCCTTTCAAGATCCACCCCCGGGGCAATCTCGATAAGTTCGAGGCGCCCCGCCTCATTGCGGCGGAATACCGCCCGTTCGGTCACGAACAAGGTTCGTTGGCCATTCTCATGTGCGAGCGCGCCAGAATAGGTCACCTGCTGCACCGCGCAGACAAACTTCTTTTCACGACCCTCGCGCGCGATTTTTGTTTGGCCGTCCGACCAGCTTATATCGAGGCCGCCGCTGGTGAAGGTCGCGCTGAAGATCATCGTCTGCGCGTTCTGGCTAATATTGATGAAGCCGCCCGGGCCGATGATCCTATCTCCAAACCGGCTGACATTGACGTTGCAGTGTTCGTCGACTTCTGCGAACGAAAGAAACGCCAGCTCAAGGCCGCCGCCGTCATAAAAGTCGAATTGGTATGGCTGGTCGATCATAGCCTGATAATTGCGCGCCGCTCCCGGCTCATTACCCGTCGCCGGAGCGCCGCCGATTAGGCCCTGTTCGTTCGTCAGTACGACATCATCGAGCACGCCCTCCTCCGCCGCAATCGATGCAATACCAGTCGAGATGCCCGAGCCGAGATTGCATATCGCACCGGCGAACAGCTCTAAGCTGGCGCGGCGCGCCACAACTTTGCGCGGCGAAAATGGCAATGTCGCAATCTGCGACAACGGCACTTTCAATTCGCCGGCATAAGCAGCATCGTATTCAGTGAAGAACGTCTGCATCTGGTTCGGTTCGACGACGACGAAATCGACCAGCATGCCGGGGATCTTTACCTGTTTAGGTTGGAGCGTACCTCGCAACGCCATTCGCTTGACTTGTACGATCACAATTCCACCCGCACGTCGTGCCGCCTGCGCCATCGAGATCATTTCGCCGAAGACGGCTTCTTGCTCCATGGTCACATTGCCATCCTCGTCCGCGGTGGTGCCTCGCAGAAACGCAATGTCGACATGTATCGGCTTAAAGCGCAGGTATTCCCTGCCGGCGATTTCGATCAATTCGACGAGATCTTCCTTGGCAAGCTCACTTTGCTTGCCGCCGCCGTGTCGTGGATCGACGAATGAACGCAATCCGACGTGAGTGATAAGGCCAGGACGGCCGGCCGCCATTTCGCGCATTAATTGCGAAAGGCACCCCTGCGGGAGGGTGTAAGCTTCAATCTCGTTCTCTGCCGCCATGCGTTCGACTGGCGGCGAGTCGACCAAAGTGCCACAAACAACCCGCTTCAAAAGTCCCGGATGCGCGAGATGACCAATCCCGCATTTCGCGCGGTCACCCAATCCGACGGGGTGCACGGTGGTCAGGTTCTTTGGCTCACCCCCGGCAAGAAAGCGCATTTCAATCGCGGCGATTAGCGCGTCAGGCACAGAATGGCCGGCACCGGAGCCGCCGATCAACAGCGTATCGCCACTTTCAACCAGCTTTGCAACATCTTCGGCACTGAGCACCGGCACTGCCATCTATTTCTCCCGCCGCATCCCGATAGCATCGACGACCAAAGAGACCATCGATAAGTCCCGCAGCGTTAGCCAGCTCGGGCTCGGGCAAATACGGGCATCGAGGGCTGCCGACGTCTGCCGAGGGCGCCGACCTAGCTAAGTCGCGTACCAGCAACTCCACAGAGGCATCGGCCCCGAATTAGACCTATGTAAGTATCTAGTTAGTTATATAAGGCCGGTCGGTCGGTGTCAATATTTCTAGAACTCCATAGCCAACTCCTTCACGTCCGCGGTGAAGCAAAATAGCAAACATAACTCCCTCGAACAGTTCGAGGTCGAGAATGCGAAGCAAGGCGCCGACATAATGCAAGGATCCTTTAATTGAGGGTTTCGCACACGCCCCGCCAATAGCCAGCAGCAAATGCCGCGGCGCCCACACCGTCGGGGACATAGTCGAACGGCTCAACGGCAACCGTGCCGGAATAGCCATGCCGCGCAAGCGTCGCAGCAATCGGCGCAAACTGCATTGTGCCTTGCCCGGGCGCACGGCGATTCGGATCATTGATCTGAATATGCGCAATGAGACCGGTCGGAAGCCACCGTTCAAGCAGCGCGGGTACTGACTCTGTCTCGGTCAGACCCGCCGCGCTGCAGTCGACCATTGTTCGCAGATTCGGATGCGCAACTTCGCGAACCAGATCGGCCGCCTCGGCGATCGTATTGATGAGCGCAGTCTCCTTGCGTGAAAGTGGTTCAATGCAATAGAGCATCCCTTCGCGCTCGGCCACCATTGCGACCGTCCCCAGCGCGTCGACAAGGCGAGACCTTGCTACCGCGTGGGCCTCGCCCGGTGAGATTTGGCGCTGCTTGGGTGAGCCGTGCACAAGCACGCTTCCGCCCAATGCAGCACACATTCCGGTGAGGCGCGTCATCACTTCAAGTGTCCGCATCCTTATCGACGTGTCAGGATCTGTGAGCGAGAGGTTTTCCGGCTTCACCAGCAACCAATGCAGGCTAGTCACCACAAGTCCTGCCCCGGCTACAACTTCGCGGACCCGGGATACTTCAGTCGCGCTCACCGCTTCGGGCGCATCGAAGAGCGTGTACGGCGCGATCTCCAGTCCGTCGTAGCCGAGCCTGGCAGCGTAGTCGCATTGGCGTTCGAACGACATCGACGCAAGGACTTCGTTGCACAACGCGAAGCGCATGAGGCTTTATCCCCGCCGCGTGACGAGCGACTTCAGCGGATTGATAACCGTGTCGGCGAAACGATGTACGACGCGATTAAATGCAGGAACGTAGAGCAGCATGGTAAAGATGGTGACGAGCGCGAATCCCGTACAGATCGGCCGGGTGAAGAAAGGAATCATACTCCCGTCGGTCAGTACGAGACCGCGGCGCAAGCTCTTGTCGAGAAGATTGCCGAGGACGAGTCCCAGCACGAATGGCGCCATCTGATAACCTCTGCGGCGCAGGAAGAACGCTCCGACGCCAACCGCAAGCATCGAATACACGTCGAACAGCCGCCAGGCTGTCGCGTAGGAGCCTACTACTGACATGACGAAGATGATTGGCATCAGCACGCTGTGCTTCACGCGCAAAACATAGAGCAGAGGCCGCACGAGATAGAGACCGAAGATGAGGATGCAAACGGTCGCCAGCGTCGTCATCGCGACCATGTCATAGGCAAATTGCGGATGCTCGACCATCATCATCGGGCCGGGTTGAATCCCGTGAATGATGATCGCTGCCATCAACACCGCGGAAGGTGCTGAGCCCGGCACGCCTAGGGCCAGCATGGGTATCATGTGCCCCGGGATCGACGACATGTCGCCGGTCTCGGCCGCCATCAGGCCATCGATGGAGCCTTTGCCGAATAACTCGGGCTCCTTGGTCGTGGCCTTTGCGGCAGCATACGACATCCACGCGCCGGAATCTTCGCCCACCCCCGGCATCAGGCCTGTCAGCACGCCAATCGCGCCGGACCGCAGCACGGTACGCCAATGTTGCGCAACTTCACGGAAACGCGGCCGGATTGAATCGCGCATCTCTACAAGTTTGCGTTCCATCGGATCGGCTAGTCTGGTCAGCACCTCGGCAAAACCGAATGCCCCGATGAGCGCCGGGATGAGTGCGATACCGCCGGAAAGTGCAGGCAGACCGAAGGTGAATCGGTCGTAAGCATAGATCCCCTCCTGTCCAATCTGCGCGACGAACAGGCCGAACGCTCCCATCAACCAGCCTTTGATCGGATCGTTGCCGACAAGCGTCCCCGACATCGTGACACCGAACAGGGCGAGCCAAAAGAACTCCTGGGCGCCGAATGACAGCGCGACTTTGGCCAGCGTCGGGGTGAACGCCGCGAGGCACACCACGCCGAAAAACGTACCACAAAACGCGCCCGACGTGGCGATACCGATCGCGCGTCCGGCTTCGCCGCGCAACGCAAGGGCGTGGCCATCCGCGCACGATGCCGCGTTCGCGGCGGTCCCCGGAATGTTGAGCAGGATCGCTGAACGCGAGCCCCCGTAAAGTGTCCCAACGTAGGAGCAGACGAGGATGAGAATTGCGTCGTTTGCGGGAAGCTTTACTGTGAGGGTGGTCAGAAGCGAGATGCACAGAGTGGCGGAGAGTCCCGGCATACAGCCGACAAGAATGCCAGTCAGCGCGCCGGCCAAGCCGAGGGCGAGCGAGGTCGGGCTGAGCAGGAGCGCCAAATACGCGTGACCCAGTGAGACCAAACCATCGAGCATGGCAGAACTTTCTAGCCCACGTAGTTCAAGGCAGACGCACCAGAAAGAGTTCCTGGAAAAGGAGTGTCACGCCGAAGCCTGTACAAAGTCCGATCAGGATCGACAAAGCGATTCCGCGCACCACCTGGTTGGCGGCATGGCGCTGTGGGTATTGCAGAACGAAGATCGTGGCGGAGACGAAAATGGCGGCTGCGAGCCAGAAGGGTAGCCCGTAGCCCACCAGGACGATGGCGAATGTCAGGCATAGGCTCAGCACGATCAGGAAGCGCTTGCGCTCGGCCATTGACATGCCGGCTGTCTGGATCGCGCCTTTGGCGAGCGCACCCTGTCTCCAGGCGCGCGCCAGCATCAGCGTGCCGAAAAAGACGATGGCGAGACCGAGAAAGAAGGGCAAGAGACCGGGAACGGCATATGGGGGAACGTCCTGATTTTGCAGGCGATCCATTTTCCAGGAGTCGATGGCGACCACAATGCCGAATGCGATCCAGCCGAACGCGGCAATGAAGTCCGACCGCGGCGTTATGAGGCTCCCGGCCGAATGAGGAGCCCCATCCTGGCCGGGATTTTCTTTGGAAGATTGCATCGCTTGATAACGCACCTGTGTCGAGCCACGGGCGCCTCTTTGGAACGCTTACGGCCTCGGGATGCCGACGGTGTCGGGCGAGACTTTCGCCTTGTGGCTGTCAAACATGAGCCAAGCATTCACCTGGATGGCTGGGAACACAGCCTTTTGCGCTTGCTCGCCGTAGAGCGGCGAGAACAGCGCACCGCGCGTGACCGCGTACTTCTTCAGAGCGTCGTTATTGACGATGTGCTGCGCCCAAATCTTGTCGAGCGTCTGTATCACCTCGTCGGGCACGCCCTTCGGAATGAAGATGGCGAAATAGTTGGCCGGCGCGGTGAACCCGGGAATTACCGAGGACAACGGCGGGATCGTACCGTAGCCTTCGATCTCCAGCGGCTGGTCCCCCACCACCGCGAGTGGACGCAGGCGCTTACCGCGGATCATGTCGACCTCCTCGACGGCGGACTGTGCGGTAACGTCCGTTTCGCCTGCGACGACGGATATCACCGCCGGAGTGCCGCCGTCATAGGCGACATGGCGATATTGCACACCGGTCGCCTTGGCTATCGCTTCCATCGCATTGTGCCCGGTCGAGGTTACGCCAGCTGTACCGACCGAAATCTGTCCCGGCTTCGCCTTCATCCCGTCGAGGAGTTCCTTCGCGGTCTTGTAGGGCGAATTAGCCCCGACGCAAAGCACCTGGATGTTAGCCACGTTGGTGAAAACGTGCCAGTCGGTGATGCGGGTCTTGAGTAGACCCAATATCTCGTACACGCCCAGGTCCTGAGCAGCACCAGCGGTCCAAGTATAGCCATCCTTGGGAGCATCGAGCGCGCTTCTGGTACCCAGCGCCCCAGAGGCTCCCCCCTGATTCACGATCACGATCGTCTGCCCGAGCAGCGGCTCCAGCTGAGCCGCGGTGAGGCGCGTAATTTGGTCGGTCGACCCGCCGGCCGCCCAAGGCACAATCAAAGTGATCGGCCGGTTCGGTTTCCAGTCGGCGGCAACCGCGGGAAGCGGCGCAGCGACGGCCGCAGCTAGGGCGGAACAGAAAATCAGTTTCGAAGCGCCAAGTTGTTTCATACGACATCCCCCAGATCATCTATGGAACGGACGACACACGGCTACCATCTCGGTCATCGCGAAGATGACGCAGGCACTGGACGGCGTTGGCGAA
>Ga0335078_10010225_pt1 | contig 13898 bp, 8 predicted proteins | sample Lox_Sample_32_FD_206711 | JGI IMG/M metagenome (GOLD analysis project Ga0335078, IMG submission 206711) | Soil microbial communities from Loxahatchee National Wildlife Refuge, Florida, United States - Lox_Sample_3.2 | ecosystem: Environmental > Terrestrial > Soil > Wetlands | place: USA: Florida...
TCACCAAGGCGCGCCAGATCCGCGACCTGTGCGTCGAGCTGGGCATTGCCATGACCATCGAAGATACCTGGGGAGGCGACATCGTTACCGCCGCCATCGCCCACCTGGCGCACAGCACGCCGCCGGAGATGCTCTTCTCCGCCACTGACTTCAACAGCTACGTGACGGTGAGCCTTGCGGAAGGTGCGCCGCAGCGTGCCTTCGGCAGGCTTGCCGCGCCCACCGCGCCGGGCTTGGGCATCACGCCTCGGGCAGAGGTTCTGGGCCAGCCGGTGGTGACATTGAGTGATTGAGTGATTGGGTCATTGAGTCATCGGGTCATTGGGTGATTGGAAGACCTTTTTCCTAATTTGGAGATTGTCGGATGAACACGAAAAGAACAATCGGGAAGCGGTTCGCCCGCCTTAATATTCTCTCCCGGCGTTGCGTCTCCGTTGGCGCTTTTCTCGCTGCGTTGCTTGCTGCGGCTCCGGCAGTCACCATAAGCGTGCGTGCGCAGGAGCCGTCGAAGTTGGGCGACATGCTGCATCGCCTGTTCGCCACCGGGGAGTTCGAAGGAAAGAGATTTGGGCCGGCACGATGGCTCGAAGACGGTATGGCCTACACTACCGTTGAACCCTCGGCCATCGCCGGCGTGGAGGACATCGTTCGTTACGATACCGCAACCGGAAAGCGCGAGATCTTGGTGGCCGCTTCGCAGCTTACGCCGCCGGGCGCGAAAAGCCCGCTGGCCATCGAAGACTATGCCTGGTCGAAGGGGATGAAGCGGCTGCTCATCTTTACGAACTCCAAGCGTGTGTGGCGGCAGAACACCCGCGGCGACTATTGGGTGCTCGACCGCGGCTCCGGCAAATTGCGTAAGTTGGGAGCGGACGCGCCTGAGTCGACCCTGATGTTCGCCAAGTTCTCTCCCGACGGAATCAAGGCTGCTTACGTACGCGCCAACAACCTCTACGCCGAGGATCTGGAGACCGGAGCCATCATCCAGCTCACGCACGACGGGTCGGAAACCACCATCAACGGGACCTCGGATTGGGTGAATGAAGAGGAGTTCGACATTCGCGATGGCTTCCGCTGGAGTCCGGACAGCAAGAGCATCGCCTATTGGCAATTTGATTCCACCGGCGTGCGCGACTTCGTGCTCCTCTACAACACTGGCGGGCCCAACGACATCGTTACCCACATTCCCTATCCACAGTATGGCGTTTACCCGACGCTGCGCCACATTCCTTACCCGCAACCCGGTACCACCAATTCGGCCGCGCGTGTGGGCGTGGTTAGCGTAACCGGCGGCACGACGCGATGGATGGATGTCCCCGGAGATCCGCGCAACAACTACATTCCTTTCCTGGAGTGGACCGGCAACTCGGATGAGTTGGTGATGCAGCACCTGAATCGCCTGCAAAACACCAATGCCGTACTGTTGGCCGACGCTCGTACCGGCGAGGTAAGGGAAGTGACTCACGATGAGGATAAGGCCTGGGTGGACGTGGTCACCGACTTGCGCTGGCTCCACGACGGGAAAGAGTTCCTCTGGGTCAGCGAGCGTGATGGCTGGCGGCACGTTTATACGGTGTCGCGAGACGGCAAGAACGTGCACCTGGTGACGCCCGGAGCCTTTGACGTGATCAGTGTCGAGGCCGTCGATGCTGTCGACACAAGGGGCGAATGGCTCTATTACATCGCCTCGCCCGAGAATGCGACACAGCGCTACCTTTACCGGACGCGCCTGGAAGGATCGGGTGCGCCGCAGCGGCTCACCCCGGCGGCAGAGCCGGGAACCCATTCGTACGAGATGGCGCCGGACTGCCAGTGGGCGTTTCACACCTATTCCCGGTTCGACACCCCGCCGACTATCGATCTGGTTCGCCTTCCCGATCACCAAGTCCAGCGCTTGCTGGAAGCGAACGCCGCCTTGAGGGCGAAGGTGAAGCCGCTGATCGACCCTCCGGTGGAGTTCTTCAAGGTCGACATCGGCGACGGCGTGGCGCTCGACGGCTGGATGATCAAGCCGCGCGCCTTCGACCCCTTGAAGAAGTATCCGATCCTGATCAACGTGTACGGCGAACCGGCGGCCCAGACGGTCCTCGACCGCTGGGGCGGGGCGCTCTTTCATCGCGCGATCGCTGACGAGGGGTACCTGGTGGCCAGCTTCGACAATCGCGGCACGCCCGCGCCCAAGGGCCGGGCCTGGCGTAAGATCGTCTACGGCTCGGTCGGTGTTCTCTCTTCCAAGGAACAGGCGGCGGCACTTCAAGCATTGGAACGGACCCGGCCCTATGTCGATTCCAAGCGCGTCGCGGTTTGGGGTTGGAGCGGAGGTGGAACGAACACCTTGAACTTGATGTTCCGCTCGCCCCAACTCTATAAGGTGGGCATGGCGGTAGCCCCCGTGCCCGACCAGCGGCTGTACGACACCATCTACCAAGAGCGTTACATGGGCCTTCCCCAGGACAACGCCGACGGGTACAAGGCGGGATCCGCCATCAACTTTGCCGAGGGGCTGCGCGGCAACCTGCTTTTGGTGCACGGATCGGGCGACGACAACGTGCATTACCAGGGCACCGAGCTGCTGATCAACCGACTGATCGAGCTTGGTGAGCCCTTTGACTTTATGGAGTATCCCGGCCGTACCCACGCCATCATCGAAGGGAAGGGAACACGTCTCCATTTGTATAGCTTGCTGGCCCGTTACCTGGAGGAGCATGTGCCGGCCGGGCCGGTGGCGCCTGACGCGGGATCGCGCCAGGGTACAGTGAAATCCCCATCGCGTCTTGAAAGCCAACCCGGAGGACCGTTGTGAGCAACCTCGCGAAGTCAGGCCATACCTGGCAAGCCTTTTTCTTTCTTGCCGGGCTGGGGGCAGCCACGCTGGTGCGATCCTCGCTTTCGGGCGCCCAAAGCCCGAGCGCCGACTTTGAGCTCCTTCAGCCCACGGAGGCCGTTATGGAGAGCGAGATCGCCGCGCTTTTCAAGAAGTACGACGTTAAGCACGCCATCATCAAGCCACCCAAGGGGATTCTGAAGCACCAGTACCTCGTCCCCGCCGGACCTTATTTTCAGCTTTTCGACTGGGACATGTACTTCATGGGCGTGGCCTTGAGCTATGACGGCGTGGGGCAGCCGCTGGCCGACTCTATCAAGGACTTTCTGGAATTCGTGGACGAGTACGCCAACGACAGGGGCTATACCCCGCGCGAGATCGCGCCCGACGCACTCTGGGCGCTGCCCGAAATGTGCAAACCTTTCCTCGCCCAGGCGGCTTGGCGTGCCTCCCAAACCATGGGCGATGCCGAGTGGCTTCGGCCCTATTACATCAAGCTCGCGGACACTCTCGTTTTCTGGGAGCATACGCGGCGGGCGCCGGACGGCTTCTTCCGCTGGTACAACGGGGTGGAGAGCGGTGTGGACAACAATCCTGCCGTGTCCGACATCCCGGCCGACACCACCGAAGGCGTGGACCTGCAGTGCTACCTCTATCGTGAGTATCGCGCCATGGCCTTGCTGGCGCAGAAGCTGGGGAAAAACGAGGATGCCGCCACGTACACCAGCAAGGCAGACGGCTTGCGCGACTTGGTGCAGAAGAAGATGTGGTCCGAGGCCGACGGGATGTTCCTGAACATCGATTCCAGCACCGGGCAGTTCGTGCGTATCAAAACTTGGACCAACTTCGTTCCGCTGTGGGCCGGCATTGCCACGCCGGCGCAGGCCGAGCGCACCATCCGCGAGCACGTTCTCAATCCTAAAGAGTTCTGGGGCGATCACGGTATTCGTACCCTGGCGCGGAATGAGCCCCTCTACAATGCCCCACATGGCTACTGGCGCGGGCCGGTGTGGGTGATTTCTGATTACCTGCTGATGCATGGGCTGATGAAGTACGGATTCTCGGCGGAGGCGCGGCAAGTAGCCGAGGAGACCGTGAACCTCCTGGTCCGCGACTTCCATGCTACCGGCGGCATGAATGAAAACTACAACCCGGAGACCGGCGAACCGGAGGCCAACGGGCATTTCCTGAGTTGGAACCTGCTGGCGGAGCACATGGCCGAGGAGGCCGCGAAGGGAACCGACCCCACGGCATTGAGTCAGTGATTTAGGCCGAAGAGGAATCCACAGATTACGCAGATTGAGCGGATCTCGAAACCAACCATGTTTAGCCGCTTTGAATTTCGGAATGTCGGAATGTCGGCTTTAGCCTTTTGAAATCTGTTTAATCTGTGTAATCTGTGGAAGGAAGTGTTTTTGCGGATTTGCCGCAGAGGAGGCTGCCATGGCACTCGATCTTCGCGGTTGTGGCACGGCGTTGGTCACGCCTTTTCGGCGCGACGGCTCGCTGGATGACAAGGCGTTACGCCGCCTGGTTCAGTTTCAGCTTGCCGAAGGGATCGATTTTCTGGTGCCTTGCGGAACCACCGGCGAGACGCCGACGCTCGAGCACGGCGAGTATCTTGCCGTCCTCCGCCTCGTGATCGGCGAGGTGGCACACCGGGTCCCGGTCGTCGCCGGCGTGGGCGGTAACAACACGCACAAAGTGGCGGAACTGGCACGTGAGGTGGCGGGACTTGGCGTCCAGGGGATCCTCTCGGTCGCGCCATATTACAACAAGCCAACGCAGGAGGGCCTTTACCAGCACTTCAAAGCCATCGCCGAATCGGTGAGCGTTCCGGTGGTCCTTTACAACGTCCCTGGGCGCACTTCCTCCAACATCGAGCCGGCCACCGTGGCTCGCCTGGCGCAGATACCCAACATCATCGGCATCAAGGAAGCTTCCGGCAGCATCGTTCAGCAGATGGAAGTGCTGAATGCTGCTCGCGCGGACTTCCGCGTCCTTTCCGGCGACGACGCCTTCACCCTTCCGCTGATCGCCGCCGGCGGCGTGGGCGTGATCTCGGTGGCGTCCAATGAGATCCCGGGGCCCATGACGCGGCTCACGCGCTTTTGCCTGGAAGGCAAGTTCGCCGAGGCGCGAAGGCTCAATGCGGACCTGCTGCCTCTGATGCAGGCCAACTTCATCGAGACCAGTCCGATTCCGGTGAAGGCGGCGCTGGCCATGATGGGGCTTATCGAAGAGGTTTACCGGTTGCCTCTGGTTCCCCTGAAACCGGAGAACCGCGCCAAACTGGAGAAGGTGCTGGCCGCCCAGGGTTGCTTGCAGGGGCAGAAAGTGTAGCTGCGAAAAGCGAGCGTCGAGAGTTCTTCTAATGGCCGAACACGATTCCGAAAATACCCCCGAAAGCCAGGCCTACGACCTCATCCGGCTCGGGGACGTGGACAGCGATCTGGAGAGCTTCGCCGACGCCGAGCAGAACTACCTCAAGGCCGTCGACGCCTTCGGCCACATGATCCACGCCCATCCCACCGATCTCAGCGCCCGCGCCGGCCGGGCCGTGGCGTACACCCGCATGGGCGGCGTGCAGGGGGAGGAGATCCGGCACCGGGACGCCATGAAGAGCTATGCGCGGGCCCTGGAAGACTGGGATTTCTATCTCGCGGCGGCGCCGGATTTTGCCGACGCGTGGTACGGCAAGGGCACGGCCTTGTTTCACCTCGGCAACTCGCAGAGCGAGATGATTGAGCACCACAAGGCCGAGGAGACCTATAAGCGTGCCATCGCCTGCTTCGATCAAGCGTTGCGCCGCGCCCAGGATGATCCTGCCTTCCACAGCATCAAGGGCAAGGCTCTGGTGGCGCTGAGCCTCGAATACCGCTTCCTCAATCGACCGCGAGAAGAATGGCTGGCCATGGTGGAGCTCGCCCACGAGGAGTTCACCGAGGCCCTGGCGCTCGACCCTGATGATTATAGCCTCCAGCGCCTGCGCGACCAGATGGAGGAGCTGCTGGACGAAGGGGATGAAGAGGACGAGGAGGAATAACGTTAAGGGCGGGTTTCACTTCAACACAGTCTTTCATGTCGCTTCGCGACACCGCGAAGCGACATGAAAGACTGTGTTGAAAACGAATTCTGATATGAGCCTGGAAAACAAAATCGACGAACTCTTTTCCTGCCCAGCCGGCCCATATGGCGAGGAGTATTTCCAAGCTTTCGACGAATTCAAAGCGGCGCTGAACGAAGGCCGCATCCGCGCGGCGGAGCCGAGTGCTACCGGCTGGAAGGTGAATACCTGGGTGAAGAAGGGTATCTTGCTTGGATTTCGCATCGGGGAGATTGTGCAAATGCCTGATCGGCGGTCACAGACTGCCGCTGCAGCGGAGAATTACCAGTTTCGTGACAAGCACACGTACCCCCTGAAGCAGATTCCGGTAGAGCAGAACGTGCGCGTGGTGCCCGGCGGCTCCTCGATTCGCGACGGGTGTTACATCGGCAAGGGCGTCGTCTGCATGCCGCCGATGTACGTCAACGTCGGCGCTTACGTGGACGACGGCACTTTGATTGACTCGCATGCGCTGGTGGGCTCGTGTGCGCAGATCGGCAAGCGAGTTCACCTCTCGGCCGCGGCCCAGATCGGCGGTGTGCTGGAGCCGGTGGGCGCGCTGCCGGTGATCGTCGAAGACGATGTTCTGGTGGGCGGAAACTGCGGCGTCTACGAAGGTACGGTGGTCGGGCAGGGCGCGGTGCTTGCCGCCGGAACCATCCTCACGGGATCGACTCCTGTCTACGACCTGGTCCATGACGCCGTGTACCGGCGCGACGGTCAGCAGCCCCTCATGATTCCGGCTGGCGCGGTGGTAGTGCCTGGAGCCCGCGCGGTCACTCGCGGCCGTGGCAAAGAGTGGGGACTTTCCCTCCATACGCCCGTCATCATCAAGTACCGGGACGAGAAGACGGACCAGGCTGTTCGGCTCGAAGAGTTGTTGCGGTGAATCTTCAGTTTTCAGTCGTCAGTTGTCAGTTCCTCGAATCCGATGCCCCCGCCTCTAAAGGGACGAACTGTGGGACTGAGACGTGAAAACTCATGGCTGTGAACTTCCTTAATTAATACCCCCGATAGAAATTTCCTATTTCACTTTGCCCGGCCCCGCCCCTACGCTGGGTAAAGAGGGAGTTGTGTCCTCCGTCACAGACATCAGGACCTGGCTCTGCTAGCGTATCCGCGTCTGAGTTTGTTGTCGATTGACCGTTGCCGACGACCGAGGCCATCGGCCTCCAGCGGTCATCAGTGAAAGAACCGCGGGGTGGACGTTCTTGGGTCAACCTAGGCGCTGAAGCCGTTCGCTCCACCGCCAATTCGGCAATGGGACAAGAAAGGGTAGTTCAATGACCGACCGATCAGTCTTGGTACATGTGCCTGCAACCGTAGGCAACTTTGCGGGGGCCATCGACTGCGCCGCCCTGGCGCTGGATCACACGCTCAATGTCAAGGTCGTCGCCCGGCCCGATAACCACCTGGCGATCCGGTATTTCGGCGAGAACGGCGAACGCGTGCCGCGCGGGCGGACAAATCTGGTGGTGAGGGCGATGGAAGCTGCGCTGCACGCCCGTCAGCGCGAATTCAAAGGCGCCGACGTCGAGATTTATAACTCAGTACCCGTGGGTGTCGGCCTGGGATCGAGCGCGGCTGCCGTCCTGGGCGGGTTGATCGCAGCGGACAGGCTTTTCGGCCTGGAATTGGGGGAGGAGGTGCTGCTCGATCTTGCGGCGGTGCACGAGACCCGCGCTGATAACCTGCGCGCCGCGTGGCTGGGCGGGTTTGTGGTCTCCACCGGAATCCCGCCGGAGTCAATACAGCGGACCGAGGTTCCGCAGCACCTCGTGCTTCGCGTGGTGGTGCCTGAGTCCGTGCCGGTTGCCTCCGTTTCCGTGCCGCAGGTGCCCCGAGAGGAAGGAAACGGCGACTATCACCTGGGGCGGGCCCTGAACGTGGCGGGCTTTTTTGCCTCTGCTGGCGCCGCCGGCAGCTCTGCCGCAGGTCAGTTTGCTTTCGCGAACGCAGCCATCCCTGAGGGCGCGCGCGCGGTGCCGGGACTCGGTGAAGCTCTGGCGGCTCGCCAGCAGGATGCGCTGGCGGTGTTTGTTTGCGGGGCCGGTCCGGCGATCGGCATCCTCGCGACCGGCGATGCTGAGACATCCGTGGCCGCCGTCCAGGACTGTTTCAAGCGGTGCGGCGTGCCGTCGGCGCTAATGGAGTTTCGGCCCGGCAACAAAGGTGCGCAGGAACTGAATCCCGCCCGGGCAGCCGCGGACTGGCCGGCGGACTCGACATCGCCAACCCACAGGCCCAGCCTGATTCCCGTTTGATGGTTGCGGCTGATGGTAGATAGTAGTGGATAGTAGGCGCCCGGAGAGGGTAAAGGAGAGGTGTAAGGGTAAGGTCAAGAAGCATTTCATCTTGCTGTTCACCCTTTACCCCTTACCCCCAGTCTTGTCTGCCGTCCACCGTTTTTCGTTTCTGCTCGGGTGCATGATCCGGGCGGGAGGTTAAGCTGATGATCTTCATTGTACCCCCGCTCACCGCAGACCTTCGGGTGCAACTCCGAGTGTCGTCGCCTTCGAAAGATAGGACAAGCGTCGTACACTAGGAGTGGCGCCCCCGACGAGACGGTCGCGCGCGTCATGCGAGCGATGGGTCCTATGCGTGCAATTCCTGCAACACCACCTGAACGCGTTGTGGCAAATCGCTCTCGCCGCTCGTCGGCCCTGGCGGGACCGGCATCCGAAAACGGAGCACGCCGTCGGGACGCAGCGCCGCTTCCTTGTGTCGCCGCATGAACTGCTTCAGCTTCTCGGCGCTCACGGGCGCGTCGGGATGGAACTTCACCCAGAGCTCTTCGGCCTTGCGCTCGATAGATTGCACCAGCATGGCCTCGGCCACGGACTTCAAGAGCGCGTAGCGGAGCAAGTTCTCCACCGAAGGCGGGATAGGCCCGTAGCGATCCGCCAGTTCCTGGGCGATGACGTCGCGCTCTTCCTTGCCGCTGAGGCTGGAAATGCGTTTGTACATGCGCAGACGTTGGCTCTCGTCGGTGATGTAGCGATCGGGGATTTTGATGTCGAAGCCGAGGTTAAGCGTGGTGCGGACTTCCACCTTCGGCGCGTTGCCCTTTAACTCTTCGACTGCTTCTTCCAGCATCTTCAAGTAGAGGTCGAACCCCACGGAGTTGAGGTCGCCGGACTGCTCCGCTCCCAACAGGTTACCGGCGCCGCGCAGTTCGAGGTCGAGAGCGGCGAGGCGGAAACCGGCGCCAAGATCGGAGAACTCTTTCAGTGCGGCGAGGCGCCGCTGGGCGATGGGCGTGAGGGTCTCTTCCGACGGAATCAGCAGATAGGCGTAGGCGCGACGGTTCGAGCGACCCACGCGTCCGCGCAACTGGTAGAGATCGGCCAGGCCGAAGCGCTCCGCGTGGTTCACGATCAGCGTGTTGGCACGCGGAATATCCAGCCCGTTCTCGATGAGCACCGTGGACACCAGCACGTCATACTCATCGCGAACGAACCTCAGCATCACCTTCTCCAGTTCACCCTCGCTCATCTGGCCGTGAGCGACGCCAATGCGCGCGGTGGGGACCAACTCTTGAATCCAGGCGGCCATCTTGAAGATCGTATCGACTCGGTTGTGAACGAAAAATACCTGGCCCTGGCGCCGCATTTCCTCCAGGATTGACGACTGAACGACGCCCGGTCCGAAGGGCGCCACCACGGTCTGGATGGCGAGGCGGCCGCGCGGCGGGGTCTCGATCACCGAGAGGTCGCGCAGGCCGCCCAGCGACATATTGAGCGTGCGCGGAATAGGCGTGGCCGACATGGTGAGCACGTCCACGCTGGCCTTGAAGCGCTTCAGCTTCTCTTTGGCGGCCACGCCGAAGCGCTGCTCCTCGTCTACCACCAGCAGGCCGAGGTCGTGGAACCTCACGTCTTTGGAGAGCAGCCGATGCGTGCCGATGGCGATGTCTACCCGGCCGGCCTCGATCTCGGCGGCCGTCCTCTTGTTCTCCGCCGGGCTGCGGAAACGGCTGAGCATCTCGATGCGGATGGGAAACGCGGACATGCGCTGGCGAAACGTAGTGTAGTGCTGAAACGCCAGGACGGTGGTCGGCGCCAGCACCGCCACTTGCTTGCCGTCCTGCACCACCTTGAAGGCGGCACGCATCGCCAGCTCCGTCTTGCCGTAACCGACGTCGCCGCAGAGCAGGCGGTCCATGGGCTGCGGGCTTTCGAGATCGCGCTTGATCTCCTTCAACGCCGTCAACTGGTGCGGCGTTTCTTCAAACTCGAAGGCGCTCTCGAATTCGTTCTGCCAGGGCGTGTCGGGGCTGAAGGCGGTTCCGGCGCGCATCTTGCGCTCGGCGTAAATGTGAAGCAGCTCTTGCGCCATGTCGCGCAGGGCCCGCTTGACGCGGGTCTTGGTGCGCGTCCAGGTGGCGCCGCCCAGCCGGTCGAGCACGGGCCGGGCGCCGTCGCCGCCGGCGCGATACTTTTCCACCAAGTCCAGGCGTTCCAGCGGGACGTAAAGTTTGGCGTCGTCCTGGTAGGTGAGCAGCATGAAATCGCGCGCCGCGCCTTCCACTGGGATCTGCCGCAGACCGCGATATAGCGCCACGCCGTGGTCCACGTGCACCACGTAGTCGCCTACCTTGAGGTCACTGAGGTCGGAGATGAAGCTCGCGGCCGACGATCGGGTGCGCCGCGCCGGTCCCGGTCCACTCCATGCAAACTCGCCGAACAGGTCGGCGTCGGAGATCAAGGCCAGACCGAGATCGGGCAGCACGAGGCCCTCGTCGAGCTCGCCGCGCAGGATGGTGACGATGGACGACGGACGATTGACAATGGGAAGAGGGGTTGGCCCCGGGGGTTCGGCTGCAGTATCTCGCGGTTCTTCCGCCACGCCGGGCGCGTCCACAGAAGGGGCAGCCATCGCGAAAGGGATTTGGTACTCATCCAGGATCTCCCGCAGGCGGTCGGCTTTGCCGGTAGTGGGCGGCGCCAGAAGCACGTTCTGCCCTTGCTCGAGACGATGATTCAAGTCCGCCGCGAACGCTTTCACATCGCCGTGAAACTTGGGTGCGGGTTCAGTTTGCAGAACGACGTCATTTGTCCCTTGCCCTTCGTCCCTTGTCCTTTGTCCCTCGTCTTCGGCACCCAAGCCCTCCCCAATCGGCCGTTCAGTGTCCGTAATAGCGAAGGGCTCTTTCGGTCTTTCTTCTGCTTTCTCTTCTGACTCCCGACTCCTGACTCCTGGCTCTACCTCTTCTGACTTGTCTCTTCCTGCCGACAACTGACCACCGACAACGGACAGCTCCCTCAAGTTAACTTGCGGCGCCCTCTCAACCATCACCTGGAATTCCGTCTCGGTCAGCAGAATCTCTTCGAGGCGCGGCGGGGGCGGCACGATGTCGCGAATTTCGTCGTAGGCGGCCTCCCAACTCTGAAGCGCGGCTGAGACCTGCTGCCTGCGCGCGAGCTTTTCGTCCCAGATCACGATTGGCCGTTCGAACAGTGAGAGCAGGGAATTCGGGTGTGGTATCGCGAGAGGCGTGAAGAACTCCCAGCCCGGGAAGGGGACGGAGTACTCGGCCACCCATTCGGGTTCGCCGCCGCGACGCGCCGGGCTGCGCTTCGCGAGCGCCGCCACCAGGTCGCCGAAGAGCTTGGGCGAGCGCGTGTTTTCCGCTAAGGGCAGCAACAGGGCCGACGTGGCCTTCTTCTGCGAGCGCTGCGTGCCCGGATCGAAGGCGCGGAACGACTCGATTTGGTCGCCGAAGAACTCGATGCGAACCGGGTTGAGTGCCTCAGGCGGAAAAACGTCGGCGATGCCTCCGCGCCAGGAGAATTGACCCACCTCCACCACCGGCTCGACACGTTCGTAGCCGATGGCGGTGAGGTGCTCGGCAAGATCGCCGAGGCTGACCTCGTCGCCGGGCTTCAGCTCCAGCGCCAGCGAGCGGTAGAACGACGCCTGGCGGAACCGCCCTAGCGCGGCGGTGACCGGAGCGAAGAGCACGCGCGTTTCGCCGCGCGCCACCTTCCATAGAGTAACGGCGCGGCGCTCCGCAATCTCGGCGTGAGGCGAACGGCCTTCGTAGGGCCCGCAATCGACCGCTGGCAAAACCGTTACGCCGATCTTCTGATCGCCCAACCAGACCAGGAACGTGGTGGTGGCTCGAGCAAGGCGGTCGGCGGATTCGTTATCGGGCGTCAGGACCACCAGCGGCTGGGTGATCTTGTGGGCCAGGCCCGCCACTACCAGTGCCTTCGCCGAGGGCGTCAGGCCGGAGAAAGCAAGCTCCATCACCTGCGACCCCGCTGGGCGGTGGAGCAACTGGTGTATCGCCTGAAATGAGGGGTGGGCGAAAATCGGATCGAGGAGTGAACTCACTTTGGACATTTGTTGGTTGCGGCGAAGCAAGACGGAAGAAAATCAAATGGCAAAAGGCAAATGGCAAAAGGCAAATGTGAAGACGCGGAGTTAAGATTCACAACGTCCCAGGTAAGGAGAGCCCCAGAATCAAAGTCCGAATTCTCTCGGTGGGACCCGGTGCAGGCTTGAGGTCATTGCTGATTGGGTCCGTTCTCAGCTCTTACCTTTTGCCATTTGCCTTTTGATCTTCCTTTCTCTTCTCTTCTACTTCTGGCGAGCGGCTCTCTCGATCAAGACCGAACTCGAAAACCCTGCTACCACCGGAATGGATACCACGCGCCCCCCTGCCGCCTCCACCTCCTCCCGACCCACGATCTCGTTCGGTCCCCAGTCGCTTCCTTTCACCAGCACGTCCGGTGTCATGCGCGCGATCACTGCCCGCGGCGTCAGCTCGTCGAAGATGGTGACGTAGTCCACTGCGCGCAGCGCCGCCAGCACTTCGGCGCGCTCAGCGGCGGGAAAGATGGGGCGGCTCGGACCCTTCAGCGCCCGCACGCTCGCGTCGCTGTTTATGGCTACGATCAGGGCATCGCCGAGGGCGCGTGCCTCCGTCAGGTACCGGCTGTGGCCGGGGTGAAGAATGTCGAAGCACCCGTTGGTGAAGACCACGCGTTGGCCTCGCCGCTTCAAGTCCTCGACCACTTGGAAGGCTTGCTCCAGTAGCAGGATCTTTCGAATGCTCATGACGTCACCCGGGCCCTCCCATCTCTCCACATCTGCGGCGCGCTGCCTGGTCGAGCGCCGTCCGGCTCCCCTTCCTCATTATTGTAGCAGGTGTATCGCATTGCCGAAGTACGATTGATGGTTGGCAAGTCGACCGTTGGAGAGGGTCGGATTGGGATTGTCGATAGAACAAGGAACCTCGAAACCAGCACGTGGCCTCAAGGTGGTAGCCGCGCAGTTCTCCGCCAAGTTGCGAGCTTCCAGTCTGGAGTTTCGCGTCGGTTAATCGGGCCACGTCGGCCACAGTAAATGGGAGCAAATGCGAGCGGCCGATCGCTGATAATAGCGGGTGGTAGCCCTAGCTCCGTGAAGTCGTTGAAAAGAAAGGGAAAATAAACTGGGAAAATTCTTTCCGACCCCCTTGACAAAGGCAACTCATTGCGCTAGTCTTAGAGACTGCTCTGCAAGGTTAACTACCCACAGAGTGAGTAAGGCTGCGGTCGGAGCGGACTGGAAGCTCCGGGTGCTGCCTGACCCAACCCAGATTTGGGAGCCTGCCTGCGCGCGGGTGCGATTGATCTTTGACAATTGAGTTGAGCATGCCACGTCAATCCAAAAGGCTCGCAAGGGCCGATTGGTGATGCTGAGTGACATGTCCGTTGCTCTGGCCGAGGACGGACATGAAGAACCTCCTGGCTCTGACGGATCAGGGCTAGGGGATCTCCAAAGTTAATGGCGTTTGTAGGGTTGTCCCTTGGGGCGGCTTGCCGGGGTCAAATCCGGCACTACGAGCGCTAGCCAAGTTTCAAACGAGAGTTTGATCCTGGCTCAGAATCAACGCTGGCGGCGTGCCTAACACATGCAAGTCGAACGAGAAAGTCCGCAAGGATGAGTAAAGTGGCGCACGGGTGAGTAACACGTAGC
>Ga0335078_10010226_pt1 | contig 13898 bp, 10 predicted proteins | sample Lox_Sample_32_FD_206711 | JGI IMG/M metagenome (GOLD analysis project Ga0335078, IMG submission 206711) | Soil microbial communities from Loxahatchee National Wildlife Refuge, Florida, United States - Lox_Sample_3.2 | ecosystem: Environmental > Terrestrial > Soil > Wetlands | place: USA...
GACCAATCCGACCTACACCGAGACCAAGAACAGCCTGCTGAACCTGGTGGTGGCCGGCAGCGAAGACGCCATCGTCATGGTGGAAGCGGCGGCGCGCGAGCTCTCCGAGGACGCCATGCTCGACGCCATCCAGTACGGCCACGGGGAAATCCGCAAGATTGTGGCGGGGCTGAAGGAAATCTACGCGCGTCTCGGCATCAAGAAGCGCGAAGTTGTAGCCCCCGTGCGCAACGAGGCCGTGTACCAGGAGGTCTCCAAGAAAGTCACGCCTGCGCTGCGGGAAGCGATGGACACCTCCAAACAGAGCAAGCTTGAGAGCGAGCGCCGGATTGAGGCCGTCCGCGATGAGTTGCTGGCCGGCTATCCCGAGGATGACGAGGACCTGCAACGTGAAGTGAAGCACTCTTTCGAGGCCCTTTACGAGCGCCTGTTCCGGGACGACGTTCTGGTGAACAAACAGCGTCCGGACCGCCGGGCGTTTGACCAGGTGCGGCCCATCACCTGCGAAGTCAGCATGCTGCCGCGCACCCACGGTTCGGCGCTTTTTACGCGCGGCGAGACCCAGGCTCTGGTCACGGCCACGCTCGGCACGGCTGAAGACCAGCAACGGCTGGACGTGCTGGAAGGCGAGTCCTTCAAACGCTTCATGCTGCATTACAACTTCCCCCCCTTCAGTGTGGGTGAAACCGGTATGCTGCGCGGGCCCGGACGGCGCGAGATCGGACACGGAAACCTGGCGGAACGCGCCTTGGGTTCGGTGGTCCCCGAAGAGGACACGTTCCCCTACACGCTCCGTGTGGTGTCAGACATTCTGGAATCGAACGGCTCGTCTTCGATGGCCACGGTGTGTGGGGGCTGCCTGGCGCTGATGGACGCGGGCGTTCCCATCAAGGCCCCGGTGGCCGGCATTGCCATGGGCCTGGTGAAGGAAGGCGAGCGCTACGCCATCCTCACCGACATTGCAGGCGCCGAAGATCATTACGGCGACATGGACTTCAAGGTGGCGGGTACGGCCAAGGGCATCACCGCGCTGCAGATGGACATCAAGATCGGCGGGCTGACCACCGCCATCATGCGCGAGGCCATGGAGCAGGCGAAGGCCGGGCGGCTCCACGTCCTCGGCAAGATGCTCGAGGCCCTGCCGGCGTCGCGCACCACCGTCTCGGCCTTTGCCCCGCGCATTTACACGTTAAAGATCAACCCCAGCAAGATCGGCGAGCTGATCGGACCCGGCGGCAAGACCATTCGGGGTATCATCGAGCAGACGGGCGTCAAGATCGACGTGGAAGACGACGGCCGGGTGAACGTGGCCGCCACCGACTCCGAATCCGCCGACAAGGCGCTGAAGATCATCAAAGACATGATGGCGGAAGCGGAGATCGGCAAGACATACTTGGGCAAGGTAGTTAGGCTAGCGGAGTTCGGTGCCTTTGTGGAGATCTTTCCCGGCACCGACGGCCTGCTGCACATCAGCGAGGTAGCCGAACACCGCATTCAGGACATCCGCAAGGAGCTGAAGGAAGGCGACCAGATTCTGGTCAAAGTGATTTCGATCGAAGGCAATAAGATTCGCTTAAGCCGCAAGGCCGTCCTCCGCGAGCAGCGCCAAAAGACGGCCGCGCCGGCAGCTCACGCGCCGCACTCCTGACGCGGGATTGAAACGTCGGTAGCGGGGGTGAGGACACCGTCGCTACGCACGCGAGGGAGCGAACGGTGCAGCGCCGGCCGTTCATCATTCAGAATTCATCATTTACTTATGCCCCTGCACGTGGTTGAAAAACTGATGGGGGACGTGCTGGTGCTCGACGCCCGCGGCCGCATCACCCTTGGGCACGAGACGGAGGTCCTTCGCCAGCAGTTCAAGGACGTGGTCGATGCCGGCCACCGGCGCATCATTCTGAACCTGGCGGGCATCGACTACATCGACAGCGCGGGTCTGGGCGTTTTGGTGGCGGGGTCTTCCTCCATCCGTCGAGCGGGAGGCGACCTCAAGCTCGCGAACCTCACCGATCGCATTCGAGGCCTGATGCAGATCACGCGCTTGAGCACGCTCTTCGAGGTTTATGACAATCTCGAGAAGGCACGTTCTTCCTTCGGCCCTTCTTCCACCCTCTAAATAGGCGGGCATGGACGCGATCTTGATGGGCGCGGCGGTGTGTCGTCCGGCACAGCTTCATCCCCCGAAGTTGTTATTCTCGGATTGCGGCTGAATGATTGCGAGCGCAGGAAGGATACGGACTACCCGTGAGGAGGCGGCGGTTCGCGCAATCGGATTTCTGGGCCATTCTAGGCCTCGCGCTTGAACTGTGCGCCGTGCCTCCCCCTGGGATCATGGCAGCGGGCTCGCCGCCCCAGATGGCGAACCTCGAGGGCCAGGTCTTGAACGAACAGAACGCTCCCCTCGCGGACGCCGTTTGCACGCTGAGCGGAAGTCTGCTGCCGGCGGGTGGGCTCACTCTTACCGTGGACCGCGAGGGCAAGTTCAGGTTTCTTCAATTGTCGCCGGGCCACTACCTTCTGACGTGTGCCGCGATGGGGTATAAACCCTTGGAAAAGCAGTTGGACTTCGGGGCGGAGGCGCCCTACGTGGAGATTGTCTTACCCACGGAAGGGGTACTTCGCCAATCGATTCAGGTCAGCGCCAAGGTGCCCACGTCTGGGCTTGAGCAAGGTGCTCCGCCGGCAACGATCAGCTCCGCCCAGATCACCGATCTTCCCATGACCGAGCAGAAATTCAAGGCGGCGCTGCCGCTGATCCCGGGCGTGGTGCGTACGCCCGACGGGAAGATCAACATCAAAGGGGTGCCGGAGAATCAGGGTCTTCTGATGCTCGATGGCGCCGAAAATGTCGATCCCGTGACCGGGAGTTTTTCCATTGAGGTGCCGATTCAGGCGATCGAATCGGTTCAGGTCTACAAGAACGCTTATCGCGCGGACTACGGCGGCTTCTCCGGCGGGCTCACCACCATCAATACCAAGCCGCCTTCGAGCCAGTGGCATTACGAGGTGGAAGATATTACGCCGAATCCCCGGTTCGAAACCGGCACGCTGGTGGGTATGGCGGACTTCAACCCGCGTTTCTATCTCACCGGCCCCCTGGTGGCAAACCGCTTGAATTTTTCCGAGGCCTTGGCCTACGACGACGACAAACAACCGGTTCGCGGGCTCCCTTGGCCGCATGACATTATCAAGAGCCACGACTTCAACTCCCTCACCACCTTCCAGTACGTCTTTTCCCCGCACCACGTGGCCACCGTTCAGGCCAACGTCTTTCCCTTAGCCCGCGAGTTCGCAAACATCAACTCCCTTGTTCCCCAAAGTGCCGCGTCAAACTACGGCCAGCAGGGTTTTTCGATCTCCCTGACGGACCGCTATCTCACTTCCTCGGGCATGGTCTTCACCACGACGGCCGAGGGCATGGGGTTTGACAGTTACGGCCACGGCCAAGGTTCCTTGGACATGCTGGTGACTCCCAACGGCTGGGACGGTAACTTTTTCAACGCTTATGGTCGCGAGAGCAATGAGGAGCAAATCGGGGAGACGATCGCTCCGCCTTCACGGACCTGGCAGGGCAAGCATGACTTCACTGTCGGCGGCAGTTTCATTCAACGCGCCTTCAGCGGGTCGAGCGACTCTCGTCCGGTGCAGATCTTGAGGGCGAACGGCACACGGGCTGAGCAAATCGGCTTCAGCGGCGGCGGCCAACTGTCAGCCAGCGATGCCGAGGGTGCGGCCTTCGTTCAGGATCATTGGACCATAGCGGAGCCGCTAGCTGTGGATCTAGGATTGCGATTCACCGGACAAACGCTCGGTACTCCCTTGAATTTCGCGCCGCGAATGGGCGTGGTCTATTCACCCGGGGCCGGCGGCAAAACCGTGTTGCGGGCCGGCCTGGGCGTCTTTTATAGTCACGTTCCCTTGCTTCTCGGAGGATTCACCGGAAACCCGGTTCGCGAAGTGAGCTTGTTCAATAGCGACGGATTGCCGCAGGGGCCGCCCATCCCGTTTCCCAATTTTTACGGGAACCTGAACAATCCGCGGGGCCCCGACCTTTCACTGAATGCGCCAGACCGCACTCCATACGACCTGACCTACAGCCTGGAAGTGGATCGCGAACTGCTGCCAAACCTGACGCTGCGACTGAGCGGGCTCTCGAGCCGGTCGCAGCACGAGTTCGTCGTTGATCCGTTGACCGGCCTGCCTTCGGGCGCCGCCCTGGTCGCCTCGCCCACGGGGACCACCAGCTACCGCGAGTTCCAAACGACCCTGCATCTCCGTATCAACAGCAACTCGGAGTGGAGCCTCGCGTACGTGAACAGCCGGGCGCGCGGCGATCTGAACACTCTGGTACAGCTTTACGTTCCGTTCGAGGCACCGGTCATCCGGCCCGACGCTTATGCGAACCTGCCTTCGGATATTCCCAACCGCCTGATCGCCTGGGGGCGAGTCCCGACCCACGTCTGGGGGATCGAGGCCAGTCCTGTCATCGACTGGCATTCGGGATTCCCATACTCCTTTCTCGACGAGCACCAGAATTATGTCGGCGCTCCAAACGGCGCCCGGTTTCCAAATTTCTTTTCGCTAGACCTCAAACTCGGCAAGGAGTTCCGTCTGCCGCTGCCCTGGGTGAAGAACCACCGGCTGCGCGGCGCGCTGACCGTGTTCAATCTCACGGATCACTTCAATCCGCGCGACGTGTACAACAATATCGCATCGCCATATTTCGAACACTTCGTAGGATTGCAACATCGTTTCTTTGACTCCGAGCTCGATATCGTCTATTGATGTGCTTGAACCTGGGCATGGTGACGCCGGCGCTCGTCACCGATCTGGCGGCTGGCAACGGGTGCGGACGACGTCGGGCTCCTGTCTGTTATGTCAGGATGATTGCGGCGGGTTCTGTGCCTTTCGGCAGAAACGGGGGGCAAGGCTACGCTTGGGGACGCGACTTTTCCAGGCATTTCTTCAGATCAACTTGCAGCCGCTGCAGGTCGATGGGCTTCTCCAAGAGGTCTACGACACCGAGGGTGCGCGCCTGGGCGGCCGCTTCCCAACTTCTGTCAGCCGTGATGATGATGCAGTGAATGTCCGGCGAACTGCGGCGCAGGGTCCGCAAAAACTCGAAACCCTCCATGCGAGGCATTCGCAAATCCGAGATCACAATCACAGGTCGAGAAGTGCGGACCTTTTCCAGCGCTTCAACTCCATCGGAAGCGGTTTCGGGCTGGTATCCCCATATCCGCAGCAATTGAGCCAGAGCTCCCCGGGTGCCCGCATCGTCGTCCACCACCACCACCACAGTCGTGCTTGCACCCATCGTCAGGCTCGCTTTCAATGCCAGAGCCACAGCGCATCCGCTGTCCTATTGGAGCATCCGGCAGAAACCGTGGCAAGATAGATGCCAAGATATCAACGACGCGGTAAGAAGCAGCAAATTAAAGAGATGCGAACGTCTCGCAAGAGGCAAGAGCACCACAGGCTCTACGACTTTACCTGTTGTGTATAAATCCTACCTCGATCCGCTGCCGGGGTCGTCCCGATTCTGTGCGCTTGCCGCCTTCCTCGCACTATGCCATCGTTCTAATGATGGATCGCCAGTCAAACACAGCTTATGACGCGGCTAACGCCGCCCCATCCCTCCGGGAAGTGCATCGGACCGTGGCCGTGCCTGAAGGCGCCGGGTTCTGGCCGAAGCTTGTGGCCTTTTCGGGGCCTGGATTCCTGGTGGCCGTCGGCTACATGGATCCCGGAAACTGGGCCACAGACATTGCCGGAGGCTCGGAATTTGCCTACCGCTTGATCTTCGTCCTGCTGGCTTCCAATCTCATGGCGATCCTGCTGCAGTCACTCGCCGCCCGGCTGGGCATTGTGACGTCACGCGACTTGGCTCAAGCCTGCCGCGAAAGCTATTCACGCCGCACAAGCCTTGCTCTTTGGATCTTCGCCGAAATTGCTATTTCCGCCTGCGACTTGGCGGAAGTCATTGGCTCCGCCATCGCGCTCAACCTGCTCTTTCACATTCCGCTGCTCGTCGGCGTGTGCCTGACGGCGCTCGACGTTCTCGCCATCCTGTACCTCCAGCATCGCGGGTTTCGCTACTTGGAAGTGCTCGTCGTGACGTTGATTGGCACCATCGGGATCTGTTATCTACTCGAACTCCTGATGGCGCGTCCGGAGGTTGCCGGCGTTCTGCGCGGCTTCGTTCCTACCGCTCAGATGTTGACCAATCGAGATATGCTCTACATCGCTGTGAGCATGTTGGGCGCTACCGTGATGCCGCACAATCTCTACTTACACTCATCCCTTGTGCAGACCCGGGCCATCGAGCGCACCCCCCAGGGCCTGCGGACGGCGCTTCGGTTTAACTTTATTGACTCTTTCCTCGCCCTGAATTTTGCGTTTCTCATCAACGCCGCCATCCTCATCATGGCGGCCGCCACCTTCTATCGCCACGGCCTGCGGCAAATGGCGGAGATTCAGCAGGCGTATCACACCCTGGCGCCGTTGCTGGGGATACCGCTGGCGAGCCTCTTATTCGCTGTAGCTCTTCTGTGTTCAGGTCAGAACTCGACACTTACCGGCACGCTTGCCGGCCAAGTGGTGATGGAGGGGTTCCTGAATATTCGTCTGGCGCCTTGGTTGCGGCGCCTGATTACTCGCCTGTTAGCGATTGTGCCGGCCATCATCACTGTGGCGTTTTATGGCGAGCAAGGAACGGCCAAGCTGCTGATCCTCAGCCAGGTGATCCTGAGCTTGCAGCTTTCGTTTGCCGTCTTTCCGTTGGTGAAATTCACCTGCGAGCCGCGTCGAATGGGCGATTTCACGAATCGCGCCTGGCTCAAGGCGCTGTCGTGGTCCGTGGCGTGGCTGATCGCGGGCCTGAATGCGTACTTGCTAATCTTGCTTCTGTGAGTTTCAGTCTTCAGCCTTCAGTTAGCAGACTGACGATCGTTCGCCGTCCACTGAGAATTGACAACTGACGACTGAAAACTGAAGACTGACGACTGCTGCATGTTCAAGAAAATTCTGGTCGCTCTCGACCACAGCAACGCGGATGCCGCGCTCCTGCCTCGTGTCAAAGAACTGGCGAGCCTTACGGGCGCCGAGATTCTGTTGCTGCACGTCTCCACCGGTTGGGCTGCGCAGTGGCAGAGCAATCTGAACCTTTCGGACTCGCCGGAAATGGAGGAGGATCGTCAGTATCTGAAGCGACTGGAGGATGAACTGCGCGCCGAGGGCTACCGCGTCTCCTCCCGACACGCCACCGGGAAGCCGTCGGACGAGATCCTCAAGTCCGCGCGCGAGGAGGGCTGTGACCTCATCGCCATGACCACTCACGGTCACCGCCTGCTTCAGGACCTGATCTACGGCACCACCATTACACGGGTGCGGCATGAATCCGAAGTGCCAATTTTCTTGGTGCGGGGCCGGTAGGGCCTCATCGAATGCCATGCCTTCATTTCAGAGTGAGCCTGAGTCCGCGCCGCCTGTCGTTTCGAATATTCCAGCGAGCAGATGCTTGAGGCAATAGATGGATACGGATCGCCGCGCCAAAGTGGAAATGCGTCACGGGAATTCGACGGCCCTCGAGGCGCCGGAAACGCCAATGACAGGTTGGCGCGTGAACTCGGGCGACTACCTCGCACTCGCACTGATTGCCACAAGCGTGATGGTTCTGCATATCGCCACTGATGGCCGCTATGGCTTTCATCGCGATGAGCTGCAGGTGCTCGACGACGCGCGGCACCTGGCCTGGGGCTTCGTCGCGCTTCCGCCCTTCACTCCCCTCATCGAGCGAATCAGTATGGCGCTGTTCGGCACTTCGCTCGTGGGCCTTCGCCTGTTCTCCGTTTTGGCCCAGGGCGCGGTTATCATCCTCACAGGGCTGATGGCGCGCGAATTCGGCGCCAAGCGCCTGGCTCAGATTGTTGCCGCATTGGCTGTAGCGGTCGCGCCGGTTCCGTTTTTTGACGCGGTGATTTCTCAGTATTCTTCCTTCGATTTGCTCTGGTGGGTGCTGATCGCGTATTTCCTGATTCGAGTGCTGAAGTACGGTGATCCGCACTGGTGGGTTGCAATCGGCGCCGTGGCCGGCATCGGGATGCTGACGAAGTACACGATGGCGTTCTACGTCGCCGGATTTGGGGGAGCGCTCCTTCTGACGCCCGAGCGCCGCCACTTAAGAAGCCGTTGGTTGTGGTACGGCGTGGCTCTTTCATTCCTGGTCCTGCTTCCCAACCTGATCTGGGAAGTCCGGCACGGTTTCATCTCGCTCCATTTCCTGCAGTACATCCACAAGCGCGACATCGGCGAAGGCCGCACGAGCGGGTTCATCCCGCATCAGTTCCTGCTCAACTCAAACGTAATGCTCACACCGCTTTGGCTGGCGGGCCTCTTTTACTTCTTTGCTGATCGCGAGGGCAAGCGGTACCGCGTCTTTGGCTGGTCGTATGTGATTTGCGTGGCGCTCTTCTTGGCCCTCAAAGGACGCGACTACTACGCGGCAGGCCTTTATCCGATGCTGTTTGCAGGGGGCAGCGTTTTGTGGGATCACTGGGTGCGCTGGCTGCGGCCGGGGTGGGCGCGAGTGGTGCAGATTGCCACGTTCGCAGCGATCGCGCTGGGGGGCTATGGCGTGGGCAGGGCCCTCCTGCCCATGGGGCCGATTTCCTCCAACAATTATGCGCTGAAAGTTAACGGCGAACTGCGCGAGGAGATTGGCTGGACCGATCTCGTGGCGGAAGTGGCTCGCATTCGCGAGTCGCTCCCGTCGGCCGAGCGCGCCCATCTGGGGATTATCACCGGCAATTACGGCGAAACGGGGGCAATCGATCTTTATGGACGGCGCTACGGTTTGCCGCAGGCCATCAGCGGCACGAACATGGCGTGGTATCGCGGATACGGCGACCCACCGCCGCAAACGCTGATTGTTCTCGGGCTCTCGCGTTCCGGGGCAGATAAAAGGTTTCGGTCGTGCCGCCTCGCCGGCCACGACGGTAATCCTTACGGCATCGAGAACGAAGAAAGCACGGACCACCCCGACATCTTCGTCTGCGGCCCGCCCCGCCAGCCCTGGCCTGAGTTCTGGGGACATTTCCAATCCTTCGGGTGAAGACGAACGGGCAGTTATCGTAATGAGCGTGATATCTGAAACTCGATTCGTTTCCTGATCCTTCCGTACGCAAGTCGACGGCGAAGCCCGCCATGGCGTCTCTGAACCACGCCCAATTTGCCGTCTATCCTTGACCCAGTCAATGTTATGATCGGCGCATGCCTCCTACGCGCCGCGACTTTCTGATCTCAACCACCGCCGCCCTTTCGGCTTCGAGAATTCTCGGCGCCAACGACCGCGTGCAGGTTGGATTCATCGGCTACGGACTGATTGGCGCGCAGCACGTACACGATTTCAAGAACCTGCCAGATGTCGATTTGGTCGCACTTTCGGATGTCTACGAGCCTCGAATGCGTCAAGGCTGCCAGGCGTGCGGTCCACGGGCCAAGGGCTACGCCGACTTTCGCCGTCTGCTCGACGACAAGGATATTCAAGCCGTCGTGATCTCCACGCCCGACCATTGGCACGCACTGCTCACGATCATGGCCTGCGCCGCCGGCAAGGATGTTTACGTGGAAAAGCCGCTGACCCTGTTTGTGCGCGAGGGGCGCTGGATGGTGACGGCGGCGAAACGGTATCAGCGCGTGGTCCAGGTGGGCACACAACAGCGCAGCGGGCGGCATTATGCGGACGCGGTGCGGTTGCTGCAGGGCGGCCATATCGGCAAGATCCATACGGTGCGCATGGGCTACTTTCGCAACGTGATGCCGGGCTTCGGGTCGCCGCCCGACTCTGAACCGCCTCCGGGCATGAATTACGACCTGTGGCTGGGTCCGGCGCCGGAGCGCCGGTACAATCCCAATCGCTCGATTTACCATTTCCGGTGGTTTTGGGACTACTCTGGCGGCCAAATGACGAACCTGGGCGCTCACGAGATCGACATCGTTCATTGGGTGATGAAGACGCAGGTTCCTGAGGCCGTCGCCTCCGCGGGCGGACGCCTCGCTTTGACTGATAACGGCGAGACGCCGGACACTCAGGACGCAGTCTTCGAATATCCCGGATTTACCACGCTATGGTCGCATCGGGAAGCGAGCCACGGCCGCGGACAGGGCGAAGGGTTGGAGTTCTTTGGAACGAAGGGCAGCATGACGCTGGACCGTTCGGGTATCCAAGTCTTCCCCGATATGAAGGTGCCGCCGCAGAACCAGATTCCCGAGTTCCAGGGCCAACCCGTTGGCGGCCCGCAGCGGGTGGCGAATGCTGTGGCCACGCCCTGGTGCGAGGCCCTCAAGCAGAAAGCCTCGAACGATCTGCTTGCCTCGCACGCGCGAAATTTCATCGACTGCGTCAAATCGCGACAACAGCCGGCTTCGAGGCTCGAAGAAGAACACGGCGTGGCCACCGCATGCCACCTGGCGAACATCTCGCTGCGCCTGGGACGCAAGGTGAAATGGGACGCGCAGCGCGAAGAAATCGTCGGCGATGCGGAGGCTTCGGCCATGTTACTGCGGCCCTACCGGAGACCGTGGGACCAAGTTCTGGCAGGTCTTAATCTATGAATCGGCGCAGCTTTCTTACGTCGGTGGCCGCGAGCGCGTGCCTGACACCGGCCGTCGGTGATCGCCCTCTCAGCGCTCAGGAACCTCCGCGAACTTCGATGGGCGTGTGCCAGTATTCCTTTTCGCAGAGCCCGCACACGAAGTCGGCCTACGATTTCCTCGAGTACTGCCACTCGCTCGGCGCTGGCGGCATCCAGATCGGGCTCGATTCGCTTGAGCCCGACTATCTCGACAAGCTACGGCGGCGGACCACCGAGCTCGGAATGTACCTCGAGGTGATCGTCAGCTTGCCCCAGCGCGGCAACACAACGGACTTCGAGCGCCACGTGGACGCAGCCCGGCAAGCCGGAGCCGTTTGTCTGCGCTCGGCCTGCCTTAGCGGGCGGCGCTACGAGAGCTTCGCCAGCCTCGATGACTGGAAGAAATTCGTGATCGAGTCCCACGAGCGGCTCGGCCTCGCCGTGCCGGTCCTCGAGAAGTATCGCATGGCGCTCGGCCTTGAGAATCACAAGGACTGGACCGTCGACGAAATGGTGGTTCTGATGCAGCGCCACAGCAGCGAGTTCTTGGGCGTGTGTCTGGATACCGGCAACAACATCTCGCTGCTGGACGGCCCCGCGGATGTCGTCACCAAGCTCGCGCCGTTCGCCGTGACCACGCACTTCAAGAACATGGCCGTGAAAGATTACCCTGACGGCTTTCTCCTATCGGAGGTGCCCCTGGGCCACGGAATTCTCGATCTTGGCCTGGCGGTTGCGATAATTCGCAAGGCGCGCCCGCAAGCCCGATTCACGCTGGAAATGATCACCCGGGACCCGCTCCAAGTGCCTTGCCTCACCGACAAGTATTGGGTGACCTTTCCGGAACGAAACGGCGAATACCTGGCCCGGACGCTGCGCCTGGTGCGCGATCATCTTCCAGCCACACCCCTCCCTCACGTGACGGGATTGGACGAAGCCGCCCGTCGCCAGCAGGAAGAAGACAACGTGAAAGCGTGCCTGGCCTACGCGCGCGACACGCTCGGATTGCGCGCGGCGTAGCGACAAGCGGCGTCGATTGGTAACTGAGAGGCACAGGATGCACAGGCGACAGTTCATTCAACGGGCGGCCGGGACGGCGCTGGTTTCGGCGGCTGCGTTCTCCACCGGGAAAGTCACGGGCGCGAATGACCGCGTAAACGTTGCTCTTATCGGATGCGGAGGCCGCGGGCGAGCGGACGCTGATCTCTTGCGCCAAATTCCCGGCGTGAGCGTCGTCGCCGTGTGCGACGTTTTCGAGCCTCACGCAGCGGCGGCCAAAGCTTGGGCGGGAGGCGGGTGCCAAACCTACAGTGACTTCCGAAACCTGCTCGAGCAGCGCGATATCGACGCCGTGCTGGTGGCGACGCCTGACCACTGGCACGCCGCCGTGACGGTGCTGGCTTGTCAGTCCGGCAAAGACGTGTACGTGGAAAAGCCGCTGGCCCATGACATTCGCGAAGGGCGAAAAATGGTGGAGGCCGCACGGCGCTACAACCGCGTGGTGCAGACCGGAACCCAACATCGCTCGGCGCCGCATATTCAACAGGCGACGGACATCGTGCGCAGCGGGCAGATCGGGCCGGTGCGCTTCGTACGGGTCTGGAACTACCTGAACATGTCCCCGGACGGCATTGGCCGGGCCGCCGATTCGGCGCCGCCAGCCGGGCTTGATTGGGATTTCTACCTTGGTCCCGCCCCCAAAGTGCCGTTTAACAAGAATCGGTTCCTCGTCACCTACCGGTGGTTCTGGGACTACGCCGGCGGCATGGCTACCGACTACGGCACACACCGCCTGGACAGCGTTCACCAGATTATGGGTGTAGACGCGCCCCGGTCGGCTGTAGCCGCGGGCGGGCGTTATGAGCTGAAAGACGGCGCCGAGACTCCCGATGTGCTGCAGATCACCTACGAGTACGCGGGCTTCGTCCTGAGTTACGAAGCCTCTATGATGAACGATCATGGCTGTGGCGGGCGCACGCCCGGCAAGCAGTATTACTTGACGCGCACACCGGACGATCGTCCGCACGGCATGGCATTCTACGGCACCAAGGGATCGCTGTTCGTGGACCGCGTGGGCTTCGAAGTCTACCCGGAGCCCCAGGGTGAGAGCGGTCCTGGAGCTGTGAGGAGCGCCGATGCCGGCGGGGGTTTTCGCACCGAGCGGGTGGAGTTCGCCGGAGCCGACGCAACCGGCCTGCACCTGAAGAACTTCATCGACTGCGTGCGCTCGCGCCAAAAGCCCGCCGCCGATGTTCAGATCGGCCATCGCTCCACCATCGTTCCCCACCTCGGCAACATCGCCTTTCGCACGGGACACAAGATCCTTTGGAATGCTGAGCGCGAGGAGATCTTGGGCGACTCCGAGGCCGCAACGCTTCTGGATCGTCCAGCGCGCAAGCCTTGGGATCTCATCTGAAGCCCTCCCTTGACGCAGCGTTATTCAAAACGCTCATTCAGTAAGGCGCCTTGGTGGTTGAGCGCGTCCACTCGGTGAAAGCGGCAGCAGCTTCGTCCGCGAGCAACCGCGTGCCTGGAACGCTTCTTTGTCCCGGGAGCTTGCCCATCTCGTCGTAAATGAACGAGTCGTCAAAACCGATGGCCGCGGCCTCCGACCGGGTGTTGCCATAAAAATAGCGCGCGAGCCTGGACCAATAAATCGCGCCCAGGCACATCGGACAAGGTTCGCAAGTTGCGTACAGTTCGCAATCGGTCAGACGAAACGACTGGATACGTCGGCAGGCGGCGCGAATCGCCAAGACCTCGGCGTGGGCCGTCGGATCGTTCCACGCCGTTACGAGGTTCGTTCCTCGGGCGATCACAGCTCCGCCCCTGACCACGAGAGCCGCGAAGGGGCCGCCCTGGCCAGTGCGAACATTCTCAAGGGAAAGCGCGATGGCTTCCCGCATGAACTCTTCCCGCATCGATCCGATAATAGGAGTCCCGCGGTGCGAAGACAACTTGCAAACACAAGTTGGGGGATCGACAAGCGTACGTCTGAGCGAACGCAGGAGGTGCTCGCACTTTGAGGCGACGCCTCGTTAGCCTGTGGCCTGCGGCCTGGCGGCGCCATCGCCGAGAAATTCAAGCCCAGCCTCACGGGCTTCCTTCGCCGGCGCACCCACCCACACCACCCTGCAGGGCACGAACTCCTGGTTCGTCTTGTGAAGGATCACCTTGACAGACTGCCCTGCGGTCAAGGAGGGGCAGCTCCCGATCCGCGCGCCGAGGTCCGAAACATCAAAGGTACTGGCGACGCGCGATACC
>Ga0335078_10010227_pt1 | contig 13897 bp, 11 predicted proteins | sample Lox_Sample_32_FD_206711 | JGI IMG/M metagenome (GOLD analysis project Ga0335078, IMG submission 206711) | Soil microbial communities from Loxahatchee National Wildlife Refuge, Florida, United States - Lox_Sample_3.2 | ecosystem: Environmental > Terrestrial > Soil > Wetlands | place: USA...
CAAGGTCGGCGCTGAGCGGGTCGCGGGAAAATACCCCGCGCCCGTCGGCGGCCTGCACCGCGACGTCGAGGAGTTGGCGCCACTCGCGGCCGGCTGCATTGCCGAGATCGAAAGCGGGTTGAAATTTGAGTGTCTGTTGTCTGCAACCAAGCCGTTCGGCCAACCGCGCGTCCACCGCCTCGCGCGGTATCTGAACGATGAGTTGCGCGCAATTGTCGGACCATCTCAGGCTCAGCCGCTCTCCGGGCGAAATCACCGCCGCCATGTTACCTTCACAAACGACCCGGCCGTTGCCAAAGCTGACCTCGACCGTTCCGTGGATCGGTACTTGCACAAGAAAAAAGTGATCGAGCGCGCCGGGCCAGACGTCGACCGACGGACCGATGCGCATCAGGTTGAGCGAAATCCGTTTCAGATTGGCGCGGCAGATAATCCCCGATACCGGAACGCTGGACAAACGCCGCAGTCGATGCGGCTTCAGCGCCGTGCAGAGCCGATGGTGCATGGCCTCGAAACTGTTTGACGTGAACTGACAACAGGAGGCAAGGGGAAGCTCGGCGGAGGACATGGCTCAGTCGCCTTTGCAGGCACTCAAGCCGCTATGGCTTACCATATCGGGATTTAATCCGAAGCGTCCGGTCACATATTGGTAGACGTGGCCGTGAGTGTCGATCAGGCCCGGCAAAACCAGCTTGCCGGAAACATCGATCGTCTCGGTTGCGCTCGACTGCAGGATCGTCTCGGCAACGGCGGCGATGCGGCAATCGCGGATCGCTACGTCACGGACGCCGTCGATGCCGGATGCCGGGTAAATGACTCGTCCGCCGCGGAGAACGAGGTCGTATTTCGGGCTCTGGGCCATTGTCTTTGCATTTCCTTGTCGGGCCCGGCGTGGACTTCAGAGATCAACCATACTTAAGCGTCCGGCCTCGGAAAAGGATCGGCTGTCGCTTCTCCTCGCCCTTTTGCTACACTGCGCGTCGGGCTTGACCGGCGCCGAATGAGGATCGATGCGATGCCAATCGTAAACCGCGTTGCCGATCTGCACTCCGAGATCACCGCTTGGCGGCACGACTTCCACGCCCATCCGGAGCTGCTCTACGACGTGCATCGCACGGCGGCATCAGTTGCGGAAAAGCTCAAGAGCTTCGGCTGCGACGAGGTGGCGACCGGTATCGGCCGGACCGGCGTCGTAGGCGTCATCCGCGGGCGCAAGACCGGCGGCAAGGTGGTCGGGCTGCGCGCGGACATGGACGCGCTGCCGATCGAGGAAGAAACTAATCTTCCCTACAAGTCGACGGTCCCCGGCAAGATGCACGCCTGCGGCCACGACGGCCACACCGCCATGCTGCTCGGCGCAGCAAAGTACCTTGCCGACACCCGCAATTTCGCCGGGACTGCAATCGTCATTTTTCAGCCGGCGGAGGAGGGCGGTGCTGGCGCGCGCGCCATGCTGAAAGACGGCCTGCTCGACCGCTTCGGTATCGAGGAGGTGTTCGGCATGCACAATTATCCCGGGCTTCCGGTCGGTCAGTTCGCGATCACCTCGGGCCCGGTGATGGCATCGACCGATACGATTGCCATCAATCTCGAAGGCATCGGCGCCCACGCGGCATGGCCGCATGCCGGCGTCGACACGATTTTGGTGGGGGCCCAAATCGTCAATCAGCTGCAATCGATCGTTTCGCGTAACGTCGATCCGTTGGAGCCGGTGGTTATTTCGATCTGCATGTTTCAGGGCGGCTACACCGACAATGTCATTCCTCAGCATGTCCAGTTGCGCGGTACCGCGCGCAGCCTTTCCCCCGTCGTGCGCGAGCTGTTGCAGAAGCGGGTACGGGAGATCGTCGAAGGTACGGCGCGGCTTTACGGCGCCAAAGCGGACCTGACCTACACGACCGGTTACCCGGTGCTGGTCAACGACGAGGACAAGACCCAGTTTGCCGCCGCGGTGGCGGGCGAGATTGCCGGCAAGGACAAGGTTCAGCATTGCCCGCCACGAATGGGCGCGGAAGACTTTGCCTACATGCTGCAAGAACGGCCGGGCGCCTTCATCTGGCTTGGCAATGGCGATAGCGCCGGCCTTCACCACCCGGCTTATAATTTCAACGACGCCGCTATCCCGGTAGGGACCTCGTACTGGGTGCGGCTTGCGGAAATGGCGCTCGCCAGTTGACGATTACCGCTTACTGCGCCGCTTCAATCCGATTTTCGGCCGGAAGTTTCGACGTTTCGGCCATGACCTTGGAGCGCGGCAGTAACTCGAGCGCCTTGGCTTCGAGGGTCCGCCAGTAGGCAAAGGAGTTAAGTCGCGTTCCCTCGATGAAGGCCAGTGCCACCGCCGACAGGAATGGCAGGCTCTGCACCACAAGAACCACCGCGAAGATATTGATTTCGCGGACCTGTTTATAATTGGTGACAACCAAAGTCAGGGCGCCGATCAGCAGCAGCGCCGCAATGATGCCCTCCCAGAACGCCGGGAAGTCGCCCCTGCGCCGGGTCGCGCCGCCTTTGGCAGTGCGTAGGAACGGCAATCGCTCTTTGAAGACACCCGCCCCCACCGCGGACGCCACCGTCCATTGCATCGACATTGCCGCAAAGACCGCGCCCAGCATCTGCCCTGGCGATACCCGCACCCGCAGACGATAGAGAGCGCCGAAATGGGCGACAGAAATGACGAATGAGGCAAGGATCGGAACGGTTAGAATCCGGTCGGGCACGGCGATATTGGCGAAAGCCACCACCGGCACCCAGACGATGTTGAGAAGTGCAACGACGACACCGACGCTCTCCGCGCCAAGCCAGTTCAGCCAGCCGAGGCCGTATTCGCGTTTTTGCTCCCGCGAAAGGCTTTCCGCCCAAGGCAGCAAATGCCGCCAGTGCTTGCGCAGCAACTGGATGCCGCCGAACGCCCAGCGTTGCCGCTGCCGCTTGTAGGCCTGGAACGTGTCCGGGAGCAGACCGTAGCCGTAACGACGATTGGTGTAGTGCGCGAGCCAGCCGTGTTCGAGGAGCGCGAGCCCGACATCGCTATCCTCGACGATCGTGTCGCTCGACCAGCCTCCGGCCTGTTCGATCGCGGCGCGCCGGATCAGGCACATGGTGCCGTGGACGATGATGGCGTTGACCTCGTTACGCTGCACCATGCCGATGTCGAAGAAACCGGCATACTCGGCGTTCATTGCCCGATGCAGCACCGAGCGGTCACCGTCGCGGTGATCCTGCGGCGATTGGACGAGACCGACGCGTTGATCAGCAAACAACGGGACCAGCGCCTTGAGCCAGTCCGGGTCAACGACGTAATCGGCATCGATCACGCCGATGATTTCGGCGTCACTCGCGGTATGCTCCAGGGCGAGCCGCAACGCGCCGGCCTTGTAGCCGGAAAGATTCTCAACCCTGATGCATTTGAAGCGATCACCAAGCGTGGCGCAGTGTTCCTCAACCGGCCGCCACTGTGCAGGGTCGGGGGTGTTGTTGATGACCAGCACGCATTCGAGGTTGGGGTAATCGAGGCAGGCAATTGCGTCGAGGGTCGCGTTCAACATCGCCGGCGGTTCGCGGCAGGCGGGAATGTGAATTGATACTTTCGGCGCAAACACTTCCGGGACCAGCGGCGGGGAATAGGCAAGCCGGCGCGGCCCTCGCCCAAAAGCGATGGCGGCAATCTCTTCGATGCGGGCGAGCGCGATCGCAACAAGCGGCACCAACAGGATCAAGCCAAGCCCGAGCGCAAAGGCGGCGCCAAAGACAAAATAATGCCCGGTCCAGAATGCGGCGATCGCGGCAACCCACGCACCGACAACATTGGCCGAGCCCCCAAGCATCAACGCCTGCGGCACGGTTACGCCCCGGATCGCAAGGATCGGCAACGACAGCAGAAGCCCGAACAGCACCGCTAGGCCGGCGCGCTTGATGTAGTCCGGATCAGTAATCGGACCGGTCCACGAGAATTTCGGCTCGCGCGAGGCGTCGAGTAGGCCCCAATACGGGCCTACACCACCTTCGGCCGTTTTCCATGGCTGATCGATTGCCTCAATGATGTTGTAGTCGATGCCGTAGGCCTCGGCGCGATGGACGAAGTCCCGCAGCATCACCGCCTGCTCCATCCGGCCCGGATTGGCGTCACGAAAGTTGTACCCGGCACTCGGCCAGCCGAACTCCGCAATCACGATCCGTTTGCCGGGGTGCAGGCGCCGCAATTTGTCGTAGATCTCGATGGTATGATCGACTGCGGTCGAAGCATCGAAACCCGCCCAATAAGGCAGAATGTGAGCGGCAATAAAATCGACCGCTGACGCCAGCTCCGGGTGGTCGATCCAGGCTGACCAAATTTCTCCTGTTGTTACAGGGACGGGGCTCGATTTCTTGACGCGCTGTATGAGCTTGATCAGATCGTCGACGCTGGTTTCGTTTCGCAGCATCGTTTCGTTGCCCACCACAATAGCGTTCACATTGCTGTTGTGGAGGGCAAGATCGAGCGCCGAACGGATCTCCCGTTCGTTGCGTTCGTGGTTCTTATCGATCCAGGCCCCGACCGTAACCTTGAGGCCGAACTCGGCGGCGATAGGCGGCACCAATTCGGCGCCACCGGTCGCGGAATAGGTACGGATAGCACGGGTATAGGGCGCGATAGCTTTGAGGTCGGCGCGGATCTGCTCGACGGTCGGCCGCTCGCCCCAGTCGGGATGCGAAGACGCGACAAACGGCGCATAAGAAACGCTGGCGAGCTGTCCCCTGAAATCCGGAGCTGCTTCCCTGGTTCGTAGCGAAGCCCACAGGCCGGCATGCACGCACGCTACAAGCGCGAGCACGGCAGCTACGGTGCGCATTGAGTTCTTAACCACGAGGGGCGTGAGGACTAAACACCGAACCCGACCCCGAGGCTCGGTAGTACGGAAAAAGGCCACCTGCGACCGGCAAACAAAAAATTAGTTTCGCGTAGTGGCAAATTCAAGACAACGACTTGGTGTCCTGATGTTTTTTTGCCAGCTCAGCCGAGCGACCGGCCGATAAGGCTAACGGTTGGTCGTTGGACTTGGAGCAGCGGCCGCGGGGACCGAAATGGCCGGTGTCGATGGGTTGATCCAGCACGACTGAATCCGGGCGTTCAAGCTATCGGCTGCCTTCGGGTCGATGTTGTTTCCATGCAGGATCAGGCAGCGAAACGAGGCTTGGACGTGAGCGCTAGGACAGCCGAACCGGTCGTACAAATCGAGGTGGCGAAAGGCCGTATCGAGATCGTCGCGCCACAGCAGACTAACCACGCGACGGCCAAGCCAAACACATTCTGGATTGCCGGCCGGACCAGTGAGGGCGTGTTGCGCCTCGGCGAATTCATCGACTTTCCGGGGCTCTTTTGCCGGCTCCTGACCGGCTGCCGGCGCCTTGTCGGCAGGCTTGGCGTCGGTGCTCTCGGCAAAAGCCGTACGGCTGGAAGGAACGAGTAGGGCTGCGGCGATCAGGAGCGCGGTACACAGCCCACCGGCGAGGCTCAACGAACGATGTTGCATGGTCTTCTTAGGATTTGGATCGAGAGGGGACGTTTCCCAGGCCAGCAGATAACACCGCCCGTGCGGTGTCTTCTAGGCCAGCCCTCCATGACAACACCCCAACTACCCGGGTTTGTCCAGCGCGTATCGCGACGCAACCTCCGACCTCGTCGCGAGTCTTGGCACGGCGCCATTGCAAGGTTAATGGCAGTCCATGTTCAACGCGCGAGAAGCTTCAGCAATTGGGTCAGCGCTCGCGTCCTTTATGGCCACGGCCTTCATGATTGGGCTGGTTTGGTGGTGGCTCGGCACACCAATTGAGGTCGCATCGTCGGCGACGGCGGTAGGAAAGCCATATTGCCTGTCCTATGCGCCATTTCGCGATGGCCAGGATCCGCTGGTGGAAGGAACTCGCGTTGAGCCCTGGCAAATCGAAGAGGATGTTGCGCTGTTATCCAAGTACACCGGCTGTATTCGTACCTATTCGGTGGACGATGGACGCGCCGATGTGCTGGAGAGTGCAAGGCGGCATGGACTGAAGGTCCTGTACGGAGTGTGGGTCTCCGGCGATCCGGCCAAGACGCGCCGGCAAATCGAGACCACGATCGCCTTTGCCAAAGCTTATCCCGATGTCATCGCTGCCGTAGTTGTCGGCAACGAAGTCCTGCTGCGCGGCGAAATGACCTCGACCGACCTCATCGCCTACATCCGCCAAGTCAAGGCGCAGGTGTCGATGCCGGTCACCTATGCCGACGTTTGGGAGTTTTGGCTGCGCTACCCGGACGTCCAGAACGCAGTCGATTTCGTTACCATCCACGTCTTGCCGTATTGGGAGGACTTTCCGATCCCGGCGGCGCGCGCGGCCGCCCATACGGCGGCCATCCGTGATCGCGTCGCCGCCGCCTTTCCGGGAAAGGAAATCGTCATTGGCGAGTTCGGTTGGCCCAGCGCCGGCCGTATGCGCGAAGGCGCGCGGCCGTCGCCGTCGAATCAGGCCCGCGCCATTATCGAAACGATGGCATTGGCGCAGCGTCAAAACTTCCGGATGAACGTGATCGAGGCTTTCGATCAGCCCTGGAAACGCGCGCTTGAGGGCGCAGTCGGCGGCTATTGGGGCATCATCGACCGTGCGACCGGTGCGCCGAAATTCAGTTTCCACGGCACGGTCTCAGATCACCCGCACTGGCTTGGCCAAGCGCTGGCCGGAGTGCTGTTGGCCGCGTTGACCTTCGGTGGTGCGATTGTGGCCGGGCGCAGGAAGGGGGCGTCCGCATGGCTGTGGCCGAGGATTGCCATATTGGCCGTCGTACCCGCCATTCTGTTCGGCTGGACGATCGAGACCGTTGCGATTGAAAGCTTCAGCCCGGGAAGTTGGCTGCGCTCGCTCGCCTTCGCCGCAGTCGCGGTCGCGGCTCCGATTGTTTGCGCGGCCGCTTGCGCCGCTGGCCGGCCGCCGGCTTCCTTCGCTTCGCTGTTCGGCGGTCGAGACCAAAGCCGCGACGGGCTTGATTGGGCGTTGAGCGGCACCCTGATCGCGCTGATGCTGGTTACAGTAGAGGCGGCACTCGGGCTGGTGTTCGATCCGCGCTATCGCGATATCCCGTTTGCCCCGCTGACCGCCGCGGCCGTGCCGTTTCTGGTGTTGCTGTTCACGACGCCGCGCCCGATTGGACGGAGGGCCTCTGCTGAAACAGCGGCGGCGGCGGTTCTGGCGATCTCGTCCGTCTACATCGTTTTCAACGAGACGTTCGCTAACTGGCAGGCGGTCTGGTTCTGCGCCGGATTGATCGGCCTTGCTGTCACCCTGGCGCTACCGCGGGACGTGCCAAGCTCAGGATGAGCGCACCGGCCGCGAGTGCGGACAGATCGGCGTTATGCATGACCACGCCGAACGCTGCCGCCGCGAGCGCTACGGCAAAGAGGATAAGCGACGGCCGTATGAGATTGAGCAACGCGACTGCCAGCGCGATCCCGCCAAAGACCTGATGGTTATAAAGGACGGTCGCCAGTCGAAACGTGGCGCACAGCCACGTGCCGAGGCCGCCTTGGCAGGCGAGCGACACGACGCTGTTCTCCATCGCCTGGTAACGCAGATAAAGCGCTTCTCCGAGCGAGAGGAAGGCGATCGCGAGAAGCCAGTTCGTCTGGCGCGCAGTAGGTAGGAAAAGTCGGCGCGGCGGCATCAATTCAGGCATCGCAAGCACTATAGCGCGATGATCATTCGAGCGCGACGTTACGCCCGTCGAACATGGTCGGAACGCAGGAGAGTCGGACCGCCGTCAGCGATGCGCACAGCTGTGCCGCCGCGGCTGCATTGGCAAGCGGCCCGACCACGAGTCGCAACTCGGTCTTATGGGAACGCGGATTTTCCCGAACCGCCACCACCGGCGTTAAGCCGTCAAAGAGCTGCAGATGGCCGGAACGGATGCCCAGCCAGCGGGCGTGGAGCGCCTTGATCGAGGAGGCGCTGCCGATCTCAACGCCGTACGGGGCACTGGCCTCTGCTGGAACGGGCTCTGGCGGCGGTTGTGCGGCGGGCGGTTCCGGGGGACTAGGCTGCGGCGTCGCTTCCCAGCCGGCCGGCAGTGTTGCTTCCGGCGTGGCCAAGAGCGCAGTGTTCGCAATGGCAACCCACGGCTCCACAGGTGGAGCACTCGATGCTTTGGCGGCTTCGATCTGCTGGCTGATTGAACCGGTTATATCGTCGACATTGCGCTCCATGGCGGCAAGCCGCTTGACGATACGGTCGCGATCTTCCGTCAAGCCGCGAACAGTCTGCGTCAGTTGACGCACGATCAAATCCGAGTCCGGCGAACGCGAGGCTGGCGGCGCAGGTGCCTGCGCTTGGGTGGTGTGCTGAGACGTAGATGCCGCGCCGCTCAAAGACGACAAAACCAGCGCCACCCGTTGCGCACCGGCTTCAGTAAAGCCGGCCAGAATGGCGAGCAGTAACGCGGCCGCTGCAATACAGCCCCACACCACCTGGCGCCAAAGCTGCTCCATGGTGAAAGTCGTCTGCGCACCATTCTTTTTTTTTGAGGTCGCGTTCAAAGTGCGCGCTCCCTCCAACATGCGTCCGCTCCGGGTGCTTTGGGCCGAATCAACCCTAAAATAGCAGATTCCTGTTTTTGAACCGCCACAGGCAGCCGCTCGGGAACTTTGAAATGTCGTCCACAGTGCCGCGCGAGCCGGGCGCCGTCTCGTCATCCCGACCATGCTCGGCTATGACAGCGCCGCGGAGACCTTCTTGATGGCTTCACGAACCTGTCTTGCGATCGTGCTGGCGGCCGGCGAGGGCACCCGTATGCGCTCGGCGTTACCGAAAGTCTTGCACGTGATCGCCGGGCGCTCATTGCTGGCGCATGTGCTTTCGGCGATTGCCGGAGCGCGTGTCACCGCGACGGCTGTAGTCGTTGGTCCGGGACAAGAGGTGGTCCAGGCGGCAGCGCGGCGCATCCTGCCGGACGCCGCATGCTTTGTGCAGCATGAGCGCCTCGGAACAGCGCACGCGGTCTTGGCCGCCAAAGCGGCGATCGAACGGCGTCCAGACGATGTCCTTATCGTCTATGGCGATACGCCGCTTATTCGGGCGGCAACGCTCGAGCACCTACGCGCGCCACTGGCCACCGGCGCTGCGGTGTCAGTGCTTGGGTTCCGGCCGGCCGATCCTTCCGGTTACGGAAGGCTGATTGTTGATCAGGACAAGCTCCTCGCGATCCGTGAAGAGCCCGATGCCAGTGCCGACGAACGCGCGATCGGTCTTTGCAACGGTGGGATCATGGCGCTTTCCGGCATGCATGCGCTCGCCATTCTGGAACGGATCGCCAACCGAAATCGCAAGGGTGAATTTTATTTGACCGATGCGGTCGAGATTGCGCGCGGCATGAAGCTCGACGCGGTCGCGATCGAAGTCGAGGAGGACGAAGTGCGCGGCATCAACACCAAGAGCCAACTCGCCGAAGCTGAAGCCGTTGCGCAGCAGCGCCTGCGCAACGCGGCGCTCGAGGCCGGCGTCACCTTGATCGCGCCGGAGACGGTGTTTCTTTGCGCCGACACCAAATTCGGCAGGGACGTCGTGGTCGAACCTTACGTGGTGTTCGGCGAGAAAGTGACGGTGGAAGACGGCGCGGTCATCCATTCGTTTTCGCACCTCGCCGGTGCTCATGTTGGTAAAGGCGTCTCGGTCGGACCATTCGCCCGGTTACGGCCGGGAACGCGGCTCGGCGACGGCGCGCGCGTGGGCAATTTCGTCGAGGTCAAAGAGGCCTCGATCGAAGCCGGCGCCAAAGCCAATCATCTGAGTTATATCGGCGACGCTGTCGTCGGCGCCGGTGCAAATATTGGGGCTGGCACCATTACCTGCAACTACGACGGCAGCGACAAGCACCGCACCACGATCGGCGATGGCGCCTTCATCGGCTCCAATTCGGCGCTGGTTGCGCCGGTCGAGATTGGGGCTGGAGCCTACATCGGCTCCGGTTCGGTGATCACAAAGGACGTGCCCGCAGGCGCCCTGGCCCTGGGGCGCGGGCGTCAAGTCGTTAAGGAAAATGGCGCGGCGCGCTTGCGCGATCTTAAAGCGCTCGGCAAAAAGAAGGTCCATCCGCGCGATTGAGCCGCAAATTTCACTGGCTTGCGACGATTTGGTCGTTACCGAACGAAATTTTATTTTATTTGGTGTTGGCTAGGATTGCGCCCTAACGGTTAACAGCGCAGCAGCTTCGCCGCTACCGAGGCCGAGGAGGCTACCACAGGGATGTGCGGGATTGTCGGGATCATCGGCGGCGAACCGGTCGCGCCGCTTCTTGTCGATGCGCTCAAGCGCCTCGAATATCGCGGCTACGACTCAGCGGGCGTCGCCACGCTCGAACATGGCGTGCTGATGCGCCGGCGCGCCGAGGGCAAGCTCAAGAATCTGGAACAAAAGCTCGCACGCGAGCCGTTGTCGGGGACGATCGGCATCGGTCACACCCGCTGGGCGACGCATGGGCGGCCGACCGAAAACAACGCCCATCCGCATGCCACCGAGCGCCTTGCCGTCGTGCACAACGGCATCATCGAGAATTTCAGCGAATTGCGCCGTGAGCTGGAAGGCAAGGGCGCCAGGTTCGCGACTGACACCGACAGCGAGGTAGTGGCGCATCTCGTCAGCGAGGAATTAAAACGCGGCCTGTCGCCAGTTGACGCGGTCGCGGCGGCGTTGCCGCGGCTGCGCGGCGCGTTCGCGCTGGCGTTTCTGTTTGCCGGCGAGGAAAACTTGCTGATCGGCGCGCGTCGGGGCTCGCCGCTCGCAATCGGTTTTGGCGACGACGCGATGTTTGTCGGTTCCGATGCGATCGCGCTTGCGCCCTTCACCGATACGGTGAGCTATCTGGAAGACGGCGACTGCGCCATTCTCAACCGCGCCGGCGCCGAAATCCACGACGCCGAAGGCAATCTGGTTCATCGCAGCGTGCTGAAGTCGCAGGCTTCGATCCTGCTCCTCGACAAAGGCAACCATCGCCATTTCATGGCGAAGGAGATCTACGAACAGCCGGAAGTCGTCGGTCATACTTTGGCGCACTATCTCGACATGGTGACCGAGCGCGTCGCCTTGCCGATGGCGCTGCCATTCGATTTCCGTGCGCTCAAACGCATTTCGATCGCCGCCTGCGGTACCGCGTATTACGCCGGCATGGTCGCGCGTTACTGGTTCGAGCGTTTTGCGCACTTGCCGGTCGAAGTCGATATCGCCTCGGAGTTCCGCTACCGCGACGTGCCGCTCGATCCCGGCGCACTTGCCATCTTTGTTTCGCAGTCCGGCGAGACCGCTGACACGCTGGCGTCGCTCCGCTACGCGCGCGAACACGGTCAGCACGTCCTTTCCATCGTCAACGTGCCGACGTCGACCATCGCCCGCGAAAGCGACATCGTGATGCCGACGCTTGCCGGCCCGGAAATCGGCGTCGCCTCGACCAAGGCCTTCACCTGCCAACTGGCTGCGCTGGCGACGCTGGCGATTGCCGCCGGCCGCGCCCGCGGCGTGCTCGCGGAAAGCGACGAGACGGCCTTGGTCCGCGCGCTGATCGAAATTCCGCGACACCTCACCGAGGCGCTGGCGCTCGAACCGCAGATTGAGCACCTGGCGCGCGATCTCGCCAAATCCCGGGATGTGCTCTATCTCGGCCGCGGCACCAGCTATCCGCTCGCGCTCGAGGGCGCGCTCAAACTCAAGGAAATTTCCTACATCCACGCCGAGGGCTACGCCGCCGGCGAACTCAAACATGGGCCGATCGCACTGATCGACGAGACCATGCCCGTGGTGGTGATCGCGCCGCACGATCGGGTGTTCGACAAGACCGTGTCCAACATGCAGGAAGTTGCCGCGCGCGGCGGCCGCCTTATTCTGCTGACTGACGCCAAGGGCGCTGCTGCCGTGGCTGGACAGCCGCTGGTGACCCTGATCATGCCGACAATGCCGGCGACGGTTGCGCCTTTAGCCTACGCCGTGCCGGTGCAGCTGATCGCCTATCACACGGCCGTCAGTTTGGGCACTGACGTCGATCAGCCGCGCAACTTGGCCAAGTCGGTAACGGTGGAATAGCCACGCCCGCTGCCAGATAGCCGCAACGCTGTGCGAGCGTGTCACATACCTATATAATTGTGCTTGCAGAGCAACGGCGGCGCCGGAAGCCATGACGAATGACAGCGACCAGAGCGGGGAATTATCCGCGGACGCGAGCAAACCCGTGTCCACATCTGGCGTGGTGAGCCGGCTTCGCAATTACTTTCTGACCGGCCTGGTCGTAGCTGGACCGGTCGCGGTGACGGCGTGGCTGATCTGGTGGTTTGTCACCTGGGTGGACAATCTGGTGCGGCCGGTCATTCCGGTGGCGTATCGCCCCGAGACCTACCTGCCGGTTAATATTCCCGGGCTTGGTCTGATCATCGTGTTGCTGGCGCTCACGCTGCTCGGCTTTCTGACCGCCAATTTGGTCGGCAGCCGGCTCGTCAGCTTCGGTGAGAGCCTGCTCAGCCGCATGCCGATCGTGCGGCCGATCTACCGCACCACCAAACAGATTTTCCAAACGCTGTTTTCTGCCTCGGAGTCGAGTTTCCGCAACGTCGGGCTGGTCGAGTTTCCGGCGCCGGGGATGTGGTCGCTGGTGTTTTTGACGCAACCGCCGAGTCCGCAGATTTCGGCACACTTGCCGGCGAGTGAGCACGTGTCGGCGTTCCTGCCATGCACGCCGAACCCGACCACCGGATTTTTCTTCTACGTGCCGCGCCGCGACGTCATCGATCTCGACATCACCGTCGAGCAGGCGATGACGCTTCTGATCTCCGCCGGCATTATGCAGCCCGGCGTCGATCCGCAGAACCGGCTTGCGGCCTTGGCTCAAACGGCTCGCGCCGCGCAGGCGGCCCGAAAAATCGCCCCCAGCCCCGCGACCTAAGCGGAAGTAACATCGCAGGAGCGACGTGGTGTCGCACCCATGCTATCTTGCTGTCCGAGAATCACACGGACTCAAGGGGGGGCAGCATGAACTTCGGCCAAGCCATTTCGTCCGGATTTTCGAATTATGTGAAGTTCTCCGGCCGCGCTGTGCGTTCGGAGTATTGGTACTGGGTGCTGTTTACCGTGCTTGGTGGGATCGTCGCCGGGATTATCGACGTCGTGCTCAGCATATCGGTAATAAGCGGGCTGTTCGGTCTTGCAACAATTCTGCCGAGCATCGCGGTACAAGTGCGCCGATTGCACGATCTGGATCGCACCGGCTGGTGGATTTTCCTCGCCGTTATTCCGCTGATCGGCTGGATCATCCTGATTATCTGGTACTGCTCGCGCGGCACAGCGGGCCCGAACCGCTTTGGGCCCGACGCGCTGGCGACGGACGGCTGGGCGCGCGCGGCAGCCTGAGCGCGTGGCCTTTACGGAAGCGGCGGCCGGGTATCAGCCCGCGCCGAGAAGCCTGATCGCTTCATCGCGGGCAAACAGGTAGAGCAACTGCCGGAGCGCGGCGCCGCGCGGCGAGGCCAGCCGCGGATCGCGGTTGAGCACCAGCGCTGCGTCTTCACGCGCCGCGCTCAACAGCTTGCCGTGGACTTCGAGCCGGGCGAGGCGGAAGTCGGGCATGCCGCTCTGCCGCGTGCCCAGCAGGTCGCCTTCGCCGCGCAGCCGCAAATCCTCCTCGGCGATACGGAAGCCGTCGTCGGTCTCGCGCAAGATGGCGAGGCGCGCTTTTGCGGTTTCCCCGAGCGGGGCTTTGTACAGCAGCAGACAGGTTGAGTGCGCGGCGCCGCGGCCGATGCGGCCGCGCAACTGGTGAAGCTGTGCAAGCCCGAAGCGCTCGGCGTGCTCAATGACCATGACGCTTGCTTCCGGCACGTCGACGCCGACCTCGATGACCGTAGTGGCGACCAGG
>Ga0335078_10010228_pt1 | contig 13896 bp, 2 predicted proteins | sample Lox_Sample_32_FD_206711 | JGI IMG/M metagenome (GOLD analysis project Ga0335078, IMG submission 206711) | Soil microbial communities from Loxahatchee National Wildlife Refuge, Florida, United States - Lox_Sample_3.2 | ecosystem: Environmental > Terrestrial > Soil > Wetlands | place: USA: Florida...
CGGGCAGGGCACCGGAGAGATCGTCTTTGCGGTAGATGGTGCGGGCGCGGGCGATGAGCCGGCGCTGCGGGCTGGTCTGGTCCGGCGTGGCCTCGTAAGGGATGCCGGCGGCAGTGGCCGCCGCGGTCAGCAGGCCGCCGGGATCATACAGAACGGCGCCCGTGCCGGGCGCGATGCCGGTGAGCTCATAGGAGCGCGTCTCGGCGGGCAGGCCGATCCGGTACCAGCCGGGCTGGTCGGCCACGTTGATGACGTCGGCCTCGGTGTAGCTGAGGACGGCGGCCGCCTGCTGGGGGTAGGCGGGAGCCCGCCGCGGGTAGCCCACGGCCGCCGTCCTGGTGAGGTTCCCGTAGTCGTCCACGTCGAGCGTGAGCTGGTGACTGATACGCGGATCGGCGGGATCACGCTCGTAGTGGCACGTGAGCGCCTCCAGTTCCCAGGCGTAGAACCCGCCGTAGGAGCCTGCCGAGGACGGCTGCAGCAGCCGTACCTGGTAGCGGTGCTCGCTGGTGATGTACGGATGCACAGCCGTCGTGGAGCCATCAAGCGCGAATACCTCCCGGCGCAGGACCCTGCCCCGCAGGGCCCGGCATGCTTCGCGGAGGTCTTCGGCGGTTGTGCCCGCCGGCAGGACTGTGCCGTCCAGGTGAGGGGCCTGCGCATCGAACTGGTAGTACTCGCCGGCCAGGTGCGCGGCGATGTCGGCGCGCCCGAAATAGGCACCGGTGTGGTACCAGGTGCGGGTCCAGACGGGTGGGAGGGTGAAGTCGTCCCCGGCCACCGGTGGGGTGGCGGTGAACATGCCGGTCCCGGACGCCGCCGGGATGCTGTCGGCGTCAAGCTGGTCGACGCGGGCGAAGCCGCGGAATTCGCGCTCCACTCCGTCGTAGAAACCGTGGTGGTAGCTGTACGTCGAGACAAGAGTGGCGCGGCTGACGGTGTCGTCGGTCTGGACCCGCTCGACCACGTGAACCGGGAACGGCAGGCGGGTGATCCAAGGGGTCCCAGCGGCCCGGTCCTGCAGGTAGAACTTGGTCGACGGCGCGTAGCTGATCGATTTCTGAGCGCCGAGGTTGTTGGTCAGGCTGGTCAGCAGATACGGCTTCACGCCGCCGGTGAGGTCGATGTACCGCAGCGGCTGCGCCGTCTGCGCCGGCAGCGGTGAGGTCCACACCAGGCAGGCGGTGCCGCAGCCGAGCAGGTCGAAGGCGGTCACGTCGGCGATGTTGTCAACGGCGGGGAACTGGGGCAGCTGGGTGCCCGTTGTCCAGCCGGTCCCGGACTGGTTGAACCAGATCGTCACCGTGTCCGGGCCGAGGTAGATCAGGTCGGCGGTGCCTGATCCGTCGATGTCCGCCAGCCGGATCCGGCGCTGATCGAAACGGTCCGGGGTGTCGAACACGGGCGCGCCGTCCATCACCACTTTGGCCGCGAACCGGCCGTAACCGAGGTTCGGCCAGTAGCACACCTCGCCGTTGCGGATCCGCACCAGGTCGGACAGCCCGTCGCCGCTGACGTCGGCGAGGAAGACCGAGTCCGTGGGGTCGGCGAAAACGAGGGCCGGGCCGCGGGTCTCATCGAACGGCTTCGGCACCCGCCCGGCGGGAGCGAACCCGGTGCCCGCTTCCCACTGGTACCAGGTCAGCACGTCATCGTCGGTGATGAGGATGTCGGCCAGGCCGTCACCGTCAAGGTCGAGGAAGCGCAGGTTGGGGCTCTGCCAGTCGATGTTCGCCGTTGTCGCCAGGGAACGGAACGGTGCCCAGCCGCCGTCGCCGTCGCGTTCGTACCAGCCGGCGGCGGGCGGGGCGAAGCTGACCGCGCACAGGTTGCCGTCTCCGTTGAGGTTAGTGAGTGTCATGGGCGCGTCCGGCGCCGCCGTGGCCGGCTTGGCCGTGACGAGGGCGACCGGCTCGAAGCGCGCGGTCGCCGGGCCCGCCGGGTTCCACGCGCTGACGTTGTGCTGGTAGTACCAGCCAGCTTCGTCTTCGCTGAGGACTCCTGTCAGGCCCTCCCCGTCAAGGTCGACCCAGCGCTCATTCCCGTCGCCGAACGCGGCGGTGAAGTTCGCCAGTTCCTGCTGGCCGGGTGCCTGCTGGGTGCCGTCGATGGCCAGCGCGCTGTAGCCGAGTTGCAGCGGCGGCAGCTGCGCGGTGTCGTACCCGCTGCCGTCGGCCCGCCGCACCCATCCGGTCTGCGTCACCGAGGAGAGCATGGTGTAGGGCGGCAGCGCTGGATCCGCGCTGGCGCCTTCTGTGCTGTACGCAAGGTCGGTGGACCGTACCAGCATGGCATCGGCGCCGAGCTCGGCAAACTGGTGAAACATCAGGATGCGGCGGCAGGTCCGGTAGGTGCGCACCTCGAAGCCTGGCCGGTAGGTGGAGAACGGATCCAGCCGACAAGGCCAGGCGGCCGATTCCGCGGGTTGCGGGTCGGCCTGGTCGTGCTCGCCGTAGTCGAAGACGACCTGGAAGCACCATTGGGAGGGGAGGCCACCGCCGGCCCTGGGCAGATAGGGGATGTCGTTGCCGTAGCAGATCCGCTTCAGGTACCGGTTGGCGCCCACCTGGCGGCCCAGTTCGCCCGCGGTCTGCGGCACCCCGGCGCTGTCTTCCGGCTTGTACTGGTAGGAGATCGCGTTACCACGGTCATCGAAGCTGAGATCGAGCAGCCAGCTGAAAACGCGCGACGGCTCGGCCGGATCGGCGATCCGGCTGGCCTGGTCCTGTCCGTACAGGCTGGTGACGTTGTCCTTGGTGACCGTCCGCCAGTGCGTGTCGCCGGTCCCGGTTTCCTGCCAGCGCTCGACGCGGGCAAATCCGCCTTCCACCCGGGGCCGGTAGGCGGTCACGATGAACGAGCTTGTGCCGACCGTGGCGGTCGAACTTTCTGGCAGCCAGTCCAGTCCCGACTGGGACAGGAGCGGGACGAGATCCTCGGCGCCCGCCAGGACGAAGACGTCACTGCTGGAGCCGTCGTCGTACCGCGGCAGTCCGGTGGACGTCTTGCGGGTGACCGACGGCACCGGCAGGCCCCAGCCGACACCATAAGGGCTGTTGCCGTTGCCGGAGTCGTAGCTGAGGCTGAGCTTGGGTCCTGAGCCCTGCCGGGCAGGTGAGGTGAACACGCCGACCGAGAGCCCAGCGGTGCCGGTCGCCTGGCTGACCGTGAGTTTCTCGTCGATGCCGCGGATCGCCCCGCCGCCGGTGGGCAGCGAGATAGCGGGCAGGCTGAAATCCCCGCCGCCGGGGGCCGGGCTCGCGGGAACCGCGCTGCTGGGCGCGGCCATGCGGCCGGCCGACCAGTCGCGCCCACCGGCTCCCGGCTTGGCGGCCGCGGTCCTTGGACTGCCCGGGCGGTCGCGTTCATCCATGGCCGGCCACCTTCCTGGACTGGCCTGCCTGCCCGGGCTGGCCCGCTGGCTGGGCGGGCTTAAGGCGGTACAGTGCGCGGGCCCCCGGCAGGATGCTCGCTAGGAACGAGTACGGGTCCGCGCATGCTTCGGCGAGTTCCTCTTCGGTATGGAACAGCAGGTCGAAGCCGGCCGGGAAGGCCGCGAGCGCCGCGGCGACCTCCTTGCCGCGGCGCTCCGGCGGGAGCCGGCTCGGCCCGATGATCAGCAGGTCGATGTCGCTGCCGTGATGGCCCGTGCCCTTGGCATGCGAGCCGAACAGGTAGATCGCGGTCGCATGGTAATGGCTGGTCACCCGTTCGATGATCCACCGGAGGTCGAGCTCATCCGGGATCATGACGCCTCATAGGCGACAACGAGAACGATGTCATCGACGTCCGAAGCGGTCAGCGACCGGAAGTCAGCTGCGCCTGCCTGCTGGAGCTTGATCGTCCACGTGGGCGGTGTCGCGGTACTCGGCGTCGGGCTCCTGCCGAGGTCGGCGCCGGGATTGAACTGAATGCTCGCGTGGTGCATCCCGTCCAGGGTCGTATCCGCGATCATGCTGACAGTCTGGGCCTGTCCGGCTGGCGAGGTGAGGACCAGGGTGTAGGCCCCCGTGCCGCTGGTGTTCGCGAGGACGTCGACGCCGCGGACCTTCAGGTCCATTCCGCTGGTGTAGAAGGGGAACCGCTCCGGCGGCATGGCCAGCGTGAGGACCTGGTCGCTGCCCGGTGCGGGGTTGAGGAACTGCGCCCAGTTCGCCGGGTAGTCATGCTGGGAGCTGAAGAGCCGGTAGAGGCCCTTGCGGCTTTCTGCGAGCGCGACGTTGTTCAGTTGCTGCCGTGCCGAGCTGGCCGCGACGGTGGCGAACTGCGCCCCGCCATCGCGCGCGGTGTACCGCAGTTGCAGCACGACGTCACTGATCGTCGAGTAGTCGAACTGGGGGTAGACGTTGTTGAGCGTCAGGCGCCACGTGGAGATGGCACCCGCGTCCTCGAAGGGGAGGTAACGCTCATCCTCGAGGCGCAGCTCGAACAGGCCGCTGTCGTTGCGGCCGCCGCTCGTGACGATCTCGCTCGAGCCACCCGGATCGTCGGTGAAGCGGCTGTCCGAGTTCGTGCGGGGGTAGCCGGCACTCGTGTCGGTGGACGTGCGGATCTGGTTGTTGAGCAGGGTGAGCGTGGCCGACACGCTGGTGTAGGGGCCGACAACGCACGGGAACGTCACCGCCACGGACTTCAGCCGGCGTAGGTAGTGCCCGGGATTGTCCAGATCGAAGAGAATCTCCGGCAGGTTGATGAGGCAGCTGTGGTTCTCCCGCAGTTCCACCAGCGCGTAGGGATCGAGCTGCAGCAGCGACACCTGCTTGGTGATCTCAAGCTCACGGTCGTTCTGGGTGTAGTACGCGGACTCGAGCCGGCGCAGGTCGTAGTGCAGCTTCTCACCGGCGGTGAGGCCCTGCCGCAGGCTGTCCCAGTAGCCGAACTGGATGTAGTCGCTGTCGGGGATCGCCAGTTCCCGGCGGAAGCACTGCTCGGCGGCCTTGGCCATGGTGTACGCCAGCTGGTAGGCCTGAAAATAGGTCGTGCTCACCTGACTGACCATCCAGTCGTACAGCTCTTTGCTGGTGAACTTGGAGTACATGAAGGCATCGACGTCGCTGGCCTCCTGGGCGGCGATGTCCTGGGCAGCCTTTTCCTTCGTCGCCACGTCAGCGCGGATGGTAGCGGCCACGGTCTGCGAGTCGATGTGCGCCAGTTCGTCCTGCGCTTGGGTGGCCTGGAGGTTCCATTCGTCCTGGCGCTGGTGATACTGGCCCAGCGTCGCGCTGAGTTCCGCACCGGTCTGGATGATCGCGGCGATCATCCTGGCGACCCAGGCACCCGAGTTCGCCGCATGGCCCACGTTGGGGCCGCCGATATGAACGGTGAGGGCCGGTGATCCGCCGAAGCCGGCCGCGCCCGCCTCGACAGACGGGATAGCGTGCGCGACCGTGGCGGTGCCATCGAGCACGGTGGCGACCGTCTGGGGGATGATCGCGGCGCCGTGCAGGATCAGCGCCGCCGCCTCCCAGTCGTTCATGAGCGGTCGGCCCTGGTAGAAGCTGAGCCGGTCGCTCACGCCCTGCCGGGCCTTGGCCAGCACGTCTATCTCCTGATTGGCCGCGTCGATCTGCCTGTTGCGCACGTCATCGATGGCCGCCTGCAGCTGCCTTTCCGCGCCCGAGCGGGTCCGCGCGAGGTTCTCGGCGTCGCTCTTTTCCAGCGCGGCGAGCAGCTCGGCGCCGAGCCCGCGGACCTGGTCGCACAGCTCCAGGCTCTGGCGGATGACCGTGCGGAACCGGTACGGCGGCGCCGGGGCGTTGATGTCGCTGAGCACGCTGGCGAGGTCGACGCCCGCGGCGGCCGCGGCCACCAGCAGCCCCGGGTTGATGGGCGGTGCGAACAAGGGCAGCTGCTGGACGACGCCCTCGATGTTCATGCAGTGGCGGATCTTGAACAGGCGGTCTGCGACGGTGTCCCAGTAGCCGAGCAGCTGGCTGTTGGGCGGTATCTGGAAGTAGAGCGTGTTCAGATTGGGCAGGCTCTGGCTGCCGCCCGGCGTTGGCACGTTGACGTTGACCGGTGGGATCACGTTCTCCGCCGCGACGAGCTCGTTGGAGAACGCATCGAGGTTGCCTTGCATCAGCTGGGCGTACGTCTGCACCGCGGGCTCGACGCGGGGCGGGACGATCTCGGGCCGGGGCCCGAGCAGGTCCCCCGCCAGGACGTACAGCTGGGTGGCGAGGTTGATCGTCTCCATCGTGTCCTGGGTGAAAAGCTGATCGCCCCAGGCGATGAGGTTGTCGATGTACTTCATCACGATCGCGCGCTGGTAGGCGACCGGACGGAACTGGGCTATCGCGTCGGGATCGAACGGGTCGGCCCGCCACTGCGCGACCTCGTGCTCCAGCGCCGGGTCGTTCTGGTTGATCCCCTGCATGAGCGCGGTGATCTGCTGATCTGCGTAGTCGACCGCGGTCATCTGGTAGAACGGCTTGGTGATCCAGTAACGCTGCGGCACGGGATCAGTGCCTGATCCGGCCGGGTTGAAGACGTATTCGTACCAGTGCTTCGCCTGCTCGAATTGCTGATTGGTGGACAGCGAGTTAGCGATCAGGAATGGGGCATGGTAGAACATCTCCCAGTTGTAGAGCGAGTACCCTGCGTCGCTCTCGAAGTCGATCGCCTCCTCCGGCGGCGGTGACATCACATTGCTGGTCGGCAGGTAGTAAGAAGTGAAGTCGAACGGCGCCGCCCCAGCCACGCTCGCCGGATCTATCTGGAGCTCACGGCGGTAGAGCGCGTCGGTCCCACCGAAGTTGATTTGGCTGACCAGCAGCGGCGTGAACGGGTGGTAGAATGGCCAGAAACGGTACTCTGCCTTGTAGAAGGGGTCGTAGACGTACTCGGGCGCGTTGATCGTGAAATAGTTGCCGTTCTGGTAGTAGATGGTGGGGACAACAAAGTACTCGCGCGCGTTATCGCGGTAGAAGAACGGCAGCGTAGAGTCGAAGGCCGGCGTCTGGTGGGGCGTGATGAGGCGGAAATAGTCCGCCTGCGTGAGTACCTGCTCGGGATTGAGGCTCTGGTACTCCTGGTAAGTGACCCACATGGGGGCGACGCGCGGCCTGGCCGCCGAAAGGAAGTTTGTGGCCTCGGGCTTGAGCCAGTCGCCGTCGAACGCGGTTGACGTCGGGGCCACGATGTCGGGCTTGAGCACCGAGCCGTTGAGCTGCCCGACCGATGCCACCGACGTGCCGCCGACGGCATCGAGGCCAGCGTAGAAGCTGGACGACAGGAACGCTTCCACGCCGGTTCCTGAGCCACCGAGCAGGTAGGCGCCGGCGTGCCGGGCGCCGAAGCCCAGAACCCATCCGCCCTCGAGCCTGAAGTAATCGAGAAAGACGTCGATTTCCAGCTGGCCGCCTGTGAAGGACGACTTCAAGGCGATGCTGGATGAGTCCCAGCCCCCCTGGAAGACCAGGGTCTGCGGGGCCGTCTGCTTGGCCTGCCACTTGTTCTGCTTGTACTGGCTCCAGGCCAGCTGAACCTCCAGGTGCACGTTGGGCCCGGGCGGTGGGGTGGAATTTGTCACCGCGGCGGGGATGGGCTGGCCTGACTGGTCAGCTTTGACGTTGACCACAGCCCAGAACAGATACGGCCTGCCGTTCCAGACGACCGGGAGCACGTGGTCGCTGGCGATGTCGAGGTCCACCTTCTGCCAGGCGGTCCAGGCCGCGGAGCCCACCCACTCGCGCATGTAGTACACCGGCGGCGAGCCTTGCGTGCGGGCGAGGACCCGCAGGACGTCCTGCCCGTTCTCCAGGTCGTGGAAGGTGCCGCAGACGTCGAGGCGGGCGACCGCTTCGAGCTTCTCCAGGTAGTTCTGCAGCGCGGTCTCGGCGACGTCTGCGGTCAGGTCGCCCTGGCTGAGGTCCTGCTGGAGGTCGGCGAAGAACGGTGACTTGTCAGATCGCAGGGTCGGGTCGAGCCAGTTCTCGGGGAACAGGAACACTTCCCGGTTGGCCTGCCACACGCGGTACTGGCTCATCCACTGCCATTGCAGCCAGTCCCCGTCGGCGGTCGCATCGACCGTCACCTCTGGTTCCAGGCCGAGGAAGCAGCGCTGGACGAACAGCTGAACGGCTGCGGTGGCCTGCACGATTCGTGAGGTGGCCATGCAAGAGCACATCTCGACGTCGATGAGCAGCAGCGCGAACACGTCATCGGGATCCAGCCATCGGGACACGCCAGCCGGCTGCGGCTGTGCCAGCAGGTAGGAGACGAGCGCGTCGCGCTGCTGCTGACGCAGCGGGTCACGCAGTTGCTTGGCGAGGACCAGCCACTGCTCGCTGGGGTAGTCCGCCTTGACGGCCTGCTTGACCGCGTCGGCCGTGTCGCTGGTGACCGTCGCGCCAGTCCAGGCGCTCACATCCGCGGGGATGCCGGTCTGGGCGGTGATGGCCAGGCACGGCAGCAGCCGCGACAGCGCGATCTCGGTCGTGTAGTCGTCCGGGTAGGTGAGGGAGAGCTCACCGTGATCGGCGTCGCTGGCCGGATCGCCGCACAGCACCTCGAGCGTGGCGGCCGGCCATTGGGTCATGGCAGCGAGGCCGCTGAGGTAGGCGCTCTTAGTGGCGGCGGATGCGGCGCCGAACAACGTCGCGAAGGTGGCGCCCTGGGCCGGGACCTTGTTCCGGACGGTGGTGGCGTTGATCAGCCGGCACAGCCGGTAGCAGCGCCCGTCCGCGCCCCCCTGGAGGGCCGAGGGCAGCGTGGTCGGGTCGAGCCAGCCCGCGGCGACGCCGCTCTCGTGCCACCAGCTGACGTCAGTGGTGCTGAGATTCAGGCCCGTGATGATCAGCGCCGTCTTGGCGAGGGCGGCATAGGCGGTGAACAGCGGCGCGAAGGCCGGGTTGCTGGGCGGGACCGGGTCGGTGGTGTCCGCCAGGGCGGCACTGGCGATCGCCAGGAAGTCAGTGATCAGGAAGCTGCCCGGTGTGCTGGCGGAGGGGAACCACTCGGTGAGCAGGAGCGAGGTGGTGGCCGTGGCCAGGCCGAGCGCCTGGGAGAGGGTCTGCACGACCAGGCCGGTGCTGCGCGTCTGGGTTTCATACGCCAGCATGTTCTGCAGGACATATCCGAAGCGGGCTTCGCCCGCGGGCAGCGCTGCGCCGACGAGGCTGGCCTGGGCGGCGGCGGCGTTCATGTAGGGGCCAAGAGCGGTGCCGATGAGGTCGTCCTGATCGCTGCCGGATAGGGTGCTCGACCCGGCGAGGATCGCCATCACGGCGGTGACGTCGGCCGGGCTCAGGAACTTGGCTAGCTCCTTGGCGGTCGCCTGCCCGGTTGGGTCCGCGCTGAACGCCAGCTCCGCGGCGATCTTGACCAGGCCGTTGTACAGCGTCAGCAGGACCGTGCCGACCGCGACCGGGTCGGGGGCTATGCGGTTCGCGGCGTCGGCATCGCGCAGGATGTAGTCGGCCTGCTCGATGGAAAGCCCGCCGGCGGTGACCGTCGCGTACGTGGCGGCGAAGGCGGCCAGCGACTCGGGGCGGGTGCCGTCGAACGGCTGCACCACCTCGTAGTAGGGGGCGGCCGCGGTCGGGGCCTCGATAACAGCCAGCAGCGTGATCAGTTCGGTGATCGTCACGCCAAGCGCGGTGGCCAGGACGGTGTGCCGGTACAGGGCGCAGAGGCTGGCGAGCGTGAGGCTGCCATCGGTGAACGAGGCGATCACCAGGGCCAGGTCGCTTGAGGATATGCCCAGCGCGGCGGTCAGCGCCGCGCTGTGGTCGGCGAGCTGGGGCGCGGAGGCGATGGCCGCTATCTCGGTGCCACCGGCGTTGAGCATGAAGACGGGGTCGGGCGGATTGAGGACGGTGAGGTTCTCGAACAGGTCGTGATAGAGCGAGTACCTTTCGTCGTCGCCGGGGAGGGTGGGTATGTCCCGGGTGGCGATCGTGGCCGCGGTGGGGGCCGGGGCGAACAGGGCGACGGCGCTCGCCACCGGCAGCGAGTAGGCCGTCATCGCGGCGGCGGCGCACGCGGCCTGGCGCAGCAACTGCGGGCTGAGCTGGGACAGCCCCGCGACTGTGCCGCTCTGCATGGTCGTGATCGCGTTGTCCAGGTCGTAGGGGTCCCAGCCAAGGCAGCGCCACAACCGGACGAACCGGTGCAGCCGGTCCAGGACGTCCTGGGTCAGGCCGCTGAGGGTCATCGTGTCGACATCGCAGGAGTCAGGCGGGCTCGCGGTGATGGTCACCGCGCTGTCAGCGTTGACGAAGACCGTGTTGAGGAGCCGGGTGAGGTCGGTGTAGTCGAGGCTGGCGCGGGCGAGCAGCACGCGCACCTGGGAAAGCACGTCGATCCAGGTCCCGGTGACTGTCTTGGTGGGGTCGGCGGGATCGGTGATCGTGTTCGCGGCCTGCTGAAGCCCCCAGTAGTCCCATGACTGGTATCCGGCGGCGAGGGAACCGCCGGTGATGATGTCAGCCTGCAGCGCGGACAGGCCGAATGCCTCGCGGGCGAGCGTGTCGGCCTGCGGCGAGGGATAACCACCGGGCGCCTGGAAGGTGCGGATCAGCTGTGCCCTGCTCAGGTTGAGCTGACCGAGGTAGGTGCGGGTCTCGGTGAGGGCGTAATCGAAGGGCAACGTCCAGGGATACACGGCGGTGGCCAGCGTGTTGTAGGCCGACTGGTTCACGTATTCGGGGTTGGCGTCGAGCTCGGGGGTGCTCAGCGTGGTCTGCCGGTTCGGCATGTAGGTCGGGTCGGCGGGACCCGCGGGCGCGACCATGTCCTCAAGCAGCTCGTTGACCAGGTCGATGTAGGGCAGCGCGGTGTCGGTGTTCGGGCAGCTGAGCTGAATCTGGGCGATGTCGGGCCGGCGCTTCAGCAGCACGTCCCTGACACTCTGGCCGCCACTGGCCGAGCGCTGGGCCAGGAAGTCGAGCGTGTCGGCGAGATAGGCGGCGTCGCCGAGCACCGACTGGCATTCCTGGCATGCGCACATGGACACGGAACCAAACAGGGTCTGCAGATTCGGGAACGCGGCGACCTGGGTCTGCACGTCCTCGGGCAGGACGGTGGCGGCGGCGGCCGGGCTGGTGGCGTTCAGCGTTGCGTTGAACTTGGTCGTAACCGCCAGCGCGACTGCGTAGGTCTGCTCTGCCTGGGCCCACGTGCGCGCCGCCTCGGTGGCCCCCAGCGCGGGCAGCTGGCCGTACTTCGCGATGAAGCGGTCACGGCCCATCGAGTAGACCTGCCGGGCCGACTGAACCCCGTCGGCCATCAGCGCGGCCATCACCGGATAGCTCGAGTTGACCTTCACTAGGCGCTGCGCGGCCAGCAAGGTGGGCCGGATGTCCGCGGAGATCTCGGTCGTGGCCGCGTAGGCGTCGATATTGGTGTACCGCAGGTCGAATTTCGGGTTGGCGTCCAGGAACGATGCGGTTGCCCCGGCCGCGGTGAACGGGCTGCCTGAATCGGCCGCCACCCGTGCCGCGAACGCGGTGGTGGGGTAGGCGCGGGTGAAGAACCTCTCGAGCATGGTCGCGTACGTCTGCACGGCGAGCTGTGGCGTCGGCGCTTCGATGAACGTGGGGATGCCGATCACCTGGCCGTTCTGTCCCTGCTGCAGCAGCTGGGCCCAATCCGCGGCAGTGAGCCGGGCCAGGTCAGGGACACCGCTGATCTGGCCCGCGCTGCGCTGGCGGGCGAGTTCGGTGATCAGCGGCAGATAGCCGCGGGTCAGCCGCCCGACGATCACGCCGAAGCGCAGGTCGGCCACCTGGGCCGCGGTGAACGCCGGGTTCGTGGCCAGATCCGACCAAAACGAGCTGCGCGCCGTGCCTGCCGCGGCGGTGTAGAGGGCGATGAACCGTTGCTGCACGCTCGGCTCGACCGCCAGTGTGTCGAGGACGCTGCCGAACGAGGTCTTGCCGAAACCCTGCGTGGAGGTCAGCGCGTTGTGGTTGGCGAGGTCAGTAAGCCGGCCGAGGTCCGCCGGTGCGCGCTCGCCGTACGACGCAGGGATCAGGTTCGACTCAACCGCGCTCTGAACGGCCGCTGTCACACTGGCCGCCGACGTGGACAGCAATCCCTGCAGCAGGCGCTGCGCGTTCGCCTCGAGGTCAACGCCCTGGGCCGAACTGGCAAGCACGGCGACGTTCGCGTCCGTGGGGACTCCGGCGCGGAGCAGCCCGTAGAACAGTTCCGCGGGCAGCCCGGTGCTCGTGGCAAGCCTCGCAGCCACCGCCCAGAACCCCAGCTGCTGCTGCGAGATTCCGGTCTCCCCGGCGAGGAAGCTGATGTCGGCGTGCTCTTTGCTCTCCTCCAGCTCGGCCGGGCGGAGCGGCCCGAGCAGTGGTGCGGCGGCGGCCGACAGGGAGGCAAACTCCGAGGGCTGGGCGTGCGCCGCGCCGCCCAGGGCGAGATCGACGGTGGCCTGGCGTGGCGCGTGGAACATGACGGGTGACGCCAGCAGCGTCCCCCCTTTGGCGTCGCGTACTTCAACCTGCAGGTCGGCAGCGGTCTTCTTGCCCAGCAGGTCGGCGGCGTCGTAGGCGATACGGTAAGCGCCCTGGCTGTCGGTGGCGCTTTCGCCGATTTTCTTCCTGGCGCGAAGGTCACAGTCGAACACGGCCACGGCCGCCCGCGCCAGCGGCATGCCGTCGCCGTCGGTCACGGTGCCCGCCACCGAGTACGCCGACCCAGCGACGTGGTAACCCTTGTCTCCTGGGCGGACGCCTAGCCTGTCGAGGGCGAGGTCGATGATGGCGAGCGTATTCTCGTCGACAACGCCCGTCTGTGCCAGCCCGGCAAGAGCCTGCAGCTTGACTACTGCTGCGACCGTCGACGCGCCGAACTGGCGTTCATCCCGCTCACTGGGATCGATCTGAAGCCCGATGACGGTGAGGGCCTCGTGCAGGACCACCACTTCCGCCCCCCCGGCGCCCATCACCAGACCGGGGCGAAGGCTGGCTGCTGATTCCGCGGGCTGCTGGGAACCACGGTCAGCAGCCGGGTCAGCGGCTCCAGTGGGGGAAGGGGCCGGCGATTCCTGGGGTGAACCTGATTCAGCGCTGGCTTGCTCCTGTTGTCCATCGGGTGCGGCGGGCGTGGCCAGCTGGTCAATGACCTGAGTGGCATCGGACGGCTGGGCCTCCGGCAGCACCGCAGTGTCGGTGTCCCGCTGAGCCGGTGGCTCAAAGCGGGTCGTGAGACTAGCGAACCGCACCACGTCACCCGGCTGCAGGACGCGGGGGGCGGTGAGCCGTTCCTCGTTCACGAACGTCCCACCGGTGGAATTCAGGTCATGAATCGTCACAGGCCCATCTGCGGTTACCGTTACCAACGCGTGCCGACGGCTCACGTAGCGATCGTCGAGAATAAGATCAGCGGTATCAGAATGGCCGATCACCATCTCGGGGCGGGTCAGGGCCAGCACCAGACCGCGATGCTCGGCAGGGTCGGTCACTACCAGCCGTGGGAAATTTGCCTGACTTGCGGCCATTGAAACCACCTGAGCTCTCGATCAGCCAGCGACATCAATCCAGTGCTATCCGTCCCGGGGCGCCAGCCAAGGAAGCCATGCCCTGGCGGGCAGCGGGCCCCAGCCTGCTCACGGTCCCAGAGACCCGCGTCGCGTCCCCACGCAGCCCGATCCATCGGCTTGCACCGATGCCTTACCTAGCTAAGAGAGCCGCGGATGCCATCTGATACGTCGGTAAGACCTTGCCCGCAGGCCAGGCGGGAACGGGCGCCGGGCCGAACGCCCAACGTCCGCGCATCCGTCTTTGCTGGCCACCTCTTCGAGGGCTCAGGCAACTTCTGGGCTGCCAGCTCCCGCTGCCGAAGTTGTCGTACGCCTTGCTCCGTCTGGGGGCGCGGAGCGGCGGTTGGCGCGAGTCCCAGTTGCGCTGACGCCCACCATGCCGGTTCACGTCAATTCCCCCC
>Ga0335078_10010229_pt1 | contig 13896 bp, 7 predicted proteins | sample Lox_Sample_32_FD_206711 | JGI IMG/M metagenome (GOLD analysis project Ga0335078, IMG submission 206711) | Soil microbial communities from Loxahatchee National Wildlife Refuge, Florida, United States - Lox_Sample_3.2 | ecosystem: Environmental > Terrestrial > Soil > Wetlands | place: USA: Florida...
GCGGCCACTCCTGGGCATCGTTTCAAGAACGCCAACGTCTTCGCATTGAATTCCTCGGTTTGCTCATAAATCGGCGCGTGCGAGGATGCTTCAAAAATGAGCAATTCCGAATTACGAATTCTCGACCTCATCGGGTTGGCAAACCGAGTGGAAGTTACAAGGTCATAGCGTCCGAACGTAATCAAAGTTGGAGCGGTGATCCTGCCAAGCTGGTACTCGGCATCGTGCCCGATCACAGCATTCGATTGTTGCAGGAAACTCTCCACGGACTGTGCGGGCCGGCTCCGCACAAAATCGGCCAAGCCTTGGATGTATTCCGGCTTCGCGGCATAGAGTTCGGGCGTGAAGCACCACGGGAACATGACTCGAATCATCATTTCCTGAATGTTACCGATTGCCCTAGCCATCCCTTGCCAACTGCCGAGTACAGCCTCTATGAAAGGATCGGTTTTCGGCCAGGTGCTGTGGATCGACAGGGAGGTCACCTTGTCCGGATATTTCGCAGCCAACCAACTGCCAATAGCCCCACCAAGCGATAAGCCGCTGACATGCGACTTCGATATACCTAATGCCGCCATGAATGCGGCAACATCATCGGAGACGTCCTCGATGGAGTACGGTCCTTCAGTCTTGTCGCTTTCGCCTGTTCCACGTAGGTCGAGCGAGATGCAGGTGAAGTGCTTCGCATACTCGGCGACCTGGAAGGCGTAGCACGCGTGATCTGCAGCTAAATAAGGAATGAGTATGAGCGGCTCGCCACTCCCTTGTTGCTCATAGTTCATCGTGATGCCATTCGCTTCGATCTTCGGCATGGTCTTGCCTCCTATCTACGCGCTAGCTCCTCGATTCGAACGCCGCAAATCCCGCAGCACCTGAAACGCCGCATTATGTCCCGGCGCTCCGGTCACGCCTCCGCCGGGATGCGCTCCTGCGCCGCACAAGTATAGTCCTCGAATCGGCGTCCGATACTGCGACCAACCCGGTATGGGCCGCATGAAAAAAAGCTGCTCTAGCGTCAGGTCCCCGTGAAAAATATTCCCTTCGGTCAGCCCGTAAACGCGCTCCAAGTCTAGTGGCGTGAGCACTTGCCGCGCAACCACGGAGTTCGACACGTTGGGCGCATATTCGGCAATCTTCTTGATCACGCGATCGCCGAGCAGTTCCCGATTTTCATCCCACGTTCCGCTTCGCAAGAAGTACGGCACGTACTGCACGAAGCAAGTCATGATGTGTTGGCCGTTGGGCGCGAGCGTGTCGTCCACGTTCGAGGCCACCACGCAATCCACCCACAACTCTTCGGGAATTTCTCCGAACTTGGCAATGTCGTAGCAGTGCTCGGCAAATTCCAGCGACGGAACCAGTGTGTAGAGCGTTCTCTGTGCCGGGTTGGCATCCCCCGGCGTGCCCCTAAACTTGGGTTCCTCCGCCAGAACCAGGTTCACCTTCGCGCACGGCCCATTCATCTTGATTCCCGCCACAGCACTCCGGAACTCTTCCGGCAATTCGTTTTTCTCGATCAACCCAAGAAAAGTTCGCTTGGGATCGGCATTGGAAAGCACAACTCGGCCGGAAATCTCTGTTCCATCTTCAAGTGCGACTCCGCTTACTTTGCCCTCGCGAACAGTGATTCGCGCCACCGGAGCCGACGTTCGAATCTCCACGCGGCGTTTCCGTGCTGCCGAGGCTAGCGCCTGTGTGATCGAGCCCATTCCGCCAATCACGTGCCCATAGAATCCTTGAACTTCTTGGTCTCCTCCACTCAGCAGGTGAAAAAGGAGTCCCAGCGCGGTTCCCGGATCATAAGGACCGCCGTGTTTGCCATAAACATTATTGGCAAGAAAAAGGGTTTTGACCTTTTCCGATTCGTAATTCCGGTCCAGAAAATCCCCGAGGCTTCCGGTCAAAAAAGAAATCAACTGCGAAATTTCCGTGCTCGTAATTCCTCGAAACCGTTTTCCGACCCGCAACAGGTTCCACCAGCTCTGAATGCCGTCCAACTCGATTTCGGGGGGTGGCTCCAAAAAGAACGGCTGAAGATAACGCGCCAGCCTCTTGAGTTGGTCATCGACGCGTACGAACGTCGCTGCATCCTTAACGGACAGCTTGCGTAATTCAGCGATTGTTTGATCGCGATCTGCCCACCACGGGACGACCTGTCCGTCGGGAAATGGCACCTGCAATGCTGGATCGCAAGGGATCATCCGTAGCCCGAACGATGCCAATTCGAGGTCCCGGATGACCTCCGGGCGCAACATGCTCGCGATATACGAAGTCGTCGAGGCGCGACATCCCGGCGCAATTTCTTCCGTCACGCAACATCCGCCGACAATCTCGCGCCGCTCCAGAACCAGTGTGGACAATCCCGCTCCGCCCAGATACGCGGCTGCCGTCAGGCCGTTGTGGCCTGCTCCGATCACGATCGCGTCATATTGCCCCCGAGCCATCAGTTCGTTCGTCTCCTTCCCCAAACATACAAGAGAGCGCCTGCCGCGATTAACACGCCGGTCCCACCGATCAGTTTCGCACTCGCCAGCATCGGATTTGCTTCGTCCGGATTCGGCACAAAAGAAAGAGCGACGGTTAGGAGCGAGCTTGCAAAACCCACCACAGAGAGAGTGAGAGCTGCCGGTTTGCCACCCGGAACTCTAATAACGTCCGGTCCCGCTGGCTCTTGTTGCAAACGCATCATCGAGGCAAACAGGAACAGATATGGCAAGAAGTACGTGATGATTCCCATGCTGACCAGAACGTCGTATGCGCCCTTGACCGTTGTCCCGGCCTGCCCTAGAAAAACAAACAGCACCCCGATTACTCCCTGCGCGATCAACGACACATACGGCGTGCGCCAGCGCGGATGAAGTTTCCCAAATGCTGGCGGCAGAAGATGGTCAATTCCTGCCACAAACGGCAACCGCGCGACAGCAGCAAGGTACGCGCTCGCCGCCCCAAGATTGCTCAGCGCAATCAGCCCCGCCGCAACCGGAATGATCCAAAAAATTCCAATTCGCCCCGCAGTCTGCGTCACCGCCTGCATCAGGCCCTGTAGATCATTGACTTGGTCATGCGGCAATGAGAGCAGCACTCCCACCGTGCCCACCACGTAACAAAAAGTGACAACCAATCCCGCCGTGAACAGAGCCCACGGAATGGTCCTCCGTGGATTCTTGATCTCCTCGCCCATGAAAGAACCAGTCTCGCTTCCGCCGAGCCCATATATCAAGGTCGACCAGAAAATCATGTCCTTTAAATGCGTGCTCGGAACCATGCTTCCGAGACGAAACGATGTCGCCGATCCAAATCGATGCCAGGCAATCAATCCCATCCCGATCACGATCATGACCGGCAGCCACATGGCAACCGCGCCCACATTGTGCAACCACTTGCCAACATCCAACCCGATCACGTTCATAATCGTGATCCCGGCCAATACCGCGATCGAGAAAATAATGTAGAACCGCGAGTCATTGGCCAAGTGGTTCCAGTGACTTCCTCCCATATACAACGCGTTGCTCGCTGCGAAATAGAGCACCGCCGGAAAGTATGGGAGATTGCTGGTCCAGTAAATCCACGCGCAGAGAAATCCGGCGAAGTCTCCAAACGCCAGTTTGCTCCATACGTACAGCCCACCCTCCTGCGGATATCGCGAAGAGAGTTCAATTACGGACAATGCAAGCGGTGTGTAGAACGTGAGCCAGGCCCCGAACCAGATGATCACCGCACTCGGACCGGCGCTCGCAGCAGTTGCGATCCACCGAAGACTGATGCCGGTGACGACGTAAAACAATACGAGGTCGAGAAACCCCATCGCGCGCTTCGGTTGCACTTGATCGGCTGGCATGGGAACCAGCCTGCTTTCGAGCGGCAACCGAACAGCGCTGGGTCGGTCCGGCATGGCGGCGTCTATGGTGCCTGAAAACCCCGCTGCTGGCTAGCGGAAACGAATCACTGGTGATCGCGAGGTATTACTTCTTTCCATTTCTTCTCGCGTATGACTCGCCCATTTTCCAGCAGTTCCCGGTGATATTCGTAATAGAAATTCTTCGGATCGCTTCGCATCTCGAGATGCCCGCGATAGAGCAACGTTCGCTTCGCCAACTCGAAAGTCGTGTCGGAATCGCCGATCACAACATTCGTCTCCGGGTGAGCGTCTTCGACGTCATACGTTAACTGCTCGTGATGGGTCTGCTTCCCCCACGAATATTGTGTTTTGTCCGACCCGCGCCAAACCACGTGGGTCGCCTGCTTCACTTCGTCTCGGGTCACGCTGTAATCCCCCGGCCACGGATATCCCTCGGAGTGAATATCGGAAATATGGTCCGAAGGCTCAGGTTCATGAAAACTCGGCCGCGAAGCCGGCTCAACCGGAACCACCGGCAGCACGAGCCGGGACGCATCACTGCCGCCTAGATAAAGAGAAGTGGTCATCGCATACGGCGTCGACCAGATCGTCGGCCACCATGAATTCGAGATCGCCAGGCGAATGCGATGTCCTTTCGGAAAAACCCACGAAGTCAGATGCAGTCGGATATCAAGCGAATAAGTTTTTCCCGCCTCGAGATCGATGGGGTCTGATTGCGACTCGCGCTGCGCACCATTAATGCCGCCTCCCGTCAGCAGGGTGACAGTTCCGTCAGGCGCCACATCCGACAAACGCGCAAACCAATCTGCCTGCGGAGCAGAAGACGAGACGTTAAGTCGCGTGTTCGCTCTGCCAAGGATCGCTATATCTTCTGTAAGCGGGGAGGAATCATACACCAGGCTGTACGCGTCTGCCGCGCGCTGATCCGCGGTAAGATCTCCCCACCAGAAACCCGCTTCCACTCCGCTCGATGGAACACATTTCAGTTGGTCCACCGAAGAATTCGGAATCGACTTCTCCATTCCATGTGACGTTCCGAGATACCACGTTTGCGATCTAGCCTCTGGCGGCGGCCAACGTGCTTCATTGCGCCACTCCCCCGGAATCGTTTGCAGGTTCAAGTCCGGCGGATGCCAGTGCTGCATGTACACCGCGATCTGCGGTTCTTCCATGATGCCGCTGTCACGGCCCTTCAGCCAGTAGTCCCACCAGCGCACCGCCTCCCGCCGCCACTCGATCGCCGGCCCCGGAACCGCATCGTCGGGAAAACTATGGTTCCACGGTCCAATTAACGCTTTCATCGGCACTTTCATGTCCTCCAGCATCCGTGGAATGCTGTCGCGATAGCCATCCAACATGCCGCCGATCATGAATACTGGAATCTGAATCGAATCGAGTGGCCGAACCGGTTCTTGCCAAAACGCACTCTCCCGCTGATGCCGCATATAAGCGAGCGACCACGGCTCTTTATCAAATCGCTCCGCCAAAGTCTTTTCATCGGCAGGAAAATCCGGCGAGCGGCTCAAGGTCTGATCCAGGTCCATCGCCACTTCGAATTCGTCCACGTGCATCATGCCGTCAATGTAGTGAACGTCTTCGTTGTACAAGTCCTCCGTAGCACAAATCGCGATAATCGCCTTCAAGGCTGGCGGTCGTCTCATCGCCATCTGGATGGAATTGAATCCACCCCACGAGATTCCGAACATCCCAACATTCCCATTCGACCATGGCTGCTGCGCCAGCCATGCAATCACCTGCTCGCCGTCTTGTTGCTCTGTTTGCGAATACTCGCGTTCCGGCGTCTCGCCCTCGCTTGCTCCAGTGCCGCGTATGTCGACACGCGCAGTCACATATCCGCGATGAGCAAAGTAAGTGTGGAGCGGATAATCGCGCTCGGCCGTGCCATCATCTTTTCGGTAGGGCAGGTACTCAAGCAGAGCGGGAAACTTCTCGCCCTGCTTTCCTCCAGTCGGCATGAATAAAGATGCCGCCAGTCGAACGCCGTCCTTCATCGGAATCCACGTTTTCTCGACCTTGACTCCGTAGCTTGCAGCCGAGGTAGGTGGAGGTGTGGTCTGCGCGAGCGCAGTGGCCGACCAAATCACTACCACCGCCAAAATGTTTCCAAAGCCAGAGAAAAGAGTCACAAGGTTTGCCTGTTATGCGGAAACAATATATCGCAGTCCACGTCGCATATCGCGGCCGAGCCGACAGACGTTGTGCTAGTCTCAATGCGTTCAGCCAGCCTGAGCGAACCCTGGGGAGGAATTTTGCGGCCATTCACCCTTTCTTTCATCGCCGTCGTGCTCATCTGCTGTATTTCCTCAGTTGCACAAGTTGTCGTTGTCAAAGCTGGGAAGCTGATCGATCCCGAAGCCGCATCGACACTAAAGGATCAAACGATTTTGGTCCGTGATGGCAAAGTCACTGCCATGGGGCGCGATATCGCAATTCCTCCGGGCGCACAGATTATTGATCTTTCCTCGAAAACTGTCCTGCCCGGTCTTATCGACTGCCACACCCACCTCGCCGATGGTGCCCGCGACGGCGATCCAGTGAGCGTGTTTCGGAAAACCGCCGCGCAACTGGCGCTCGAATCCGTGCCGAACGCCAAAGCCACGCTCGAATCCGGCTTCACCACCGTTCGTGATGTGGGCACCTATCGCGCTTTAGGCGATGTCGCACTACGCGATGCAATCAACAACGGCTTCATCGTCGGTCCCCGCATGTTTGTCGCTGGCGCTTACGTCACGATCACCGGCGGTGCCGGTTCCGACAGCGGCCTCGCTCCCGATATTCAGTTGCCTTGGGATATGCATTACGGAGAAGCAAACAGCCCGTGGGAAGTTCGCGAGGTCATTCGCAAGTTGGCCCACAACGGAGTGGACCACATTAAGGTTCTCTCTAGCGGCGCTGTCTTAACTCACGGAAGCGATCCTCATTCTCAGGAGTTCACGCTCGAAGAACTGAAGGCTGCCGTGGATGAGGCCAGCCACTTCGGCTTGCGCGTGGAATCACACGCGCACTCTCCCGAGGGAATCAAGAACGCGATTCGCGCCGGAGTGGCTTCTGTCGAGCATGCCACCATGATCGACGATGAGGGCATCGCACTCGCCAAAGAACGCGGAACCTATCTCGATATGGATGTCTACGACGAGGAGTGCATTCAGGAGGACGGTCGCAACGGGAATGTTCCCAAAGATTTTCTCGAGCACGATGCGCAACTCGGGCAGATTCAGCGGGACAATTTTCGCAAAGCGGTCCAAGCCGGTGTGAAATTGTCCTTCGGCACCGACGCGGGTATCTGTCCCTATGGCACGGCGGCCAAGCAGTTCGCCATGATGGTGAGATATGGGATGACTCCTATGCAGGCGATCCAGGCCGCCACAGTGAATGCGGCAGACTTGTTGGGAAAGAGCAATCTCGTCGGCTCCCTCAAGCCCGGGAAATATGCAGATCTGATCGCAGTCGGCGGTGACCCGTTGGCCAATGTGTCAGTTCTCGAAAACATCGACTTTGTGATGAAAGAGGGCCGCGTTTACAAGCAAAAGTAATTGCCGATTCCCTATGAACCGACGCAAATTTCTCGAGTCCGCAGGCACGCTGATCGCCGGCACAGCTCTGGCAAAAGCGCCTCTTGCACGTGCACTTAGTCCCGAAGCTAAAGATGAAAAGCACGCCGGCCGCCTGGTTCTGCCAATCAATCGCAACTGGCGATTCAGTCCGCAACCGGTGAGTGGCTTCGAAAAGCCTGACTTCGACGACTCCGCTTTCGAGCGGGTTTGCATCCCCCATACCAATAAGATTCTTCCCTGGCACAGCTTCGATGAGAAGTCTTATGAGTTCATCTCCAGCTACCGCCGACACTTCAAATTGCCAGCTGCAGCACAGGGTCACCACGTCTTCGTCGATTTCGAAGGTGTGATGACCGCCTCCACGGTTTGGATCAATGGCCACAGCCTCGGCGAGTACAAGGGAGGATATACCCCGTTCACCTTCGAACTGACTCCCTATATCGACTGGGACAAAGACAATGTCTTAGCCGTCGCTGTAGATTCGACGGAGCGTGCCGATATCCCTCCGTTCGGCGACGTCATCGATTACCTTACTTTCGGCGGTATCTATCGGGAAGTCGCATTGCGCGTGGTCCCATACACGTTCCTCGAAAACATTTTTGCCCAGCCGAAAGATACTTTGACCGATCACCCAGCGCTGGAGGTCCAATGCTCTATCACGACACTCGAGAAGCGCGATTCATCCCTGACCTTGGAAGCCGAGCTTCGTGACGGCACTGAGACGATTGCGCGAACCCAAAAAGTTCTTCCCCCTTCGGCCGCATCGCCGGAATCCACGTCGCACATTCTCAAACTCGAAAAGCTGCCCAACCTCCAGTTGTGGAACTTGGAAAAGCCGAAGCTCTACAACGTTGTCGTTCGCTTGCGTCGAGGGAACCAGATCATCGACGAAGATGCACGAAGGTTCGGTTTTCGCGAAGCCCAGTTTACGGAACAAGGTTTCAAGCTCAATGGTCAGGTCATAAAACTCCGCGGCTTGGATCGTCACCAGACCTTCCCCTTTGTTGGACAAGCAATGCCCGCGCGGGTGCAGCGCCGCGACGCAACCATTCTGAAAAAGGAATTGAAGTGCAACATCGTCCGAACCTCGCATTATCCTCAATCGCGCCATTTCCTCGATTGTTGTGACGAGATCGGCTTACTCGTCTTGCAGGAAATCCCGGGCTGGCAGCACATCGGCGACGAGGCTTGGAAATCGCTTGCCGTCGATAACGTTGGCCGCATGGTCCGGCGCGATTGGAATCATCCCTCCATCATTCTCTGGGGTGTCCGAATCAACGAATCGCAGGATGATCACAATTTCTATACCCGCACCAACGCGATGGCACACTCGCTTGACCCTACGCGCCAGACCGGAGGCATTCGATACCTCTACGATTCGGAATTTCTCGAAGACGTCTTCACCATGAACGATTTCGGATTTCCCCTTAGACCTCCAAACCATCCGAGATATCTGAATACCGAATTCGTTGGTCACACTTTCGATACTAAATCGATCGACAACAATGGACGTCTGACCGAGCACACGCTCCGCCACGCGCGCGTTCATAATCAGCTCGCCGGCAATCCCCAGTATTCCGGCGGAATCGGCTGGTGCGCGTTCGATTACAACACCCATGCCGACTTCGGATCCGGCGACCGCATCTGTTATCACGGCGTCACCGACATCTTTCGCGAGCCGAAGCCGGCCGCCGGTTTCTACAAATCCCAATGTGACCCCAAGGAAGAGGTTGTTCTTGAGCCGGCCTTCCATTGGTCCGCCAGCGACGAGCTCGATTGGTATGAGAAAGCGGTCGTCTGCTCAAATTGTGAGCATCTCAAATTCTTTTCCGGAAACTCGCTGGTCGCAGAGGTTAACCCCAATCGCGGGGAATATGGCAATCTGCGCTTTCCTCCCTTCTTTGCCGATCTTTCCAAGATCGAAGACTGGACCGCGGACTTGCGAATCGAAGGCTATATCGCCGGGCAAAAAGTAATTTCCAGGTCTTACTCCGGAAAGGCCTTCGATCAGCGCTTTGAACTCCGGTCAGACGACGGCTCTCTCATCGCCGATGAAGCCGACACAACACGCGTCGTATTTCGCGTCACCGACGAATATGGTGCAGTTCGCCCTTACGCCACAGGTGCCATTGCGCTGGAAGTCGAAGGCCCTGCGGAACTCATCGGCGAGAATCCGTTCGCCTTGATCGGTGGAATCGGAGCTGTTTGGATTCGCGCAAAGCAACAGCCCGGAACCGTTCTGTTGCGCGCCAAACACCCCATCCTTGGAACTCAACAACTCACCATCGACATCAAAGCCGCAGAGAATGAGATCGCATAACCAGAGCCGTCGATGACCAGCCTCGCTTCCGATCTCGACGGATTTTCGCGTTCCCTGAAAGAACGTTTTCAGAATTGTTATCACGCCACCCCTCGCGTTTTCATCGCACCCGGCCGTGTAAACCTGATTGGCGAGCACACGGATTACAACGACGGCTTTGTCATGCCGGCCGCCATCGATCGCTACACCATGGTTGCTGTCTCGGAAAGCTCAAATCAAGTCTTGAGCGTGTCCTCGGACCAGTACGCCGATACCGTCGAGGTGCCGCTGAATGCGCTGAAGGGCGCTCCCAGAAAACATTGGAGTGACTACATCCGCGGTGTCGCTGCCCTTCTCCAGGCACGAGGCGCCGTGTTGAGCGGAGCCAATATTGTGATCTCCAGTCAGGTGCCACTCGGGGCCGGCTTGAGTTCATCTGCTTCGCTGGAAGTCTCCGTTGCCCTGGCCCTGGCCACGATTTCCGGCCACCGCATCAATGACATGGATTTAGCCAGGCTGTGCCAAACCGCCGAACATGAATTTGCTGGCACGCGGTGCGGCATCATGGATCAGTTCATCGTCGTTTTCGGCCAAGCCGGGCGCGCTCTGATGCTCGATTGCCGCTCTCTGGAGAGCCAATCGTTCGTGAGTCCGGTAGAACTGCGGATTGTCATCTGCAACAGTATGGTGAAACATGAGCATGCAGCCGGCGAATACAATCGTCGTCGCGAAGATTGCGAGCTTGGGGTGAAGGTCCTTCGTCAGTATTTACCAAAGATTCGAGCCTTACGGGATGTAACCTTGTCCGATCTTCAGGCTCATCAGGCTCAACTCCCGCCTCAGGTCTATCGGCGATGCCGTCACGTGATCACCGAGAATCAGCGTGTTCTGGATGCCGCCGCAGCCTTGCAGTCTGGCGATCTGGATGCGTTTTCTCGCCTCATGCACGAGTCTCACCAGAGTTTGCGAGATGATTACGAAGTCAGTTGCAGGGAACTCGACGTTTTGGTGGAATTGGCTTCACATTGCAAAGGGGTATTCGGTAGTCGAATGACCGGTGGCGGATTTGGTGGGTGTACCGTGAACTTGGTAACCACGGAACAGGTCGACACTTTCCAATCTGTGGTCAGCCAACGATACAAACAGGCCACCGGCAAAGATTGTGAAGTCTACGTCTGTTCGGCCGCGCAAGGCGCAAGAGCTCTCTAGCCTTCAAAACCATGTCCCAGAATCTCGATCTCACAACTCTGAACCGCGGCCCGCATCGGCGGTTGAATCCGCTCACTGGCGACTGGGTTGTGGTTTCTCCGCAGCGCGTCCAAAGACCATGGCAGGGGCAAGTTGAAAAGATTGCTAGCCCGACGGTCACGAGTTACGACCCCGGTTGCTATTTATGCCCGGGCAATCTGCGCGCGGGCGGCGTACGCAATCCAAACTACACGACCACTTTTTCTTTTGTGAATGACTTTGCCGCGCTCTCACCGAAGACATCGCCCGAAAAAATTGACGCGGCCACCAAGGGCTTGTTCGTTGCGCAAAGCGAGAGCGGGACGTGTAAGGTCATTTGCTTTTCTCCCCGCCATGATCTCACTTTGTCCAGGATGACCATTCCCGAGATTTCCGAAATCGTGGATCTCTGGGCGGCGGAATTCCGCGATCTTGGTTCCAAGCCTGACGTCCACTACGTTCAGATTTTCGAGAATCGCGGCGAGATGATGGGCTGCAGCAATCCTCATCCTCACGGCCAGATCTGGGCCAGCCAGAGTATTCCCAACGAACCTCGCAAAGAGCAGGACTCCCAACTCGAGTATCTTCAGAAGAACAATTCCTGTTTGCTCTGCGACTACCTTGCTCTTGAGCAGAATGCCCGGGAGCGCATCGTCTGTGAAAACGATAGTTTCTGCGCGCTAGTTCCGTTCTGGGCGCTTTGGCCCTTCGAAGTCCTGCTCATCTCCACCAAACACATCAGAGATTTTGCACCACTTGACCCGAAGGCAAAACGGGATCTCGCCGACATCCTCAAGCGCATCACCACGCGTTACGACAATCTTTTCGAAACCCCATTCCCATACTCGATGGGCTTCCATCAAGCTCCCACCGATGGCGCCCCTCATGAGGAGTGGCATCTTCACGCCCATTTCTATCCGCCCTTGCTCCGCTCCGCGTCGGTGCGAAAGTTTATGGTCGGATTCGAAATGCTTGGCAGCCCGCAACGCGATATCACGCCCGAGCTTGCCGCCAACCGTCTACGAGAAGTCAGCGAGCGGCACTATCTGCTGCAATCCCCAAAGTAATTTTCAACCGCTCTATCGTCAAAGTCCGTCACCAAAGGTTCCACCTCATGCCGCTCAAATCTGCGGCCATTCCGTACATGTGTCCTGTTTTAGGACACTTTAGAGATTCCGAACAATTGCCGATCTATGACTAGTTCTCTCCGGCTTGGGAGCTTTGCTAAGCAGTTATAAACCAACAACTTACTTATGCCCCTCGGCCGGTCGATGGCGAATTGATTGCTACAAACGCTGCAATGTCTAGAAGGCGGACCATCCTCGGTTACGCGATCCTCAGTGTCGTCATGGCCGGGCTCTACTTCGCCTTCAATCTGCCCGGGGTAATCGTCATTTCCCGCCTCGGTTCCACCGTCTGGTATCCGGCCACCGGCCTCGCGATGGCTCTGATGCTGGCCATCAGCCCCTGGTACGCCATTCTTATTGCCATCACCGGAAGCTTGGCCGGAATCCTGATTTATCATGCGCCACTTTTGACTTGGAGCGGCACAGTCGGGGCCATCGCTCTCGCGGGCACCTACGGAACCGCAGCTTACTTTCTGCGCGGCCCGCTGAAAATTGACCTCTTACTCCGGGAACGCCGCGATGTAATCCGCTACCTCACCATCACCACCATCGCAGCGGTTTGCTCAACATTGATCGGCTCAGCTTGCATGGCTGGCGATCACGATATTGCCTGGCGCGAGTTCGCTCGCGCCGCCTTGAGTTGGTTCCTGGGAGACGAAATTGCCTTGCTCGGTGTCGCCCCATTCTTGATGATCAACCTCTTCCCCTGGATCCGGAGATGGTTGCCATCGGCCGACGCTGCTCCCCCGGAGAGAGCTTCCCGACGTCCCAAACAGTCAGTCTCACTCTCCCTTCTCGAAGCGATGGCGCAGCTGGGCTCGATCCTCCTCGTAATCTGGATCATGTTTGGGCCGATCTTTCACAGAGTCGAGCTCTTCTATTTGTGCTTTACCCCCATTATCTGGATGGCCATGCGGCAGGGAATCCGTCGCGTCGTTACCGGAACGCTCGCCCTGAATTTCGGAATTGTCTTCGGCTTGCACTATGTCGCGCCCGTACCCGCCATTCTCATCAAGTCCTGTCTCCTGATGTTGGTGGTTTCCGCGACCGGTCTCATCACCGCCGCGGCGATGGAAGAACGTCAACGGTCCGAAGAGAAACTGCAAACCGAAAGAGATTTTTCGGACGCGGTCATCCAGAGCCTTCCTGGAATTTTTTGCCTCTTCGATCCGCAGGGCAGAATTCTCCGCTGGAATAAGAACTTGTCCACCCTCGCTGGCTACAGCGCCTCGGAGATCGCCAAAATTCGCGTTTTCGATACCGTCGCCCCCGAGGATTCCGAAACTGTCCTGCAGAGCGCGCGCGAGGCATTCGAACTCGGATCATCGCAGATCGAAGCTCAGCTCCTCACCCGGGATGGCCAGAAAATTCCAGCTCTCTTCAATTCGGTTCGAGTCCTGGTCGATGGTCAGTTTTGCATCGCCGGAGTGGCCGTCGATATCGGCCGTCGTAAACAGATGGAAGCCGACCTCGCCTTCCGCAACCTGATTCTTTCCACGCAACAGGAAGCCTCCATCGACGCCATTCTCGTAGTCGATGAAAACGCCAATATCGTTTCTTACAACCAGCGCTTCTGCGAAATCTGGAACATCCCCGCCGATGTGCTCGCCACCGGCAATGACGCGCCGGTGATCGCCATGGTCACCGAGCAGGTTGCCGATCCCGAAGGCTTCATGGCAAAGGTCCACGAACTCTACGAATCCCGCCAGCAATCCTCCCGCGACGAAATCGAACTGAAGGATGGCCGCATCCTCGACCGTTACTCCGCCCCCATGCTCGGGGACGCCGGAAAATATTTCGGCCGCGTCT
>Ga0335078_10010230_pt1 | contig 13895 bp, 16 predicted proteins | sample Lox_Sample_32_FD_206711 | JGI IMG/M metagenome (GOLD analysis project Ga0335078, IMG submission 206711) | Soil microbial communities from Loxahatchee National Wildlife Refuge, Florida, United States - Lox_Sample_3.2 | ecosystem: Environmental > Terrestrial > Soil > Wetlands | place: USA...
GCTTCTCCATCGACTGGAACGTGAACGGGCTGTTGAGCAGGTAGACGCTGTCCATCATCGCCACCTTCTTCAGCCATTCCCTCGGGACGTAGTACCAGTAGGCGAGCCGGTCGATGACCAGGTCGTACCGGGGTTTGTCGCGCAGGTTGAACGGCTCGATGGTGATCCGCTCCACGTCGAACGCGTGCTCGCCGCCGTCCGGGCCCTTGACCGGTCCGAGCCGGCGCAGGATCTCCTCGAAGGCCGTGGGCCAGTCGTCCTCGGTGCCGAGCAGGAGCCCGATCATGTGCCTGGTCAATGCTGCCTCCTGTTATCAGCAGAATCGCGGCAGGTGGTAGGCCAGCTGGGCGCGCCAGGATGGCCAGTCATGCGGAACGTCATACCCCCACAGGTCCAGTTCGTGCCTGATCCCCTTGTCGTCGAGCAGCGCGGCGAACCGCCTGGTGCTCGCCAGCGCGCCGGTGGTGTCCTCCCACTGGCCCTGGCCGCAGACCAGCAGCAGGCTGAGCTGGCCGCGCAGCCAGTCCAGGTGATCACCGGACAGGTGGCCGACGTAGTCCAGCGGGTTGTTGAAGTACGCCTCGTTGCCGCGCTCGCCCCAGCCGTCCCACGAGGCGGGGTCGTAGTTGCCCGAGAGGCACATCGCCAGCGGGAACAGGTCGGCCCGCTTGAGGGCGAAGTTGGCCGCGTGGAAGGCGCCCAGACTGCAGCCGAGGGTGATGACGTCGGCGTGGCTCCCGACGTCACGGTAGATCCACGGCACCACGTCGCCGACGACCCACGACTCGTAGCGGCCGTGCCGCCGGGCCCGCTCCTCCAGCGGGATCTCATGATTGGACCAGGATGCGGCGTCATAGCTGTCCACGCAGTAGAGCTTGACCCGGCCCGCGTCGATCAGGTCCTGGACCGCGCCGACCATGCCGTTGTTCTCGAAGTCCCAGGCCCGGCCGCGCTCGGACGGGAACACCAGGACCGGGCGTCCGAAGTGGCCGTACCTGATGACGGTGCCCGCGGCCCCCAGCGCCGCCGACCACAGCTCCGTCGCTTCCCGGTTCACCCGCACATGGTCCCCTGGTCCGCACCGAGATGACAATAGCGTGGAGCTCACCCGCGCGGCCGCGATGACGCCCGGCGCCGGTCCCGGTGACCGGTCCGGCCGCCTTCCTCCCGGCCGACCCGCATCACCAGCATCGTGACGTCGTCGACCAGGTGGTCCCGGGTGAAGTCGTTCACCGCCCGGAGCATCGACGCCGCCACCTCCTCGGCCTTCCGGCCCGCCAGGGCGGCCAGCTCGTCGGCCAGCCGGTCCTGGAAGTAGGTGTTGTCCGGGCCGCGGGCCTGGGCCACCCCGTCGGTGCAGAGGAACAGGATGTCGCCCTCGTCCAGGGCCAGCTCCTGGGTAGCCGGTTCCGCGTCGGGGAACAGCCCGAGCGGCAGCCCGCCGCCGTTGGCCATCAGGACCCCTCCGTCGGACCTGAGCACCGCCGCGGCCGGGTGCCCGGCGCTGCCCAGCAGCACCCGCAGCCTGTTGTCCTGCCAGGCCAGGTGCGCGATGCTGGCCGTCACGAACCCGCCGTCGAGGGCGAGCTCCTCAGCCAGCACGATCTCGTTGGCGCCGGCCAGCACCTCGCCGGGGTCGGCGCAGCGGCGGGCCAGGACGCGGATCGCGTGCCGGGCCGCGGCGGTCACCGCCGCCGCCTCCTCGCCCTTGCCGGAGACGTCGCCGACGGCCAGGCCCCAGCCGTCGGGGGTCCGGTACACGTCGTAGAAGTCCCCGCCTATCTCCGCGTCCTCGGTCGCGGCCAACCACGTCGGGGCGATCTGCACGCCGGGGATGTCCGGCCTCTTCCTCGGCCGCAGGCTGGCGTGCAGCGCGTCGGCCGTGTCGTCGCGGCGGCGGAACATCCGGTCGACCTGGATGGCCAGGCCCATCTGCTCGCCGAGTTCCTGCACCAGCGCCAGGTCAGCCACCTTGAAGTGCCCGTCGCTGGCCCGCCGGGCCAGGGTCAGCACGCCGTACCTGGTCTCGCCGTCGGTCAGCGGCACGGACAGCAGTGACGTCGCGTCCAGCCTGGTCAGCAGCTGCTCGCCGTCCAGGTCCTCGCCGAGGGCGGCGGCCTCGGCGTGCGCCACCAGGGCCGGGTGCCCGGACTCGTGCACGGTGCTGGGGACGGAGCCGGGCGGCGGGTCGACCGCGGCCAGGGCGCTGGTCAGCTCGGTCAGCCGGGGGTCGTCCGGGCCGGTGACGTACTGCCGCCGTACCCGGTGCCCGCGGTCCATGTCCACGATCACCCAGGCGGTGAGCTCGCGGGCGATCAGCCGCGCGCACCGCTGCAGCATCCTGGACTCGCTGAAGCCCTCGTTCTCGAGCAGCAGCCGGGCCACCGCCGTGACCAGGTCGAGCCGGCGGGTGATGGCCCGCACCGCGCCCAGCTCGGACCGGGGCCTGGCCGTGTCCTCGTCCTCCTGCGCGGGAGCCGCCGGGACGCCGCGCACCGCGACCACCATGGGATCGGACTCGTCCGGGTTCCCCTTCACGCCGGCCCGGCCGATGACGAGCTCGCACGGCACCAGGCCGTCGCCGGCGACCAGGCTGCACCGGACCTGGCGCGGCTTGCCGGTCCGGCCGACGGCGGTGAGCTGGGAGTTCACCGCCGCGCGGGACGGCAGGGCGACGAAGGCGGTGAACGGGCGGCCGGTCGCATAGCCGGGCCTGGCGCCGATCATGTCGCCGGCCGCCCGGTTGACCCGCTGGACCGTGCCGTCCCTGGCGATCAGGAACAGCGGCACAGGCGCATCCTGGAACACCGCGCGGAGCAGTCCGCGCTCGGCGTTGTCGGACGGCGTGCCAGAAGGTTCGTCGCGATCACCGGGGGCAGCCGACCGCAGCAGGTCGATGGCCGCTTCCAGTTCGGTGAAGGCGGCCTCGAGCACGTCGCCGGGGTCGCCGCCCTCCGACCTGGCCGCCTGGCGCAGCGCGGCGTACCGCGCCTCCAGGCCGGCCAGGGGTCCGGTGGTCTCACTCATGTCCGGTTCCGCCGTACCGCGACCATCGCGACGTCGTCCTCCCGGGGACCGAAGATGGACATCAGGTGGTTGCTGAAGGCCTCCACGTCGGCGCCGCCGGCTTCCTGCGCGGCGACGCGCAGCTTCTCCAGGTTGACGTCGAGGAAGACGCCCCGCTCCTCAACCAGGCCGTCGGTCATCAGCAGCAGGGTGCCGCCCGGGGGAAGGAACGCCGTCTCCACGTTCGGCTCGTGCATGGGCAGGCCGAGCAGCAGGCCGCCCTCGCCGACGTAGCCCGCACCCCCGTCGCCGGCCAGCAGCGGGGCCATGTGCCCGCAGTTCACGATCTGCACCTCCCCCGAGACGGGGTCGAGCACGGCCAGGCACAGGGTGGCGATGATACCCGGGTGGTAACGGACCAGGACGTCGTTGACCAGGCCGGTGATGGCCAGCGGCGAGTGCCCCTCCAGGACGAAGGCGCGCAGCGCGTGCCTGAGCTCGCCCATCACCGTCGCCGCGTGCAGCGAGTGGCCCTGCACGTCGCCGATGGCGACCAGGACCCCGCCCTGCCACCGGAGCGCCTCGTAGAAGTCGCCGCCGACCTCGGCCTGGTCGCTGGCCGGGATGTAGCGGAACGCGATGGCCAGGCCCGGTATCTCGGGCGGGGACGGCGGCAGCAGGCTGCGCTGCAGGGTCAGCGCGATGACGTGCTCCTCGGCGTAGGAGCGCAGCGCCTCGGTGGCCAGCGCGACCAGCTGCACCAGCTGACGCAGGACCTGCAGTTCCTCGTCGCCGGGCACGCCGGCCCGGTCCACCGCCATGGCCACCGGCGGGCGGTCCGGTTTCGGCCGCACCGCGGCCGCGCAGATATCGCACCGCAGCGTGCTGTCCGGGACCAGCGCCAGCCAGTCCTCTCGGGCCAGCATGACCGCCCCGCTGGCCTGGCCATGGGCCAGGATCCGTCCGGTGACCAGGCCGGCCAGGCCGCGGGGGGCGCCGCGCTGCCTCGGCTCGGGCTGCTCGGGCGAGGCCGACGTCCGGCGGATCTGGCCGTCCGGCATCTCGATCATCAGCACGGCCTGGGCCGCGAAGATCCGGGCGGCGCCGGCCGCCGCCGCCCGGGCCAGCCCGTCGAAGGTCTCGGCCGCGTTGATGTCGAGCGCCACGCTGGTCAGCGCGGTCAGCAGGGACGCCGTCCGCTCGGCGCGCTGCCGGGCCCGGGAGTAGCGCAGCGCCGCCATCACCACGGCGAGCAGTTCCTCGGGTTCGTTCGGGTCGGTCAGGTAGGCGTCGGCGCCCTGGGTCAGGCCCCTGGCGCGGTCGGAGACCTGGACCGCGGTGGCGGAGACCTGGACGACCGGGATGGCCGCGGTGCCCGGGTCGGCCTTGATCTGGCGGCAGACGTCGTAGCCGATCATGTCGGGCAGGTTGACGTCGAGCAGGACCAGCTCGGCCGAGCCGGCCTTCTCCAGGGCCTCCCGCCCGGTCCCGGCCTCGATCACGGTGTGCCCGGCCCGCCGCAGCCAGGTGCCCATGAGGTAGCGCTTGGCCTCGTCATCATCGACCAGGAGCACGCGGGCTTGCGGGTCGGTCATGGCTCGCCCCTGATGATCCCGCGGAGGGTGAACTCCAGCCGTTCCCTGGTGAGCTCGTCCTTGCGCAGCACGGCCGCCGCCCGCGGCGGGGGCGGCGCGTCCGCGCCGGTGACGATGATCGCGGGCACCGGGGCGGGCAGCCGGGCCAGTAGCGTGGTGCCGTCCATGCCGGGCATCCGCATGTCGGTCAGGACCAGGTCGACCCGGTCCGCGGCGATCAGCGCCAGCGCCTCGCGGCCGTCCCCGGCCTCGAGCACCCGGTCCGCCAGCCCCTCCAGCAATCCCGTGAGTACCCGGCGGGAGGCGGCGTCGTCGTCGGCCAGCAGGACCGTGCCGATGGCCGGGGTAGTCAGCGGCAGGTCGAGCACGACCGTGGTACCCGCGTCAGGCTCGCTGGTCAGGGTGAGGTCGCCGCCGAGGATCCCGGCCAGCCGCCGCGCGTACGGCAGGCCGAGCCCGGTGCCGCCCCGGCGGACGCCGGGTACCTGGTAGAACTCCTCGAAGACATGGTCGTGCAGGCCGGCCGGTATGCCTATGCCGGTGTCGGCCACGCTGATCTCGAGCCTCGGTCCCGTCACCCGTGTGCCCAGCCGAACCTCGCCGCGATCGGTGTACTTGATTCCGTTAGACAGCAGGTTACGCAGGATGCTGGTCAGGGCAACCTCATCGGTCAGGATCGTGGCCGGGGCGCCTTCCGCGCTGACGATCACCTCCACCGGCTTGCCCTCGGCCATCGGCCGGGCGAGCCCGCGGAGCCTGCCGAACAGGGCGGGCAGGTCGACCTGCGCCGGGTCCGTGTGCAGCTGCCCCGACTCGGCTTTGGCTACGTCGAGCAGGTCGTTGACCAGGGCGAGCAGGGTGCTGCCCGAGTTCTTGATCAGCTCGACCTGGTAGAGCCGCTCGGGGTCGAGGGCGGTGCCGTCGGGGGCCGGATCGGCCAGCAGCCTGGTCAGTCCGATGATGGAGTTCAGCGGGGTCCGCAGCTCGTGGCTGACGTTGGCCCAGAACCTGTCTTTCGACTCCGAGGCCGCCCGCAGCCGCTCGGACTTCTCGTCCAGCTCCGCGTACAGCGCCACCACGCCGCGGTTGGTCTGCTCCAGCTCGTCCGACAGCTCGCCGTACAGGGCCATCACGCCGCGGTTGGTCTCCTGCAGCTCGGCGTTCAGCACGAGCAGCTGGTCCTTCTGCTGCTTGAGGTCCTCCAGCGCGGTGATCAGATCCTGGTTCTGCCGGCGCAGCTCGTCCAGCGCGGTCCGCGGCTGCACCGCCGCCAGCTGCTCGCCGACCAGCCTCGGGTCCGGCCGCACGCCGGGCGGGCGCCGCTTGGTCATCCGCACGACCCGGTCGTCCACGGTGACCTGGTCCATGAGCCGGGCGGCCGCGGCGATGCCGTCGGCCGGAGGCGCGCCGTCCATGGTCACGGTCAGCAGCAGCTCGGCGTCGTCGATGCCGAACGTGATGACCGCGGTCCGCCCGGCGGTGACGGCGCTGCGGCTGATCTCGCTCAGCGCCGTGGCCACCCGGATCTGGTCCTGCCGCTCCAGGGCCAGCGTGGCGGCCAGGCCGCGGCCGAGCTGGCGCGCGGCGAACACGCCGGCCGCGTCCCTGACGTCGAGCCGGGCGAGCTCGCTGGCCTGGCTGTTCATGGCTTCAGCACGAGGATGCCGGCATCATCCCGGTGAATACCCGCCGCGGCGAGCAGCACGGCCGCTATCAGCAGCGGATCCCTGGCCGCGATCCCGGGCAGCGCGGCGGCCTCCCAGCGGCTGCTGATGCCGTCGGAGTGCAGGATGACCGCCGCGCCCGGCGGCACCTCGTACTCGAACTGGCGGATGGCCCGGGCCTGGTGGCCGGCGATGCCCGGGAGGGAGATCATGCTCTTGCGCTGACCGCCGGACACGATCGACGCGGCCACGTTGCCCAGGCCGGCGAACCGGGCCAGCGGCCCGTCGATCCGGACGATGCCGACCGCTCCGCCGCGGGTGCCGCTCATCCGCCGGTGCACCCGCTCCAGCAGCGCGGCCGGCTGGCCCGCCGGGTCCTCCAGGACGGCGGCCACTGCCTCGGCGGCCGCCGCGGCGGCCAGCGGGCCGTGACCGAGCCCGTCGCACAGCACGGCGGTGACCGCGCCGCCCGCCTGGACCGCGCCATAGGCGTCGCCGCACTCGGTCTCGCCGGTAATCGGCCGGAGCAGGCCCGCCCTCCAGGGGGCTTCGGGCGCGGGCGGCCCCCCGGCCGGTCCCCCGCGGAACCGTGCCACCAGGGACGTGCCGCGGCCCGCCAGGGAGTACAGGTCGCTGAAGTCGGCGAGGCGCTCGATCGCGCCCAGGCCGATGCCCAGCGTCCCGGCCGTGGAGTGGCCGTCACGCACGGCCGCGCTCACGTCGCGCACGCCCGGCCCGGCGTCGATGGTGACGAGGTCGATGCCGGGATGCGCGCCGTCCCGGTTGACGCACAGCAGCAGCGACCCCTGCACGGCGTGCTTGTGCAGGTTGGAGGCGGCTTCGGTGACCGCGAGGGCGAGCTGGGCGATACGGGCGGCGGAAAACTGCAGCCGTTCGGCCAGAACCTGGACGGCCTGGCGGCAGGCGGGCACCGCACTGGCGTCCTCAACCCGGAGCCACCGCATATCCTGCGGCGGCGGGGCCTGGAGCGGCCAGTTCAGCGGGACCACTTGACGACCACGACGCTGGTGCCGCTGCCCGGCTTGGAGGTCAGCTCGAACTCGTCGACCAGCCGCCGGGCCCCGGACAGGCCGAGCCCGAGCCCGTCGCCCGAGCTCCAGCCGTCGGTCAGGGCCAGGTCGACGTCCGCGATCCCCGGGCCTTCGTCGATGAAGCCGATCCTGATGCCTTTCCTGCCGTTCCCTGACGTGACCACCTCGACCCGGGCCAGGCCGCCGCCGCCGTATACCAGGGCGTTGCGGGCCAGCTCGCTGGCGGCCGTCACCACCTTGGTCTGGTCCACCAGGGACAGGCCGCTTGTGGCCGCCACCACCCGCACCTGCTGCCGGACGCGGACGACGTCGTCGCCGGTCCTGATCGGCAGCTCATCCATCAAGCGCGTCCGTTCAGCAGCTCGAGGCCCTTCTCCGCGTTCAGCGCGGTGCGCAGGCCGCGCAGCGACAGGCCGAGCTCGGTGAGGGTGATCGCCACCGCCGGGCGCATGCCGACCAGCACCGTCTCGGCGTCGAAGAGCCGCGATATCGACCCGATCATGGCCAGCATCCGGCCGGTGAAGGAATCCACGACCTCCATCGCGGTGATGTCGATGATCACGCCGCGGGCGCCGGTGGCGACGAGTTCGTCCGCCAGGTCCTCCTGGAGCCGCATGACGCTCTCGTCCTGCAGGTCGATCTGGATCGAGACGAAGAGCGTCGTCCCGATCTTGCTGATCGGCACCCGCTCCATCAGGCCGGATCCGCCTTCTCGACGCGCTGGCCGGTGCGGCTCAGCGCGTGCGCCAGCGCGTCGGCCAGCGTCGCCTTGGTGGCGATGTCGCCGAACTCGATGCCGAGCGACACGATCGTCTGCGCGACCTGCGGCCTGATGCCGCTGACGATGCACTCGGCCCCGAGCAGCCGCGCCGCGCTCACCGTCTTCAGCAGGTGCTGGGCCACCTCGGTATCCACCGTGAGCACCCCTGTGATATCCAGCACGGCGTGATCCGCGCCGGTCGCGACCAGGGTCTCCAGCAGCTTCTCCATGACCAGCTGGGTGCGCGCCGAGTCGAGCGTGCCGACCAGCGGCACCGCGATGATGCCGTCCCACAGCCTGACCACCGGGGTGGACAGCTCGAGCATGGCCGCGGCCTGGTCGGCGATGATCTGCTCCCGGGCCGACGCGTAGGTCTCGAAGGTGTGCAGGCCGAGGTCGTCCATCATGCGGGAGAAGGCGAGGTACTCGGGCACCAGCTCGGCGGCGTCGGCCACCAGCTCGTAGACCGCGTCCTTGAGCGCGAATACGCCGAGTGCCGTCTCGGTGGGGGTGAACCCGTTCCGTGCTCGCGACCGGGACAGCTCGGCCAGGGCTGCCCTGAGCTCGCCGAGCGCCTGCTCGTCGGCGCCGGACATGGCCCGGAGCACGAGCGAGTACAGGTCGTCGAGCTCGCGCCGCACCTCGGGGGCCGAGGTGCGGCCGCGCAGGCCCGCCAGCACGAGCTCGGTCCAGCGGCCGACGACCTTGTCCTGGTGGTCGCGCATATAGGCAGCCACCCGTCCTTGGCTGCTGTTAACGTCCATAGGTGCGTATTCCTATACATCCGGTTGGCAACTCATGTACCGCCCAACAGTACATCCGCGCCAACGCTGCCGGTATGGGAGCGCAACGTGAGGCCCGGGAATACGATTCTGGGTGACTACCGCCGGACCTGACCCCGTGGGAGCGCAGAGTGGCCGAGCTACGCTTCTCGATCGAACCGCACGGCGCCAGCGTGGTGGTGAGCGTGCAAGGCGAGCTCGACATCACCTCGAGCCAGCGGTTCGACGACTGCCTGTCGGAAGCCGAGGCCGAAAGCGGCCAGGTGATCCTCGACATGTCCGAGGTGGACTTCATGGACACCACCGCCCTGGCCGTGATCGTGGCGCACTGGCGGCGGCAGGCCGACGAGGGCGGCCAGTTCGTGCTGGCCGGCGCGCGCTACCGCTACACCAAGGCGCTGTGGATTACCGGGCTGGCCGACCGGCTGCCGATGTACGACACCGTCGGCGAGGCCCTGGCCGCCCTGGCCGAAACCGGCTCCGGGGCCGCGGACGGCCCCGGAGCCAGTGAGCCGGGCGGGCCGGAAGCCACCGCTGGCTAACGGCGGCAGGCCGGTAACCAGCGGTACCAGCGACTGCGCGATCCGCCTTCGCCCGCGCGCACGACGAACCCGATAAGCCAGATCACCAGCACGATCAGGGCGATCCACCACAGCACGTGAATTGCGAACCCCAGCCCGCCCAGGATGAGGGCGAGCAGGAGAACCAGCAGGATGATACCCATGAGCTGATTTACCTTCCTTCTCAGTGGCCGCCGCCAGGCCGGACACCGATTACCCGGTAACCGGCGATCCACGCCAGTTCAGGGCTTGAGGCCCTTACCCGCGTCCTTGACCTTCTCGCCGGCCTGCTTGATGTTGCCCTTGGCCTGTTCGGCGTCGCCCTTGGCCTCGAGCGACTCGTTGCCGACGGCCTTTCCGACGGTCTTCTTGGCCTTGCCCTTGGTCTCCTGGACCTTGTTCTTGGCCTTGTCGGTGGCACTCACTGCCGTTCCTTCCCCTCGTCGTCTTTCCGTACCCGGCCCTCACTGCCCCGAGGGAACGGTTCTAATCCGTTTGACTCGCTCTGCCGGGGTAAGTTCTCCCGGCGGGAATCCAGGAGGCGGCGGTGCCGGGTAGTGCGCACGACGACGACAAGCTGGGACAACTGACGGGCGACGCCGCGGTGGTGCGGGACGCCTTCGAGCAGCTGCCGATGGTGCTGATGGCGCTGGACGGCCCGGACCACCGGCTGGCCGCGACGAACGCGGCGTACCGGGCGCTTACCGGGCGGTCGGGCGTGATCGGCGTGACCTACCGGGACGCCTTCCCCGAACTCGCCGGGCAGCAGGTATACGAGTTGTTCGACCGGGTGTACGCGACCGGTGAGGCGGAGACGGGCACCGAATGGCGAGCGCAGATCGACCTGGGTCCTCGGGGTATGCGGGAGGTCTACGCCGACTTCACCGTGGCGCCGCGGCGGGCCGCCGACGGTTCGGTCAGGGGGCTGCTGGTCATGGCTACCGACGTGACCGGCCGGGTGATGGAGCAGCGGGCGGCGCAGCGGCGGGCCGCCGAAGCGGAGCGCAGGAACCCGGCCGGCCGCGGGATCGTGGCCGAACTCCAGGAGGCGCTGCTGCCCACCGCCCTGCCGGTGCTGCCGCGGGCCAGGATCGCGGCCCGGTACCTGGTGGCCGGGCTGGAGCAGGCGGCCGGCGGCGACTGGTTCGACGCGATTCCGCTGGACGGCGGCGGCGTGGCCCTGGTGGTCGGCGACGTGGTGGGTCACGGGGTGGCTGCCTCGGCGGCGATGGGGCAACTGCGCGCCGTGCTGGCCGAACTGCTCGCCGCCGAGAAGGACCTCGGGCAGGTGCTGCGGCGGAGCGACGCGTTCGCCGCCCGGATGCCGTCGCTGCGCGCCGCGACCCTCGCCCTGGCGGTGCTCGACCCGGCCACCGGGACGTTGCGCTACACCACGTGCGGGCATCCCCCGCCGCTGGTCCTCGGCGTGGACGGGACGGCCAGGTATCTGGCGGGCACCGGAACCGGTCCGCTCGGCACCGGCTCGACGCCGATGCTGGCGAGCAGCGTGCTCGCCCCCGGCGAGCTGGTCCTGCTGTACAGCGACGGCCTGGTCGAACGGCCGAACCGGACCATCGCCGAGGGCATGGCCGAGCTCGCCGCGGTCGCCGCCGACGCGGCCGCGAACCGGTCGCTCGCGCACCTGCCGGATGAGCCGGGCGCCGACCCGGCCACGGCCGAACGGGTCTGCCAGCTGACCGTGGAGTTGCTGACCCGCACCGGCCACACCGACGACATCACCGCGCTGGCCGCGCAGCGGCTGGCCGACCCGGTCCCGGCGCTGCACCTGTCGCTGCCGAGCGAGCGGCCCAGCCTGACCACGGCGCGGGACGCCTTCGCCGGCTGGCTGAGCCGGCTCGACGCCGCGGCCGACGACTGGGAGGCGCTGCACCTGGCCATGGTGGAGGTGTTCACCAACGCCATCGAGTACGCCTACCCGCGAGACGAGCCCGGGACGATCGAGCTCGACGCGACCCTGGAGAAGGACGGCAGCGTGGCGTGCCTGGTGACCGACCACGGCACCTGGCGGACGCCCGGTCCGGACGACGCGGACCGCGGCCACGGCCTGATGGTGGCCGGGCACGTCGTGGACAAGCTGCTGGTCAGTCACCCCGGGCCGAACGGCACGGCGGCCTCGCGGGGGACGACCGTGATCCTGCGGCACCGGCTGCGCCGTCCCGCCGTCCTGGCCCCGGGTCATCAGGGCGAGCAGGCCGCGCGCCTGGCCGGGCCCCGGTTCACCGTGGATACCTCGGTCACGGCCGACGCTACGGCCGGTGCACCAGCCGACGCCCCGGCCGGCGCCAGGGCCCGGGCGCTGGTCGGCGGCCCGGTCGACATCACCACCGCCGACCTGCTGACCCGTCGGCTGCTATCGGTCAGCCGGGGCGGCACCGTACCGCTAGTCGCCGACCTGACCGGCGTCACCCAGCTGGCCAGCGCGGGGGTCCGGGCGCTGTACCAGGTGAGCGAGCAACTGGCGGCGCACGACCAGGAGCTGACCCTGGTCGCCGCGGCGGACAGCGCCGCGCACCTGGTGCTCGACCTGGTCCGGCTGGACCACGTGACCGGGGAAGCGGGAGCCTAGATCGCCCGCATCCGGTTATTGCGGGCGTCGTGGCTGACCTCGGCCAGGCCAAGCTCCCCCGGCCAGGAATCGGATCTCCACCTCAGTAGCGTCGGCGCGGTCCCGGCCGAGGTACCACAGGTAGGCCAGCCGGACTGGCGGCTGCCACACGGTCACCTCGCCCCACTCATGCTCGGTGCCGTCGGCGCTCCGCTCGTAGATCCGGCCGCCCACGCCGCCCTGCAGCACGACCGCCTCGGCGCGCCCGGTCACCGTGTGGTCGGGCGGCCACCAGGTGCCGATGCCGGAGGTCCACACGGTGAAGGCATGGTCGGCGGAGCAGGCCACGTCGAAGGACATGCGCAGCGGGGCGGTCATTCCGTGTTCTCGGTGTTTTCTGCCCGGTCACATTCCCGTGTCGCGGCGTCAACGGATCAGACGTTCGCGACAGTGGAGGACAACAGCATGGAGACCCTGACCGCCCGGATGCCGAACCCCGCGGTGATCATCCCCGAGGCCATGAAGCCGATCCAGGCCCTGTTCGGGTCCATCGGCGCGGGCGGCGTGCCGGAGGCCACGCTCGAGCTGGTGCACCTGCGGGTCAGCCAGGTCAACGGCTGCAGCCCGTGCGTGGACGGCGGGTGGCGCAAGGCGAAGAAGGCGGGCGAGACCGACGAGCGGCTCTTCACCGTGGCGGCCTGGCGGGAGGCGCCCTACTTCGCCACGACCAACCTCTTCAACCGGCTCAACGTCAGCACCAGGCAGCCCGCGGGAGCGTGGGGCCGAGCTGGGTAGTCAGGCATGATTGCTGAACGCGCCGGCCGCCGGGAGATCGCCTGGCTGGTCAGGCGGAGACGACGGCGACGACGGTGCGGCCGATCTTGATCTTGTCGCCTTTCTTGAGGCGCTGGGCCTGGTAGATGCGGCGGTTATTGAGCCAGGTGCCGTTGGTGGAGTTGAGGTCCTGGACGAACCAGAAGCCGTGCGCCAGCTGGAACAGGGCGTGGTGGCTCGAGGCGTGCTCGTCGCTGATCACCAGGCTGCCCTGCCGGCCGGCGGTGAACTCGGTGTGGAAGGTGTGCGTCTGGCCGCCGGCCTGGATGATGATCGCCTTGGTCGAAGGCGTGTCGGTGAGGGTGGACTCGCCTGGTCCGGTGACCGCGGAGACGGCGGCGCGCCAGGCCCCTTTCTCCTGTGCGCTGGCCTCTTCCCACGACGGGAGGGGGCCGGGCTGGGCACTCCGGTGGGCTTCGTATGCGGTCTGGGCGAGACGTTCGAGATCGGTACTAGCCACCAGTCGATAATGCCAGAGCATCGCGGGATGACCCTACGGAGGGCGAGGGTTCTTCGGCGCCCGCGGTGGAGTCAGGGCAGCCAGGGGTCGTGCCGGTGCGAGCCGATCGGCGCCGCGGTCACGACCGCCCCGATGAACGTCACCAGGAACAGGATGATGAACCCGCCGTAGAAGGTGAGGAACGCGGCGGCCAGGGCGGGCGGCAGGACGACCGCGCTGGCGCCGAGAGCCACCGCCTTCCCGCTGATCCGTTTACTGGCGGGCGGGTGGGTGAGCCGGGACGGGGACGTGGCCGCCGGGCGGCCTTCGGCCAGCACAGCGGTGACCGCGGCCAGGTCGGCGTAGGTCCGCGCCGCGAGGGCCTGGCCGCTGCGGCCGGCGAGTTCCTCCCTGGTCAGCAGGCCGTAGACGTAGGCCGCCTTGAGCGCGTCGACCACCCGGTCGCGGTCGGCGTCGGACGCGCGCATGTGGCCGCTCGCGGCAGCGGCCGGCGGGTCCCATGGACCTATCGCCACCGGCACCTCCCAGGCTTCCGGCTAGGGCAACTCACTAGAAGCGTAACGCGCCTGGCTTATCGCCCCTTCCGTTCGGGGCGGAGTCGTCTGACTGCCGGGCC
>Ga0335078_10010231_pt1 | contig 13894 bp, 11 predicted proteins | sample Lox_Sample_32_FD_206711 | JGI IMG/M metagenome (GOLD analysis project Ga0335078, IMG submission 206711) | Soil microbial communities from Loxahatchee National Wildlife Refuge, Florida, United States - Lox_Sample_3.2 | ecosystem: Environmental > Terrestrial > Soil > Wetlands | place: USA...
CTGCGGACATTCATGCCGCGCGCGCATGCGGCGACGCCAGGTGCGGGCCGCCGGTCGTCGCTACCAACTATCGGTGGCCGGGAAGGAAGCTCATTGTCGGCGCCAGCGGGCTTATCGAAGGCAGCGGTCCATGCGGACCGTGACGCATCAGGGTCCAGACCCGATCATCTTAATTCATTAACCAACCATTCGGCCCGGTGCGCCTCTGAGAATTCCTCCTGGCCCATCTCAACGATCCGCACTGGACGACACTCCGAGCAGCGATTGCAGTCGTAAAGCGTTCCGGCACCTTCTACAGCGGCCACAGAAAATTCAGCAACCACGCAAAAAGGGGCTTCGTCGTCTCAATAGGTTGCAGCTTCGATTCCGCGCGGACCACCGTGGATTCGAACAGGACTGCTCAGCCGGGCCGCAAACAACGGTTGGTTATCGCCTTTGCTTTACGCGGTTGGTTTACGCCTTTGCCGCCCAGGTCGCAACCTTCTACAATGGAGGGAATGAAGCGCAAGGCTAGAAGAGCTCTGTCGTATTCGGTTTTTTACCAGCAAGCCGCCGAAGGCGGCTACGTTGCGTTCGTTCCCGCCCTGCCTGGCTGTCACACTCAGGGGGAGACACTCGAAGACGCCGAGCGCAACGTCGAGGAAGCCGTCGTGTTGTATCTGGATAGCCTTTTAGCCCACGGCGAGTCGATTCCTGAGGAGGGAACATCGTTTCAAGGTAGGGTTAGCGTTCCGGTTTCTGTTCCCGCCTAATCCATGGCGAAGCTCCCATCCCTGACCGCGCGGAAAGTGATCAGGGCGCTCAAACGCGCGGGATTCGTCGAGGACCGGCAGAAGGGAAGCCACCTGATGTTGATCCATCCGGAGACGAAGTCGCGAACTGTGGTACCAGTCCACTCTGGCCACACCATCAAGGAGCCGCTGTTGCGCGCCATCCTCCGCGACGCGCATCTGACAGTCGACGAGTTTATCAAGTTGCTCTGATCTGGAACCTATCGGCGACGTTCATTCCCAGCCAAGGCCCTAGCATTCCGGAGAGCGGCCGCAGTTCCGCCGATGGAGAGGGCACCAGAGTTCGAAATGCGTCCACGACGGGGAGCCAGATATCGAATCTTCAGGTCGGATTCGAACTCTACTCGCTACTTCGGCTCAACACGTCCAAGGGCTTCAACGGTCGCCAACTCCAATTCTCCCACCTCGCTCAGGTCGAGATCCCGAATCTTGGTTTGCAACGCAGATTTGGGAATCGCGCGCATCTGGAAAGCCAGAGCAACGGAGTCTTCCGGTGGCCTGCTGGAAGGTATCACTCTGCCGAATCACGACTGGCCTACGCCCGATCTGCTCCCTTGGTCTGCTCTTCTTGAGCTTTGGGGCTCCCTCGATAGTTCTTTTCATCATTGACAAAGTCCGGCACCGCACCTCGCGGACACAGGCAGACACAGGCCGAGCGCGCCGCCTGACGCTCCCGCCTTCGATATAATCGTTCCAAAATGGGCGCTTCCGCATTCCCCGAGACCCGCTGGACCATGATCCTCCAAGCCGGGCGCGAGGACGATCCGGCGGCCGATGAGGCCTTGGCCCAATTGTGCCGCGCCTATTGGTATCCGCTATACGCTTTCATCCGCAAGCGCGGATATTCCACCGAGGAGGCCCGCGATCTGACGCAGGATTTTTTCGCCCACCTGCTCGAAAACCGCCGCTTCGCCGCAGCCGATCAGGAACGCGGCCGATTCCGCTCCTTCCTGCTCAAATCCCTCCAGCGGTTCCTGGCCGACGCCGCCGACCGGAGCCGCGCCGCCAAGCGCGGAGGCGGCGCGGCCACCCTGCCGCTGGAAACGGAAGGCGCCGAAACCAGGCTGGCGTACGATCTGGGCCACGAGGAAACGCCCGAGCGCCTCTTCGAACGCCAGTGGGCCCAGTCGCTGATCGCGCGCGTGGCGGCGGACCTGCGCGGCGCGTTCGACCGCGAGGGGCGCGCCGAACAGTTCGACCATTTGAAGCATTTTCTCCCCGGTTTCGGCGGCGACACTTCCTACGCTCAGGCGGCCGGCGAGATGGGCTCAACCGAAGGCGCGCTGAAGATCGCCGTGCACCGTTTGCGCCGCCGCTATCGCGACTTTTTTCACGCCGAGATCTCCCGCCTGGTCGCAGACCCCGGGGATTGCGACGCCGAAATCCAGTACATCCTGAACGTACTGCGGAGCTGAAATGAGAACCTGCCCCCGGTGTTCGTCGCCGAACGAGCGCCTCTCCGATCCCCAGGCCGTTTGCGACGCCTGCCTGCTGGAGGAAGCGCTGGGCGATGGCGGCGCTGCGGGGAACGAGCGGTTCGGCCGTTACGAAGTGCTCTGTGAAATCGGCGAAGGCGGGCTGGGCGTGGTGTACCTGGCACAGCAAGCGCAGCCCATCCGCCGCGAGGTCGCCCTCAAAGCGTTGAAGGCCGAGACCAGTGGGCCGGAAAGCCTGGCGCGCTTCGAAAGCGAACGGCAGACTCTCGCCCTCCTCGACCACCCGGGCATCGCGCGCGTCTACGACGCCGGCACCTCCTCCGCCGGAAGACCGTTCCTGGTGATGGAATACGTCGAGGGCCTCCCCATCACCCGCTATTGCGAAGAGCGGAAGCTCGGCCTGCGCGAACGCGTCGAGCTCGTGGCACAGGTGTGCGACGCGGTCGATTACGCGCATCGCCACGGGGTGGTGCACCGCGATCTCAAGCCTTCCAACATCCTGGTAGCGGACACCGGCAAGGGACCCGCGCCCAAGGTCATCGATTTCGGTATCGCCAAGGTATTGGACGGATCCATTCCCGGAAAACCCATGCATACCGCGGCCGGCGTCCTTCTGGGCACGTTGGAATACATGAGCCCGGAGCAGGCACAGGCTCTCGGCCGGGCGCCGGCCCCCGCGGCGGATGTCTACTCGCTCGGCGTGGTGCTCTATGAACTGCTCTCGGGTGCGTTGCCGTTCGATTCCCAGCGCCTGCGGGAAGGCGGGCTGGTGGCCGCGGTCCGCACTCTGGCGGAAGTAGAGCCGCCGCCGATGGCGGCACGCCTCCACGGCTCGGCGCTGGCGCGCCAGCTTTCGGGCGACCTGGAAGCCATCGCTGCCAAGGCGCTGCAAAAAGAGCCGGGCCGTCGCTACCAATCGGCCGCCGCGCTGGCCGCCGATCTCGGCCGCTATCTCAGCCGGGAGCCGGTCCTGGCCCACGCCCCCGGCGTGTGGTATCGCTGGCGCAAAGTGGCCGGCAAGCGCCGCCGCGCCCTGGCGATTGCCGCGGCGTTGCCCGTGCTCGCCGCCATTCCGTGGTTCATCTGGAGACCTCGCCTCACGCATCCCGCACCCCAATTGACGGCGCTCACCAGCTATCCCGGTTACGAACTGCAGCCCGCGCTTTCGCCCGATGGCCGGCGCCTGGCGTTTTCCTGGAACGGAGAAAAAGACAATTACGACATCTACGTTCAGGCGGCCGGCGCGTCCAACCCCATCCGGCTTACCAGCGATGCCGGCTTCGACCAGCACCCGTCGTGGTCTCCCGATGGCCGCAATATTGCGTTTCTGCGGGCGTCGGAAACCAGCGGCGAGATCCGTATCGTGCCCGCCGCCGGCGGAGCGGAGCGCCATGTTGCCGATATCGCCCTGAACGAGGGTGTGTGGGGAACGCGCGAACGCACGCCCGGTCCCGCCTGGTCGCCCGACGGCCGCAGCCTGGCCATCGCCAGCCGCGACGGCGCGCGCGGCCCCATGTGCATCGAATTGCTCTCTCTCGCCGACGGCAGGCGGCGCCGCCTGACGTCGCCCGGCAGCGATACCTTCGGCGATTCCCAGCCCGCCTTCTCGCCCGATGGCCGCATGCTGGCATTCGTGCGGTCGGCAAGCCGTCCGTCCGTGGCCGACGTCTATGTCGTCCCCGCCGCGGGCGGGGAAGTGAAGCGCATCACCTTCGACCAGAAGGCGCTCCTCGGCCTCACCTGGATCTCCGCGAACGAGCTGATCATCGCGTCCAACCGCTCGGGGCCTACCATGCTCTGGAAGGTTCCGGTGCGCGGAAAAACGCCCGAGCTCATCCCGATTGCCGCTCGCGCGGTGCGCGATGTCAGCTATGGAGGAAATCCTCCACGGCTGGTGCTGGTGGAATTCTTCACGAAAACCAATCTCTGGCGCCTCGACCTCAAACAGCCCGGAGCGCGTCCCCAACGCCTGGCTGCCACCACCCGGCACAACCACAGCCCGAAATTCTCCCCCGACGGCAAGAGCATCGTATTCGTGTCGGACCGCTCGGGCTATGACGACCTTTGGGTGGCCGATGCCGCGGGCGCCCACGCGCGGCAACTCACTTCCTTCGGACCCGCCGCGGTGGGAACGCCGCGCTGGTCGCCCGATGGCCGGCAGGTCGCATTCGATAGCGTGAAGGACGGGCATTCCGGCATCTTCATCGTGAACGCCGAAGGTGGCGCGCCGCGCGCCTTCACGCAGGATTCCTGGCAGAACATGATGCCAAGCTGGTCGCGCGACGGCCGCTTCATATACTTTGTCTCCACGCGCGGCGGCGGACAACTGCGCGTTTGGAAGCAGCCCGTGGGCGGCGGAGCCCCGGTCGGGATTACGCGGTCGGTGGGCGGTGAGGCGGTGGAATCGGCCGACGGGCGCGTTGTCTACGTTTCCGACGGCGCCCGCGGAATCTGGCAGGTCTCGCCCGATGGCCACGACGAACATCCGGTGCCGGGACTGGAAAACGTCCATGACAGCCGCTATTTCGACGTTACCGCCAGCGGAGCTTACTTCTTGCGCGATGCCGCGCCCCCGGGCGAGATCGTCTATTACAATTTCGCGACGCATCGCTCCATCCCTCTCGTCAATCTGGAAGACCGCTTTCTGCGCGGCATGCCCAGCTTATCGGTCGCGAGCGACGATTCCTGGCTGCTCTACGCCGAGGTCGACGACAGCGGCAGCGATGTTCTGATGCTCGAAAACTTCCGCTGACATCGGTCATGCCGAGCGGACGGAAGGTGTGCTGCTGGAAATAGTCGTCCCTGACCGCTGACACGCTCGATCATCGGTCCGACGCGGTTCTCGTCCCAGATGTCATAGCCGAATCCGCAGGTGTGCGAGAAGCTTTCGGAGCGTTGGCCGGCGCGCGGCGGGCTTGAGGGTGGGATGTTTGCCTTCGTGACCGGTGAGGATCCGGAGTGGCGCGAGTTCGGGAAGATCCCTTGGGGCCCCGCAAAGGCACCCCTCGCCGCCGTTAATGAGCCGCGACGTCAATGAGCCGCAAGCGCCAGGGAGCAGCGATTCCCGGTGAGGCTAGCCACCTCCGGCAGGTAGCATCTAATCCGAAGGAACTTCGGTCTAATGGGCGTCCGCCGTGCCGTCCGACCATTTCGCCACCGGAACCATAAATATCGTCAGCCGGTCGACGGGATCCGCCGCCGAAAGAACCGGCGACCCCGGCACGTCCGCGCCCCACGCCTTGGCATCGGCCAGCGGGACGAAAAACATCAGGTGCGGGTGCCAGTGACCCGCCCGGTCGTTCAGGTGGCCGTCTTTCGACATCATGTAGCACATGGCGCCGATTTCCTGGGCCGGCAATTCCTTTTTGTCGAGCCCCGTCTTGATCGCCGCTACCATCTGATCCTTCGATTTTCCGGAGAACAGGAGTCTGGCCCGCAGCGTCATGAGCGGAACATACGTCCGCACCGCCGTCGGATTGAAACAGATCGGCGCGCGGATTTTGGGATTCCAGAATTCCGCTTCGTCCGGGCCGGCAGTCCAGGATCGCAGCACCATGCAGACGAAACCGTTGGTGCCTTTTACCGCCGTCTGGTAGCCTTGCCGGTCGAGCACCATGACCCCGGCATCGTCCGAAACGGATTTTGGAGCCGCGCTTCGTGCCAGGACGATTTCCGCGTTCCGGTCCGCCATCAAATACTGATCCACCGCCGCCATGCTGGTCTGCGCCTCGGCGATCGAAGTCAACACCAGAGCTGCAACTATAATTCGTTCCATAGCCCCCTCCTATTCCGCCCGCAATGCCTGAATCACGTCCACCCGCGCCGCCCGCGCCGCCGGCAGCGTCGATGCCACCAGCGCCGCCGCCACCAGCACTACCGCCGACCCCATCAGCGGCCATGCGCCCGGCATCTGCACTACCTGGAAATAGCTGCCCGCCAGCATCGCCAGCAGGTATCCCACCACCGCTCCCGCGACGACTCCCGCCGCCGCGATCCCCGCGCCGTGTCCCATCACGCTCATCACCAGTTGCCGCGGCTCGCCGCCCACCGCCAGGCGGATGCCGAATTCGCGCGTCCGCCCGCTCACCGAGAATGCCAGCACGCCCGCCACACCGACAATCGCGATCAACAGAGCCACTGCCGCGAAACCGCCGAACACGATGGTGTTCAACCGGTCGGGCGTGAGCACCTCGGCGCGAATGTCTTCGAGCGTCGCCGCTTTTTCCACCGGCTGGTCGGCCGAAAGCCCGCGGATGACGCGCTCGATCGGCGTTACCAGCGAGTGCGGATCGCCATGCGCGTGCACGAACAAGCGGCCGCTCCACAGCGTCTCTTGCGCGAACGGTTCGTAAATGGTGAACGCCGGCCCCGGAACCACGTTTTCATCGTCCACATCCGCCACCACGCCGACAATCCGCCGCGGCTCCGCGCTGATGTCCACGAATTTCATTACCGGGTCGGTCCACATGACGTGGCGGTTCACCGCGTCCTGATTGGGGAACATCCTCTGCGCCAGGCTCTGGCTCACCACCACCACTTTCTCCGCTCCCCGCCGGTCGAGATCGTTGAAATCCCGGCCGGCAATCAGCGGCACTCCCAGCGACGCAAAGAATCCCGGCGAAATGTATCGCATCCGCCCGCGCGGATCTTCCTCGCCCGGCGCCTTTACGTGGCCATCCGCCGAAAACGAGAATCCCGGGCCGAAACTGCCGGCGTCGCGCCACGGCACCTGGGTGCCGAACGCCACTCGCCCCACGTTGGGCAGCTCTTCGATGCGCCGGATCGCCTCACGGTAAAATTCCACGATCTGATCGGGCGTTTTGCCGTAGGACATCACCGGAACGTTGACCGCCAGCACATGGCGCGTGTCGTAGCCGGTGTCCGTAGCCTGGAGCGAGAGCAGCGTCTTCAGGAGCATCGCCGCCCCCGCCAGCAACACGAACGACGCGGCAATCTGCACCACCGCGAATACCCGCAGGCGGCGGGTAGTGCTGCCGGTGATGCGCGGGCTGCCGCTCCCCCGGCCGAACCCGTGCGACGTTCCCGAAAGGGGCAATCGCGGAACGTATGCCAGCAGCACCGACGCCACCACCGCCAGCCCCGCTCCTACCCAGAGCAGGCTGGAATCCACCCTCAGATCGAGCGCGCGCACCGAGAATCGCGAGGCGTACCGCGCCAGCGTCGCCACCATGGGACGCGCGATCGCCACCCCGAGCATCGCGCCCGCGCCGCACAGCAGCAGACTTTCCGCCAGCAGCGTCCGCCGCAGATCGTGCGAGCTCGCGCCCAGCGCCTCGCGAATCGATAGCTCGCCCTCGCGCCGCACCGTCCGTGCCAGCACCAGGTTGGCCACGTTCGAACACGCGATAATAAAGACCAGCCCGGAAGCCGCCAGCAGCACCCACAGCACAGTCTTCGCCTTGGATGTAATCTGGTCGCGCAGGCGAACCGCGGTAATGCGGCCCTGGGCCTTCGGCGAGTACGCTTCGGGATGCTGCCCGACCATGGATTGGTAGGCGGCGGTCAGATCGGCCCGCGCCTGGTCGAGCGTCACTCCCGGCATCAGCCGGCCGAAGAGTTCCGTCATGCGATGGACGCGGCCTTGCACCATGGTCGCCGACAGGTGATGCGGGCTGGTTACCACGTTGGCGATAATCTCCGTCTCGGCCGGATAGGGCACGGAAGGCTCGAGCACTCCCACGATGGTCGCGGTCCGCGTCCCCAACCGCACGGTTTTCCCGACCACCGAAGCGTCGCCCTTGAGCGTGCTCGCCCAGAAGCGGTAGGTGAGCACGCAGGCGCCCGCCGCCGATGGTCCGTCGTCGCCCGGTCCGAGCAGGCGCCCGAGCACGGGATGCAGCCCCATCACGTCGAAATACGACCCTCCCACCACCCCCGAGCGCACCTCGCGCGGTTCGCCCAGCCCGACCATGGTGAACCCGATGGTCGAAAAGTCGCCGAACTCGCTGAAGCTGGTGACGCGCGACTTCAGGTCATGGATCTCGGGGACCGAGAACGTGGCGTTATCGATGTGCAGTCCGGGAGCGCTCTGCCGGATATAAATGAGCCGGTCTTCGTCGCGGTTGACCAGAGGCCGCAGCAGAACGCCCCGCACCAGGCTGAAAATCGCCGCGTTGGCGCCGATCCCCAGCGCCAGCGTCAGCACCACCGTCGCCGTCAGGCCTTTGGCGCGAGCCAGGGAGCGGTACGCATATTTCAAGTCCTTCAGGAAAGTCATGACAGATCTCCTTCCATCCCCTCTTAGTGCATTTCAGCCTGCACCCTATAGTCGAACGGCAGGACGCCGGATCGACAGGGCGCGGTCATTTATTTTCTTCTTCCGCGAGAAACTCGCCCAGAGCATCCAACTTTCGCTCCCACATCGACCGCCGCTCGGCGAACCATTGCTCCGCCGCCGAGAGCGCGGTGGGTTCGATCCGGCAAGTTCTCACCCGGCCCGCCTTTTCCGTGTGGACCAGCCCGCTCTGCTCCAGAATTTGCAAATGCTGCACCACCGCCGCCAGGGTGATCGCCAGGGGCGCGGCCAAGCGCGAGACGGACATCGGCCCCTGGCTGAGACGTTCCACCATCGCCCTCCGCGTGGGATCGCCCAAGGCGTGGAAAACACGGTCGATATTAATTCTGTGGGGCATGGCCCTACTCCACTTCGGCTTTGAGCCCGTCCAGGATGCCATTCCATCCGTCCTGGCGCATCTTGGGACTGTCGGACCCTTCGAAAAACGCCCCCTGCTCGGTGAAAATCAAAACCGTGCCGCTATCGGACGCGAGCAATTCTACCGTCGCCAGCGATGCCGAAATGCGCCGCTCGCCGAGCGTCATGGTGTAGGCGAAGACGATCCGCCGGTGAGGGGCAATGTCCTGATAAACCGTGTCATTTGTGATTGCTACACCCGGGAACGGAGTGTCCGGTCCCATCCGGGCTTTGGTCTGTTCCCGGCCGCCCACCCGAAAGTCCATCGTGAACTCGGCATCGCGGAGTTGGCGTTCGGCAAACCAGCGGCGCTTTTTGGCGGGGTCGGCGAAGGCGGCGAATACGCGCTCCGGGCCGGCGGAATAGCGTCGTTCGATGGTGAAGGTAGCGTGTGTGACGGTTGGATTCATGGTGCCTCTCGCTGAATACTTCAGAATTCACTTAACTATCGCATGGACGGCACAGATTGTCAAGCATCTACTTAAGTATTTTCCCGGCTCTAAAGATTTGTCGCAACTCGCCGATAAACATTTTGGAGAGTCGAGATGCCGTTCCAGAAAACGTCATGTATGTTCCTGTTGATTGCGGCCGCCGTGCCGATGGTCTATGCCAGTGATGGCGGGACCAGTGTCTACCCGATGGGTGTAGAGACCGTTATGCCAGGCCTGATGCCGCCACCCGGCAAAACCATCCTCGAAGAGTTCAATTATTTCTATCAAGCCAATGGCGTGATGGATGGAAGCGGCCACAGCGCCGTTCCGGGATTTCACGTGCGCGTTGCCGCATTCGCTCTAAAAGCGGTGCACAACTGGGGCGTCAAAGCACTCGGCGGCACACTGGTCAGTTCAGTGGCGGTGCCGCTCGTTTACATCCACCTGGATGGGCCTTTCGGTTCGCTCCAGAAAACCGGCCTGGGTAACTCGGATATCGGTTTGTTGGATGTGGCGTATGGTAAGGGGTCGTGGCATTGGTGGTACGGCGTAGACGGGTTCACGCCCGGCGCATCGTATAGCAAGACTGACATTCTCAATGTCGGCCAGCACAATGCCGCGCTGGCGCCGGTAGGTGCCTTCACTTGGCTTCCGCATCAAGGCAAAAGCGAGCTCAGCTCCCGCTACGAATACATCGTCAATTTCAACAACCAGGCCACCGGATATCGGTCGGGGCGGGAGTTCATCTGGGAATATGCCGGCATGCAGAACATCAATAAGGCACTTGCGGTGGGTGGAAGCGGCTACTACTATCAGCAAACCAGCGATGACTTGTTGAATGGGCTCGCGGTGCCGGGCGGAGATCGCGGACGGGTGCTTGCCGTGGGCCCGCAGCTCCGATATCATGTCGGCCGGGCGGAATTGATTCTCAAATTTCAGAGAGAATCGCTGGTGGAGAATCGCACGCGCGGCAACGCCCTCTGGATGCAAGTCGGCATCCCGCTGTGGGGCCACGAACACTAAACTGCGGCGCATATGCTCCAGAAACTCAGTTTGCGCGTGCGCCTGCTGGGCGGGTTCGGTATCCTCTTGCTGGCGGCGGCTGTGGCATCGGCGTATTCGCTCGATACGATCTACAGTCTCCGCCGGCAGTTGCGAGACGAAATCGAACTCGGCTCGCTGCGAGTCGACCAAGCCCGGCAGATCACCATCGGGCTCTCCAGCATGCGGCTTGCCCTTCGCGGAATGTCGCTATTCGGCATGATGCAGAACGCCGATGCCGCCGGCAAGGCGAAATCGGCTTTCGATGCCGCGGCAGCCCAAATGGACGAGACCCTTCGAGGATTCACAAACAGCAGTCTTTCCGACGAAGATCGCGTCCGGGTAGAGGCCATTCAATCGGGGTTGAAAGCCTGGCTGGCGTTTATGCCGGAGTTCATCAACCTCAACAATTCCGGCCAGGCGGATCAAGCCAGCGCCATCACGCTCCAGAAGTTGTCGCCCATCATGAACCAGATCCAGACGAGTGCCCAGGATCTCGGCAAGGCGAATCGGGCGCGTCATGACGCCGCGTTGGCACTTGTCGACAAGAACATCGCAGCCAGCACCTTAATGATGGCCCTGTTGGGCGTGTTCGTCCTGCTGGCCAGCGCCGCCGGCTTCTTCGTGGTGTCGCAGTTGGTCAAATCCCTTCGGCAGGCCGCCGAATCCGTCAAGGCGGGGGCCGCGCAAGTGCTCAGCGCGTCGAATGAACTCTCGTCAGCCAGCCAGTCGATGGCGCAGGAGACTTCCGAGGAAGCTGCCGCCATCGAGGAGGCAGCGGCATCGGCGGAAGAAATCAGTTCCATGGCGCGCAAGAACACGGAAAGCTCGCAAGCGGCGACCGCCATCGCGGCGCGCTCCGGAGAGAAGTTTCAAAAAGCCAACCAATCGCTGGATTTGATGCTGGCGTCGATGCGGGATATCGACGCTTCCAGCGCCAAAATCTCGAAAATCATCAAGGTGATCGACGAGATATCCTTCCAAACCAACATCCTGGCATTGAACGCGGCGGTTGAGGCCGCTCGTGCCGGCGAAGCCGGATTGGGATTCGCGGTGGTGGCCGATGAGGTCCGCAACCTGGCCCAGCGATGCGCCACGGCGGCGCGCGATACGGCAACCTTGATCGAAGAGTCGATCGCCCGGTCGGCGGATGGCATGTCCAAAGCCAAGCTGGTGGCGGAAGCCACCCGCGCGGTCAGCGCCGATGCCGGCGAAGTGAAACAGTTGGTCGAGCAGGTCCACGGGTGCAGCGAAGAACAGGCCAAAGGGCTGGAACAGATCGGCCGGAGCATCACCGCTCTCGACCACGGAACACAACGAACCGCGGCGATATCGGAAGAGCACGCGTCCGCCGCCACGGAACTTCACGCCCAGTCGGGCGCGTTGGCGGCAATCGCCCATCGCCTTTCCGTCCTCGTGGACGGTCAATAGTACCGCAGTCACGAAATCGCAGGGGCAATGCACTAGACTGTTGGCATGGCCATCTGGCTAAGTGAAGCTGATGTACGCTCCGTCCTGCCGTTGAACGACCTCATCTCCTCGATGGAAACGGCGCTCATGGCATTCTCCGGCGGGCAGGTGCGGCAGCCCGTGCGGCAAGTTATCGAAGCCGGAACTGGCGGAAATTTCTTCGCCGCCATGCCGGCGTGGCTCGAAGCCGGGCCGGCGATGGGCGCCAAGCTGGTCACCGTATACCACGCCAATGGAGCGCGCGGCCTGCCCACTCACCAGGCCGTAATTATCCTTCTCGATGCCGAGACCGGCGCGCTATTGGCGGCGATGGACGGCCGCTATATCACCGAAGCGCGCACCGCCGCGGTGTCCGCCGCGGCGCTCCCGAGGCTGGCGCGGCCGGGCGCGCGGACCCTGGGCATCATCGGCAGCGGCGTGCAGGCGGGAAGCCATCTGCGCGCGTTCTCATTGGTTTGGAAATTCGCTGAAATCCGCTGCTGGAGTCCCACGCCGGCCAACCTCGAGCAGTTCCTCGCGGCGCACCCGGAAGTGCGGGCGGCGGAAAGCGCCGAGCAGGCCGTGCGCGGCGCGGATGTGGTCCTCGCGGTAACAGCCTCCACCACGCCGGTGGTCTGGAATCCGTGGGTGGCCGATGGAGCCTTTGTCATCTCGGTGGGCGCGTGCCGGCCATATCACCGCGAGATGGATCCGCGGCTCGTGGCCCGCGGCAGGGTGATTGTGGATAGCCGGGCCGCGGCGCTGAAGGAAGCCGGCGACCTGGTGATGGCCATCGCCGAAGGTCATTTCGCACCCGATCGCATCGCCGGCGAATTGGGCGAGGTGCTGGCCGGCCGCGTGGCGGGCCGCACGGCGGATTCCGAGGTCGCAATCCTCAAGCCGCTCGGCCAGGCTGTGGAAGACGTGGCTGCCGCGCGGCTCGCATACACGCGGGCACTCGCCATGGGCCGGGGACTGCCGCTTGTTTGACTGCGTGGTGGTGGGCGCGGGCGCATTCGGCAGTTGGACCGCGTTGCGGCTGCGGGAATCGGGCCGGTCGGTGGCGCTCATCGAGGCGGCCGGGCCGGGAAATCCTCATTCCAGCTCGGGGGGAGCGTCGCGCGTCATTCGCATGGGTTACGGCGCGGACGAGATCTACACGCGCTGGTCGATGAGGTCGCTCCACGCGTGGAAAGACTTTTTCGACCGCGCGGGCCGCAGCGATTTGTTCCAAAATACCGGAGTTCTGTGGACCGCGCGCCGCGGGCATCCCTATGGCAAAGCCACAGTTCGGGTTTTGCAGCGGCTCGGCGTCACGCACCGGATGCTCGCCGCGGACGAGATTGCGGCGCTATATCCCGCTGTGCGCCCCGACGGCGAAATCTTCGGCATCTTCGAACCCAAAAGCGGTGCACTGCTGGCCAACCAGGCGGTTCAAGCAGTGGCGCGCGAGGCCGTCCGCTCGGGCGTCGAACTCATTTCGGAGAGCGTGCTTCCGTTTGCCGAAGAGGGCCGGCTGGAGCGGGTCAAAACCGGCCGTGGGCAGACGATCGCGGCCGAAACCTTCGTTTTCGCCTGCGGGCCCTGGCTGCCGAAACTGTTTCCCGTTGCCATCGGAGGGAGAATCCGCGTGACTCGCCAGCCGGTCTTCTATTTCGACGCGCCGGACGTCGCCCTGCCGGTCTGGATCGATTTTACCGACGCTCGCGGCGCCTACACCATTCCGCCCATCGGCGGCAAAAGCTTCAAACTGGCGCTCGACCGGCATGGCGCGCTCTTCGACCCCGACTCGGGCTCGCGATCGGTGACCGCCGGGGAGACCGCGGCCGCCCGGACGTTTCTCGCCGAGCGCTTTCCAGCCCTTGCCGCCGCAGCCATCGCCGAAACGGAGGTTTGCCAGTACGAAAGCACGTCAAGCGGCGATTTCCTGATCGACCGCCATCCCGCGATGCCGAATGTCTGGCTCGTAGGCGGCGGCTCGGGCCACGGCTTCAAACATGGACCGGCGGTGGGCGACTACGTCGCGCGCCTTAT
>Ga0335078_10010233_pt1 | contig 13893 bp, 9 predicted proteins | sample Lox_Sample_32_FD_206711 | JGI IMG/M metagenome (GOLD analysis project Ga0335078, IMG submission 206711) | Soil microbial communities from Loxahatchee National Wildlife Refuge, Florida, United States - Lox_Sample_3.2 | ecosystem: Environmental > Terrestrial > Soil > Wetlands | place: USA: Florida...
CTGCGCCTGGCGCCGATGCACAGCGCGGACGCCTTCTTCGCGCAGACCATGGAGCTGAAGCCGGCGCTCGACCGGGACCGCAGCGCGGACCCGCCCTCTGGGGGCATCGGCATCGGCGCTTTCTTCGACGACTGAAGCCGACCGCCCCGCGCCGACGACCCTCGCATGATGCGCGCAGCGCATCGTATTCAGGCTAGGTATTTATACCTATCTCGCCCGGACAAGGGCGCGACGAGCGCCATAGCGCATTGTGACGACACGCAAACTTCGGTGCCGCTCGTCGCAAATCCGAATTGCCCAGCGGCGCGGCGAGAACCAAAAACTAACGGTCTAGGCCCACGGTAAGGCTTGCAGATTATTCGCGAGCAATACCATGGCACGCCAACGCATCAGTCCGACCGGACGCGAGAGCCGCTTCGAAGAGAACGAGATCATCGTCAGCAAGACGGATCTCAAGGGCCGCATCACCTACGTCAACGACGTCTTCCTGCGGGTCTCGGGTTATCGCGCCTCCGAGCTTCTGGGGCAGCCGCACAGCATCATCCGTCATCCGGACATGCCGCGCTGCGTCTTCAAGCTGCTGTGGGACACGATCCAGGCGAAGGAAGAGATCTTCGCCTACGTGCTCAACATGGCGAGCAACGGCGACCACTACTGGGTCTTCGCGCATGTAACGCCGACTTTCAACGCCAACGGCGACGTGATCGGCTATCACTCCAATCGCCGCAAACCCGACGCGCGCCAGATTGCCGCGATCAAGCCCCTCTATGATCTGCTTCTCGCCGAGGAGCGGCGCGCCGACGATCGCAAGGAAGGCATGCAGCACTCCTTCGAGCGCTTGCTCGCGACGCTGCAGGAAAAGAAGGTCGAGTACGATGAATTCGTCTTCACTCTCTAGGGTGTGGATCTTCCTGTTCGCCGGCGGCGCGCTCGCGATCCTCGCCGGCGGGCTGGCGCTGCTGCCGCTTGATGGCGCGATCGTCGGTCCCGTCGGCTGCCTTCTCATCCTCGGCTGCCTCGGCGGCGCCGCCTATTATCTGCGCAAGACCGAGCAGACGCTGGAAGGCGCCGCGCAGATCTGCGCGGCGGCCACCCGGGGCGACCTGGAGGCCCGCATTCTCGAGGCGCCCCAGCCCGGCGTGCTCGGGCTCATCCAGCGGGGCGTCAACGACGTGCTCGACATCACCGACGCCTTCGTGCGCGAGGCGGCCGGCTCGATGCGCCATGTGAGCAAGGGCAAGTACTTCCGCAAGGTTCTGACCCGCGGCCTGCCCGGAGCATTCGGCGGCGCCGCGCAGTCGGTCAACGACGCCACCGCGATCATGGAGCGCAATGTCCGCGACTTCGTCGCCTTCGCCGATCGCAATGTGCGCTCCGTCGCCGAGACCGTGGCGGTCGCGGCGGGCGACATGCACAAGAACGCGGAGTCCATGTCGCAGGCGAGCGCCGACCTGAGCGAGCAGGCGACGAGCGCGGCCGCGGCAACCGAGGAGGGCTCGGTCAACGTGCACACGGTCGCCGCGGCAGCCGAGGAGCTCACGGCCTCGGTCAACGAGATCAGCCGCCAGATCATGCAGTCCTCGGAGATCGCGCGCGAGGCAGTAAAGCAGGCCGAGCAGGCGAACACCACGATCGGCAGCCTCGCCGAGGTCGGCAAGAAGGTCAGCGAGGTCGTCCTGCTGATCAACAAGATCGCCGGCCAGACGAACCTTCTGGCGCTCAACGCGACCATCGAGGCGGCCCGGGCCGGCGAGGCCGGCAAGGGCTTCGCCGTGGTGGCCACCGAGGTGAAGGCGCTCGCCAACCAGACCAGCAAGGCGACCGAGGAGATCGGCGACCAGGTGCGGGCGATCCAATCCGTCTCCGATGCGACCGTCGGTGCCATTCGGGGGATCGGCGACATCATCGGCAAGATGGACGAGATCACCACTGCGGTCGCCACCGCGGTCGAGGAGCAGAGCGCGGCGACGCAGGAGATCGCGCGCAACATCCAGCAGGCGGCCGAGGGGACCAAGTCGGCTTCCTCCAGCATCACCGCGGTGATGGAGCACGCGCGCAACTCCGGCGCGCAGGCGCAGCATCTGCTGCAGCAGTCATCCGACCTGTCGGGACAGGCGGAAGGCCTCAACGGCGAAGTGAAGACCTTCCTGACGAAGGTGCGCGCGCTCTAATCCGACTCCGCCGCCTCGGCGGCCGCGGCATCGGCGCCCTTGATGCGCTGGGCGAGCGAGGCCTCGAGGAAGCGATCGAGATCGCCGTCGAGCACGGCGCCGGTGCTGCTGGTCTCCACGCCGGTGCGCAGATCCTTCACCATCTGGTAGGGCTGCAGCACGTAGGAGCGGATCTGATGGCCCCAGCCGATATCGGTCTTGGTGGCGTTCATCGCTTCCGCCTGCGCCTCGCGCTTCTGCAGCTCGATCTCGTAGAGCCGGGCCTTCAGCATCGCCATGGCGTGATGGCGGTTCTGGTGCTGCGAGCGCTCGCTCTGGCAGGCCACCACCACCGGGTCGGTGCCGGGGAGCGTGTAGGTCAGGCGCACGGCGCTGTCGGTCTTGTTGACGTGCTGGCCGCCCGCGCCCGAGGAACGGTAGGTGTCGACGCGCAGGTACTTGTCCTGCACCTCGACCTCGATCTTGTCGTCGACCACGGGATAGACCCAGACGGAGGCGAAGCTGGTGTGACGCCGTGCCGCCGAATCATAGGGCGAGATGCGCACAAGACGGTGCACGCCGCTCTCGGTCTTGAGCCAGCCATAGGCGTTCTCGCCGGAGACCTGGACGGTGGCGGATTTGAGGCCGGCTTCCTCGCCGGGGCTCTCCTCGAGCCAGCCTACCTTGTAGCCGTGCTGCTCGGCCCAGCGCGTGTACATGCGCAACAGCATCTGCGCCCAGTCCTGCGCCTCGGTGCCGCCGGCGCCGGCATGGACCTCGAGATAACAGTCGCTGGCATCCGCCTCGCCGGAGAGCAGGCTCTCGAGCTCGCGCTTGCCGGCCTCCTCGCGTAGCCGCGTCAGCGTCTGCTCGGCATCGCGCACCATGGCCTCGTCGCCGTCGGCCTCGGCGAGCTCGATCAGGCCCAGCGTGTCCTCGAGCTCGCGCTCGATCTTGCGATAGCCCTCGACGCCGCGCTCCAGCCGGCTGCGCTCCTGCAGCAGCTTCTGCGCCTCGGCGGGCTTCTCCCAGAGGTTGGGGTTCTCGGCGAGCGCGTTGAGCTCGGCTAGGCGCCGGACGGAATTGTCCCAGTCAAAGATGCCTCCTCAGCAGGGCCAACGACCGTCTGATGTCGTCGGCAGCCGCCTGGTGTTCAGCGCGCATGCTCATGCCTCGAATGAAAAAGATGATCCGCTGGCAACTCGATGGAAGATCAGTATAGCCCGCCCGTGCCGCCGGCGGGAGCCGTGCGCGCGGGCGCCGGCGCGGCGGCCGGAGTCGAGGAAGGCGGCGTCGGGCCCGGCGGAAGGGACGGAAGCGCCGGCGCCGTGGCCGCGCTGAGCGGGGTCGACTCGCCGCTGTCTCCGGGCCCCGCCGACATCGGCTCGTCCGAATCGGCCGGCGTGACGTCGCCGACGACCACCGGCGGCTCATCCCCGGTGGGCTCGGTGCCCGGCTTGAACGCCTCGAAGATCACCGGCCGGTCGCCGGACCGCGCCAGCTGGCCGGTGGTGGCGTTGACGCGCACCAGCCGGATCCCCGGCGGCACTCGGAAGGGAATGCCTGGCGTGTCCTTGAGCGCCGCCGCCATGAAGTCGCGGAAGATCGGCGCCGCGGTGGTGGCGCCCTGCTCGCGCGCGCCCAGCGTCGCGGGCTGATCGAAGCCGACGAAGACGCCGACCGCGAGATCGGGCGAGAACCCCTCGAACCAGGTGTCGTTGGGCCCGTTGCTGGTGCCGGTCTTGCCGGCGAGCGGCTTGCCGACGGCGGCGATGATGCGGCCGGTGCCGCGCTCCACCACGCCTTCGAGGATATGCACGATCTGGTAGGCGGTGGTGGGATCCTCGATCTGCTTGCGCGGATCCGCGAGATCCGGCGGCGGCTGGTTGTCCCAGTCCACATTGCCGCAGCCGTCGCAGGCGCGCTGGTCGACCCGATAGATGGTGGTGCCGTTGCGGTCCTGCACCCGGTCGATGAAAGTCGGCGTGATCTGCTTGCCGCCATTGACGATCATCGCGTAGGCGGAGGTGAGCTTCAGCACCGTCGTCTCGCCGGCGCCCAGCAGCATCGAGTACTCGCGCGGCATCTTGTCCATGATGCCAAAGCGCTCGACCGCGTCGCCGACCGTATCGAGCCCGATCGCCTGGCCAAGGCGGACGGTCATGAGGTCGTGCGACTGCTCGAGGCCGACGCGGATGGTGGTGGGGCCGAAGATCTTGTTGTCGAAGTTCTTCGGCGTCCATGGCGGCTGGCCGGGGCCCAGGTCGATGGTGATCGGCGCGTCGAGAATGACCGAGGACGGCGTATAGCCGTGGTCGAGCGCCGCCATGTAGATGAAGGGCTTGATCGCCGAGCCGGTCTGCCGCCGCGCCTGGATCGCCCGGTTGAACTGGCTCATCTCGTAGCTGAAGCCGCCGGCCATGGCGAGAACGCGGCCAGTGTGCGGGTCCATCGCCACGATCGCGCCGGAGATCGCGGGGATCTGCCGCAGCCCGTAGCGGGCCACGGATGCGGCGGCCGGCTTGGTCTTTTCCTTGGCGGGTTCCTTCGCGGCATCTTTCGCGCCGGCTTCCGCGCTCAGCGGCTCCACCAGGATCACGTCGCCGACGTTGAACACGTCCGCCGCGCCGCGCGGCGCCGGCCCGACACGCGCGTTCTCCAGGGGCTTGCGCGCCCAGCTCAGCTCCTCGCCCGGAATCCGGCCGGCGCTGTGATTGGCGAGGCCGATGATGGCGTCCTCACCCTCGGTGCTGAGCACCACGGCGAGCTTCCAGCCCACCTCGTCGGCGCCGGCCGGCAGCGGCATGGCGGCGAGCCGCGTCCACCACTCGCTGCGGATGTCGACGTGTCCCACCGGGCCGCGGTAGCCATGGCGGCGATCGTAGGCGATGAGACCCGCGCGCAGCGCCTGGTCGGCAATCGTCTGCAGGCGTGGATCGAGGCTGGTGCGGACCGAGAACCCCGCCTGGTAGAGGTCGCGGTCGCCGTAGCGCGCCAGCAGCTCGCGGCGGACCTCCTCGGCGAAATAGTCCGCCTTCACCAGCTGCGTCTCGCTGCGATGGTGGGTGATGATCGGCTTCGCCTTCGCAGCCCCGCCCTCGGCAGCGGTGATGAAGCCGGCCTCCACCATGCGATCGATGACGAGGTCGCGCCGCGCCGTCGCCGCCTCGGGATTGCGCTCTGGATTGTAGGTGTTGGGCGCCTTGGGCAGCGCGCCCAGCACGGCCGCCTCGCCGATGCTGAGCTCGTCCAGCGACTTGTTGAAATAGCTGAGCGCGGCGGCGGCGACGCCGTAGTTACCGCCGCCGAGATAGATCTCGTTCAGATAGAGCTCGAGGATGCGGTCCTTCGACAGCACCTCCTCCATCTTCAGCGCCAGCAGCGCCTCCTTGATCTTGCGGCGCATCGACACCTCGTTGCCGAGGAGGAAGTTCTTCGCCACCTGCTGGGTGATGGTGGAGGCGCCTTCCGGTCGCCGATTCGAGCGCAGCCGCGCGATGTCCGTGAGCGCTGCGCGGGCCATCGAGAGAAAATTGACCCCCGGATGGGTATAGAAATTCTTGTCCTCGGCGGCGAGGAAGGCGTGGATCACCAGGGGCGGGATCGCCTTCACCGGCACGAAGACGCGCTTCTCGGTCGCGTATTCCGCGAGCAGCCGGCCGTCGCCGGCCTGGACCCGGCTCACGATCGCCGGCTGGTAATCCTTAAGCTGCGAGTAGTCCGGCAGATCGCGGTTGAAATACCACAGCGTAAGGACCAGGAAGGCCGCCCCCAGCAGCGCTACGCCGAGCCCGAATCCGAACAGGAATTTCAGGAATTTCATACGCTTGGCGACCTTATTGTCCGTTCCGCCGCGTCCGGCCGAACCCGGCTATTAGTCTAATCTCTTTATGGCTTCAGTGGGGCAACAATACCGCCAATCCTCGTTAACGACCGGTTGCCCGTCCCATAAGAAGCGATTGTCGTTCGCGACCATCACTTGTATTCTTGCAGCTGCGAAGTACCGCGGTTCGTCTGCTGGGTCTTGGGCTCGCAGACAGCGTCGCGACCGGATTTCCGAGTGCCGCCCACGGCGGGCGTCGCTGCTCCCCGGACGGGGCGCCCGCAACCGAACGGTCCGTTTAAACCTCGAAGCTGAATGCGACCCCAGTGGTTCCACAGTTGCCTCGACCGAGTTCCGCCATGGCCCTTGCTAGCATCAAGGCGCCGTTCGACGGAGTGACCGGAGGCAGCTCCAGCTTCGTTCTCACTGAGACAGCGCCGCGCTCCGGTCTTCGCACGGACCCGTCGGCGCGCTCCGGAGTTACGCCCCAATGGCAAAACGCATGCTCATCGACTCCACCCACCCGGAGGAGACCCGGGTGGTCGTGGTCAGCGGCAATCGTCTCGAGGAATTCGACTTCGAGACTTCCATCAAGCGGCAGATCAAAGGGAACATCTACCTCGCCAAGGTCACGCGGGTAGAGCCCTCCCTCCAGGCCGCTTTCGTCGATTACGGCGGGAACCGGCACGGGTTCCTCGCCTTCAGCGAGATCCACCCCGACTACTATCGCATTCCCGTCGGCGACCGGCCGCAGGACCGCTACCACGCCCCCGAGCGCGGCCGCGCCGCCGAGCGCTCGCAGCCGGCGGAGAGCGAGCCCCCTGCGGAAGCGCTGGGAGGACCGGCGCCCGAGCCCGGCGAGCCTGGCACCGAAGCTCCCGTCGAGCCCGCGGGCACCCTCTCGCCCATCGAAGCGGCGGCCGACGACACCGAGTCCACCGCGCCGGACGAGGATCTCGCCCTGCCGGCGACGGCGACGGCCCGCATCGAGATGCCGGTGCTGCGCGACGAGCCGGACGACCATGTGGTGCCGGAGCCCGAGCCCGAGCCGGAGGATCGCTTCGAGGCCCCCTCGCCCTTCGCCGAGGAAGCCGCCGCGCCGCTTGGCGAGAGCGCGATCGAGAGCGACGCCGCGGGCGAGCCCGCGGCGCTGATGCCGGGCGATCTGGCCCCGTCCGTGGCCGCGCCCGAGCAGCCGGCGGAGCCGATCGAGACCATCGGCGGCGACGACATCGAGGAGGCGAGCCGCCAGCGCGCCCGCCGCTACCGTCCCTACAAGATCCAGGAAGTGGTCAAGCGCCGGCAGATCATGCTGGTGCAGGTCACCAAGGAGGAGCGCGGCAACAAGGGCGCGGCGCTCACGACCTATCTCTCGCTGGCCGGCCGCTACTGCGTGCTGATGCCGAATACCGATCGCGGCGGCGGCGTCTCGCGCAAGATCACCAGCGCCACCGACCGCAAGCGCCTCAAGGAGATGATGGACGAGCTGCAGGTGCCGGACGGCATGGGCATCATCGTCCGCACTGCGGGCAGCGAGCGCTCCAAGGCCGAGATCAAGCGCGATTACGAATACCTGATCCGGCTCTGGGACGAGATCCGCGAGCTCACGCTGAAATCGACCGCGCCCGCCCTCATCTACGAGGAAGGGAACCTGATCAAGCGCTCGATCCGCGATCTCTACACCCGCGATCTCGAGGAGGTCATCGTCGAGGGCGACGAGGGCTATCAGGCGGCGAAGGCCTTCATGCGGATGCTGATGCCGAGCCACGCCAAGCGCGTGCATCACTACGCGGACCCGACCATCCCGCTGTTCCAGCGCTTCCAGGTCGAGAGCCAGATCGACGCCATCCACTCGCCGACCGTGCAGCTCAAGTCCGGCGGCTACATTGTCATCAACCAGGCCGAGGCGCTGGTGGCGATCGACGTCAACTCGGGCCGCGCCACCAAGGAGCGCAACATCGAGGAGACCGCGCTCAAGACCAATTGCGAGGCGGCGGACGAGATTGCCCGCCAGCTCCGCCTGCGCGATCTCGCCGGCCTCATCGTGGTCGACTTCATCGACATGGAGGAGCACCGCAACCAGGTCACCGTGGAGCGCCGCCTCAAGGAGGCGATGAAGCACGACCGCGCTCGTATCCAGGTCGGCCGCATCAGCGCCTTCGGCCTGCTGGAGATGTCGCGCCAGCGCCTGCGTCCGTCGATCGTCGAGGCCTCGACCATGCCCTGCCCCCATTGCGGCGGCACCGGCCATATCCGCTCGACGGAATCGACGGCGCTCCACGTGCTGCGGACGATCGAGGAAGAAGGCATGCGCCGCCGCTCGGCGGAGATCGTCGTCGCCGTCCCCAGCAGCGTCGCCCTCTACATCCTCAATCAGAAGCGGGCGGCGCTCACCGACGCCGAGCGGCGCTATCATTTCCGCGTCAGCATCACCGAGGACGACAGCCTGATCCCGCCGAACCTGCGGCTCGACCGCGTGCGCGCCTTCACCGCCGCGGAGATCGCGGCGCTGCCGCCGCCGGTGGCGCAGCAGGCGCCGAGCTTCGTCGAGGAGGAAGAGGACGAGGTCTTCGAGGAGGAAGAGAGCGTCGTCGAGGAGGCCGCGGGCGAGAGCGACGAGCGTCCGCAGGAGCGCGAGGCGCATGGCGGGGACGAGGACGGCCGTGGCGGTCGCCGGCGTCGCCGTCGTCGGCGCCGCCGGCGCGGCGGCGACGAGGGGCGCGAGGCGCCGGGCGCCGCCGGCGAGCCGGCCGAGCAGGCCTTCGACGAGGCGCATGCCCTCTCGGCCGAGGAGATCGCCACCGGCGAGGCGGTGCTCGACACCCAGAGCGGCGAGGTCGAGAGCGGTCCCGAGCAGGCCAACGGCGACGGCGGACAGCGCAAGCGTCGCCGACGCGGCCGCCGCGGCGGCAAGCGGCGGCGGCGCGGCGGTCCTGGCGAGGCGCATGCCAACGCCGGCGACGCGCTGGAGGGCGAGGCGGAGCCCGGCGAGAACGGCGAGCAGGACTACGAGCCGGCGCCGGAGCCGGAGCCCTGGACCACGGTCCGCGAGGGCGAGAGCTGGGCCGCGAGCAGCGAGCGCCAGGAGCCGGCGCAGGAGCCCGATCGGCACGAGCCGGAGCCCGCGCCTTCCCATGCGGCGCAATCCGCCGCCGAGCCGTCCGCCAGCGAGCCAGCGCCGGCGCCGCCGGAGAGCGCCGCCACGCCGCCGTCGATCACGATCACCGAGCGCCCGGCCAACCCGAAGCGCGGCTGGTGGCACCGGCTGACGCAGTCGTAAGGCCGCCGGGATCTCCTCTCAGGGCCGCCAGGCCCTGAGCCGGCGCGCCGCCTCCGCGATCGTGGCGGCGGCGCCGGCGAAGGAGATGCGCAGCGTGCGATGGCCGCGGGCGGGATCGAAGTCGACGCCGGGCGTCACGGCGATGCCGAGCTCGCGCAGAATGCGCCGGCAGAATTCCTGACTGTCATTGGTGAGATGCGCAACGTCCGCATAGAGGTAGAACGCGCCGTCGGCGGGAGCCAGCCGATCGAAGCCGGCCTTGGGCAGCTCCCGCAGCAGCAGCGCGCGGTTCTCGGCATAGCGCTCGACGTTGCGGCCGAGCTCCTCATGGCAGTCGAAGGCCGCGACCGCCGCGTGCTGGGAGATCGCCGGCGGCGAGATGAAGAAGTTCTGCGCGATGCATTCGACCGCGCGCAGCAGCGGTTTCGGCACCACCATCCAGCCGAGCCGCCAGCCGGTCATCGAGAAATATTTCGAGAAGCTGTTGATGACGATCGCCTGCTCGCTGCTGGCGAGCGCCGTCGCCTCCTCCGGTCCGTAAGTGATGCCGTGATAGATCTCGTCGGAGACGAGGCGGATGCCGCTCGTCTCGCAGTGACGCGCCAGCGCCGCCAGCGCCTCCGGCATCAGCATGGTGCCGGTCGGATTGGCCGGGCTCGCGACGACGAGACCGTCGAGCGGCCGCGGCGCGCGGCGCACCAGATCGACCGTCGCCTGATAGCGCTCGTCCGGACCGGCCTCGAGCGACACCGGCTCCAGGTCGAGGGCGCGCAGGATGTTGCGGTAAGCGGGATAGGCGGGCGTGGCGAGGCCCACGCGGTCGCCGGCATCGAAGCTGGCCAGGAAGGCGAGCAGAAAGGCGCCCGAGGAGCCCGTCGTCACCACCACGCGCTCGGGATCGAGGTCGATGCCGTAGCGGTCCCGGTAGTGGCGGGCGATCGCGCTCCGGAGCGCGGGAATGCCGAGCGCGTCGGTATACCCAAGCGTGTCGCCCCGCAGCGCCGCCGAAGCCGCCGCGATCACGCCCTGCGGCGCGCCGGTCGAGGGCTGGCCCACTTCCAGATGCAGCACGTCCGCGCCGGTCGCCGCGCGCTCGTTGGCGGCGCGCATGACGTCCATGACGATGAAGGGCGGGATCTGGCCGCGCGCGGAGACCTTGAGAGCCATCGCCTCAGCGCTCCCGCGGCGGCGCCGATTGACGGCCGGCCGGGACGCAGCCCATGCTGAACCTGGATCTCCGGATGACAGCCGTGCTTCGCATTCTCGGACGTTTCCTCGGCGTGCTGCTGCTGACCTGCCTCGCCGGAACGGCGGCGGCGGAGGATCTGAACTATATCCGCGACGCCGAGATCGAGAGCACGCTCCGCACCTACTATACGCCGATCCTCAAGGTCGCCGGCCTCGAGCCGACGGCAGTACACATCTACCTCGTGAACGATCCGCGGCTCAACTCCTTCGTCGCCGGCGGCCAGAACATCTTCGTCAACACCGGCACCATCACCCGCAGCGAGACGCCCAACCAGCTCGTGGGCATCGTCGCGCACGAGACCGGCCACATCGCCGGCGGCCACCTGATCCGCGGCGAGGAGGCGATGCGGAACGCCTCCATCGAGAGCATCATCGCCATGGTGGTGGGCGCCGGCGCCTCGGTGCTGGGCCACAATCCCGGCGCCGGCGGCGCCGCGGTGCTGAGCGGCGAGTCCGTCGGCATCCGCTCCTACCTCGCCTTCTCGGTGGCGCAGGAGGCGACCGCCGACCAGGCCGCCCTCTCCTTCCTCGACAAGACGCATCAGTCGGCGCGCGGCCTGCTGCAGTTCTTCCAGATCCTGGAGGGGCAGGAGATCCTCTCCGGCGCGCTGCAGTCGCCCTACATGCGCACGCACCCGCTCACCACCCAGCGTATCGAATACGTCAAGAACCACGTGGCGCACTCGCCCTATTCCGACGTGCCGGATCCGCCGGACTGGGTCGAGCTGCACAAGCGCATGAAGGCGAAGCTGGTGGCCTTCCTGAGCGGACCCGGCCAGACGCTGCAGCAATATCCCGAGACGGACAATTCCATCGCCGCGCGCTACGCCCGCGCGGTCGCCTTCTATCGCGTCCCCGAGCTCAAGAGGGCGCTGGTGCTGATCGACGGGCTGATCCAGGACGAGTCCAAGAACCCCTATTTCCACGAGCTGAAGGGGCAGATGCTGTTCGAGAACGGCAAGGTGCGCGACGCCGTCGCGCCCTATCAGCAATCCGTCCGCCTGGCGCCCGACGTGGCGCTGCTCCGCGTCGAGCTGGCGCAGGTGGAGATCGAGACCAACGACCCCGCGCTCAACCAGGAAGCCCTCACCCACCTCAAGAGCGCGGTGAGCTTCGAGGCCCGCAATCCCGACACCTGGCGCTTCCTCGCCATCGCCTATGGCCGCTCCGGCGATATGGGCAACAGCGCGCTGGCGCTCGCCGAGCAGGCGATGGCGAGCGGCGACAAGCCGATGGCCCGCCAGCAGGCGCAGCGGGCGCTGAAGCTGCTGCCGGCGGGCTCGCAAGGGCGCCTGCGGGCCGAGGACATCCAGCTCGAAGCCCAGCGCAAGCAATAGCCCCTCCTCCATCGAGGCAGCCCATGAGCTCCGTCGCCGATCTCCAGATCGAGAACGATCGCACCCGCGTCACCCGCTACCGGCTGCCGCCCGGCGGCAGCACGGGCCCGCACCGCCACGAGCACGACTACGTCATCGTGCCCGTTGTGTCCGGCCGCCTCAGGGTGGTCGGCGCCGACGGGCGCGAAGTCCTCGCCGAGCTCGAGGCCGGCGTTTCCTATTTCCGGCGCGCCGGTGTGGAGCACAACGTATTCAACGGCGGCGAGCGCGAGATCGCGTTCGTCGAGGTCGAGATGCTGCCGTGACCGCTGTCATTTTTTCGTGTGCGCGCGGGTTTCGCGCCGGGCGCCGCGGCGGCTGATGCTATAGTCCCCATGAAGGTATCCATGCACCGCTCGCGCCTCCCTTTCCTCGCCCTCCTGCTCCTCCTTGCCGTCGCCGCCCTGACGCCGGCCCGCGCCGCCGATCAGTCGCTCCCCGGCGATCGCCAGGCGCTCGATCAGGCGATCCACGACTACCTGATGAATCATCCCGAGGTGATCGTCGAATCGCTGCGCGCCGCCGAGAAGAAGATGCAGGACGCGCAGGACGCCGAGGCCCGCGTCGCCATCGGCGACAAGCAGGGCGAGCTGCTGCGCGACCCCTCCTCGCCGGTCGGCGGCAACCCCGACGGCGACGTCACCATCGTGGAGTTCTTCGACTATCACTGCCCCTACTGCAAGCAGGTCGAGCCGGCGCTCGAGACCCTGATGAAGGAGGATCCGAAGATCCGGGTCGTCTACAAGGAGTTTCCGATCCTGGGCGCTGACTCGGTGACCGCGAGCCAGGCGGCGCTCGCGGCGCTGAAGCAGGGGCCGCAGAAATACACGCGCTTCCACGCCGCGATGATGAGCGTCAAGGGCTCGATCGGCGAGAGCGTGGTCATGCAGGTGGCGAAGGATGCCGGGCTCGATCTCGCCCGGCTCAAGACGGACATGAAGACGCCGGAGATCGAGGCCGCGATCAAGCGCAACTACGATCTGGCCGACGCCCTGAAGATCCGCGGGACGCCGGCTTTCATCGTCGGCGACGCGCTGGCGCCGGGCGCCGTCGATCTCGATTCGCTCCGCAAGATGGTGGCGGACGCCCGCAAGCGAGGTTGAGTATCCGTCGCTGCTGCCTGCTTGCAGTTTGCCCCTTTTGCCCCTCTCCCCATCGGGGAGAGGATGGGTGAGGGGGTATCGATACAGCACTCGGAATGGACCGGCAGAGTGCCACCCTCTGACCCCCTCACCTAACCTCTCCCCGGCGGGGAGAGAGATGGCGCATGCGTGGGGTTCCCGACCTGATCGACAGAATTTCAGACGCGGGCGCTACGCCGCGATCACCTCGTTGCCCCGAAGGTCAACGAGCTGCGGCCCTTCTGCGCGCGCCGCGTTCACCTCGGTGCCGACCGGCGCATAGGAGAGCCAGTCATCGGGCGCCGGTTTCAGCAGCGCCTGGAGCCGGTCCGGCTCGCCGTCGGGATCGAGCCAAGTCGCATGGGCTTCCGGCGGCAGGATCACCGGCATCCGCTCGTGCAGCGGCCGCAGCAGCGCATTGGCCGCCGTGGTGACGATGGTGAAGCTGTCGATGAACGCCGGTCCCTCGCCCTGTTCCTTCGGCGACCAGCGCTCCCAGAGGCCGGCGAAGGCGAAGACGCCGCGGTCGCGGCGCTGGATCAGATAGGGCTGCTTCGCTTTCCCCTCGGCGCGCCACTCGTAGAAGCCGTCCGCCGGCACCAGGCAGCGGCGCCTGCGGAAGGCAGCGCGGAAGGAAGCCTTCTCCGCCACGCTCTCGGCGCGCGCGTTGATGAGCCGGGCGCCGCCTTTGGTGTCCTCGGCGAAGCTCGGGACGAGGCCCCAGCGCAGCATCTGCAGCGTCCGCTCGCCGGCGGGGTTGCGGCGCTGACGGATGACCGGCACATCCTGGGTCGGCGCGATGTTGTAGCGCGGCATCAGGTTCGGCTGCTCGACGAAGCCGAAGATCCGCCGGAGCTCCTCCACCGGCGTCCGCAGGACGAAACGACCGCACATC
>Ga0335078_10010235_pt1 | contig 13893 bp, 7 predicted proteins | sample Lox_Sample_32_FD_206711 | JGI IMG/M metagenome (GOLD analysis project Ga0335078, IMG submission 206711) | Soil microbial communities from Loxahatchee National Wildlife Refuge, Florida, United States - Lox_Sample_3.2 | ecosystem: Environmental > Terrestrial > Soil > Wetlands | place: USA: Florida...
CCCAGCCAATGGTCTCCAAGCACCTGCGGGTGCTGCGTGAGGTCGGCCTGGTGGAGGTCCGCGACCAGGGGCGGCAGCGGCTGTACCGGCTCAACGCCCGGCCGCTCAAGCCCATCCACGACTGGGTGCGGACCTACCAGGACCTGTGGACCGAGCGGTTCACCCGGCTGGACGCGGTGCTGGCGGAACTCACGGACATGGAGGATGACGATGGCAGCAGCGACTCGTAGTGCGGTAGTGACGCTCCCGGCGAGTACCCAGATCATGATCACCCGGCAGTTCGACGCGCCGCGGCACCTGGTCTACCGGGCCTGGACCACGCCGGAACTCATCCGCCGCTGGTGGGCCGGCGACCGGGGCCAGGTCACCAGCGCCGAGGTGGACCTGCGGCCGGGTGGCCAGTGGCGGTACGTGATGACGGCGAACGGCGGGTTCGAGGTCGCGTTCCACGGCGAGTACCGGGAGATCGTGCCGGATGAGCGCATCGTCTCCACCGAGGTGTTCGAGGGGATGCCCGACGCCGCCGCGGTGAGCACGGCCACGTTCGCCGAGCAGGACGGGCGCACCACGCTGACCATCCTGGTCGAGCACACCTGCCAGGAGCACCGCGACATGCACCTCAACTCGGGCATGGAAGACGGGATGAACGAGTCCCTGGACCACCTGGAGCAGGTCGCGGCGTCGCTGCGATGACCACTGCGGGGCAGCCCGGGATGGGCTGCCCCGCAGATCAGTTCAGCGGCAGAGCCCCCGCGGGATTGACTTCCCGCAGCGGTTACGCAGGAACCGGTTACCCCGCCCGGTGCCGTCCCAGATCAGGTCGGCCGGATGGTTGTTGAAGGCCGTGTTGGCCAGGATCGTGTCGTGGCTTGGGTTGGCCCCATGGGTGAGCCGGGCCGCGCTGGCCACCACGATGCCACCCGAGTTGATCTGGTGACCGTGGTTGCCCCGCACCGTGTTGTGGGTGACCACCGTGTGCGTCGCGCCCAGCAGCAGGATGCCGCCGCCCGCGAGATTGACTGGCGTGTCACCGTGCTTCCGGCAGAACTTGTTGTTCCGGATCACGGAGTTGTGCGTGATCAGGGCATTTCCCACGCCGCCAGGCTGCCCGTCGTCCAGCACCATGATGCCCTGGCAGTTGCCGTGCACGATATTGTGCGAGACGGTCACGTGCCGGGCGTGCCGGACAAAGATCCCGAACTGATTGCCCACCGCGATGTCGTTTTTCACCACGGTGTCGGCGAGCGGCGAATCGCCGACATAGAAGCCGGCCTCATCGTTGCCCACGGCGATATCGTTGATGAAGACGGTATGCGTGGAGACGAACCGCGAAATACCGTAATCGCCGTCGTGGAACGCGGAAACCCCGGTGACGGTCAGCCCGTTGGTGCCGTAGCCGAAGACGCCGTTGCCTGGGAAACCGGCCACGTAGATGCCGGTTATCTTGACGCCGCGGACCCGCTGGAACACCCGCCCCGTCTCCGGGTCGAGTTTCCTGGCCAGGACGCACACCCCAGTCAGGCCGAAGCCACTGGTGCATAGCGTGCGCGGCCGGTGCCGCGGCGGCCGGAGCACGGTGCCGTGCAGCGAGTTGCCCGCGCCGCGCAGCGTGATCCGGTCTGTGCGGATCTGCACGGCCTGGTGGTAAACGCCCTTCTTGAGCACGATCGTGGTGCCCGGGCGAGCGTGGTTGACAGCCCGCTGGATGGACTGGTTAGGCCCGACGACGATCGTGTGTGCCGCGGTCCCCGCGGTAACCGGTGCCGCCGCGGACGCCGACGCAAAAGCGGCGGAGAATATGCTAAGTGTCATTACAGTGGTGGTGGCGCACACACCCATGATGAATTTGCGCACAAACGCCCCCCTGGCGTGAAAAACCACGCTGGCCCCCCCTGGGCCGACGCATTGTCCGGGACATTACCGAAGGGCCAGCACCTTGGCAAGGATGGCTTCGGATTACATTAGCGGGCAGGCGAAAAGCCTTTGCCGAGGCTGGTGCAGTCCGGCGGGCATTCCACGGACAGCACCCGCAGTCCTCTGGGACCCTGAGTATCTGTCATATGACTCTCAGTATCAACACCGGGATGGCCCGCATGACGAGAAACCCGCTGGACCTCGATGACCGGGCCGGATGGATCCGCCTCGGCGCAGTGCCCATCGTCCTGCTGGCCACCGTCGGCCACCCCAGCCACGCACCCCACGGCACGCCAGCCGCAGCGAAGGCTGAACCGCCTGCAGGCCCGCAGCTGAGCATCAGCATCACCGACGGCCAGCACACGGCCCGGCCGGGCGAGCGGCTCAGCTATCTGATCCAGGTGCAGGACACCGGCCCGGCGAGCCTGCCCCGGCTGGCCGTGACCCAGACCCTGACCAGCGGCACCCGGCTGGTCTCAGCCAGCCATGGTGGGGTGGCCTCGGCCAGCCTGATCACCTGGCATGTCCGGCTGGCCGGGCACAGCACGGCCACCTTCCGGTCGGTGCTCCGGCTGCTGCGGCCACCCACCGGAACGCAGCGCCTGGCCGCCGTGGCCTGCGCGGCGACGCAGCACGGCAAGCCCCTGGTGTGCGCGGCCCACCTGGACACCCTGCCGGCGGCGGCTCTCGCGGGGCAGGCCGGGGCACGGCGGGCGGCCGGCCAGTCCCGGCAGACCGGTGGCCGGGGCGGCGGGACACCGGTCGGCGGCACCGTGAGTGTGCTGGCCGCGCTGGCCGTGGCCGCGGTGGCGGCGGCGGGCGGCTGGCGGCTCTGGCGCCACCGGCGCCTACGGCAAGCGGACTGAGCCGCCCGCGCCACCCGGCAAGCGGGCTGTGCGCCGCCGGTCAGGTCACCGAATGGGTGATCGTCGCGGTGTACTGGCCACCCACCGCGGCGCTGGGCACCGACACATCGATGAGCGGATCCCAGCTCGCGGTGGTGTTGCCGGCCACGTTGGTCGCCGTCACGACGGTCTGCGGGGTGCTGCTGAGGGTAATGCTGGGCACCGGATTGAACGTGGCCGGCCCGCTGGTCTGCAGTCCGCTGATGCCGTAGCTGGCGTCGCCGGCCGGGATGGTCTCAGCGGATGTGCCCGTGCCAGTGATGAAGTCGGTGGCGGAGACGGTGGCCGTCCAGCCGGCGCCGAAGCCCCGGTCGTCGGTGACCTGGACCGTGCCCAGCCCGGCGCTTACCGTGCCACCCGGGTCAGCGCTGCCGAGGTCCGCGCTGCCCGGCACGGTGATGCTGAGCTGGCCGGGCACGACGGTGACCGTGGCGGTGCAGTCCGGGTCGGTGCTGCCCTCCGGGCAGTTGCTGCCCGGTGCCGCGGACACCGCGCTGTTGGCCAGCGTCCCGCTGCCGGTGTCCGGGTTGATCACCGTGACCGAGTAGGTGATCGTGGCCGTCTGCCCCGGGCTGAGGCTGCCGGTCCAGGTCAGCACGGGCGCGGTGTAGGCCACCGAGCCGATGGTCACGGCCGCGTCACCGTTGTAGCTGGCGTCGGTCAGCACGCCGGCCAGCGAGTCGGTCAGGGTGGCCCCGGTGTAGGAGGTCTGCCCGGTGTCGGCCACGGTGATGGTGTAGCCGACGGCCGTGCCGGGGGTGGCGGTGCTGGCCGAAGCGGTCTTGGTGATGGTCAGCCCGGGGGTCAGCACGGTGACAGTGGCGGTGCAGTCCGGGTCGGTGCTGCCGGCCACGCAGTTGCCGCCGGTGGCCGATGTGGTCACGATGTTGACCATGACGTGGTCGCCGGTATCCGGGTTGTTCACCGTGGCCGAATAGGTGATTACCACGGCTTGCCCAGGGGACAGGTCCCCGGTCCAGGTCAGCACGGGGCTGGTGTAGCTGACCGAGCCTCCGGTAGCGCTCGCGTCGTCGTTGTAAGTGGCATCGGTCAGCACGCCGCCCAGCGAGTCGGTCACCGTGGCGCCGGTGTACGCCGTCTGGCCGGTGTTTGAGACGGTGATGGTGTAGCCAACCGTCGCGCCGGGCGTGGTGCTGCTGGCCGAGGCGGTCTTGGTGATGGTCAGGGCGGGGGTCAGCACGGTCACGGTGGCGGTGCACCGCGGGTCAGTGCCGCCCGCCGGGCAGTTGTTCCCGCTGGCATCGGAGGTGACGGTGCTGGTCAGGGTCTGCCCGGCTGAGGCCAGGCTGTCGTGCACGGTGACCGAGAACGTGATGGCGGCGCTGTCGCCCGGGCTGAGGGAGCCGGTCCAGATCAGGTTGGGCTCCTGGTACTGCACCGAGCCGGCCGTGGCGGTGCCGTCGAAGTTGTAGTCAGCGTTGGCCAGCAGGCCGGTCAGCGGATCGGTGACGGTCACGCTGGGGTACGCGGTCTGCCCGGTATTGGTGACGGTAACCGTGTAGTCCACCGTGGCCCCGGGTGCGGTGGTGCTGGCACTGGCCGAGTTCACGATGGTTAGTGCGGACACGTCCACGGTGGTGGCGCAGCGCGGGTCGGTGCTGCCGTCCGGGCAGTTGTTCCCGCTGGCGTCCGAGGTGACGGTGCTGGCCAGCACGCCGTCCCCGGTGTCGGGACTGGCCACCGTGACGGAGAAGGTAATGGTCGCGGTGGCGCCGACGGCCAGATCCCCGGTCCAGGTGAGGTTGGGGCTGGCGAAGCTGACCGAGCCGGTGGTCGCGCTGGCGTCGCTGTTGTAGCTCGCGTCGTCCAGCACGCCGGCCAGCCCGTCGGTGACGCTGATCCCGGTGTAGCTGGTCTGCCCGGTGTTGGCCACGGTGATCGTGTAGTCGACTGTCCCGCCGGGCGGCGCGCTGGCCGCGCCCGCCGTGCTGGTAATGGTCAGCGCCGGGGTGAGCACCGGGAAGATCAGGGTGCAGCCCGGGTTGGGGCTGGCCGGCGGGCAACTGCTGCCGGGGTCGGTGGATGCCAGCGTGGTGGTCATCGCCTTGTCCCCGGTGGGCGGATTGTGCACGGTCACGGTGAACGTGATGGTGACCGTGGCGCCCACGGCCAGGTCCCCGGTCCAGGTCAGCACGGGCTCGGCGTAGCTGACCGTGCCGCTGGAAGCGCTGGCGTCGTTGTTGTAGTCGGCTTCGTCCAGGTTCAGCAGCGTGTCGGTGACGGTGGCCCCGGTGTACGGGGTCTGCCCAGTGTTGGCCACGGTGACCGTGTAGGTCACCGTCTGGCCGGGCAGTGCCGCGTTGGTGCTGGCCGACTGGCTCAGGGTCAGCGCCGGGATCAGCACCGGCACGCTCACCGAGCAGGCCGGGTCGGTGCCGCCGGGCGGGCAGTTGCTGCCCGGCGCGGCGGTCTGGATCGTGGAGGCCAGCAGCTGGTTGCCCAGATCCGGGTCGTTCACCGTGACCGTCCCGGTGACCGTGACCGTGCCGCCGACCGGGATGTCCCCGGTCCAGGAGATCCCCGTGCTGGTCAGCACCAGCGTGCCGGAGGTGGCGGTCTGGTCCCCGTTCGGGGTGGCGTCGTCCAGCACGTCGGTGATGTTGGTGGCGATCGTGATGCCGAAGTAGGGAGTCTGCCCGGTGTTGCTGAACGTGGCGGTGAACCGGACCACCCCGCCGGGGACCGTGGAGCTTACCGCCGAACTGTTCACGATGGCCAGCCCGGACACGGTGACCACGGCGGCGCACCGTGGGTCGGTGCTGGCCGCCGGGCAGTTGCTGTTCGGCGAGGTGGAGGTGAGCGTGCTGCTGAGGATCTGGTTGCCGGTGTCCGGGTTATTCACCGTGACCGAGAACGTGACCGTCACGCTGCCACTGGCTGGCACGGTCCCGGTCCAGGTCAGGTTGGGGCTGCTGAACGACACGGTGCCCGCGGTGGCGGATGCGTCGCCGTTGTAGCTGGCGTCGTCCAGTACGTCACCCAGCGGGTCGGTGAAGGTGGCCCCGGCGAACGGGCTGGCCCCCGAATTGGCCACGATGATGGTGTAGGTCACCACCCCGCCCGCAGTCGTCGACGGTGCGCCCGCCGTCTGGGTGAACGTGAGCGTCTGGACGCCGACCAGGGCGACGGTGACCGTGCACCGCGCGTCGGCACTGCCCGTGGCGCAGTTGCTGCCCGCCGTCGGGGACGTGATCGTGCTGGTCAGCTGGACGTCCCCGGTGTCCGGGTTGTGCACGGTGGCGGAGAACGTGATGGTCGCGGTGGCGCCGACCGCGAGGTCCCCGGTCCAGGTCAGCGTGGTGCCGCCGGTCACGCTGACCGTACCCGAGGTGGCGGCCGCGTCGCCGTTGTAGTCGGCGTCGTCCACGATGCTGGCCAGCGGGTCAGTGAACGTGGCGCCGGTGTACGGGGCCTGGCCCGAGTTGGTCACCGTGATGGTGAACGTGACCTGCTGACCCGGGGTGGCGGTGGGCGTGTTCGCGGTGCTGACGATGGTCAGCCCGGGCGTGAGCACCGGGAAAGTGAGCGTGCACCCCGTGTTGCCACTGCCCGGTGGGCAGTTGCTGCCCGCCGCGGCGGAGGCCACGGTAGTGTCCATGATCTTGTCCCCGGGGTCCGGGTCGCGCACCGTCATGGTGAACGTGATCGTGGCCGTCTGGCCCGGGGTCAGATTGCCGGTCCAGGTCAGCACCGGCCCGGCGTAGCTGACCGTGCCGCTGGTCGCGATGGCGTCGTTGTTGTAGACGGCGTCGTCCAGGTTCAGCAGCGTCTCGGTGACGGTCAGCCCGGTGTAGGCGGTCGGCCCGCTGTCGGTCGCGGTCACCGTGTAGGTCACCGTCTGGCCGGGTAGCGCCGCCGTAGTGTCGGCGGACTGGCTGAGCGTCAGCGCCGGGATCAGCACCGGCACGCTCTCCGAGCAGGCCGGGTCGGTGCCGCCGGGCGGGCAGTTGCTGCCCGGGGCGGTGGTCTGGATGGTGGAGGCCAGCACCTTGTTGCCGGTGTCCGGATCGTTCACCGTGACCGTGCCGGTGATGGTGAGCGTGCCACCGACCGGGATGCTCCCGGTCCAGGTAAGGGCCGTGGCGGTGATCGACAGAGTGCCCGAGGTGGCGGTCTGGTCCCCGTTGCCCGTGGCGTCATCCGCTATGTCCCCGATGGGGATGGTCACGGTGATCCCGGTGTAGGGGACCTGGCCCGTGTTGCTGTATGTGGAGGTGAACCGGACCACCGAGCCGGGGGTGGTCGAGCTCACCGACGCGCTGTTCGCGATGTCCAGCTCGGCCACTGGGACGCTGCTGGAGCAGGCGGCCGCCCCGCTGCCCACGGCGCAGTTGCTGCCCGCCGTCGTCGAGGTAATGGTGCTGGCCAGGATGTGGTTGCCGGCATCGGGGGTGCGCACGGTCACCGAGAACGTGATGGTCGCGGTGGCCCCGACCGCCAGGTTCCCGGTCCAGGTCAGGGTGGGGCTGCTGAACGACACCGAGCCCGCGGTGGCGGACGCGTCGCTGTTGTAGCTGGCGTCGTCGAGCACGTCGCCGAGCGGGTCACTGAACGTGGCGCCGGCCGCGGCGATCTGGCCCGAGTTGGTCACGGTGACCGTGTAGTGCACCGTCGCCCCGGGCGTGGTGCTGCTGACCCCGGCCGACTGGCTGATGGTCAGGCCGGGCAGCAGAATCGGCACCGTGCTGACGCACCGTGGGTCGGCGCTGCCCACCGCGCAGTTATTGCCGGCCACGGCCGAGGTGAGCTTATTGACCAGGACCTTGTCGCCTGAGGCCGGCACCGGGTTGAGCACGGTTTCCGAGTAGGTGACGGTCACCGTCGCGCCCACCGCCAGGTTCCCGGTCCAGGTCAGGTTGGGGCTGCTGAACGACACCGTGCCCCCGGTGGCCGCCGCGTCGTTGTTGTAGCTGGCGTCGTCGGTGTCGACGCTGGTCACGAAGCTGATCCCGGAGTACGCGGTCTGCCCGGTGTTGGTCGCGGTGACCGTGTAGGACACCGTGGCCCCCGGCGTCGCGCTGCCGGCGCTGGCCGACACCGACAGGGTCAGCCCGGGCACCAGCACGGTGACGCTGGTCGCGCAACTCGGGTCGGTGCTGCCGGACGCGCAGTTGCTGCCCGCCGTGGTCGAGGTGATCAAGGTGGACAGGGTCTTGTCGCCGGTATCCGGGTTCTTCACCGTGACCGAGAACGTGATGGTCGCGGTGGCCCCGGCGGCCAGATTCCCGGTCCAGATCAGGTTGGGGCTGCTGAACGACACCGTGCCCGCCGTGGCGGTGGCGTTGTTGTTGTAACTGGCGTCGTCCAGCACCCCGGCCAGCGCGTCGGTGAAGGTCGCGCCGGTGTAGGCGCTGCCGCCCGAGTTGGTCACGGTCACCGTGTAACTGACCGCCGAACCCGGCGTGGTCGTGGGCGCGCCCACCGTGGCCGCGATGGCCAGCACGGCCACCGGGACACTGCTGCTGCACTTCGGGTCGCTGCTGCCAGACGCGCAGTTGCTGCCGGTCGTCGTGGACGTGATCACGGCCGACAGGGTCTTGTCGCCGGTATCCGGATTCTTCACCGTGACGGAGAACGTGATGGTCGCGGTGGCACCCACCGCCAGGTTCCCGGTCCAGGTCAGGTTGGGGCTGCTGAACGACGCCGTGCCCGAGGTGGCGGACGCGTCGCCGTTGTAGGCCGCGTCGTCCAGCACGCCGGACAGCGCGTCGGTCAGCGTCGCGCCGGTGTAGGCCACCGTGCCGGAGTTGGTGGCCGTGATTGTGTAACTGACCGTGCCGCCGGGCACCGCGGTGGTGGGACTGGCGGTCTGCGCGATGGTCAGCGCCGCCGCGCTGGTACAAGTGCCGAGACTGGCCGCGAACGGCGCGGCCTGCACCTGGCCGCCGGATGGGCTGCCCCCGGTGCCGCCCTGGGTGTAGGCGGCCGCGATGACCCCGCCGTTCACCCCGTTCGAGTCGTTCTCGGTGACCGCCGCCCCGGGCGCGTAGATGGAGCCGGGCACGGTCTGCGTCCCGCTGATCGTGAGCGCGCTGGTCCCGGAGAAGTTCCACAGCGCGTACGGCGCCGATGAGCCGCTAAAACCGTTGACGTTCTTCGGCGACCAGGAAAAATTCCCGCCTACCCCGCTGGTGTCCACATTGATGACGAATGGCATGGTTGACGACGGTGAATTGCGGAATGTCAGGGTGCCGATGTTAGCCAGGTTGGCAGCGGTGATATTGAGGATGTTCGTCGTGCCGGGAGTAAGTGTAATGTACGCATTCGTGCCCGGTGCCAGCGGCAGCGACAGCGCGGTGCCGCTCGCGTTGGCCAGCACCACGTTTCCGGCGCAGCCAGCCAGGGTGGCCGATTGCGACGTGAACGAGCTGAACACGCTGCTGAAATTGATCAGGCCAGCCTGGTTCACCGACGCCGTCGGCTGGTTGACCGTCTCGGCGATCTGCGGCAGGGACGTGTAGGAACCCCCCGACTTGACGATATGGGTGGGGCCGCTCCCGAGCTGGGACACCGCCGAGCCAGTCATGTTACCGATCTTGACGTAGCCGTTCTTCTGCACGTTCAGCGTGCCGGTGGAGGAGCTGCCCGCCCAGTTGACGGTGCCGCCGACCAGCAGGCCGGTGGGCTGGGCGTCGCCGGACGCGGTGAACGACCCGGCCGTCGTGGTGGCCACGTTGAACGAGCCCAGCGTGCCGGGCCCGAAGGCCAGGTTGCCGCCCAGCGCCACCGGGCCCTGCACCGCCGTCGCATTGAACGTCGCGTTGCCCAGCACGAACACGTTGAAGCCCTGGCTGCCGGTCACCGGGTTGCCCAGCGCAGCCGCCGGGGCGCGCGCGGCGTCCAGCCGGGCCGGAGCTGGGCTGGCAGCCGCCGGCCGCGGCGCCACGGCCACCAGTCGTGGCGCCGGGCGGACCGCGGCGGCCGCCGCGTTCCCACTGACCAGCACCGCGACGGCGAGCGCCGCGGCCAACGTCTTCCGCATCAGTCTTCCTACGACCAAGATTGCTCAACGCCAGTTCCTGGTGGCCGGCTATCCCACGCACGCGGCCGCCGCATCGGGAATACAAACAGCGTCAAGCGTGCACATTTGCCGTGCCGGGGTTTGCCGTTACAATGGAGTACGGCGCTTCTTTTTACCGTGCTTTAGAAATTCCGCCGATCGGGACGCGGCCTTGTCGCGGTGAATTTCCTAGCAGCCGGGCCTGCCGGTGTCAATTCACCAGGCTGGCTCCGTGTTTCACCATGCTTTATCGCGGCCCGGCCGGACCGAACGGCACATAGCGTTCCCTTCCAGGAACCTGGCACCGGGCTAATTTCACCCCGGTTCGCCGCGATACACCGCGCCGATCCGGCGCACCGTTAGCGACACTCAGCGGAAGTGAGCACCCCTCTGACCACGAAGTGTTATCTTCTATGTACGCTGGGTATCCGAGGTGTGACCCGGCGGGGGGCCGGGTCCACGTACCTGGGGGGATTTCCTTGTCCAAGACATCAGTCCTGGCCTGCGGCGCGGCCGCGGTGCTCGGGATAGCGCTGGCGCCGGCCGCCGCCTCGGCCAGCACGCTCAGCACACCCACGCCAACTAGCTCGGCCACACCGGCGGCGGGCAGCGACCCGGACGCGGCCACCACGGTGACGTTCGCCGTGACCATCGGCGTGCTGGCCATCACCGCACCGGGCACCGCCGACCTCGGCCCTGGCGATCCTGGCACCGACATTACCGGGACGCTCGGCGGCCCGGTCGTAGTGACCGACACCCGGGCCGCGGTCGACGCGTCCTGGACGGCTACCGCAGCGTCCACCGACTTCACGACCGGGGGGGCCACCACAGCCGAGACCATCCCGGCCACCGACGTGGACTACGACCCCGGCACGATCACCACCACGGGGGACATCACCGCTACCGGAACGGCCATCACCCTGGCCAACGCTGCGCAGACCGTGGTGGCCACCACCGGCGTCGGGAACAACACCGCGAGCTGGGATCCCACCCTCACGGTGCACGTGCCGGCCGCGGCCGTCGGCGGCCCGTACACCGGGACCCTCACGGACTCGGTGTCCTGACGGCCTAAGCCAGGAACGAAGGAGAACCGTGCGCCGCCTGCTGCGCCTGATCCTGCTGGCGCTGGTGGCCGGGACCGCGGTCCCGGCCACCACGGCCAGTGCCGCCCCCATGCCCGCCGCCACCCCAAGCCCGCAGCGGTTCGGGGTCCGGCTGGTCGACGTCCCGGTGGACGAGGCGCACAACCCGCGGGCGCTGCGCTACATCATCGACTACCTGCCAACGGGCTCGGTCATCCACCGCCGGATCCTGGTGCAGAGCGACGAGTCCAGCCGCGCGCGCTTCACCGTCTACCCGGACGCGGCCAAGATCAGCCACGGCTACTTCGTCGGCGACGTCGGCCACACCCGCAGCGAGCTGACCAGCTGGATCCACGTCGCGCATGCGCGGGTCCGGCTGCGCGCGGGCCACTCGACGATGGACATGATCACGATCCGGGTGCCGCGCGGGGCCACCCGTGGCGAGCACTACGGGGTGATCTGGGTGCAGCAGACCGCGCGCGCCCGTACCGCCCGCGGCTTCGCCATCCGGGAGATCAACCGGGTCGGGATCCGGGTGTACCTGGCCGTGGGCCGGGGCGGCGCCCCACCCACCAACTTCACCATCAGCGACATCGCCGGCCACCGGTCCGCCCAGAGCCGGCAGGTGCTCACCGCCGAGGTGGACAACACCGGTGGCCGGGCGGTCGACCTGAGCGGCACCGCCCGGCTGACCGGCGGGCCGGGCGGGACGAGCGCGGGCCCGTTCCCGGTGCACCGGATCATCACGCTGGCCCCGGGGCAGTCCTATCCGGTTGCGTTCATCATGCCCCGCCGGCTGCCGTCCGGCCCATGGCAGGCCACCGTCACCCTGACCAGCGGGCTGACCCGGCACAGCGCTTCGGCGACTATTCTGTTCGGCAGCCGGCTGACCGCCTCAGTGTGGCGCCGGCCCACCGGAATGGCCGTGCTGGCCGTGCTGATCTTGGGTATCGGGGCGTTGATCGTGGTCGGAGTGCGGCGCGCGCGGGCCCCCCGGCGGGCGGCGGCCTGACCACGCGGCCAGGGAGGGTGGCCGGGGAGCCGCCAGCGCGATGGCAGGAGGTGCCGCGACACGGCCGCGGCCCGGTCAGGCATGCTCTCCGCTGGCCGATTCCGCCAGCACCTCGCGCACCTTGGCCAGCAGATCGGGATGGGTGAACGGCTTCTCGATGAGTTCCATCCTGGGCTGCGTCGCGCCCTGCGTGCTCAGCAGGCCCGGGGCGTACCCGGACATGAACAGCACCCGCAGGCCCGGCTGCAGGCCGCGTAGGCGGTCGGCCACCTCGGTGCCCAGCATGTTCGGCATCATCACGTCGGTGAGCAGCACGTCGAGCGGCTCCGGCTCGCGCGCCGCGATGGCCAGCGCCTCCTCGCCGCAGGCCGCGGTGAGCACCCGGTAGCCGTGGCCGGCCAGCACCCGGCGGGTAGCCTCCCGGATGCTGGCCTCGTCGTCCAGCACCAGCACAAGCTCACCCGACCCGCGCAGCGGCTGCGCGGGCCCGGTCACGGCCGGGCCCGGGCAGCGGGCGGCGGCCTCGGTCACCGGCAGCAGCACGGTCATCGTGGTGCCCTGGCCGGCGGCCGACCTGACTTCGAGCCGGCCGCTGGCCCGGCGGATGATCCCGTGCACGGTGGCCAGGCCCAGGCCGGCGCCCAGGCCAGACGGCTTGGTGGTGAAGAACGGCTCGAACGCCTGGCTGGCCACCTCTGGTGGCATGCCGCCACCGGTATCGGCCACGTCCAGCCGCGCGAACCGGCCCGGCCGGCCCCACGCTGATCCGGCCAGGTCAGGATCATCGACCTCGGCGTCCGTGGTCCGGATCGTCAGCCGGCCGCCGTCCGGCATCGCGTCCCGGGCGTTGACCGCCAGGTTGACCAGCACCTGCTCCAACTGGCCGTGGTCGGCCAGCACGCGGCCGACGTCCGGATCCAGGTCCAGGACCAGTTCGATGCCCGCGCCCACGGTGCGGCCGAGCAGGTCAGCCAGGCCCCGGATGACCTCGTTGAGGTCGAGCACCTGCGGCTCGGCCTGCTGGGTCCGCGAGTAGGCCAGCAGCTGGCGGGTCAGCGCCGCGGCCCGGTCGGCGGCGTTCTCCAGCTCGTCGAGGTCCTGGCCGGCCTTGAGCCACTTGGCGGTGGGTTCCTCGCTGGCCACCTCCTGGTGCACGAACGAGGCGTAGCTGGAGATGACCGCGAGCAGGTTGTTGAAGTCGTGGGCCATCCCGCCGGCCAGCTGGCCCAGGCCTTCCAGCCGCTGCGCCTCGCTGACCTGGCGTTCCAGCTGGGCCCGGTCGGCCAGGAACTCGAGCCGGGCCCGCTCCTCCTCCGCCGCCAGCCGCTGGGTGCGGTCACGGACCACGGCCAGCACGCCGGACAGGCCGTCCCCGTCCCCGCCCGCCGGGATCGGGGTAAGTGCCACCTCGGCGGGGAACGTGCTGCCCTCCCGGCGCCGTCCGGTCAGCTCGGCCTGCGCCGCGCCCATCGGCCGGGGGCGCGGCGCGGCCAGGTAGGCCTCCCGGTCCTGCCGGTGCCGCTCGCGTGCGGACTCGGGCATCAGCATCTCGACCGGCAGCCCGGTCAGGTCGCCGGGCGGGTAGCCGAACAGCCGCCCGGCCAGCCGGTTAACGAAACTGATCCGGCCATCCGGGTCCACCCAGACCACGGCGTCGGGCACGGCTTCGAGTACCGCCGTGAACTCGGCGGTACCCTGCGCCACCACTCGGACCATGGGCATCGCCTCACTGGTCAGCAGGATGTTACGCTTAGTCTAACATTAATAACTCATAGTAGTTATGGACCATAGCGAGATGTCCCCAGTGCTGGCCAACGGCGATACCGGTGACGGGGACGCCCGGCGGCAGGCCCAGCATCTGGCCACGCTGGGCCGGCTGACCGGCGGCATCGCGCATCACTTCAACAACCTGCTGGGCGTGGTGCTCAACTACACCGACTTTGTCGCGGAGGCACTGCG
>Ga0335078_10010236_pt1 | contig 13892 bp, 5 predicted proteins | sample Lox_Sample_32_FD_206711 | JGI IMG/M metagenome (GOLD analysis project Ga0335078, IMG submission 206711) | Soil microbial communities from Loxahatchee National Wildlife Refuge, Florida, United States - Lox_Sample_3.2 | ecosystem: Environmental > Terrestrial > Soil > Wetlands | place: USA: Florida...
GTCCCGAAATTTAATTGTGGCCGGCAGCACGGCACCCGCGGAGGAGCAGATGCTGCTCTCGGCTTTGTCCTCGATCCGGCAGGTAGACGGCCTGGCCGATACGCGCTTGCTGGTTGCCCCGCGCCACCCGGAGCGATTCGATGAGGTTGCAAAGCTCGTATTGGGAAGTGGATACTCATTGGCCAGGCGGTCCGAAGCGGGAGGCGCGGCCAACACCGGTCACGGCAGTGCTGATGTGATTTTGTTGGACAGCATCGGAGAACTGTCCTCGCTTTATCAGTTTGCTGGTGTTGTTTTCGTCGGCGGCAGCCTGGTACCGCGTGGAGGACACAATATTATCGAACCGGCCGCCTATGCAAAGCCGATAGTCGTGGGCCCTTACGTTGACAACTTCCGGCAGATTATCGCGGACTTTCTGCCGGCAAAAGCCGTTGTACAGATCCCGGCTGATGGCGGCAATTCTATTGAAAGTCTTCTCGCCAGTGAATTGGCCCGGCTTCTAAGTAACCAAACGCAAGCCTCAGAAATGGGTGAACGCGCCAGACAGCTTCTCCTCGGCAATCGCGGCGCCATCGACCAGACTGTTGGCGTGATCTCCGGTTTATTGCCCGGCGCCGATCAGCCGATAGTGCAAATTTCCCGAATGGCGCCTTCTGGAAAGGCGTTCTAACGATGGCCGCCAACGCATTTGTGCGGGCGTTGTTGGCAGGCCCCGCCTGGCTATATGAACTTGCCGTCAGGGTCAGAACTGTCGCCTACGAAACCAATTACCTGAAGTCGCGCAAATTGGATACCGCCGTTGTCAGCGTCGGCAACATAACGGTCGGCGGCACTGGAAAAACCCCGCTCGTCGAATACATTGCGAGATACCTGACCTCTGAGGGATACTCAATCGCCATTTTAACCCGGGGCTATGGCCGGCATTCGCGGGGCCAAAAGCTTCTGAATGCTCCTTCGGGTGCCGGCGCGCATCAGGGCAAGGATCCATCTCCGGCTAGGACGGGCGATGTCGTGACCATAGACGACTCCCTTGCCAGAGGGTTTCATGGCACGCCCTCTTACCTGGAATTCGGCGATGAGCCGGTGATGTTGAGCCGAGCTTTGCCGGAGGTACCAATCGTCGTTAATGCCAACCGCTTTGAAGGCGGCCGCTGGGCCGAGCAAAACCTCCATCCCGATGTAATCATTTTGGATGACGCATACCAGCACCTAGCGTTGGCACGCGACGTAAACGTTCTGGTATTGGACGCGACCGATCCATTCGGCGGCGAGCGAATGATTCCATTTGGCCGCCTGAGAGAACCGCTTTTCGGGATCAAACGGGCCGACGCCATAATCGTCACCCGCGCCCACCGTCCATTCGACCAGGGACGTCTGCTTTCCGTTCTCAGGTACTTTTTAGGGGATAAGGTTCCCGTGATGTATGCGCATTCATCAATTGTCCGGCTGCGCCATCTCGAGACCCAGCAAAGCTATGATGCTCAAGAGTTCAGAGGATGGAACGCGGCAGTAATGTGCGGCATTGGCAATCCGTCTGCGTTTTCTGATGACCTGATTCAAATCGGTGTCAATATCGCAACGGAGGAATTTTTTCGTGATCACCGTGTCTTTACACATAAAGACTTGGAAAAGGTCGTCGAATCGGCATCCAAAGCAGGCGCGGATATGATCGTCACGACCGAAAAAGACGCTGTTCGCTTGGCCAATTTGAAACATGGAGAAGTCCCGATTTACGTGGCTGAAATGGAAATCGAAAGCGAAGACGAGGTCCGATTGAAGAGTTTCCTGCTGCGATCCCTTCTGGTAAAGCGTAACGAAAACCAATACTAAATCAATGCCGTTGCCGCCAGCATTACGGTAAGGCTGTGAAGGTGTGAAGAATTAGGATAGCCTGTCACCTGGATTGTCTTTCTCCCGCGGCTTTGCCGCTTGCACGGCGGGAAGGCTCCGCCTTCTTGGGACGACCCTCCACTTCTTCCTCGCGGCTACGCCGCCGCGCTTGCTGAGTCGGGATCAGATTTTAAGGCCCGGCAATGCCAGGCTTGAGTCGCCAAATCGAAAAGCAAAACGTCCACCAACCTCTTTTGACAGCGCCACCCGTTATAGCTATGATTCTTGTTTCCATTTTGGCGGGGCGTGGCTCAGCCCGGTAGAGCGCTCGGTTCGGGACCGAGAGGTCGTTGGTTCAAATCCAATCGCCCCGACCATCTCAATATGATGATTCAGGGAGAGATTATATCTCTCCCTTTTCGTTCCACCGGAACATCTACCCCATCACGTATGATTTCGGTATTGAAACTCGGTCTATCCGCTTCGCTGCTCACCAAGTGTGGATGGTTCAGCCGCTTGAGTACAACTTCACCACAGCCGCTAGCTTCTTCATCGCTGTTCGCGTCTGCCGCACACTATAGGCAGCAAAGCCAAGAATCAGGCCCGCAGTTTTTGGCACATTCAGAGAAGCTTGGGGCCTATTCATAAAAGAACACGATAGCGCCGAGCAAGAAATTCCAGCGGAGATTGCTTCTTTCGCTACGGAACAGTCATCCCAGCCCTCGGGAAACAATGCCAGGGCATGCATGCCGGCATCGGGCCTGGGAACGGTAATATCTTCTGGCAGTGAGCGCCGGGCGCAGTCAACAAACTCTTCCAGCCGTTCCAGATACAGCGCCCGCATTCTGCGTATGTGCCGCGCAAAATGTCCCTCGGTAATGAACTCGGCCACAACGGCCTGATCAACTGTCGGCGCATGCCGGTCGGTAATCGATTTAGCGATTATAAACTCATCTATCAAATCCGGAGGCGGCACGACGTAGCCTAACCGCAACGCGGGGAACAGTACTTTGCTAAAGGTACCGAAATAGATAACCGAACCTGTTTGGTCCAAACTCTGCAGAGCCGGCAGGGGCCGCGTCGAGTAGCGAAACTCGCTGTCATAGTCATCTTCCAGGATCCGGGCGTTCGATCTTGCCGCCCAATCCAGCAACTCCAGCCGGCGGGCGGCGTCCATTGCCGATCCCAGCGGGAAATTGTTGCACGGCGTTGTATAAATCAACCGCGCATCGACGCAGTTAGTGATGGCATCGGCGACATTGATGCCGCTGGAATCTACCGCCGCCGGAACCAGTCGGGCTGAGGCAGCCTCAAAAGGAGCCCGGGCGCTGGAATACGCGGGGTCCTCGACCAATACCGGATCACCTGGATTGAGCAACAGCCTGGCGCTTAAATCGATTGCCTGTTGTGAACCAGACACAATGATCACCTGCTCCGCATCGCATCGTACGGCTCGCGCCACTCTCAAGTAGTCCGCAACCGCGCGCCTAAGCGGCAGGTATCCGGCCGCTTCGCTATAAGGCAATAAACCGCTGGGCCGGCTTTTCCATTGCCTGTTGGTTATTCGAGCCCATGTGTCATAGGGAAACTGCTCGATAGCAGAAACTCCGGCCTGAAAGGGGCGCGCGACAAAGATGGAGCGAGCCCGCAGATGGTCGAGCCTCGCAACTCGCTCTCCGAATGCTGACAGGCGCGGCGTGCTTGCCAAGGTGGCGGGTTTTGTGGGACGTGATGTCGGCGCCTGAGTCAGCTCATCCGGCAAGGCACGCGCGACGTAAGTTCCGGAGCCGGATAGGCCCTCAAGGTAGCCCTCGGCTTTTAATTGGTCGAACGCGTTCAGCACCGTATTGCGAGAGACTCCCAGATCCGCGGCCAGTACACGTGTAGAGGGCATCTTCTGCCCCGGCGCGAAATGACCCCGTAGGACCTGGTCCCTGATCCCGTTGTACAGTTGCCGATACAGCGAAGCTGCTTGACCGGCGCTTGGCGCCAGCACAGCAGGAATTACAGAGGACGAAGACTTTCTCACGTACGGAATCTAGCCTCATAAAAGCGGTTCCGTCAAATCATGCGAAAGTGGTTCTTGTTTTAGGACCGCTCTCCCTTTAGCATTCTGACTATTGCAGCGGTCGTGGCGGAAAAGCACTTTTTGGATTGGAGATCGTTCGAATGGGAAAGCCTCAAAATGTGATTCGTTTGACCGCCGTGACCGCGGCGCTTATATGTTGTGCCTACGGGTTCGCGGGACCGGGTTCCGGCAAAGGCGACGAGAGTGTCGCGTTTCCAAAGGGCTATCGCAAGTGGGTTCACGTTAAAAGTACTGTCGTTACCCCCGAACACGGCAGCCTGGCCAAGCCACCGTGCGAAAAGCCGTGTGTTGGAGGGATCTTTCACTTCTATGCCAATGAAAAGGCTCTAGAAGGCTACCGTGGCGGCCGCTTCCCCGACGGCTCTATGATAGCTGACGACTTTACTGAACTGGTGGAGGGCGGAGGGCACAGCACTCCCGAAGGAAAGTTGCGCGGCGTCAGTGTGATGGTAAAAGACAGCCGCCGATATAGCGCCACGGGGGGATGGGGATTCCAGAGTTTCAACCCTGAAACCGAAGAGGGAATCCTGAGTGAGAGTCAGAAGGCGGCGTGCTTTGCATGCCACACGCCCCGCAAGGACCACGACTACGTTTTTACAGAATTCCACGATTGAGTGTTAAGTCCGTTTGTAATCCAAGGTTCCCGCAGGGGCTTGTTGGCCCCGCCGTTTTTCAAAATCGCCAAGCCATTCGGATTTTGGATTTCGTTCGAACCTGTCGACTAAGGCCAGATGAATAAGGATGGGGGTCTTTTGGGCCGCCCAGCGACGTTGTGCCGCGCCATCGCCCATCCGGGCGGCGTGTTCGTACAGTGACGGGTCGACAATTCCAACGTTAAGAGACGAGGTTAGCTCGCTGCGAAACCGAATATGTCTATCAAGGAGCTCGGCCGGGCTGGCCCCCGGCATTAAGTGGAATAAGTTCCGTGGCCGGGCCTTAACGTGCATCTGGGCATTTGGCTCTCGGTTGGAAGTCGAATAAGCCCAGCCTTCCCTCAGGTAGCTGGTGATTGAACAGGTCATTGGAGTTGCTGGACGGCTGGCGGTTACCACTTGAATCAGTTCCGCGACGCAACCATTAATTGGGTGGATGAAAAGCCGAGCGAAGCCATGAAACTGCTTTTGAGATGCGCTGTCGGTCGTATAGTCCGCCTCGTGATGGAAACCAAGCGCGCGAAGCTCAGCCGTACGCCGAGCCAAAAGATTCTTGTCGAGATGCGGAAAAGTGTCCGGAGTTACCGCGCGCAGACGAATGCTCTTGGGATATGCCCTGAGGACCTTGCGCTTTAATATGACGCAATTGGCTGTAAGCATAAATAGTCCGGCAAGGAGCGCGGCTCCATAAGACGAAAGCCCGATCGTGCCAAGGTTCAGCCGCTCAGCTATACCGCCAGGGCCAAGGAGCAAGAACGATCCAACAACGACGAAAGGGACATTTTTGAATGGAACCAGTACCTTCAACCCTTTCTTGCGGCGCGGGGCAGTACGCACAACCGGCGTGGCCGCGTAAGGAGCGGTGTCACGGCCGGCCACCGCGTAAACGGCAGGTTCTGATGCGCTTCCGGCGTCCGTGTCCGTAAGGGAATAGCGATCGTCGTGCGAATCCACCCTGGTTATTAGTGACTCCACATAGTTATCAGGAATACCATAGCGGTGGGAAATTGCTTTAATGCGCCGATGCGACGACGGATGAGAAAAGAACCCGCCATCAAATCGCGGCCACGTCATGGGCAGCATATTAAGCCTGGCAAGCTTCGCCAGAGTGGTGATCATAGCCTCAGGGTCGCCGGTCAAGGTCACAGCAAACGAATCGGCGGATTCTTCAAATCGCCTGGACAAAAACAGCAAAAAGAGAAGGAGAATTCCGATCAACACATAGTAAGTGACGTTTGACGAGTAGATGTATGGGATCAGCTTTAAGATTGGCCTGAAGATCAGCGCGAAGATCCCGAACGTCATTGAGAGAACGGAAGATGCCATCAGGCAAAATACGATCCCTCCATAAAGAACGCCCTGCTTGTATCTCACGTGGTTCAATCGCAGGTGCCCCAATTCGTGGGCGATTACTGAGTCTACCTCTCGCTTTGTAAATCGGTTTATCAGAAACTCGTTTAAGACGATTGTTTGCTTTGCAGTTGCGCACGCGTTAGCGGTCTTACTTGCCTTCTCGCTGAGTACAAATATCTCTCTTGGCACGACGCCTGCCCTGGTTGCCAGCTCATCCGCTCTGGCCCTCAAAGAGCCGGTAACCAGGGGATAGATGGCGTCTTTTACTTGTTTAGCAAGCGAAGACTTGATCATCACTCGCGTTAACTGACCGGCAACCACAAATCCGGCAAAAGCGGTATATTGCCGCTGAACCGCCGCATCAATGCCTGCCAGCAAGTATAAAAATGGCAGATACTTTCCAAGTACTTCGATCGTCAGGCGCCTTGCCAGAGTATGGCTGCGCTTGTGACGCGTTTCTTTCGGGTCGAGGACAGGAGCCAGCACAATCGAGCAGAGCATCAGAGAGAATACAGGTGGCACAATCCGGGCCGCCAGATTCACCGAAACTATGCTCAGTCTACTTGCGCCAGTGGGGGTCGCAAACTCAATCATCCCTTTCATTCCGAGTAGCGAGTACGTGATGTACCACAAAATCGGATAGAAAAGAGCCATCGCGTTAACGGCCTTCAGTGCCCCATATCTTACTGACGTCGGGTCCACATTGCCCGGCCGCTTACTTTGCAGTCGCCTCCGGATGGCCATTACGATTGGAGCCCAAAACAAAACGCCAAGTATCGCGAGCCTGATCAGCCATGAGTTGCGCTCATAACCAAAGACGATTCGCAGTGATGACCGGTCAGCGCTAATGTTCCCGAGATCAATCTTATAGCTATAAAATGAACGGCCAACCCAGGATGGCGTTTGTGGTAGTTGGTTTCCAGGCGGAACGTAGTTGTACCCTCCGGCCGGATGGTTGACCTGGACCGTCAGTGAATCACAACCTCCTTCCTTAAGCGCCAACAGCAGCGTTGATAAATCGATGGTCCCGTCCACCATGGAGCCGCTCTTGCTGAGTAGTTGTTGGCCATCGCCGGTATATGTATGTCTTTCCAGGGCGGCCTTTGACCCCGTCTGCAGTCTGTCTGTGGGTTTGTTCGTTGAGCTGTCATCCGATTCATCAGCAGCGTCGCTATCTGGGTCATCAATGGAATCGTCCCCGTCCGGCCTCCATTTCTCTTCCTTGAGAGACCCACCCAGGACCCGCTCGATTTGCGCTTTCGTGAAAGGCGCAATCGCGGAATCCAGAGTAAATCCCAATCTCAGCTTGGCCTTCCCGTCCGAGCTAGCTTCGCAGGAAAGGTAGGCCGGGTATCTGGAGGTCTGCGCAAAACCGGTGGTCGCGGCGAAACTAAGAAGTAGTGGAGGGACAAATATGCCCCTCCCCAGTCGGGTTAGAAGGGAATACAACATGACTATTCCTGTTTCAGTGCTCTTGGCGGCTCGGAATCGAGAAGCAAAACTCGCTCGATGCCAGGCTTGGAGGGGGTTGGCTTTCGAAAGCTTCTCGCAAGGCGGGAACTGCCAGAATCACGGGAAATCACCGCCACTGTCAAAGACAGTCGGATTATACGTCGAGCTAGAAAAACTTCAAGAGTAAAGTTCAGAAGCCTGCCGGATTTTGATGAGTATACCTGCGGGAGCAGGAAACCCTTCCTGTCACCCAACCAGCCGTACATGCTTCTTCAAAGGTTGGCTTCATCAGCCCTTGAATGTTTCCTCGTTTTGGGGACCAGTGCTTAAACGTCAGATGCGGGGCACAAATTTGTCCCGAGCAAAATCGTGCAAATAAGCCTATTTCGCTTAGCTTGGTGAGGACTATTTAGCAGTACGCCTTGAGGGCGGACTCAAGAGATCGAGGGAAGGGTGTCGCGATCAGGCCGGTCAACTCTCGGCGCATGCAGGCAATCTGCTGCTCGCCGCGGGCGACCAGCTCTTCGTCACTGGCGCGGAGGCGCCAATAGTCGAAATGCATGGTGATCCGGTTCTGTGTCAGGGTCGATAGCTGCATTCGAATTATCAGTTCGTCAAAGGCTGACACTTCAGCCAGATATTCGCACGAGCACCGGGTGGTGATAAGGCAAAGGCCGTTGGCCAAATCGTCCAGAACCTGAGGGCAGTGCTCCTTGAGGAACATTTCCCGGCAGCGCCCCTGCCACCGCATATGGCTCACATAGTAAACGTTGCCGACCAGATTGGTCTCTTCGAACCCTACAGTGTGCCGGTATTCATAGTAACGCATCGTTTTACTCTAAACGCCTCAGGCACACCCTGAGACTCTCGTTCATCAGAAAGGTTGGTGAGCCAATATCTAATGGAATCGACTCCAGAAACTCTTCAGCGCAGGGGACACGTTTCTGAGGAGAAGGAGTCTGCATCACCTTTAGCACGGATCATCATTTTGTCATAACGACTTAGTCAGCCCGCCAGGATCGCGAATACCTTCTGCTCCTCAGACGCTGCTAATCGCGCCGAATAGGTGCCTATTCGACAACTGCCGCTACGCAGAAACACCCAACCGTCGTCGGTTTCAGAGTCGATGACGACCGGGGCATCGATTGCGAGGCCCGCTTTCTTTATGCACTCGCTAATACACCACACTCGCGTCGCGGCAACGTCGAGGGCATTTAGGGACCCGTCGCTTTCGCCTTCATTTGGTGTCGTCGCCGTTGCACGCAGCGTGGTATTCCTGGCGGTTGGCTCACAGCGCGGAGCGTCTGCACGCGCAATTGATTCCGCCAACGAAAACCGATCGCCAAGCAGATTGCGCCATATCGAAGTCGGCTGCGAAATAACCGATTCGGCATCGCAAGCCAATAGTCGTGCCGGCCCCTTAGCGTTGCCATTGAGTCCGTTTTGCTTTGCCGCGACCGCGAATGTAACTTCGCTACAGTGGGATGCGGAGACTTCCGCTCCACACAGCGACTCTGGTTTGCCATCCGGCCGGTGGATCACTTCAATATTCTGACCCAGCGCGCGTCCGATAGCGATCTCGGTGCGGCGAGTACCGTTAGATTTAATCACGTTGGCGCCACTTGCTCGATCAATCGCGACACAGATTCGCCGGTCGTTAAACCGGTCTCGAACTACTCGCTCGATGTAGGAACCAAGAAGCGGAGCAACCCAATGGTTTGCGCTTCCTGACGGAGCAACAGTGCGCAGTTTTAGGCCTTCCCAGAATTCCAGGACTCGGCCCGCCTGGTCGCTTACCGATACGTCATAGGTGTAGACGTCTGCGTTCCGTGCAGTCTCATTGGCGGTTACCAGGCACGCGATTCTGTCGTTAGTCGGTTCGTCGACTGATGAGCAGTAGTCCAGCGGATCCTCGCGGGCCCACCCAAAAGTGATTTTCTTGACCGCGACCGGCAGCAGCGTTGCATCCGGGACACAGACCTGGATTGCGTGGATAACGGCATCTCTCTCAGCGGGGTCCCCAAGGGCGAAGCCAGAGGGCAGGAATCGGCTGAACCAGCTTGTCTGTTCACCGGCGCCGATTTCGGCAATGCAGCCGGTGCTGGTGATGCGCCTGTATCCCCGAACGCGCTGGAATCGCCCTTGATGGAAGAGCAGGCAGCCATAGAGTTCACGGCGAGGTTCAAGGTCTATCGTCATGCTGGGCATCTGAGCGAGCCCTATGATCGATCCGGAAGATTCACCTTCGATTCTCCCATCCGCATCTCGATCGAAACGGCACACGGCGCAAAAGTGGTCGGTCTGAAACGCCGTCTCTGAACTCCGGATGGCAACCTCCACGGCGTCACACCCGGTTTTTAGCGCGGCAATTCGGATAACTAGAGGGCCGCTTTCCGGTAACGCAATCGGGCGGGTGAAGACGACACTCTCAAATCGGGGGATTTCATCGGTACCGGTCAGGGCCATTGCTACCTGAGCCATTGCCTCAAGCCCCATCACCGCTGGGAACAGTCGGTTGCCATCAAACACATGTTCGTCCAGATATGGATCGCTTGTCGACGATACCTCGCAATCCGTGATCAGTTCGATTCCTGGATAGTAAACTCTGATTTGTTCAAGGAACCGTCGGAACGGAAGGCGGGGCGAGGCGGTCCGCAACGTTGGAACAGAACCGAATCGATTGGTGGCAACCAGCGAAACGGGAACCTGAGGTTCGTGAAGCAGCCTGGTGAAAAGCCGAACGCCCTCATCCAGGGATATCGCGCTGATTCCTTGTTCCGCCAGTCGATCGATCGTGCCAAGCCGTTCGCCCATACCGGCGCCGGCCCACACTGACCATTCGATCACGAGACACCGGCATTCCGGATGGCCCGTCTGCCAGGTTTCGATCAGTTCGCGCAATCTTTCGTTGGCCGCGGCGTAATGTGCTTCGCCGCGCATCCCTGCTCTGGCAATCAGAGACCCAAACCCGATCAGTGCCTTCAGCGGTCTAGGATCGACTGCGGCGAGCACATTTCGAAGTCCTTCAACCTTGGGAGCGAGCGTGGCGCGAAACTCCTCTGTGGTGAGCGACGCTAACAGGGCTGGCTGATTCCTTCCCGCTCCGTGAAGGATGCATGTAACGGGTCCCACTTCTGCCGCTACCGCAGCAATCGCTCGCTGAACGGCTGCGGAATTCGTCACATCGGCGGAGACGTAGCGAACGCGAACGCCGAACTTCTTGAACCGTTCGAGGTTTGCCGCAAGCTCCAGATCCTGTGAGGGATCCGAACGCCCGATCAAAACCAGGCGGCACCCTGTTTGGCGAGCAAGGGCCAACGCACATTCGGCCGCGATTCCCTTGCCTCCTCCAGTGACGAGGACGACGTCACCGGTATTCAGCATGAGGTGATCGGGGCGCTTTTCGTCCAATGAAATTCGTACAAGCTCCGGTACGCGCCGCACACCGCCGGAATCGTAGTGAGCCTCGGTGTAACCCCGTGCAGCCCGGGCCTCGGCTGCGACCCATTCAGGAGTTCTGGGATGGCCCCAGGGAGTGACGACCACAGATACATTGACCTGAGGCGCCTCTAGATACAGGCTGCGGGCCAACCCGGCAGCGCCTTCGTTGTGTTGCAGCAGAACGAATTGACCGGTCGTCTTTGAGGTCAAGACTTCACGAGCAGCTTGCAGAAGCATCTCGACATCGCGATCGTCGTGATCCTTAGAGACAGCAACAAGCACGCCGTTGCCTGAAAGCTTCCCTGCCAATGCCGCGGCAAGCGCTTCGGAGCTAGGATGTCCATCAGCAATGAAAAGCTTCCATTCGCTGGCCGGTGCGGCCCCAGTGGTTCCAGCCGCCTCAAGAGGCCGCTCGACCAGATCCACTCGAAAACAATGTACCCATGAGGCTATTCCTGGCGGATACTTATCAAAGTTTTGGAGCGCCGCCGGGTTCTGTGCGTTTCTCCGCGATTCTTCCAAAGCAGCCGCCATATCGGCGACCGTCACGTTGGCGTAGTCGGTCGGCGATACCGGTGGAGATAGGCCAAGGCGGCGGCTCGCTTCAACAATAATCCGGCTGACCGTGATCGAATTAAAATGCAGGTCCGCGAGCATTCGATCATCCGGCCTCACCGATTCATAAGGAAGCTCCGCCCGCTCGGCAATCATCCGGCGGATCATCGTGGGAATATCAGCCTCCCTAACTGCATCGGGAGTTACTGACGCATCCGCTGGTTCCTCAGTCAGGGCAGCTTGCGCCTCATGCGGCGGCTCTCGATCGGCCGGCATATTGCCTGCGGGGTCAGCCGTCTCAGCGGGAATGGGCGCCATCTCGCATGGGTTGCGGAAAAAGGACGGCTTCCAATCGAGATTGAATGCCCTGGTGAACCTGGATTCGAAAAGCGCAGAGTGATTTATCTCAACGCCACACGCGAAGGCGGCCCCTGCAGCCTCTAGCAAGCCATTGATGGAATCCCCCCCCACATCGAGCGCGATGGCCGGCCGTTCACAGATGTCCGACATCAACCCGCTGATCACGTTGCCCGGACCGACTTCCACAAAAAGGTCGACAAATTCACTCGCTGCGCTGGCCGCCTCCACGAAGCACACGGGTGCAGTAATCTGGCGGCACAGCAATTCGTGGATGTCTTCACTGGGCGACACTGGTGAGCCGGTCACCGTCGATATCACTACCGCGCTAAGCGGCAAAAAAGTCTGGTCAACAAGTGCCTTTCGAAGTGAATCGGCAGCCGGTGCAATCAGGCTGGAATGAAAAGCTCTGGTTACCGGGAGTGTAGATGTTGCGAGACCCGCCGCCGTCGCACGCGCAGTGAAGGCGGCAATCGCGGAATGGGCCCCGGAGATGACAGTGTTTCGGGGGCCGTTGGTGCAGGCAATGGAAACGGGATCTCCGTTCAAGAGGGCCCTAACTCTATCCTTGCCGGCGCGGATTGCCGCCATCGCCCCCTCAGATATTCCAGGCTGGGTCATCGCCGCCGACCGCGCGGCGGCAATTGCCATTACCGCTCGCTCGTCGTAGCAGCCTCCCCAGTGAAGGGCTACGATTTCGCCGAGGCTATGGCCGACGGCGACTGTCGCCTTTATGCCCAGTCGGCGCATTAGCCTTAGCCCTGCGAGGGAGCCTGCGACGATTGCGGGTTGTGCAACCTCCGTTGCGTGTGTGTCACCATGAGCGGGAAGATCGAGCGTCGAGTAGAAATCCTCGACCTCGGCAAATCGTCGTCCAAGCGCTCCGCCGTCCGGGTAGACGGGCGACGCCTGTCCAGGGAATAAGAAGCCAATGCGCAGACCGCCGCCGGTGCCCATAAAGACGCCAGCTTTCGGATCAAGCCTCCGGCTGACCCCCTGATCCAGCCAGGAGCGCAAACTTTCAAGCCGCCGCTTTAGTTCATCGGCGCTCGCGACAATCAGCGCGGCCCTGTATAACGCTGGCTCGGCATCTGCCGGCACAGCCAGTTGCCGTTGCAACTCCGCAGCCAGATCGCCGATCTCAGACCGAGAAAGGCGCGACGAATAGGGAAGCAGTCGGGTAACCTTTTCAAGAAGGCCGATACGATGGTGCGCGGCAATCAGCAGGATCTCCATATCCTGCTCTGACCGAAGCAGCACCTGCTCTTCCGTAGAGATCGCCTCGCGCCGATCGAGCGAGGCCGCTTCAAGTGCAATGTGGCAATTGATTCCGCCGAACCCCATCGCCGAAACGCCTGCACGAAGGGGCTGCGTCCTTGGCCACAGGGCGCCCCTCCGCGACACCTTGATCGAACTTTGCGGCGCGCAAAGCAACCGATGCGGCTGCTGGCAGCCGACAGTTGGAGGGATTATTTGAGATTCGAGGGCCTTTACGGTTTTGATCAATCCGGCTACACCAGCCGCGGCTTTTGTATGACCGATGTTTGCCTTGATAGAGCCAATCAGCGCGTGATTGCCTTCGGAAGGGGCTCGCGGCTCCCAGCCCTCATCACAACCGGCTGATCCCGCCTCTCCGTCCAAGCCAAATCCCAATCCGGCATGCGCCCGGCCAAGCACGCGTAACTCAGTTTCATCGCCAACGGGAGTCCCGGTTCCATGAGCTTCGAAATAAGCGACCGAATCGGCTCCATAGCCCGCACGGCGGTGCGCCCTTTCCAAAGCCAGGAGCTGCCCGTCGACTTCCGGCCGGGTGATGCCACCAGCGCCGTCGGAGGACGTGCCCCACCCCTTAATGACAGCGTAGACTTGCCTGCTCTGGCGCCGCGCCTCATCAAGCGGCATTAACACGACAAAGCCGCAACCTTCGCCGGGCAGAAATCCAGAGGAGCGCCGGTCGAAGACCCGCATCAGTCCCGGCGCGAGCGCCGCGGTCTTGGCGAATCCCACCAGCTCAAACGGATCGATGCTTATGTCCACACCGCCCGCAAGCGCAACGTTGACATCACCAGAGGCAAGCGCGCTGCAGGCCGTGCTGACCGCCAGCAGCGAAGAGGCACAGGCGCCGTCAATGCAATAACCTCCGCCTTTCAGGTCAAAGTAAT
>Ga0335078_10010237_pt1 | contig 13891 bp, 10 predicted proteins | sample Lox_Sample_32_FD_206711 | JGI IMG/M metagenome (GOLD analysis project Ga0335078, IMG submission 206711) | Soil microbial communities from Loxahatchee National Wildlife Refuge, Florida, United States - Lox_Sample_3.2 | ecosystem: Environmental > Terrestrial > Soil > Wetlands | place: USA...
TTTTTAGAGAGATCGAAACTCCAGGTTGAATTCAGTCTTCACCCACTTTTCTTCGTTTTCATAAGTACGGCCACGTATTTGGCTGAGACCGCCCGAATTTCGAGTTTCGATTTTCGGATTTCCGACTAGTCTAGGGCAATTTCGAAGCTACGGCTCCGACCAGGATTTTTTTGGCGATCTGGTCGCCGGTCTTCTTTTCCTTTTTTACTTGTACGTAAATAGGCTCGCCGACCTTCAACGTGTCGCGCGAACTCGGCTTTCCATCGCGGACGACCTTAAGTTTGGGATCGAATCTGTAAGACTGGTCGACGCCGAACTTGGTCTTGTCGAGCACTATTTCGTTGGCATCGATCGACTTGATCACGCCGTAGAGGTAGTCCTGGAAAACCCGGCTGGTGGATTCGTCAGGGTTGCCGAAGCGCCCATTCCCCGGCGCCGTCGAGGGTTCCTGCGCGCGCCCCATCGCCGGCGTGAGCATGCCGAGTCCCGCCACAATCAAGACCGTCAGGGTCACTCGCTTGCCGTCCATTTCAACCTCTCCTTGCTGCCTGCAGTTCTAATGTTGACACTAGCAGCGGACATGCGACGGTGTCAAGAGCGTTAGAACCGGAACCGGGGTAGTGTCCTAATTTTAGGACACTACCAGAACCGGTAATCCGGCGGACCCGGCGGCAGACCCAAACCGGCCAGACCTCCGGGTTCGACCGCCGCGTGCCCGAGCTTGGGTTAACACGCCGCGTGGATTATACTCAGCGGGAAGGATACGGGCGCATGGACTTCGACCGGGTTTCGCCCGACTACTGATGCCGAGGCAATCTGTGCCCAAGGACATCCAAAAGGAAATCGAAAAGCTTCGGGACGACATCCGCTACCACGAGAACCGCTACTACGTTCTCGATGACCCGCAAATCTCCGACTATGAGTTCGACCAGTTGATGCGCCGCCTCCAGGATCTGGAGCGCGAGCACCCCGAGCTGGCAACACCGGATTCGCCGACGCAGCGCGTGGGCGGCACGCCCGCCGAGGAATTCCCCAAGGTGCGTCACGCTTCTCCCATGATGAGTCTGGACAACACTTACTCGATGGAGGAACTGCGCGACTTCGACCGCCGCGTGCGTGAGCTTTCCGGCCGTGAGAGCGTGGAGTACGTAGGCGAATTGAAGCTCGACGGGCTCTCGATGTCGCTCACCTACGAAAACGGCGCGCTCACCCGCGGGGTTACGCGCGGCGACGGCGTCACCGGGGAGGATGTCACACCCAACGTCAAAACCATTCGCTCGCTGCCGCTGCGGATCGCACCTGCGAAGCTCGAAGCGGTCTTGGGAACGCGGGGCAGACGATTTGAGGTTCGCGGCGAAGTCATCATGCCGCGCCGGGCGTTTGACGCCTTGAACGCTCAGCGCGAAGCCGCGGGCGAGCCGCGGTTCGCTAACCCACGCAACTCCGCCGCCGGCAGCATGCGTCTGCTCGACTCGAAAATCGTGGCCGAGCGCAAGCTCGACATGTTCCTTTACTACATCCTGGCCGGCGAGCGCGAGTTGTTCCCCCAGCACTGGAAGGCACTCGAGGGGCTGCGCGAGCTCGGCTTCAAGGTGAATCCCTACCGGCGGCTCTGTAGCAGGTTCGACGACTTGCTCGAATACATCGGGGAATGGGAGTCGACGCGCGACTCGCTCTCCTACGAAATCGACGGCATCGTGATCAAGGTGAACGACACGCGCCTCTGGCCGGAGCTTGGTGCCACGGCGAAATCGCCGCGCTGGGCGATCGCCTTCAAGTATCCGGCGCGGCAGGCTACCACGGTGGTGAAGGACATTCGCCCCCAGGTGGGACGCACCGGCACGTTGACGCCCGTGGCCGACCTCGAACCCGTCGACGTGGGCGGCGTCACCGTGAGCCACGCCACCCTCCACAACATGGACGAGATCGAGCGCCTGGGGCTCAAGATCGGCGACACGATCCTCGTGCAGCGGGCCGGCGAAGTGATCCCGCAGGTGGTGAAGGTGGTGAAATCGGCGCCGGACGGCAGAGAATTCCACATGCCGGCGAAGTGTCCGGTGTGCGAAGCGGACGTGTACCGCGCCGAGGGCGAGGTCGCCTATCGCTGCGTGAATCCCTCTTGCCCCGCGCGCCTCAAGGAGTCGCTGCTCCATTTTGCCGGGCGGCGCGCCATGAACATCGATGGCCTCGGAGAGGCGCTGGTGGACCAATTGGTAGATCAAAGTCTGGTGAAGGACGCCGCCGATCTCTACGGACTCACCCAGGAGCAACTGGCGGGCTTGGAGCGCATGGGCGAGAAATCCGCGGCCAACCTGATAGGCGAGATCGAGAACAGCAAGAGGTCGGAGTTAGCGCGCGTTATCTTCGCCATTGGCATTCCTTTCGTCGGCGAACGCACGGCGCAAGTCCTGGCCGATCACTTCAGCTCGCTCGACAAGCTGGCGCGCGCCACGCCCGACGAACTGGTGGAAGTTCACGAAATCGGGCCCAAGACTGCCGAGGGCATTCGTGAGTTCTTCCAGCAGGAGCAGAACCGGGCCTTGATGAAGAAACTGCGCGAGGCCGGCTTGCGTCTGGAGCAGGAGAAGGCGGCTTCAACCGGCGAGCAGCCGCTGGCGGGCAAGCAGTTTGTGCTCACCGGTACGCTGCCCACCTACTCGCGCGACGAGGCCAAGCGCCTGATCGAAGACGCCGGTGGGCGCGTCACTGGCTCCGTGAGCAAGAAGACGGATTACGTGGTCGCGGGCTCCGACCCGGGATCGAAGCTGGAGAGGGCCCGCTCGCTAGGCGTGAAGACGATCGACGAGGCGGGTTTGCGCGAGTTGCTGAAGTAAGGCCTGCCCAGGGCTCTAGACTAGCCGATTGCAGGGCCCTCACGGTTCGACCGCTTTTGGAGGTTCAGATGTCAAACTCTGAAAATCCCGTCCTAAAAGTTGCTGCCGTGCAGGCGGCGCCGGTTTTCCTCGATCGCGCCGCGACCATCCAGAAGGCCTGCGATCTGATCGAAACTGCCGGTCGCGAGGGTGCGCAGCTCGTCGTGTTTCCGGAGGCCTTTGTCCCCACGTATCCCTTCTGGGCTTGGGAGATTCCGCCACGACAGAACCGATTGCTCAGCGAGCTTTATGCTGCTTTCGTTCAACAGTCCGTGACGGTCCCCAGTGAGGATACCGACCGGCTGTGCACGGCGGCTCAGCGAGCCGCAGTTTACGTCGCTATGGGCGTCAGCGAACGCAACGCAGAGGCCAGCAATACCAGCTTGTTTAACACACTCTTATATATCCATCCTTCCGGCGCCATGCTCGGCAAGCACCGCAAGCTCGTTCCGACCGGCGCGGAGCGCCTGGTTTGGACGGGAGGCGACGGCAGCACGCTCGACGCCTACGACACTTCGTGCGGGAAGATCGGCGGTTTGATCTGCTGGGAGAACTACATGCCGCTGGCGCGCTATGCGATGTACGCGTGGGGCGTGCAGATTCTGGTCACGCCGACATGGGACGAGGGCGAGCCGTGGCTTTCCACCTTGCGGCACATCGCCAAAGAGGGACGCGTGTACGTGATCAGCCCCAGCATCGCGATGCGCAAGGACGATATTCCCGACCGCTATGACTTCAAGAAGACCTATTACGGCACCGCCGACGAGTGGTTCAAAAAGGGCGATAGTGCGATCGTGAACCCGGACGGCCACTTTATCGCCGGGCCGTCACGTTTGAAAGAAGAGATTCTCTGCGCCGAGATCCACCTTGACCAGACACGTGGCTCGCGGTGGAAACTGGACGTTGCCGGCCATTATGCGCGTCCGGATGTTTTCCAATTCACCGTGAACAAATCGGCCCATCCCATTATTGAGGTTTCGACAGATGCCGTCGACGATGAGGCTGCGTCCGCCACAGGTGAGCCGTTCGAGAGCGTGCTTTGAGATTGTCGAACAGGGCTGGCTCATCAGGACAACGCCCACCCCGGAGTGTTCGCGAGGTGCGCCGCTGCAACCTAATGTCGCCCCGAATAGAGTACACTGGAAGAGAAGATGAGCGAGCCGTGCCGACGATTTTTCGGTTCGAGATCGAGCCCGAAGGCCGGGAGAAACTGCAAGAAGATTCCGGCGCTGTGCCTGCTGGGAGGGTTCCTGCTCTGCGTCGCGAGATCTGACAGGGCCCAGCAGACGGCTGCCCCGCCTCCAACCGCTGTATCGGCCCCGGCCGCTCAAAGCCCCGCTCAAAAACTCGATCCCCGCCAACTCCTTCAGCAGCTCGACGCCGTCTCTCTTGACCCCACCCAGGTTTATTCCTTGCGCCATGCGGAGGTCACTCGCGACGGCCTGAAGTTCTATTTTGACCGGGGGTTCGTGGGATTTTTCACGCCGGTGGCCGGAGAGATCACGGGAGCAGTTTTCTCGGGAGACGGTGAAGTGCTATTGGTGCCGCCCAATGCGGCGGAGCGCCAGAGCTTGGCCCAGTTTACCCAGACTGGAATTCTGGAAGAGCGCTTCGTGAGCCTCTACCTGCGGTTCACCGATCAGACGGCTCGGGAGCTGAAGGCTCGCGCCGAGCGTCCCGATCCGGAGGATCCCGAGCAGCCCGGGGATTTCGCCTTCAACTGGGCTCCGGTGGTGCGCAATTTGGCCCCCCAGGTGTCGTTGCGCGTGCTGGAGGACTTGTTGGGGGCACGCGACCGGCCTTACTTTTATGCGCGCGTCGGCGGTGTCAACCTCGGGACGTTTGAGGCCATTGATGACGCGCGGGCTCCGGAAGCCGTAGCGATTGCCGCGGCATCACAAGTGGCCGGCAAGTGGTACGCCAACGTCTGGTGTTCGTTCTCGAGCCGGGCTGCGGAAGCACGTGCGTCCGATCCGGCCTGGCGTGACATCGTCGTGCGCTCGTACAAGATCGACACGCGTATCGACTCGGATAACAGCCTGGAGGGGCGCGCGCAGCTCGAGATCGAGTCCCGCTCGGATTCGGAGCGGCTGTTCTGGTTCGAGCTGTCGCGCTCGCTCAAAATCTCGGAAGTGAAAGATGGCCAGGGGCGGAGCGTGGCTTTTTTCCAGAACCCGTCGCTCGAAGAATCGGAAGCGGCGGAACGCGGCAATGATCTGGTGATGGTCGCACTGCCCTCGTCTCATCCCGTCGGTGAGAGGTATCGGCTGGATTTTACTTATCGGGGCAACGTGATCGGTAATGCGGGGAATGGCGTCCTCTTTGTTGGCGCGCACGGCAGTTGGTATCCCAACCGGGGCTCTGCCCCACAAGCGCAATACGACCTCACCTTCCGTTACCCGGATCGCCTCTCGCTGGTGGCGACCGGGAGGCTGGTGACAGAAGATTCCTTGGAGGGTTGGAAGAACAGCCATTGGGTCTCGGACGGTACGTTTCCCGTGGCGGGGTTCAACTTGGGCGCCTACGACACCGTTACGCGTAAAGTTGGCAGCACCACCATTGGGGTCTACGCGGCCCGCGGGGCTGAGTCTTCATTGGAACAGCGGAACGCTACCCACCAGCCGCCCGAACGCATCGTAACCCGAAACTCTGGCAGCGGTCTGAGCGTGGAGGTTGTGCCCAAGGTGGCCCAACCCCTGGCGCCGGCCGCGCTGCTGGACCGCGTGGCGCAAAATGCGGCGGATGTGGTGCGGTTGTTCGATTCGCTCTTCGGCCCCTTCCCCTATTCGCGGCTCGCCATTTCCCAGATTCCAGGCGATTTCGGTCAGGGATGGCCGGAGCTGGTTTACCTGCCGACGCTCTCTTTTCTTCCCAGCGAGACGCGTTCCGCGCTGGGTTTCAGCTCGAAGTCAGAGGAATTGCAGAACCGCCTCTTCCTGGCTCATGAAATTGCGCACCAGTGGTGGGGTAACGAAGTGGGCTGGGAGACGTATCACGATGAGTGGCTCTCCGAGGGGTTTGCCACCTACGCCGCTGCCCTCGGCCTGGCGCGCGAGAAGGATGGCGATCGAAACTTCCGGGCGCTGTTGCAGAGCTACAGGGACGACTTGCTGGCCAAGAACAAGGACGGCAAAACGGTCGAGTCCGGCGGGCCGATCTGGCTGGGCGCGCGCCTGACAACTTCGCTCAACCCCGCCGGCTACAACAGCATTGTTTACGACAAGGCCTGCTGGGTGCTCCACATGCTGCGCATGATGATGCGGGACTCGTCGCCGGCGGGCGAGACCCGGGGTAATCCCTCGGGTCCCTCCCGGCGCCGCTCGTCGCCCGCGGATGTGGCTGCCTCCTCGGATCCGCTGAATGAAGGATCAGCGGTCACGAGCGAGGCCAACGAAAAGTTCTTCAAGATGCTGCGGGACTTCGTGGCGGCCTACCGGGATCGGAATCCGTCCACAGACGACTTTGCGCGGTTCGCTGCCAACTACATGAGTCCGGCCATGGACCTTGATCACAACCGCCGGCTCGACTGGTTCTTTGACGACTGGGTGCGGGGGACCGGTATCCCGACCTATGAAATCGAAGCCAAAGTCCGGGCGGCGGCCAACCGGTTTGTGGTGGAAGGAACCATCCAGCCGAGCAACGTCCGCCCGGAGTTCGAAATGCTGGTGCCGGTGGTGGCGCATTCCGGCAAAGTGAAGACGCTCCTGGGCGAGGTGCCGGTGACCGACGCCGGCGGTCACTTCAAGTTTGTCACCAGCTCCAAGCCGTCGCGCGTCACCATCGACGATGAGCAGGTACTGGCGGTGGTGAAGTGAGACGGCGTCCAAGAATTGACGATTGCAGATTGACGATTGACGATTGAAAGAGAAGTAGAACCAAGCCCGCACGGCTTTTCAATTGGCCCCCGATTATCGTCAACGGTCCTCTTCCAATCGTCAATCTGCAATCGTCAATTCTTCTGAAAGTGCGAGCCCCGGGGTTATCGCTAGCCATCGACATTGTCAAGAATTCGGTCCCGCAACTACTCGTACCGCAAGGCGACCACGGGATCCAGGCGGCTGGCGCGACGGGCCGGCAAATAACCCGCCGTGCCAGCCACCAACGCTATTCCGCCTGCAGCCAAAGCCAGGGTGGACGGGTCGTGGGCCGACAGGCCGTAGAGTTGGCTCGCTACCATCCGCGTCAGCGCCAGCGCCGCGGGCACACCCACGGCGACTCCGATCGCCACCAGCAGCAGCACGTCGCGCATCACCATCCAGATCACCCTCGCCGGTTCTGCCCCCAGTGCCATGCGGATGCCGATCTCGCGTTTCCGCTGGGCCACCGAGTAGGCCATCACGCCGTACAGCCCGATGGCCGCCAGCAGCGTCGCCAGAAAACCGAAAACCGAGGACAGGCTGGCGATCATCCGTTCGGTGGAGAGCGAGTTGCTGATTTGCGCTTCTGTCGTCCGCATATCGTAAATGGGCAGGTTCGGATCAAGCTCTCGGACTTTGGCTCGCACCGCCGGCATCAACTGATCGGGATCGTAGGCGGTTCGCAGGTACACGGTCATATTGCCAAGGAAGTGGCTCCCGAGATAGGGAATGAACGCCTGCTCCGGAATCTCGTCGCGCAAGGTGGTGTACTTGATGTCCTTGACCACGCCGATGATCTCCATATCGGTGTGGGTTCCCGGATCGGTCCCGAACCCGAGATGACGGCCGATAGGATTCTGGCCGGGAAAATAGCGGCGCGCGAACTTCTGGTTGATCATCACTGCGGTCGGTGTCCAGTCGTCAGGCTGGGGGCCGTTCTTGACCTCGCGATTGTCGTTGACGGTAAAGTCGCGGCCCGCCACGATGGGCACACCGAGGGTGGCGAAGTAGTTGGGGCTGATCATATTCATGTACGGTTCCGCGTGATCGCCGGCCTTCGCAGGTGTGTAGCCCTCCACGGTCATCCCGCTGTCCCATTCGTCGCCCTCGCCACCGAGAATACGCATGGCCGCCAAGGCCACCGACTGGACGCCCGGAATCGAGCTGAGGCTGTCCGTCAACTGCTGGTAGAAGATTTTCGCTCGTTCGGGTGTGTAGCCGCCGAGCGACGGGTCGATGTTGAAGCCTACTAGCCGCTCCGCCGGAAAGCCCGGACCCAGGCTGCTGAGATTGTTCAAAGTGCGGAGGAAGAGCCCGGCGCCGATCAGGAGCAGCAGCGAAAGCGAGACCTGGGCCACCACCAGCGCCTTGCGCAGGCCGCCGTGGCCGCCACCCACCACCGCACCCGCCTGGTCCTTTAGCGTCCGACCGATATCCGGGCGGGTGGTCCTCAGTGCCGGTACCAGCCCAAAGATGAGTCCGGTGGCCACCGTCACCGCCAGCGTGAAGAGCAGAATGCGAAGATCGGGGGCGGCGGAAATACTCAAGCCCGACGAATCCGCCGGCAGATAGATGGCCATCAGGGCCTGGTCCGCCCAGAACGCCAAGGCCAGGCCGGTAAGCCCACCCAGGGCGGAAAGGCAAAGGGTCTCCACCAGAAGCTGGGTGACGATCCGTCCGCGGCTGGCGCCCACCGCCAGCCGCACGGCGATCTCCTTCTGCCGTCCGGTGGCCCGCGCCAGCAAGAGATTGGCGAGATTGGCGCAGGCGATCAGCAGCACCACGCCGGTAATGGCCATCAGCACCCAAAGCGGTGTCGAAAGCTCGCGCCGGAAATACCCCCGGCCCTGGGACCCGGGCAATACGTCGATCGTGCACTTGAGGAACTGCTCCCGGTCGTAGGCCGAAGCGTGGGCGAACGCGGCCTCGCGCACCTCATTTTCCAGCATCGCATGCATGAAGGGTTGCAGGGACGCCTTCGCCTGCTTCTGGCTGACGCCGGGCTTCAAGCGCCCGAACGCATTCACCCAACGAGAGCGGCGGTCGGTGAGCATATTCATCGGAACGATCAGCACCTCTTTCTGCATCATGACGGGAATGAACAGCTTGGGCGAGTATCCCAGTTCCACGCCGTCAAAACCCGCTTGCGCCACGCCGATGACGGTCATCGGGTGCTTGTTCACCGTCAGTGTCTTGCCGAGAATCGCCGGATCGTCGGCGAACCGCTGCTTCCAGTAGTTGTAGCTCAGCACGATCAACGGAGCGCCGTCGGCCACGCGATCCTCTTCCGGCGTGAACGTGCGTCCCAGGGCGGTGGTCACCCCGAGGACGCTGAAGTATGTCCCGGAGACAAGCTCCGCTTCGACGCGCTCGGCCTGACCCCCGAAGGTCAGGCTCACCCGACTCGGGAAACGACAGAACATCCCCGAGAAGACCTGGTTGTGGTCCTGGAAGTCCCGGTACATCGGATAGGAGATCGCGTTGTCGCCCCAGTTGTTGCCGTAGTGGCGGCCGCGCATGGTGAGCAGCACCAGTTGTTGCGGGTCCTTTACGGGTAGCAGACGTAGCAGAACCTGGTCCAGCAGGGTAAAAATGGCGGTATTGGCCCCGATGCCGAGCGCCAGGGTCAGAACCGCCACCGCGGCAAACATCGGATTCTTCGCCAGCACTCGCGCGGTATACCGGATGTCTCCAAGAATATGGCCCATTCGCGTCACCTCCTCCGGAAGCTACTTTTTCTTAGACGAAGAGTCGAGCAAAGGGTTTGCCGCGTCTACCCCGGCGGCCAATGAAACGCTCGGCCTCCCAGCACGTGCACGTGGAGGTGGAAAACGGATTGCCCCGCTCCCGCGCCTTGGTTGACGACCGTGCGGTATCCCCGGGACTCGAGGCCGCGTGCGCGGGCGAGTTGGGCGGCAACGTGAAAGAGGTGGCCAAGGAGCGGCTCATCGTCAGGCCCGGCATCGCCAATTCCGGACCAATGCCGCCGCGGGATCACCAGCAGGTGAACGGGCGCCTGCGGATGGAGGTCCTCGATGGCGACCACCGACTCGTCTTCGAACACGATCTTTCCCGGCGCCTCACGTTTGATGATGCGGCAGAAGATGCAGCTTTCCACGGAAATGTCCTTTGTCCTTGGTCCCTCGTCCCTTGCCATTGGTCTTTTGTCCTTGCTCCTTGTCACTTACATGAACAGGCCCGGTTGAACCGTTCTTTGCCAAGGACCAAGGACCAAGGACAAAGGACCAGAGACGCCTTCACCCTTAATTCAGTCTTACCACGAACGTCTCCGCAGCCAGGTTTGCCTGGCGTAGTTTTTCGGCCAAGGCCTCGGCATCATCCTGGGTTGATTCGTTGCCGACGCGGACTCGATAGAATATAGCGTCGCCACGATCGAAAGCCTGAATCACTACCGGACCAAAGTGGTTCTGTTCGATGGTGGCGGCCAAGCGCCTGGCGCGATCCGGGTCCTTGAACGAGCCCACCTGCACGGCAAAGATGCCGGGGACGGCTCCGGGAGTACCGGGCGCCGGCAGATCCAGGATTTCCAGGCTCACGTGAGCGGTGCCGGCACCGATCATCTGCATGGACTTGGCGGCGGCGTTGGAGAGGTCAATGATGCGCCCCTCCACGAAGGGTCCCCGGTCGTTGATCCGAACCTCCACGTCATGGCCGTTATCGAGGTCATGCACACGCACGCGGGTGCCAAAGGGAAGCGTACGATGAGCGGCGGTCAAGTCGTGCATGTTATACATTTCGCCGCTGGCTGTGGGTCGTCCGTGGAAGGGATGACCGTACCAGGAGGCGATTCCCTGTTCGTTCTGCACGATCTTCGCCGGCGGCGCGCCGCCCCGAGGCCGCTTCGGATGGTGGCGGCGATGCAGACACCCGGTGGCGAGAAGGAGCAAGGCTGCAACGGCGGCGGCTACCAGCGTAGGCAAATAGTTTGGAACCTTGCCCGAGAGACCTCTCGGGCAAGGCATCGTCACCGGCAGGTCAGCGGGATGAGGCATCATACAGGTAGACGGCACACAGTGCCCAGCAGCTCTGCCGAAGGGCTATCAGCGGTCAGCGCTCAGCCAGAACGCGCTTTCTGCTGAAAGCTGATGGCTGAGAGCTGATAACCCTTCTCTATTTGGACAGGCTGTCGGCCATCTTGGCGAGCTGCGTGGAGGCCTTACGCAGCAGTTCCGACAACTCCTTGCGGGTGGTCGGCCTCACCTCATGCTCCACGAACTGGACGAACTTTTCAAATTCTTTATCCACAGTCCTCCCGACCTCCTCAATCTTCATAGCGTCCTCCTGCCCGGACATCACTTGGTAGCCGAATGATCGTCCGCGGTCCACCCGCCATTCTATGCGATGACTGTGGGGAAGAGAAGCCGGAAGTAAGGAGTCAGAACGTATTAAAGAAACTGAAGCCGAACAGCGCTTCTCGCGAACGCGCGCCGTCAGCAAAAGAACAAAGACTTCTTCTTCGTCGCTCAGCGCGCCTTGGCGGCTTTGCGGGAAGCTCCGTAGTTCTTTCAATTATCCCAGTCTTTCTGAAATGGCAAAGAACGGTCGCCGATCCCATCGATGGGTAAGAAAGGAGTTAACTTTTCCATACATCTATGGTAGGCTTGGTTCGTACGGTTGGGTGAGGTCGTTCGAGCGGACTGAGTCTTTTCATTATGAGATATCACCGTCAGAGTAACCGATGACTTGGATTCTATGGCTGGTATGCCGACTTGGCTTAGGACTGTAGTTAAACTTATGGGATTGCCTCCGAAATTAAAACGTCTCCTTTGGTTCGCACTCGATGGACGACCTACAGGGGAAGTCGGCAGGACGGCGGATTGTTACTGCTAAAACCGCAATGTTACTTATAGTCATGGTCATAGTGACTACTATTTCTTATCCGATTGCTGAATTGGACTTGGAAAAACGGTCCTTTGGGTCGGGCTGGACAGGCGTAACCCGACGTGGGAACAAGGAAGGAGGGTCGCACTGATTTTCGAAGGGAAGGGTCAGGCATTTGACCTGTGTCAAGCGGCGGTCGCGACCGGTGCGTTCTCCACAAGGGTGTAAGAATGAAGGATATGGTAATTAGGGGTGATGTCAGTCAAGCACTAATATTGAGCAAGACCAGCGCGCCACAGGCGAGTTTGCTGGCAAGAAGCAAGCCGTTTTACGAACTTCGGCACCCAGGATACACGCGCCTTCACTGCTGACGGGCCGACTGGACCTAGGGTAGTGGTCCACGAGGGTTCGCTGGGGCTCCTGCCTTTCGTCTTCTCTTTCCGCCTTTTATCCTTCATACTGGCGGCTAGGGCTTTCTTGAAAATCACATGGAACTCGATCCCAAAATCAGATTCAAGCTCCAGCGGTGGAAGAACTCGCTGGATGCCATGTTTGCTGGCAAGGAATCTTACGACACGTCGCATCGCATGTGCCCCAACTGCCGGGCGCTGGTGGAGCGCGGGGCGTCCGAGTGCTCGTTCTGCGGCCAGAAGCTGCGATCGCCGCGAGCGCGTTCCCAAGGTTCCGGGTCGGGCCAGATGCTGGGCGGGTTGCTTCCCGTCCCTTCCACAGCCTGTTCGGTGATCGTGGTGGCGACCATCGCCATTTACGCCGTGAGCTGGTACTTGACCCAACAGGTTTCCGCCAATGCCATGGTGGCCGCGCCGTCGCTGGGCGGGATCAACGGCGGCGTCCTTCAGGAACTCGGCGCCAAGAGCCCTCTGATCATAATCAGCCACCAGTGGTGGCGGCTGGTGACGGCGATCTTTCTGCACGCTGGACTTTTTCACATCGGCATGAACCTCTGGTGCCTCTTCGATCTGGGGCCGCAAGTGGAGAGCCTTTTCGGAGCGAGCAAGTTTGTGGTCTTTTACCTGGTCACCGGAGTTACGGGATTCCTTCTCAGCCTCTTCTGGAACCCGATGGGCATGTCGATCGGCGCTTCGGGCGCCGTCCTGGGACTCATCGGCGTTCTCATCGGCGCCAGCTTCCATCACGGTGGTTTGGGTAAAGCGTATCGCGGGACATTGTGGCGTTGGGTCATCTACATTTTGATTTTCGGTTTGCTTCCTTTCTTCGCGGTGGATAACGCCGCGCACATCGGCGGATTGGTGTCCGGGCTGGGCCTCGGGTACGTGATCCCGGAGGCCGATTCGGAAACCGTCACCGGCGACAAACTGTGGAGCGTCCTGGCGCTTTTCTCGGTGATCATCATCGCCGGCTCGTTTGCCTTGATGGCCATGCACCTGAGGCAGGCAGCCGGCTGAAGCAGCGGCCAGCGCCCGATAGGGTGAAGCCCGCAAGGGAGGGTCGATGAAAGGCTTTGTGACGGGGCTGGTCCTTGAAGCTTTGCTCGTCCCGGTGGCGCTGTACCTTCTCTTCCGCTTTGGCAATGCCCCGGTGGCGACTTCCGCCCCGCCCTTGCCGATGGAAAGAATGCTGGTCCGGACCGCTCTTCACGTTGCTTTGGCCAAGGAAGCTCCGAAGACGGTTCCTATCAAAGTGGATGACGCTGCTCTCGCCGCCGGCGCTCGCGTCTATCGAGCCAATTGCGCCATGTGCCATGGGTTGCCCGGTCAGGCTGCCCCGGCGGTCGCCAAGGGTATGTACCCGCCGGCCCCCCAACTGTTCCAGCCGGACAAGATGGTGATCGACGATCCCGCCGGCGTCACTTTCTGGAAGGCCAAGAACGGCATTCGACTCACCGGCATGCCGGGCTTTCATGCCTCGCTATCCGACGCGCAACTGTGGCAGGTGAGCGTCCTGCTGGCGGGCGCGGACAAGCTACCACTCTCGATCCTGAAGATTCTGGCGCCTGCGGCGCGCGATGGGAATTCTCACCAATGAAGTTCGGGGCTCACTCTCACGAAGCGGGCAGCTTGGGGGCGGGACGCAAGGGGTCCACGTCGAGGGCGGGTGCCGCCCAAGCGGACGTGAAACCAAAACTACCTCCGTCCGAGCGCCTGCGCGTTCTTTTGCCGGACATCTGGGCTTTGATCGGCCCCCGGCGCGGGTTGCTGGCTTTCGGCTTCGTCCTGATGGCGGTGAATCGACTCTCGGGATTCGTTCTGCCCTATTCGTCGAAGTACCTGATTGACGACGTCATCGGCAAGCGCCACCTTCAGCTTCTGAAGCCGTTGTTGGGCGCGGTGGTGCTCG
>Ga0335078_10010238_pt1 | contig 13891 bp, 14 predicted proteins | sample Lox_Sample_32_FD_206711 | JGI IMG/M metagenome (GOLD analysis project Ga0335078, IMG submission 206711) | Soil microbial communities from Loxahatchee National Wildlife Refuge, Florida, United States - Lox_Sample_3.2 | ecosystem: Environmental > Terrestrial > Soil > Wetlands | place: USA...
TCGAGCGGAAAGAGTTCAACTAGAAAAAGTGCGGGGGGAGGGATTTGAACCCTCGAACCCCTGAGGGACGAGGTCCTGAGCCTCGCGCCGTTGACCAGGCTGGGCGACCCCCGCGCAGAACATGGCCGCCGCGAATTACGTCTTAAAGACTCCAGTCAGACGCCCCAACTGACGACCTTGGTCGGGGTTATGCGGAAGATCGGCGACTCTCCCTCGCCCCAGGGGTTGTTCCTGTAGCTCTCGAACTTCTTGAACAGGACGTCGAGGAGCCTCAGGTACTCGGCGCCCCTCTCGTACACCCTGCACGTCCCTTCTATGGTGACGGCCTTCGTCGGGCGGAGCCTGTCTACCACGAGGGCCACCTTTGGGTTCGCCTTGACGTTCCTGAGCTTCTTCGTGCCGTAGTCCACCGCGATCACGAGGCTCTCGCCGTCAAGAGCATAGATGACCGGCGTCACCTGCGGCGAGCCGTCCTTGGATGCTGTCGCAAGCCTGCAGACCTCGTTCGCCTTGAGGAACGCTGCCTGCTTCGGCGTGAAACTGGCCACGCCTTTCGCGAGGGAGGGGCGTGCGTTTAGAGGTTTCTGGAGCATGACGAGCCGCGTCTGGGAATTGAACCCAGGACCTTTACCTCTTTGGATGAGTTTACCAAGGTAACGCTCTACCAGGCTGAGCTAACGCGGCACGAGCGCCCCACCCAATCAATAGCAATTTTAGCGTTTGTGAACGGTTCCGACTATCCGGGCCTGTCATTAGAAAAAAGTACCAGGGGCGGGATTCTCGTGTTGCGCACTTCGAGCCCGCGACCTTCGGGGATATCGCTATCCTCTCCGGATTTCACATCTTGGCCGATTATGAGTCTCGCCCACGCTTGGGCGTAGCCGGCGCAATGGGCCAAGCTATGCTACCCTGGCGACCTGAACGGCCCAAAGTAAGTATGTAATCTTTCCTCGCGGCCGCCCGCTCGCAGCAGGGACGTCCAGAAGGCTTTTCTACACGAATCCCGCCGCGCTCGCCAATGCCTTCGGTGCTCGACGTCACAGGCTACTACAACTTCCTCGACGGAATCATGATCACACTCTTCGTCCTCAGCCTGGTCATAGTGTTCGTGTACGAGTACGAGGTCCTGCGACGCCCCAGGACCTAGACGGCCTACTTTCTCATCCGTTCTAGCTTCGAAGCCCGACCGAACTCGAGGGTCTCCGTTCCCATCTTGGAGACCTGGACCACGACCCCGTGGACGCGGAGCTTCTCGCCCGCCTCGATCTCCCCCAGCGCCTTGGACTGGTCGTCCCAGGCGATAGCTGTGATCTCTCCCGTGTCGTCTCCGAGGACCACCTCGCCCTTCTTGGCGGTCGAGCCGTCCTTGAGGTTGACCTCCCTCACGCTCCCCTTGGATAGGGCCATCACTTCGAGGTCGAAGCTTCCGGATACCCCTTGATTGGAGATCTCCTTGACCTTGATGAAACGCGGCTCCGGCTTGGCGCCCGCGTTCTCTCCGACGAGCTGGATGACGCTCGCGCTGTCTCCGTGAAGCTCCGACTCGCCCTGCCTCCCCTTCTTCTGCCTGAGGTTGGTTATCCTCACCTTCGCGCCGGACCTGACCTCGGGCAGGCTGACCCCGTCCCAGACCACGACCCTGCTGTTCTTGTCACCCCCCTTCAGCTCGAACTGCATGAGAGTCCCCGTCGAGCCGTCGTCGCGGCGGGTGAAAGTCGAGCTCCTGCTGTCGGTGGCGGCGAGCCCGTCCACGACCATCACGGGCTCGCCCTCCTTGATCGAGTCTGGCTGCTTTGCGACCGCCGACAGGCTTGGGATCTTAGACGCGATCTTCTCGTCGGTGATTAGCTCGATCTTCCCCCTCTTGCCTAGGTTGATCGCCGGGCTCCCGTCAAGGCCCGCCTTCACGTAGGCGCTGACCACGCGCACCGGGGAGTCCACGGCGATTCCGGTAAGCTTCATGGCCTCCTCGTTGTCCTCCCATATGGTGAGCCTCCCGATCCTGGCCCCGTCGAATAGGTTCACCCGCCTATAGCGGCCGACGCCGGTGCCATCCTTCCTCTTGAACTCGGAGACCGGGTAGATGGCCAGGACCCTCGCCACGACCGTGATGTCGTTCGCGCCGATGTGTAGGTCCTTCAGCGTGAGGTCGGTGGTGACCATGTGCTGAAGCTTCACCCCGAGCTCTCCAGCGACGAGGAAGAGGGCTCCCTGGTCCGTCAGGTAGCCTGAGCCGACGGTCCGCCTCTTCTCCTGGATCATCGCCGTGAGCGACTCCCGCGTCACCTCTGGCTTGTTTCGAAGGACCTCGGCCACCAGAGCCTCATAGTCGTACATGACAGCAGCCTCTACGCCCGAGGGCTGACCTTGGCTATGGCAGCTTCCATCACGTCGATGCCCTCTTCGAGCTCCTCCCGGGCCACGTTGAGGGGAGGAATCACTCTAAGCGTGTTCCTGCCGGCCTTGATCAGCACGAGCCCCTCCCTGAAGCATTCGTGGGTGACCTCGTCCGCCTCCCTTACTCCCCTCTCCTTCCCCTTCTTTGTCTTGACCATCTCGACCCCGATGAAGAGCCCCTTCCCTCTGACGTCTCCCACCATCTCGTAGCGCTCCTTCATCTCCTCGAACCTCTTCATCGCGACCCTCCCCATCTTGACCGCGTTCTCCATCAGTCTCTCCGAGCTAATTACCTCCAATGTCGCCAAAGCCGCCTCAACGGCCACAGGGTTGGCGCCGAAAGTCGAGGCGTGCTGACCGGGCACCCACGAGCGCATGACGCTGGCCTTGGCGACGATCCCTCCCAGCGGCATCCCGGACGCTATGCCCTTGGCAACGCTGATGATGTCAGGCTCGATCCCGTAGTGCTCGACCGCGAAGAACTTGCCAGACCTCCCGATTCCGGTCTGGACCTCGTCGGCCACGAACAAGACTCCTCCCTTCCTGAGGAAGCTCATCCTCTCAAAGTACTCGGGGGGAGGAAGGACGTACCCGCCCTCGCCCTGGAAGGGCTCGAAGAAGTATGCCGAGACGTCCTCGACGGGGACGAACTTTTCCAGGTATTGCTCCTTGAAGTAGTCCACGCAGTAGTAGTCGCACTCCGGGAAGGTCTGCCTCCAGGGGCACCGGTAGCAGTAGGGGAACGGGAAGTGGACCACCTCCGGGACCAGCGGGGACGCGCCCTTCCTCTGGATGGGCTTGCTCGCGGTCAGGCTCAGGGTGCCCATCGTCCTTCCGTGGAACGCCCCCGAGTGGGCGAGGTAGAGCGGTCTCTTGGTGTAGTTTCGCGCGAGCTTCATCGCGGCCTCGTTGGCCTCGGCGCCGCTGTTGCCCCAGTAGACCATCTTCTCCCCAGGGATCGGGGTGAGCTCGCAGAGCTTCTCGGCGAGGGTGACCAGGTTCTCGTAGTAAAAGTCCGTGTACGAGAAGTGAAGGAACTTGTCGAGCTGCCGCTTGGCGGCAGCGACCACTCTTGGATGCGTCGAGCCTGTGCTAAGGACAGCAATCCCCGACGAGAAATCGATGAACTTGTTCCCGTCGACGTCGGTGACGACGGCCCCATGGGCCGACTCGACCACCAGAGGGTCGTCCCTTGCAATCGAAGGCGAGATGAGCTTCGAGGTCTTCTTGATGACCGCGCGTGCCTTGGGGCCGGGAACCTCGCCCTTCACGTTTCTAACTGTCTTCTTGGACAAGCTCCGTCTCCGACTCCCGAATCTGGTTCGGGCCTAGACGGCCGGCTTGGGCATGGAGAGCTCGATCTCCAGCACGGGAAGGCTGAGCAGCTTTCCGTCTTTCGACGTGACCTTCTCCCCGTCGATCCTGATGTTGGAGATCTCCACCGTGCTCATGAAGCGCTTCTTGAGGAGCTGGACGACATCGACGGCCTTGTTGATGGCCTCCCCCCTGGAGCGGAGGACGACGTGGTCGGCGCCGCTGTTGAACATGGTGATGCAGGCGGTTATGTAGGCGAGTGGTTCCTTGTATTGGCCAACGATTACTGTTTTCGTCTCTCCGGACATGAATTCCGCACCGGCCTTCCACCTTATAATCGCTCTGTCACTTGAATCACGAAATAGAGAATATAAACCGAGATTCAGGGAGACGCCAAGTGCGGGATCGTCGGCTAGTCTGGTCTAGGCTTCAAGCCTCGGGCGCTTGAGACCCCCGGTTCAAATCCGGGCGATCCCACCATATCAAGTAACGCACCATCTCGGCTCCAAACCCAAAATAAGGTCTGCCCGAAATGAATCCTTGTGAACCGCATCGTCGGTCACCTCGACCTCGACTACTTTTACGCCCAGGTCGAGGAGGTCGAGAACCCTTCTCTAAAGGGCGCGCCGGTCGTGGTATGCGTGTACTCTGGGAGGACGGAGGACAGCGGCGTGGTGAGCACGGCGAACTACAAGGCGAGAGAGTACGGCGTGAGGTCTGCTATGCCAATCGCCCTCGCCAAGGGGCGCTTGAAGAATACTGATTCCCACTTCATCGCGATGGACCACGCCAAGTACGAGGCGTATTCGGAGCGGATCATGGAGCTCGTCCGTGCCGAGGTGGACATTCTGGAGCAGACGGGCATAGACGAGGCCTTCTTCGACATCACCAAGAGGACTGGCGGAGACTATGCGAAAGCAGGGCAGCTCGCCATGGCCATCAAGTCCAGGGTGCTGGCGGAGGAGAGGCTCACGTGCTCGGTGGGTCTTGGACCTAACATGGTCGTCGCGAAGATAGCCTCCGACCTCAAGAAGCCCGACGGGCTCACCGTCGTGAAGGAAGCCGACGCGAGGGAGTTTCTCTCGCCCTTGGCGGTCGAGAAGGTCTACGGCGTGGGGCCTAAGACGGCGAAGCTGCTCGAGGAGAACGGTGTCTCCACGGTCAAGCAGCTGGCGGCCTTTCCGATGGAGCGGCTCGGGGACGTTCTTGGGAGGAAGCTCGCGGCATACCTACACAACGCCGCCAACGGCGTCGACGACGAGCCGGTCGTTGACCGAGGAGGAAGCACCCAGCTCAGCAGGATGCTCACGCTGAAGCGCGACTCTAGCGACCCGCAGCAGGTATTCACCGAGCTCTCCCCGGCGGTTCGGGACCTGCACGAGAAGCTCGTTTCGAAGAATCTCTTCTTCAAGACGGTCTCCGTGATTGGGATTGGCAAGAACCTCTCCCTTCGGACGAAGAGCAAGACGCTCGAAGCGCCCACCAACGAGTATTCCATCCTCGAGAAGGAGACGAGGAGCCTCTTCGCGGCCCTCCTCCGCGAGCCGGGAGAGCTGAGGAGGGCGGGGGTGCGCCTGAGCGGCCTTCAGGACATGGTGGACCAGCAGTCGCTGACGGAGTTCACGGGTTGAGCGAGGTGTCCGGCGCCCCCCAGAAGGAAGCCCTGTCATCCAAGTACGCGCGTCACGCGAAAGACCAGGCCCAGCTGACAAAGGCCGTGGAAGCCGCCCTCGGAGGCCTCGTCAAGATGCACGCCTTCCTCCCGAGCGGGAGGACCGTCTTCACAGTGGTCGGGAGCAGCTCCGACGAGTTCATCGACCCGGCGAAGTCGTTCTGCTCCTGCGAGTCCTACTTCTACAGCGTCCTGAGCGCCAAGTCGGAGTACTGCTATCACCTGCTCGCGTACAGAATCGCCGACGAGTCAGGGCTCGTCAGGGAAGTGAGGTTCGACGACGATGAGTACGACGGGTTCCTCAGGCTCCTCGCGGGGGACGTGCTCAGGTCAAGGAAGAAGTAAGCTCAGAAGTGAAGTCCCTCGCAGCCATGTCCTGACACGAATCCTCGAAAACCGAAGCGCCGTGGAGTTGTGGAGCCACCGGAGGGATTTGATCCCTCGACCACCTGCTTACAAGGCAGGTGCTCTACCAGGCTGAGCTACGGTGGCGCGAGGTTTCGCCCTAGTCATCGACGGTTTATCTTTTTGTTTATACCGACGAGCTTCCGCCGTTCGGCGGGACCGATTCTCTTGGAGAGGCGCGAGCTAGGAAAGACCGGCGAGAAGGTCCCCGTCCTGGGCATGGGCACCTGGCAGGTCGGCGACTCACAGGATGAGAGGAGCTCCGAAATCCAGGCGCTTCGCAAAGGGATTGGGCTCGGCATGAACATGATCGACACCGCGGAGATGTACGGGTACGGCAAGGCCGAGAGCCTCGTGGGCCAGACGATCAAGGGAATCAGGGACGACGTGTTCGTCGCCACAAAGGCCTCGCCGGAGAACTTTGGCTACGACCGACTCCTCGCCTCTTGCGAGGCCAGCATCAAGCGCCTCGGGGTCAAGCACATCGACCTCTACCAGCTCCACTGGCCGAGCAACAGCATCCCCATCCAGGAGACGATGAAGGCCATGGAGGAGCTCGTTTCCCGGGGCAAGGTCCGCTATATCGGGGTGAGCAACTTCTCCGTCTCGCAGACCACGCAGGCCAGGGAGGCCCTTCCGCGGTCCGAGCTCACCTCGAACCAGGTCCGGTACAGCCTCGCACATCGGGAGATAGAAGGCCAGCTCCTGCCTTTCTGCCGGAAGGAGAAGATCACCGTGATTGCCTACAGCCCGCTCAACGTCGGCAGGCTGACCACGAGCAAGATTCCAAGCGGACTGCTCGAGAAGTACGGGATGACGCCTGCCCAGATAATGCTGAACTGGGTCACATACGACGAGGATGTCGTGGCAATCCCCAAGGCAACGAACCTCCAGCACATCGAGGAGGACGCCGCGGCACTGAATCCGAGGCTCTCTGCCGACGACTATCGGACGCTCTCGAAGGCCTAGCTCTTCGTCGCCCTTGCGGCCTTTTCGAGGTGGTGCATCCTCGCAAGGTCAGGGGTGAAGGGCTTGAGCTTCGCGGGAACCTTGGCCTGGATGGGCTCCTTCAAGCTCTGCCCCTTGTCCCGCTTCGACTTCCAGATCTTCTCATCGAACTCGATTATCGCCTGGCTGGTCCCCTTCACGGCCTTGTTCTTGTCAGGTACCGGGAACTCCTCCAAGTGTATGCTCTCCTTGCCGTAGAGCCTCCTCCAGACGTGGTCCGTGATGTGCGGGGTCAAGGGAGCCGTGAGCAGGAGGACCGACTTCATGACGTAGTGGAGGGTGAACCTCGCCGCATCGCTCTCTTCCTTGTGGACTCCGTCGCCGTAGGCACGGCCCTTCACCATCTCGATGTAGTGGGCCGCGAACACATTCCACACGAACTCTCTGATCTTGGTCGCGGGGACGAAGAGGTTCCCGTCCTCATATCCGGTCATGCACTCCTTGATGAGCGTGTTGAGCTCGGCCAGTATCCACCGGTCGGTCGCCATCAGCTTCGCCGACTTTGGTTCGGCGAACATCGCGATGAATCGGGCCGTGTTCCAGAGCTTGGTGAGGAACTTGCCTGCTCCGGCAACCCTTTCCTCGGAGAGGCGGAAGTCGTACCCCAAGTTCGCCTCGGCGGCGCCCCAGAAGCGGAACGTGTCCGTCCCGTACTTTTGGAGGAGCGGCTCGGGGTCCATGAAGTTGCCGATGCTCTTCCTCATCGCCCTTCCCTGGGCGTCCTGCCCGAGCCCTCCCACCCAGGCCTCCTTGAACGGGGCCTTGCCCGTGAGCAGGTAGCACCTCAGCAACGAGTAGTAGAGCCACGTCCTCACGATGTCCTTGCCCTGGAGCCTGAGCGTGGCGGGGTAGGTCGCCTTGAAGAACTTCGGGTTCCTCGTCATCTTGGTCACGTACAGCGCCGTGATGCTCGAGTCCATCCACGTGTCGAACGTCCTCGTCTCGCCGACGAACTTCGGGTTCCCGCACTTCACGCACTTCCTGAAGGGGGCAGGGTCCTTCCACGGCCTGTAGTACTTTCCGGGCTTTGGCAGGTGCGGGGTCTGGCACTTGCCGCAGTACCAGATGGGTATCTCCGTGGCGTAGTATCTCCTGCGGGATATCGGATAGTCCGTGCTGATCGCGTCGATCCAGTCGAGGAGGACCTGCCTGTGGAGCGGAGGGTGGAAGACCATCTGCTTGGCTAGCTTCTTCAGCTCCTGCCTGAACTGGAGCTGCTTGAGGTAGAACTCCTCCATCGGGATTATCTCGATTGGCGTGTGGCTCCTCTCGCAGAGCGGGGTCCTGTGCTGGATTTGGTCTACCTTCACCGCGACCTTCGCCTCTTGGAGGTCTTGGATTATCTGCGAGCGGGCGTCTTTGACGGCCATGCCCACGTACTTGCCCGCGACCGCCGTCATCTTTCCCTCCACGTCTATCGCCTGGACCTCCTTGAGCCCGAGCTGCCTGAAGAGCTGGACGTCGTTGTAGTCTCCGTAGCTGCAGACCATGAGGACGCCCGTCCCGAACTCGGGGTCGACGCTCTTGTGGGCCTTGATGGGGACCTCCCTCCCATAGATCGGGATTACCGCGCTCTTCCCGACCACGCTCTTGTACCTGGAGTCGGTCGGGTTCACGACCACCAGCTGGCAAGCCGATAGGAGCTCGGGCCTGGTGGTCGCCACCAGGAGCTCCGCGCCCGTCTCCTTGACCTTGAACTTGTTAGTGACGAGATAAGTCGGCATGTCCTCGTACTCGATCTCGGCGTCGGCTATCGTGGTCCCGCAGTCAGTGCAATAGTTGTTGGGCCTGGTTGCGATGTGGACGTATCCCTTGTTCCACATCTCGATGAAAGACCACTGGGTGAGGGTCCTGTACTCCTCGGAGTCGGTCCTGTACTTCTCCTTGAAATCCCCCGAGACCCCGAGCTTCTTGAGGAGCTCGACCATGTAGGCCTCGATGTCGTCGAGGGCGTGCTTGCAGAGCCCGATGAACTCCTCCCTGGGGGTCTTGCGCATCTGGATCCTGTACTTGCGCTCCGTGGCTATCTCCACGGGGAGCCCGTTCCTGTCTATCCCTATGGGGTAGAGGACGCTCAGGCCCCTCATCCTCGCGGCCCTCGCCACCATGTCGATCTGGGAGTACTGCGTGAGCGCCCCCGGGTGCCACGGCTTGCCCGACGGGTACGGGGGCGGCGTGTCCATCACGAAATTGAGCTTCTTGTTGGCGCTCGGCTTGAACTTGAAGAGGTTCTCGAGCCCCCAAATCCTGCGAATCTCCTCCTCGAGAAGGGGGTTCCAGCTCGTCGACTCTAGCTTGTTAGGCGGCGGGGAAGGCGTGGGCGGCAAAGGAGCTCGCGGTTGCTCCCCCTGGTTCTCCAAAACTTGCTTCCTCCACCGTTAGAGGGTATTTAAGACCGAGTTCGGAGTGAACACTTACCGCAGCGGCTTCTGGACGTAGACGCCGCTGGTCTTCCTGTACTCCACATCCTCGAGGGGCTGCTTTGAGTACAGGCTAGGGTCGTAGACTCCGGACATCTTGAAGGCGAGCGCCCTCCTACGACAGTTTGAGCACCATCCGCAATGGACGGGATACTTCTTTCCCTCGACCGTCTTGAAGCTGTGCCCCGTGTAGCACGAGTAAGTGTACCGCCAGGGGACGCCCAACTCGTGCCCCAGCTTGACAAGCTTGTCCTTGTCGTATGTGATGAGAGGCGCCAGCAGCTTGTAGCCTCCGTGATGAGTCGCCTGCTCGCCCAGCCTGTTCATCTCCTCAAGGAACTCCGGGGTGTTGTCCTTCATCGCCACCGGGGTCTCTCTCCTTATCCCGATGTAGACGTCGAACCTCTCCTTTGTCGAGATGTAGAACGACTCGGCGTGGGAAAGCCCCACGAGCAGGAGCAGAGCGTTCCTGCAGGGGTCCCACCACTTCAGGATCCTGTCCCTCGCCTTCTCCGAGTTCCAGAGGTCCTCGGCCCTGGTCTCGGGGACCGCCCTCTCGGGGTGCGCGAGGAGCGAGGTGCTTATCCCCCCGAGCCATCTCAGGTCCACCAGCTTCAGGGGGGCGTTCAGGTCCTTCGAGACGCGCTTGATGCAGAACTCCTCATAGTCGTACGCCCGCTGGCCGTAGTTGCAGAAGATCAGCAGCTGGTGCTCCGGCTTGATGACCTTCTTGACGTAGTAGGCCAACGGGACCGAGTCGGCGCCGCCGGAGATCATGCATATCGCGCTCCTCTTCTCGGCCATCGGGTGGCCCGCGCGTGTTTCGTGTGGTTATATCGTTTCGGGCTTCTAGCCCCTCTTGGCCGTCGAGACCATCGAGAGGACGTCCCTGTCCCTCAGAACATAGTCGACGGGGAGGTGGAGCGCGGTCCTTGCGTCGACCCCGTAGATCAGGCCCTTGAAGAGGTCGGTGTGGACCGCCTTTGCAAGGTCCTCCACCGTCGAGCCTGAGGGGAGGAGATAGACGTCGGGAAGGACGTTCCCGTGCTTGTCGGTCAGCTTCTCCGGGTCCGCCACGGGGTAGACCGCGTTCATCTTGAGGAGCTTGAAGATGGCGATGTTGAGGGCGAACTGCACGCCGGTCCTGAGGTACTCGCCGAAGACCTTCCTCCGGATGTAGGCCAGCGCGGTCTTTTGGGCGTCTGAGAGCTCCTGGGGCCTGAGGAGGTCGAACCTCTCCTCGCCAGGCACGTACTTGATGAGGCCCTTGACCTCGGCCCTCCTCAGGGAGAGTTCCGCCTCCCCGCTCGTCGGGACCACCATCAGGTCCTTGTATCTCTCGCGCAGCGCCTTGAAGTTCTCCGCCGAGTTGGGAAGGTCCATCTTGTTGGCGATGACCAGGGTCGGCTTGGAGACGTCTCTGAGCACCCAGCAGAAGTTTTGGATCTCCTTCTCGTTCCACGAGTCGACCTCCCTGTCTTGGAGCATCGCCTCTTTGAGCGCATAGACGACGTGCTCCTTCTTGACGCCCACCCCCTGAAGGACCTCGGCGACGGCATCGGGAAGGCCCACCCCGGGCATCTTCGCCGCCTTTGAGATCTTCACCATGTTGCTGGAGAAGAGCTTGGTGTACCAGAGGACGAGCTCGAGCTCGACGTCGGCGAAGTCCGCCAGCGGGTCTCCCGTCCCAGGGTCGGCGATCTTCCCGTCCTTGTCCACGCTGCCTGACGCGTCGACCACGTGGAGGAGCGCGTCGGACTGGGCCGCGACCGAGAGGAACTGGTTGCCTAACCCCTTACCCATCCACGCCCCCTTGATGAGCCCCGGGAGGTCCGTCACCTCGATGGGGATGAACCTCCACCCCTCCTCGCACTTTGAGTTCTTCGGGTTGTCCATCACGTTGAACTCCTTGTGGACGCAGAGCGTGTCGACCTGCCCCATGCCTGTGTCCGACGACTTTGTCGTGAAGGGATAGTTGGAGATCTCCCCCGACTTCAGCGTCATCGAGTTGAAGAGGGTCGTCTTTCCGGCATTGGTCTTTCCAATCAAGCCTATGCGAATGACCATTTTTGACCAGTCTCGCCTAGCGAACCAAAAACGCCTCTGCGGTCTAGTTAAGGTATTCTAGACGCCGGCGACCCTATAGCGGACGAAGGCGGCCACCCCTCCGAACGACTTTAGCATCGCCCCTTCCTCGGTCCCCGAGGAGATGACCTCGACCTTGGCGCCGACCTGCAGCGCCTTCTCCTCCAACACGTCGATCAGGTCAGCCTCGTCGACCACGAACTCCTTCGACCCGCAGTTCGCGCATGCCTCTGAGGTCAGCTCCTGGGTCGCCTGGGTCTTCTTGGATATCGGGACGAACTTCTCCCTGACCGTCTGGCAGTTCTTGCAGGTGGCGGTGAACCTCACCACGTCGACGTCGTCGGTCACGAGGATGGCCTCCACGTTGCTCTTCTCGATGGCCGAGAGTATCCTCGGCAGGCCGTAGACCGCGAGGCCGTTGGGCTTGTTGACCTCCGCGAGGAACCTCTGGACCAGCTTCTTCTCCTCGAAGAGCCTGACGTCCTGGAGCTTGTCCGCCGACTTCTCCACGAGCTCCCTTACGCCCTCCCTCCCGGAGTACGCGGTGTCTATGGTGGCGATCACGTTCTTGCGCAGCTCGTAGTTGAGGAACTCCGTCTTCATGAAGTCCTCCTTGGTGAAGCCCGGGCCGCCGATTATCACCCCCTTGCACTTGTATTCGTCCACGAGGATCCTGTTTGCGTGGTCGGCGACCCTGTGGTAGAAGTAGGTCAGCTCCATCTCCCTCCCCCTCTCGTACCTTCGGGCGCTCTGGCCTCCCTTCCTCGTCTTGCCTGAGATCCCCGAGGTCATCACGTTCACGACATCGAAGGCCTCCCCCGAGAGGATCCCCACGCCGGCCTCGTTGGCGTCGATGGAGAGGAGCCCGTAGACCTTCTCCTCCCGAAGCATGTCCCTGAGGTGCTCCACGTGGAAGTGGTCGTCGCACTGGTAGAGGAAGCTCTTGACGGGCTTCGGGGGGACGACCTCGCGGAGGACGATGACCTCGCTCCCCGGGCCGTTCGTCATGAGCGCCCCGCAGAACATGACCAGCCCGTTGTCCGGGCTCTCCCTGTAGAGCTTTAGCTTCTGCATCGCCTTTGTGAGGGCGTCCTGGACGTGGTTCCGGGTCGTGTCGGACTTTATGTTGGCCGCGGTCCCCCACTCGTTCCTGAGGTAGGCTATGACCTCGTGTATGGGCTTCTTCGGCGGGATGTAGAGGGTGACCAGCTCGGTCCCCCTGCCCTCCTTCCCCGAGAGCTCGGAGATGACCTTCCGAATCTTGTATAATCTTACAGAGTCTACCTTTGTGCTAAGCAAGTGAGGACTACCTCCGGTGAGTCAGCTGAAGGATTCGCTGGAAACTACGCGGCCGGTGCCTCGAGAGTCCATCTTCGGATAGGCTCATTAGGCCGTTCACCTTTATAAAAACTATCCCGGGGCAGTTCATATTTCATGTCCACAGCCGCCGGCCCGAAGAGAATCGTCCTGAGGATAGGCGGCTCTGTCCTCGGTTCGCCTCCGAAGGCGAAGCTCCTCCTCGGATACATCGACGTCATACAGGAGGCGAGAAAGCAGGGTCACTCGGTCGGCGTGGTCGTGGGTGGCGGGCAGGTCGCCCGCAGCTTCATCGCGTCCGCAAGGGAGCTGGGATTGGCGAGGGAGTACCAGGACATGGTCGCCATAGAGGCCTCCCGCCTGAACGCGAGGCTCGCCGCCATGAAGCTCAACGTGAAGCGAGTCTCGACGACCATCCAAGGCATGATCGCGGAGTTGGACAAGAACAAGGTCGGGGTGATGGGCGGGCTGAGGCCGGGCATCACCACCGACACCGTGGGAGCGATACTCGCCGACGCGTGGCACGCCGACCTCCTCATCAAGGCCTCCGACCAGGACGGGATCTACACGGCTGACCCCCGCACCGACAAGGACGCGAAGCTCGTCCACAGCCTCCCCTACAACGAGTTCGTCAAGATACTCGGGGGCTCGGACCACAGGCCGGGGATCCACAGCATCGTCGACCCCGTCGCGGTCAGGTTCATCGCGAAGCACAAGCTCCAGCTCGTGGTGACCAACGGGTTCTTCCCTGGCAACGTGCGCAAAGCCATGCTGGGCGAGCGCGTCGGGACGCTGGTCTCTTAGCCTAGGGCCTTCAACATCTTCTCGACGACCTCTTGCGTGTACCGGAGGCCGCGAGGGTCACCGGTCAGCACGTGCTCGACCTTGCCGTCTTCCTTCTCGACGAACACCTGAGGTATCAGATAGTCGGGAGTCCAATCGCCGTAGTTCTTGACCAGGTCGTCCGCCTTCGCCTCGTCCTCCGAGTCGATGTCTAGGAGCACCACAGGTATCTTGAGCTCCTTGGCTTTCCGCTCCAAGGGCCCGACCGTCGTGGGGACGCAGTGGGGGCACCACTCGGCGTAGACCACGTAGACCTTGCTCGTCTTAGACTTCATCGAGCCCCATCATCGAGACGAACTTGGCGAACTCCTTCTCGGTGACCCACTCGACCCTAAGGTACTCGACGATCTCCTCTCTACCCATCCCTATCCTCCTCGCCTCCTCTACCGCGGCCTTGTATGCCTCTACCTCCGTGGGCCGCTCGAAGTAG
>Ga0335078_10010239_pt1 | contig 13891 bp, 11 predicted proteins | sample Lox_Sample_32_FD_206711 | JGI IMG/M metagenome (GOLD analysis project Ga0335078, IMG submission 206711) | Soil microbial communities from Loxahatchee National Wildlife Refuge, Florida, United States - Lox_Sample_3.2 | ecosystem: Environmental > Terrestrial > Soil > Wetlands | place: USA...
CTTTTTCATGTTGTCGCCCCGGGGCGTTGCGCGACGGGCGACTAAACCGGACGAGAGGGTAAGTGAAGCAAACAGCCCAGGTGGCTCGGATTCGCTCTGCGATGGAACGGCGGGCTAAGAAGCAAGCGAAGCGCATCCCGTGGCCTTCCTTAGCCAAGGCAGTCGATGAGTACACTAAATGGCAGGTCTTCGCGCTGTGGGTCCGTGCCACAGCCGACGCCTCGCACAGCATACCAGCGGAGATCCAAGCGGAGATTGAACGGCGTGCGCCGGCAGCGTGTAGAACTCTCCAGGCAAAAGTGAAGTCCGCGATCAGTCACGGCGCTCGTCCGGGGACCGACGCCTGGGAGGGGGTCATCTGTTGGGCTGAGATGAACGTGTTTCTCCCAGCCAAGCTTGGAGGCTGGTTGGACGCCCTCCGGTATTTCTCCTCTATATCGCTGCATTCGATGAAGGCATGGTCATGCTGGGAGCAAGTAGAAGCGGATTGGCGCTTGTCACCACCTCAGCAGCTTCCGACGCTCCTGGAATGGAAGCGCATGGTGGCAGCGGTGACGCAACTCTCGAATGCGGAATCTCCAGCGCAACACGCTCTTGATGTAATTCGGGACTTTCGGAAATCAGATTGGGATACGCTTTTGACGAATTTCATCCACCTCAACGCATTTTGCCAGTGGGTGGAGTTGATGCTTGATGCTCAGAAGACTGTTTCCCGTGTGCTCTCGCGGGAGCTTCTGAAAAGGCATCCCGGCTTCAGCCTCGTTCGATGTGGCATAGCCCCTAAGGAAGCTGCTCGATGCCTCCAAACCTGGGTGCTCAAGCACGAATTCCGTGCAGCGAAGGCATCAAGGGTTCTTGCCGCATTGAGATTTTGGCTTCGTCGGCATCCGGAATATGCGGCGGTCCGCAGCTACGCAGCATTCTGCCGCACCACATGGCTCGATACCCCACAAAAGCAACCCCCGACCTTTGACGAGTGGAAGAAAGCAGCAGATAGCTACTCCGAGGCGGACTGACCCGCGCTCAGACTGGTTCCGGTTGTGGAGTCGACAGCCGGAACCTCGTCCGCGCTATCTTCCGCAACCTCACCGCTCGGACGAAGCTTGCGCCGGTGCTTGCGCTGCCGGCCGACACTATCGAGGACTTCCCTCACGTTCTTCCGAAACGTCACCGATTCCGCCCCAGGATATCCGAGGTCCACAAGATAAATCTGTGTCTCGCGGTTGAGACCCTGGTAGGCAATCCCGTCCGGGTGCTCCCGCAAAAAGCGGCCAAGATCGCGCTCCGTGATCCGACGGTCCTTCGTCTGGAGCCATCCCTTCTCTTTCCAGCGGCGGACCTGGCGCGGTGTGACGTTTAGGAGCGCCGAGACCTGGTCGATGGTGAAGACCGCAAATCCGGGCACTTCATGCACGCTATAGTTCAGCCTGGCGAGTTTCGCGTGAACCGACTTCACCGAGTGGCCGGTTCGGGCTGCAATGGATTCAATTGTTGCATCGGCACCAAGTGCGCCCAACAGTGCGCTAGTCTGGGCCTCAGTCCATCGCTTCGCGGTCCGACCGGACGGTGCTTTTCGCGGTTGGCCAGTCGGCAGTTCCAGTTTGGCCATGCGATATTCAACCGCCTTTCGAACTGTGTCCGGCCTCACTTCACTGTCCGCAATACCAAGTTCCAGCAGTTTCCGTTGCATGATGGGTTTCGTTCTAGTGGGTCCCAACCTTTTGCAGAGCTCGACTAGAGTGCGGTCCGCGTCCGGAGTCCACTTGTAATTTGCCGAACCTTTCGGCCGGCCGGGGTGGCCTGGAGCCAGGCGCGGCCTCAAAAGAGGATCTAGTTCTGCGGCGAGGCTGCCTTTCTTCTTGCGCTGCCGTCCCTGCTTGCCACCGGCATCTACCAACTGTTCGCTGGCAACTGCGGGTTGTGTGCTGGCAATCACAGAAGAAATTGACTCGGACATCTTGCTTTCCCTCTGTTTCTCGACTCGCCCAAAGTGGGAGGTCCGCGACTGGCCCTATATACATAGCCATCCTGGAGCTCGTTTTATGACGTAAAACAAAGTCGGGGTTATAATCATCTGGCCGTAGAGTAGAGTCCGGTGTTTGCGTTGAAGAAGGCGCGCGCCGAAATCATTGAGTTCCGCAGGGGTTGCGGCATTTTGAGTAACCTACCCTCAGACCCGGCTAAGTCTCTTTGGGAGGCTCTTGAAAAAAATCGAGAGTGGATCAGAACTCACATTCTTGCTCTGGAAAATCGGGAGCGAGACATTCAGCCCTATATCAAGTGGATTTTTGATCGTTTGAAAGATCACGTTTCTCCATCTGCTAGCGCGGAGGAGCTTGATCACATAGTGAGAAAGGAAGTGCGCTCCATTTTTGAGCGCATGCCTTCGAATGGATCGAAGAAGGCGCGCTTCGGAGACGTCAGAGATCTTGAAGACCCCTCTGCACTTGGTTTCCTGCGGGAAGTCGAGTTAGCTGATGAGGTTCGCGCGTGCTTGAGGTCCATCCAAAAGGAAGCCCGCGACCTCATCATTGAGGCCTTCACGCTCACCGAGGCAGATCTCTCGACCAAGGGTATTCGGGATCGGGTGGCCGTGCGCCTTGGTATTAATCGCAACACACTGGATCAGCGCATTGCACGGGTCCTCGGGTGTATCCGCCAACGGATGCGCAGCCGGCTTGGCAAGAAGTAGCCCCTGGTGGAAGATGAAGGACTTAGGCCGATGGAAGTGATCACAGACGCGGAGTTCCGGGAGTTCGTGAGGGCAGTTCAGGAGTTGGCCCTGCGTGCTTACCCTAATCCTGACAGAATCAACTGTCCCCGTTCGGAGGTTCTCCACGATGTCGCACGGCAATCAAGGCCCTCGACGCATGCCGTGTTCCAGTCGCACATTGTCGAATGTTCTCCCTGTGTCGCGGAGGTGCTGGCGGAACGTACCAAAATCCAAGCGCGACAAAAAGTTCGCCGGCGCCGGCTGTTAGCCCTGGCCGCTAGCGTGTGTGTCGTCGCGCTCCTTTCTGGTCTCTGGTCATGGCATCGGGCATCATCGTTCACTCGCCGCGAACTGGCGAGCGCTCAGGACGTCCCCGAGATCCCGATTGATTTGCGCCCATATTCGCCGACGCGGTCTGATTCGGGGCAAATTACCAAAGCCCCGATTGCGGCACCCGGGCGGCGTGTGAAGTTGAGGCTTTATCTCACGCCGGGAGCGCCGCTAGGCGTGTACGAAATCCGGGTCTTGACGAATGACCTCCGGTCCATGCGCAGCCAGCAGGCGTCTGCCGTCCTAAACGACGGGGTCACATCCATTCTGGTTGCTTTTGACCTGGCCGATCTGCCGCCAGGAGCCTACATGCTCGTTCTGCGTCCGGCGCGTCAGAACGAGGAATGGCAAACTTACACATTGATTGTCCGCCGTTCACCATAGGGCTAGGTGTGCGCTCACATATGCAGGCAGATGCCACGATAGTTTGTTTATCGGCGCGGCACTCAATTCCCGCCTGCGCTCCCGACACGCTGAATGCAGCTATCCAGCAGACTTCTCAGCCCGGGCGATCCCTACCTTTCCGGAGCCTTGCAGGAATCCCCAAATTTTCGCCTGGACCTTCTCCATGTCTTGATCGACGAGCTCAATTTCCGTTTCGGCCTCAGCGCTCTGAACCGGGTGGAAGGCTCGTGAGCCCAACAGATGCTTCTTCTTTATCGAGAGCTGATTGTACTTAGCGTTTAGGCCTGCTAGCTCATTTATCTGCGCCTGTGTCAGCCTGAGCGGAGCCTCCGTGACCGCCTTCGCGATTGTGGACTCATCGGATTGGTCCTCCGTTATTATGGATCCGCCCAAATTGAGCTGAATGAAATGCGGCTTTTCGGAGGATTCGGCGAGCTGTTTCTTGAAAAAGCTCCATCCGTCCTTCACGAGAAGCTTGATACTTTCAGCGACAACTACAGTAATAAGATCCATTTGAGTTCCCATTAAAAGCTCCTGTTCATCACGGGAAGGAACAACTACTGGAAGATTTAGGGATCGGTTAGTGAAGCGCGGAGTATCGCGCTTAATTCGTGCGCTAATATCGATGGAAGCATCCTCAGACGTATTGCCCGGAGCCCTTCTAACTGGAATGGCAAACTGCTTACACGCTGGCATGGCCGGTGGATAGAGAGGTGGGAGCACAAACATGAGCGTGGAGATCGTGTGGAATCCATTTTGATCGACGCCCCCCTCAATTTGAATTATTTGTGCTGGTGCCGCTTCGATCTTCAGGGCGGCCCTAATTGCGACCGATGACAGGGACGGATAACGCATTGCGAGGATAAGGAGTCGCCCACTGGCCAGTTTGGCGCATCTGTAAGCGCGCCTCGTTGCATCGAAACAACGCTCATCGTACCAAGCATACATCCTGCCATCACCGGGCATGAGTTCGGCCCTGCGAACGTGTTCACAGTAAGCCTGCTGGATCAACTCGTCTAGTCTCGTTGCTGTACCACCACAGTCAGGATGGGAATCTTCTTGTTGGCATGTGCTGTACATAATGACATTTACAAGCTGTTGATTGCTCTCCTGCGTCCGACGGCTCCCAGATTGACCCTCCTCGTGACCTGTGACAGCGTATGATCCAGCTTTATCGGAAATACAGCGAATAGAGAAGTACACTCACAGAGGTGGCTGACTTGCTCCGAGATATCCATGTGTGAAATCACCGAAACATATCGATCATCGTGGTCGGACGGCAAGACATCAAACTGGAAATGGGCGAATGTAGTCGTGATACGGATAGCCGAAATTTTCAGAGGAGGCCCCGTCTCACTAGCTGTTTCCCCTCCTCGCAAATGGCTCGGTGAGCTATTATCATCTTCCGCGTTATAGCGCGGATCTTTCGTTGACACTTCGCCAACCTTCAACTCACGACTGATTGCTGCTTGAATAGCCTCAATGGTCAATGCCTTCCAGAGCCAACGAAGGGAAACCCCTCGCAACGGTGTACCGAACATCCCTTCGGAAGTGCTGACTATGAGACCTTCCAGCCATTCCTCACCAACTCCATCGAGGGGCCGTAGCCTAAGAGAATGCTTCGCCCTCTTCGGAACGGCAGCTCCAGGTTCGAGGACGCTCGCAAGCCCATCAAAGAATTGCCTTTCCGAACAACTGGTAGGCCACCTGAACGAATAGGCTCGCGCTTTACCGTCGTCTAGGTAGACTTCCCCCTCCAGGACCAATTCAGCCGGGTGCTCGGAATGAACTTGGAAGTCCAGAAGGTCCGGATGTTCCTCGTCTGATGACTCGCGAAGGACGTACGATGTCGGCGCTATATCGTTTGCTAAGAGATGAAGCTGCCGAAGGGCCCGGAAAAACGATACACTTCTTGCTTCCAGGTCAGCTGCAGGCAGTACGTCGCCCCGTTTAACGCGATGTCTTGCCTCGAGATAGCGAAGTGATTCCTCCGTCGCCCGCTCCCGCTCAAGTTGGCGGAAAAACGCGTCCTGGCCGTAGTACACTCGGACCAGGTGTTGGAGGTGCCGTTCGAATTTGGTCACGATCTCTGCGTTGGAGGAAACGGATAAATTCTGTTCTTGCTGGCGCGAGCGAAGTATGTCGCCGATTTCGTCGTAGATGTGACGTTCACTCCGGATGTTGGCGAACGTCCGGTTATCGAATCCGTAGCGATTCCGTACTTCTTCAACAATGAAGGCGCGCCTTGGAGAGAGGACTGGGTAGATGTTCTCAGTTACCGGACCGGTGATGCCGTGGAGAGCGGAGAATTCCGATGAGCACTCGTCATCATCCCGAGACGCATCGACCAGATTAAGCAGTGCTCTGGTTTGTGTTATAAGGACATAACACGGCAATTCGGAACTTGTTTCCCGAGGCTTGTTCCTCCGAGCGCGGACACTCTTAAGGACGATCGAAAGATTGACTGCATCTCGAAAGTCTTGACCGACTCTTTCCCCTGAATCGGCTCTCGATCTGATCACTCGGTAGCACCTTGCTGCCTCTCCGAGGTCATAGTTCGAAATTACTCCTCGGAACTGGGGGTTGCTAAAAAAGGCGAGCAGGCGGTCGACGATTGCATTGTTCTCGCCGATCGTATTGAGCACCCGTCGGACGATCTCTTCATCGTCGTCGGATTCGTCCCACACCACGTTGCAGCCATGTGCCAACTCTCGAATTAACTCCGAGCGATTTAAACCGGTGCGCGGCGCTTTCGGTTCTGTGAATGGGATGCGCTCTGGCGAGAAACTGCGAAGCCACTCGATAATCTCCTGGAACGCGCCGAGGGGGAGCGCATATTCGAACGTAGGATTCTCAAAGAGATTAGCGGCTTCTCGGCGAAGCCGATTATCGCGGTAGCGCCGCTCAACCATGTTTCGAACTACATCAGCATCGACTAGGTAGATGACTTTGTCGAGTTCGGCGATGAGGCGGACGTCCGATTCGGTGTCCTGGAGAAGCGCGGAATAGTGATGAGCGAGGGCGCCGAAATAGGTTCTCTCTTTGGGATCGGACAGGACGTCAGTCACTTGAAGCGTAGTCTTTGGCTCTGCCGGCAAGGCGACCTTGGCCAGCACAACTACGGGTGATGACATTTGAGTTATTATGCATGGCTGGCGTGGCGATTTCAAATCGAAAATTCAAATAACTACAATCTGCCGGTACCTGGCCCGGGGTACCAGTACCTCTAAACCAAAGGCCTTTGCGGGCTTTGTGGCTACAAGTCTCAGTGCAGCTTCCGACGCCGCAGGGACGACGAAGGGTCCGGTTGCTTTTACATTTCCCTTCCCTAAGTGGCCGCTTCGGCAGCTTCCGCTGATGCCCACAAGTTGGCGCCTTTTCGCGATAGCGATCCACGAGGTCACCGAGGCCGGGGGTCCGGCGGCTGTCCTCGCGCTTTGGTCGCCTGACGCCCTGCTGCCAGACGCAACTGCTCGATCTTGATGGCGCCGGCCTTGAATTGATGCGAGCTCAACTGCGTCTTCTCAACTTCTCAGAGGGCACCAGTCAGAGGGATGACACGATTTCTACGGCTCGGTCGAGTTGGGGATCCCGCGAAGGGTCCACATCGGGTGGCACACAAACATCCGGCTCGATGCCAGTGCCTTCAACCAGCCGCCGCGATGGTGTGTACCAGGCTCGGCCCGGAATCCTCACAAAGAAATCGTTCCCGACTGATTTCGAATCACTGCAGATCACCTGGCCGGCGGTCCGGCTGCCCACGAGAGGAGCCAGATGTTCATCGGCCGCAAAGGCGGCAATACGTTCGCCAGCACCAGTTGTCGCTTCATCGACCAGCAAAACGGTTCTGCCGTGAAACGGATACGTGCCGAGGCCCTCCGTGGCAACCCGGACCGAGGGATCCGAGAATCCATACTTCACCGCAAGCCACGGTAACCCGGACTTCCCACTAGGTATCCACCCAAAGGTCTTGAGCGTGTCCATCGACCGCCGTTCGGCTCCTTTCCGGGTTACGCTATACCCGATGGTTCGGCGATCCGGCGTGAGATAGCCAGCCAAACGCAGGAATGCGAGGCCGCCACTCTCATTGCCGCGAAGATCCACAATCAACCGCCTGCACTCGGCCAGCCCGCGAACAGCTTCCGCCATCTGATTAGCAATTTCAACGCCAACCGCACCGGGAAACTTCGTCACCTTGAGCCAGCCAGTCTCATGGTTGAGCTTCGAATACAGAACATCGCCGCCTTCGGACGCGCGGGTTAGCAACGGAGCACATTCGTTCGGCTGGCAGTACCGGAAATGAGAAGCGAGGCGGCTCGCGGGAGCCTTTCGCCTGCTCTTGTGGAAAAAGCCTAAATCGTGGGCCTTGACCGGCAGCAGGTCCCCGGCACGGTGAACCAGGGCATCCATCTGTTCAAACTCGTTTGCGTCGACCCCGTTCAGCAATGTGCTGCGGCACGTGTGGACCGCCCCCCGCCACCGATCACGCGGGAATGCGGGGTCCCAGATCCGCTCCTCAACGATCTTCGATACCTGCTGGATAATAGACTCCCTCTGCTTCAGATTCAAAGCCACAGGGACTGAAGCCGCTGGTCCTGCAAGAGTGCTCACAGACTGCCTCCTCGCTCAATCGTCTCGTCTCCGTTCCCGACAATTTGGAATCCGGCCCATAAACCCACGCCAGAGTTCCCGTACGTATGAATCGCATCGCGCTTGGCCTGTTCCAAAGCTGTACCTACATCCGACCCTCGGCTGAGATTGGCGTAAAACCGCCCCATCAGGTACGCGCTGAACGTGTCGTCGATGGTCCAGAGCGTCGCTACGACGCTCTTTGCCCCGGCAAACAAGAAGGACCGGACCAGGCTGGCATTGGCGAAGGAACTTTCAAAAACCGGTTTGCCGGTGTCGCATCCGGACAAGACCACGAGCCGTGCCCGCAACGACAGGTGGGCGATTTCGCGTGCCTGAAGAAGTCCATCCTCACTGGAATTCGGACCGTCTGCCAGCACGAGTGCCGTTCGGTCGGGCCGCTCATTGTCAACCGCCACATGAACAGCGAAGTGGAGGACCTCATAGGACGCCAGCACCTCTGACTTCAACCGTTGCTCGGTCGCCGAGCGGTCCAGCAGCAGAGTGTTATCCGGAAGGGCGGAAGCGGCGGCTATCAACTCTCTTCGCGAGCCAGGCAACATACCGAACGTCGGCGCGCCTTCGGAGGCGAACAAACCACCGCGCAACTCGTCGTTGAGGCCGCGAGTCAGCGCAATCAAGACGCCGGGGAGGGTTGCACTCTGGCCGTACCGAACAGCGCCGATGCCCAAAAGGCCTCTTTGCACGCGGCTTTCGCCGAGTGAGCGGAGCTCATACAGGATTGTTGCGGATGGCGATGATGTGACAGAGTATGTCTCGGCGACGTAATGGCCATCGGGCGTAGCCAAAGCGTCAAACGGGAGCGCCTGGAGCGCACCATGGGTGACCACGAGCAGCCGCCTCTGCGGCCGACTCCATACAGGCCCCAGCAGCAGATTCCCGAGTTCCTGCCCAACGGCCAAGTCTGTGTCTCCGCCATTGATTCCGTCGAGGTACTTCGTAATAAGCGCCTCGATTTCTCCTTGCGGCGGCAGCCTGAATGTTGCGATGGAACGCTGGTCAATCGCCAGCAGAATCGAATCCGCCTGATCGAGCGCGTACTCCAAGATCAGTTCGTCCGGCCGTAAGGCGCGCTGCAATTGCGAAAGGCCTACAGTCAGGCCTGCCGCCTTGGCCACGATCCCGTCCGAGTCCCGAATCACGATGCCGCGCTTCTCCGCTTCCCAAATCGCAGAGAGGATCTGACTTCGGCGCGTTGGCTGCCGTTCGCGTAACAACGACTCTTGCAGAAGGCTAACCCGTTTCGCTGCCGGTTCGGTCAATTCCAATGCCAAGCGATCGCGCCCGGAATGCCAATGCAAAGATTCGGCGATTCCACGCGCATAGACCTGCTCCAGAGCTTTGAATGCCGATTCAGGATCGTGCTGCTGCAAGGCCAAACGCGCTTGGCCAAAGTATATCGAGCCCATTGAGGAAAGTAGAAAATCCTTCTCCTCGAAGGGCGTTACATTTGCGGCTAGACGGTCAACGACTTGGTCTGCGAGCCTGTAATTCCGCTCGGCTGCGAGTATGTTGCCGCGCCTCGATTCGATGTCCGCCTCGGCGGCCAATTGGCGCGGTAGATGAAACATGTCCTGCCCTGCAGCGCTGTTCTGAATACTCGCCTTGATAAGCTGCTCGGCATCATTCAACGAGCCGCCATGGTCTGCCGATAGCGAGGCAAGAGCAGACTTGGCTGAGGCCACAAGGCGCAGTAAGCTCTGCTCCTCGGCCAACTGCGATGCGCGTTCAAAGGACGACCGCGCTTCCGTTTCGTCGCCGCGGCTCTTCGCCAGATTCCCTAACGCGACCAATACTCTCGCCTCTCGAACTCTCATCTGATCGCGCTGGGAATCGCGCAGAGCTTCACGCAGAATCCGTTCCCCTTCTGCGGACCGGCCGAGGGCGACCAGCGCGCCCGCCCGACCGAGGTATGCCGTGAAGGGGAATCCGGCATCCGGTGTCTCCTTAGCCAACTTCAGGGCGCCGTCAAAGTAGACCAACGCGTCCTTGGGATGCCCAAATTCGGCGAATCCTTCGCCCAGCGCCGCCCGGAGCCGGATGACGTATGCTGTGTCGCCACGGAACTCCGCGCCTAGGTACGACTTCGCCACCATTCGAGCGCCCCGATAAATTTCGCCTTTATAGAACGCGATTGTGCCCAGCTCGGCCTGTGCGCGATTTTCCCAAACACCATCTCGAAGGCGCGCGGCCGTCGTAGCGACCTCGGTCCAGACGGCCTCAGATGATTTGGGATCGATCTGGAAGTCGATGTCCCCCTTCGCCACCAGGCAGAACAGGCGAAGTCTCAAATCGGACTGTGTAAGAGGCGACCTCAGGATACCAGCCAGGTATCCCGACACTTCCGGCAAGGACTGCGATTCGATTTCGCCGCGAAGCCATCCAACGTGGGCGTACAAGACGTTTCGGGGGTCGCCTTGGGCTGCGAATAGACCCTCCGCCTGGTGAAACAGTGGCGCTGCAGCTTGCCAGTTATGAAGGAACGCCAGTCGCGAGGCTTCAGCTAGAATCTCGGGCGCGGTAGTCGGACGCTTCTGAATCGGTGGTTCCGGGGCGCGTCCGGCAGGCGCAACAAAACCCGCGAATGCCATTACTAGGGAGAGAAAGAAGAACCGACTCAAACGGTTCCTCAACCCAACAGGACGACGGTTGCTGCCGCTCCTCCGCATATTCCGACACTGCTGGACAAATGCGATTCGTCACTGGGGCCGAAAAGATCGATGCAGCGCAGCCGTTGTCGACTGGGTACCTGAGCTAGAGGGCGCCCCGCGCTTCTTCTTAAATAGACCATAGGACCGTCGGGGCGCAAATAATCGCATTGTGCGGAAGAATACTGTCTGAAAAGTCTAAGACTTGGCGACGCCCGCCATATGTGTCGCGACCGGGCCGAGCGGCAGATTGAAAGTCTCGACATGGATCGGTTTGAACCCGGCGTCGATGATCGCCTGGCCGGTGTCCCGAGCTGGGTCACACCCATCTGCGATGAACTGCCAGAACGGTCGCACAACTCGCTGGACTTTCCCCAGCGATGTCGTCCGGCTGGCGCCGACGTGCTCTAGAAATACAAAGCTGCCTCCAGGCTTCAGCACACGTCTGATTTCCTGAAGCGCTGCAGCCTGATCACGGACGGAGCACAAGACCGCCGTTGCAACAATGACATCAGCGAAGCCATCGGCCAAGTCCATGTTCTCAGCATGGCTCCGGCGCACGTCCACGGCGAACCCCGCTGCATTTCCCGCACGGCGCAGGTAAGGGTGCATGTACGGGTTTGGCTCAACGCCAATCCACCGAACACCGCCAGGGTAGTAACGGAAATTCGTGCCGGTGCCCGGCCCTATTTCTACGACAGTCCCGTCGAGGCTACCCAGCAAATCTCGCTTACGATCGGCAAGCAAGGCATCATAGCGTTTGGCCATGTGGCATAGCGCCCATGCAAACCACCGCTTCGAGAGGCCTACTGCCATTGGCCCTCGCAGCGGCGATTCCTGAAGAGATACCCAGCAGCCATATGCAAACAGCGTATCTGATTGCCCCTCAAGTCAGCCTGACGTGCTGCCCCCGCCGAAGTTCGGCACCCTCGACACGTTCGCCAGCTTGAAGTGCCGCTCTCAGCTTTGCGTTGTCTGGCTCACGTTTCCCTATCACACTGCTATCACGCGCAAGTCGCGATCGCAGGTCGTTATCGTCCGGTAGGTGGGCCACGAGCTCCTCCCAGTCCGGAAGCCCGATCGTCATGGACAGTTTGCAGAACTCCGCGGGAATGCCATCAGGAGTGGCGACTATCAGGGAGTCCTGACTGTTTCGCCGTAATGAAATTGTGTTCAGCCGGCCCTTCATGCTCATGAGGCCTCGCGTGTCCATGAAGTATTTAAGGAGGCCTTTCAACCGCTCGACTTTGTTCTCGGCGGCGGCCTGTCTGGTCATCAGACGCTCGATCTCGAGCTTGGCATTCCTTGCCTCGCCTTCGTGTGCCTTGATGTAGTTCGCGATGTTGTCGACTTTCTCTCCAAACGCTTCACAGTAGTCCAGCAGCGCCTGGCGCAGTTCTTCGGGGATCTCGCCATTGCCCGCCGTGGCTTCTTCCGTCGCCGATTCCATCAGGAGCGAGAGCGTCTCGTCCAACTGGAATAGAGACATCTCCGAGGCGAGGGCCTCACGTAGTGGCAGTTGTGTTTGAGCCGCCATACAGATTTCCTCCTTCTTGTTTCGAGAAGCGCGCACCAGGAACGGTGGGCGCGATTGAGATGCCGCCGCGTTCATCCTCGAGATTTTGAAATCGCAAGGTCCTGGTTTTTCTGCGCCACGTTGACTGGACGCACTGGGGCTCAGGGACGGAGCCGAACGCCCCGGCTGCGATGCATTCTTGACTACGAGTCCGGCTGCCTTGCGGTTTTCGATCATTTCGCCTAGCTCGGGACGGGATCTGGCTACGTCGCGCCGCCGGCCTCTCCCTGAGTCCCAACGACCAGCTCAATGTGTTGGATCTCGGTAAGCGTGTAATGGAACAATGGAACAGCAAATAGCTCACAAGAAAACGCGGCAGTCCCCTGTTCGGTTGGCGGGGGCGCGAACAGGCGGCAAGCGCCCCTAATTTGCCCACTATGGGATTTTGGCTCAGTCCCAACCGCGGTCGAATGGCGTTCAACCCCCTCGGGGGCTCGCCAGGGGTAGACCGGCCGTTGAGGGGAGCACGGAGTTGGCAGGCGGCAATCAGTTTGCAGACAGATGTTTGTGTGGAAGTTGCTCGCCGAGTAGTGGACGGTTACGGCTTTCCCAAAACGCTATTCGAGCGCTGTCCGAGTCGCCGACCAACAAGCCGAAGCTAGGCGCGCCGGGGCACTTCCACAGTTCGCGCGTCTTCCGTCAAGTTGACGTGCCCCCCGACTTCGTAGGCGTGATCTGTCCCCGGTATCCCGACCTGGACCGTCCGGCATCATCAGAGATGCGGCGAAAGGCTTTCCTGCCACACGTTGCAGGACTGAGGGTTCTCGGCACATGCACAGAATTAAAGATGGCTGGAAGCGTTGACGCTTTCTCGTTTTCCCGTCGATCTGGCGAGACATGCAAAACCGCGGCCTGTCCGCGGGAAGAAGCGTGCGCCGAGTCGAACCGGAAGATACTGCCAGCCCCTAAAGAAATCCGCAAAAGAGGCTACACGGTCGTTGTCATCGACGAAAGCGAACTAAGTCAGTGACGCGCCGGGACCACACCTTGGCTCGGCGCGGCGAAACAGTTACTTCGTTCCCGGTTGCGCTGCGGCCTGCTGGTACGAAATACCGATGGACCAAGACTTGAAATTGTTCACAGTCGTTTGCTTCATTGAGGTGCTATCGATATAGGTCTGCGACGGGCCAAATGCACGGGAAAAAGCTACCTTAACGACGTTGTTGATCATCACGCCGAGCGAAGCTTGGCCGATCCCGTTGCTGACGTTGTTGCCAAATCCATAGTCTCTTGCGTAGCCATGCGACATATAGTCGTAGCCGTAGCTGCCGCCGACAAAAACCGCCCCCGTGAAATTGGTGCCGGTCGGATCGGTACTGATGTGGGTGGAATTGTACTGAAAATATCCGTCCAGTTGAGAACTGACGTGGACGGGAGGACTCGTCGTATTCACGTTGGTTCCCGACTTGAAATTCTGTATATCTACTCCACCCCGATTGACCCAATCCACGTTCAAAATAATTCCGTCCTTGGCGTCCGGATCTCCACGCTGAGCAAGGATCAACGGGAGGCGCGTGGTTACCAAGAATGTGCCGCCGTAGAGAACATTCTGCACGGCCTGACCCGCAC
>Ga0335078_10010240_pt1 | contig 13890 bp, 12 predicted proteins | sample Lox_Sample_32_FD_206711 | JGI IMG/M metagenome (GOLD analysis project Ga0335078, IMG submission 206711) | Soil microbial communities from Loxahatchee National Wildlife Refuge, Florida, United States - Lox_Sample_3.2 | ecosystem: Environmental > Terrestrial > Soil > Wetlands | place: USA...
CGGCATCCGCGACGCCTTCGACATCGCGCGGCCCGATCTCGGCGTGGCGGCGGTGATGACGGCGCTGCCGCTGATGATCCCGCTGGTGATCCTGCTGATGCGCAAGCTGCGCACGACGGAGGTGCAACTGTGAGCGTAGCGGTTCTGGAGGGGCGGCGCGCCCGGCCGAGCCGGCGCTACCGGCTGCGGCGACGGCTTGGCCAGGCGGCTGCCCTCGGCCTGTCGGTTCTCCTCCTGATCTGGACGCTCGCGCCGATCTACAACATCGTCTCGGTGTCGCTCGAAGCCAATGGCGACGTCTTCACCAGCAGCATTTGGCCGGCCAAGCCGTCGCTTGCGAGCTTCTGGATCGTCATCACGGAAGGCTACTGGTATCTCGAATATTTCTGGCACCAGTTCGGCAACAGCCTCTATCTCGGCGCGGCGACCGTGGTGCTGACCCTCGCTATCGGCTCGCTCGCCAGCTTCTCGATCGGGCGGATGCGGCTGCGCCGCGGCTGGCTCGTCAGCAACGCCGCGCTGCTGACTTATGTTATCCCGCAATCCTTCCTGGCGATTCCGTTCTACCGGATCATGCAGATCTATGGCCTCGGCAACAATCTTTGGTCGGTCATCGCGGCCATGGTCACTTTCGCCACGCCCTACGCCATCTTCATCTTCCATCAATACGGCGCCAGCATTCCGATCGAGCTCGACGAGGCGGCGCGGATCGATGGCGCCTCGCCGCTGCAGATCTATTTCCGCATCTACCTGCCGCTGATGGCGCCGGCGCTGGTCGCGGTCGGCACCTATGCGCTGTTGCTCGCTTGGAACGAGTATCTCTATCAGTTCCTCTTGCTGTCCTCGAAGCAGAGCATGACGGTGCCGGTGGCGCTGGCGCAGTTCTTCAACAGCGACGAGGCGCCGTGGAACTACATGATGGCGACGGCCATCGTCTATGCCGTGCCGCCAGTGGCGATCTACTACGCCTTCCGCCGCCGCATGGCCGCCGGCCTCACCATGGGCGGCGTCAAGGGCTGACGCTCGCCCTGGAGCGACAGCGGCGTTCAGTCGAAACATGATCGAGCGCTTGGCGCGCATCGCGCCGGGCTTGCCGGCGCTCGTGCGATACCGCTTCGCCGACGATTTTCGGCACGACCTCGCGGCCGGAATCTCGGTCGCGGCGGTGGCCTTGCCGGTTGCCGTCGCCTATGCGGAGCTTGCCGGCTTCAATCCGGTGGTCGGGCTTTACTCGAGCATCCTGCCGCTGGTGGCCTACGCCATTTTCGGGACGTCGCGGCAGTTGATGGTCAATCCCGATGCCGCCGCCTGCGCGATGATTGCCGCCGCCATCGCGCCGCTCGCCGCCGGCAATGCCGATCTCTACTGGTCGCTCTCGGTTACCTTGACGTTCCTCAGCGGCGTTTTCTGTCTCGCCGCCAGTTTCCTGCGGCTTGGTGCGATGGCGGATTTCCTTTCCAAGCCGATCCTCGTCGGTTTCTTGAACGGCATCGCCATCAGCATCTTCCTGGGACAGCTCGGCAAGCTGCTCGGGTTTTCCATCGAGTCCGAAGGCATCCTTCGCCGGCTCTTCGAAGTCGTCGCCAAACTCCCGCAAACTCACGGCCCGACTTTGGCGGTCGGGTTGGGCAGTTTCGCGGTGCTGCTGTTCTGCAATCGGTTTCTGCGGCATTGGCCGGGGGCGCTCGTGGCGTTGGTCGCCGCCGCCATCGCCGTGGCCCTGCTGCGATTGGATAGAGCGGGCGTGGCCATCCTGGGATCGGTTCCTGCCGGGCTGCCGCCGCTCCGTTTGCCAAGCTTTCCGCTCGACGACATGCCGTCCCTGATCGCCCGCGCCGCCGGCCTGGCCCTGATCCTGTTCACCAGCGACATGCTGACCGCTCGCAGCTTCGCCGCAAAGGCGGGCTACGCGATCGACGTCGATCGCGAATTCGCCGCGCTCGGCGCGGCGAACATCGCCTCCGCCCTATCCCAGGGCTTCGCCGTCACCGGTGCCGATTCGCGCACGGCGATGGCCTATTCCGCCGGCGGGCGCAGTCAGGTGACCGGGCTCGTGGCCGCTGCGGCGATCGCGATGGTGTTGCTGTTCTTCACCGGTCCCTTGCAGTACGTTCCCGTCGCCGCGCTCGGCGCGGTGCTGGTTTATGCGTCGTTCTCGCTGTTCGATGTGAGGACCCTGCGGGAAATCTGGACGCTCGACCGCGGCGAAGCGGTGTTGTCGGTGATCACCACGCTGAGCGTGGTCGTGGTCGGGCCGATCAACGCCATTCTGGTTGCGGTCGCCCTCGCCCTCATGCGCTTCGTCAAGCATATTGCGCGCCCCCGCGACGAGGTGCTGGGCAAGGTCGAGGGCCTGCCCGGCTTTCACTCGGTCGAGCGGCATCCCGGCGCCCGGACGTTTGGCGGCCTCGCGCTCTACCGTTTCGACGCGCCCGTCACCTTCTTCAATGCCGATTATTTCAAGCGGCGCGCGCTGGAGGCGGCCGACGCCGCCGGTCCCGAGCTCGAATGGTTCGTCATCGATGCCATCCCGATCAGCGAGTTCGACATCACCGGTCTCTATGCGCTGCGAGATTTGATGGAGACGCTTCGTGCGCGCGGCGTCACGCTCATCCTCGCCGGCCGCAAGACCGAGTTTCTGAACCTTCTCAGAGAAGCCGGCCTTTACCGGCCCGAGCATGAAGAGCGTCTCTTCCCGACCCTGCGCCAGGCGCTGAAGGCCTATCGCAGCCAACACGTCCGGGCCGACCTGCCCGCTGATGAGGAATAGAGAGCGGCCGACGATCGACGGGCCTAGTCGAGCAGCGGCAGCTGCTTGCCCACGCTTTCTTTGACGCTGATGCCTAGAACTTGCGCCTCTTGCTTGAAGCGCGGCGAGGCCGTTCCGGTGATCCAGAATTGCAATTGATCGCCGCCCGGCCGCAGCTTCAGCGCCTTAGCGATGCCGGTGGCCGCCGAAGCCGCCCGCTCATCCCAGATGAGATAGTCGAGCGGCGCCAGAACGATCGTCTTGCCGTTCACGTCGCGCGCAACGACCAGGCGGTTATAGCGATCGAGCCGCGTGATATGGGCGACGCGATCGTCGTAGCCATCCAGCAGCTCCGCCATCTGCTGGTAGAAGATCGCCGTTACTTCATCCGGCGCGCCCAACGCGACCGCCAGCAGGCTGGCCTTTCCCGTCGTCTGCGGCATCCCGGCAAGCGCGCTGACGAGAATCGTCTTGGCCCGGGGCGAATATTGCTTCTGTGCCAGGAACTGGTCCCTGAGGCGGCGGTCGATGCCCATCTTGTCCAGCGCCGCTTTGTCGCGGATCATCAGCTCGGCGGGTGGGTCGGCGGCCACGATCTCGCGCGCCTGATCGAGATTGCGGGCGTATGAGAGCCCGGCGACCACTTCCGAGCCGCTGGCCATAGTCGCGGCGCCAAGGGTCAGGCCGCCGGCGGCCGCGGCCCACGCGACGCTGTCGAGCTGCTTCTGCAGCACCGGATTGCTGGAATAGGGATCGACCCCGAGCTGCTTGGCGTAGTCGCGCTTGTAGGACGACATCTGCAAGGCCTGGGCCATTCCGGTGTCCTCGTAGCGCGTCTTTTCTCCGCTTGTCGCCGTGCTGATGCTTTGACCCGCCCGGGAGAAGATGTTGAACACCGCGCCCGGCACGGCTTTCACCGTTGCCACGGGCTCGTTGACCAGCGCCTTGACGCCGCGCACCGGACCCAGCGCCGCCTGCTTCAAGGCTTGCGCGTAGGAGTCGGTCAGGGTTATGTCGTGCAGGACCGCGATGGCATGGATCTCGCGCACCAAGCGGCGCAGCATCGTGTCGCTGGGGGCTGCGAAGGTGCCGTAATCGGACGAGGCGACAAAATTATTGAGATAGCCCACGGTCTGGACGGTCGGGGCGAGCCGATAGTGGGGGCCCGCTATCAAGTCGGCAGGGACCACGTCTTGCGTGGGCCGCGGCACGAATGTCTCGAAGTTGCCCCCTTGGGCCAATGCAGCGGTTGCGATCAACACCCCGGCCAGAGCCCCGCATAGGGTCGACCGACGCCAGCCTCGGAAGGGCATCTGCATGCCGAACATCCCTTTCTGTTTGATCGCCTGCTTTGCCACTCGACGATATGAAAGCCCGGAAGACAGGCAGGCCGAATCGGGGCCGTTACGGAGTTCAGACACTCGAAGTCTGTAGGGGCCGGCCTAAGCTCGCCTGACCAACGGCTCAACCGCTGCGCTCGAACCACGCCACCAGTTCGACATGGGGTGACCAGAGGAACTGGTCGATCGGCTGCACCCGGGTGAGGCGAAAGCCGCCATCGACGAGGAGGCGCGCATCGCGGGCAAAGCTCGCGGGGTTGCAAGAGACGGCGACGACGCGGTGGAGCGGCGCGCGCGCCAAGACTGCCGCCTGATGCTTGGCGCCCGCGCGCGGCGGGTCGAACACCGCGGCATCGAAGCGCGCGAGCTCCTCCGGCAGGAGCGGGCGGGCTTCGAGATCGCGGCATTCGCTGCCGAGCCGGTGAAGGCCGGCGCGCGCCGCGGCCGCGGCCAGCGCCGCCACGGCCGGGCGCGCGCCATCGACGGCATGGACCGCGGCACGCTGGGCGAGCGCGAAGCTGAAGGTGCCGAGACCGGCGTGGAGATCGACGACCCGTTCGGCCGAGCCGATGCCGGCCAGCACGTCGCGCACCAGCATCGCCTCGGCCTCGGCGCTCGCTTGCAGGAAGGCGTCGGGCGGCAGCTCGACCGGCACGCCGGAAAAGACGACGCGCGGCGGGCGGCGGATTGCCGCCGGCGTCGGCTCGGCCGCGCCCGGCGCGCGCCAGCTGAGGCGCGCGAGATCCTGCGCTTCGGCGAACGCCGCGAGCGCTTCGAGCATCGCCAGGTCGGGCAAGGCGGCGAGATCGAGGAGCAGATCGATGCCGGTGTCGGACAGCGTCGCGGTCGCGGCACCCGTCGCGCCGGGCGCCCAGAAACGGGAGGCGGCTTGCCGTAGCGCGCCGGCGAGCGCAACCAGCGCCGGATGCAGCACGGCGCACACCTTCATGTCGACGACGCGATGGCTGGCGCGTCCCATGAAGCCGATGATCGTCGGAGCGCTCGCCGCGCGCGGGCGCTGGACGGCAAAGCGCGCGCGCCGCCGCGTTCCCGGCGGCACGCGTTCGAGCGGCGCGATCTCGGCCGCGACGAGCCTATGCTGCCGCAGCGCGGCGGTCACCAGCTGCGTCTTCGCCTCGACATAAGCGGCTTCGGCGAGATGCTGCAGCGCGCAGCCGCCGCACACGCCGAAATGCGGGCAGAGCGGCGTCGCCCGCGCGCCGGGCTGCAGCAGCTCGACGAGCTCGCCGGCGCGACCTTCGCCGCGCCGCTCGCCCAAACGCACGCGCGCGCGGTCGCCGGGCGCGGTGAAGGGGACATAGACGGCCTCGCCGCCGCAGCGCGCGACGCCGTCGCCGCGCGCGCCGATGGCGTCGATGACGAGCACGGCTTCCTCCGCTGCGACGCGCTTGCGGCTCATGCGCCGCGCCGCCGCGCCTGGATGAGGAATTCGACATTGCCCTCGGGCCCGCGGATCGGGCTTTCGGTAAGGCCGAGGACCTCCCAGCCCGACTGCGCCGAAAGCCAGGCGGCGATGTGCTCGCAGACCTCGCGATGAAGCAAGGGGTCGCGCACCACCCCGCCTTTGCCGACGCGGCCTTTGCCGACTTCGAATTGCGGCTTGATCAGCGCGACGAGGCGGGCTTCGGGCGCCGCCAGAGCGAGCGCGGCCGGCAGCACGATGGTGAGGCTGATGAAGCTCGCATCGCAGACGATGAGATCGGGCGGCTCGGGAATGTCGTCGCGCGTCAAATGGCGGGCGTTGCGGCGCTCGAGCACGACGACGCGCGGATCCTGCCGCAGCTTCCAGGCGAGTTGCCCATGGCCGACATCGACGGCATAGACGCGCCGCGCGCCGCGCGCCAGCAAGACGTCGGTGAAGCCGCCGGTCGAAGCGCCGATATCGAGCGCCACGGCATTGTCGGCGGCGATGGCGAAATGATCGAGCGCATGCGCGAGCTTGATGCCGCCGCGCGAGACCCAGGGATGCTCGCGCCCGCGCAGCTCCAAAGGCGTGTCGGCGGCGAGCCCCACGCCGGGCTTGTCGAGCCTTTTGTCGCCGCTCCAGACCAGCCCCGCCAGCACCAGCGCCTGCGCCCGCGCCCGGCTCTCGGCGAGGCCGCGCTCGACCAGCAGCGCATCAAGACGCCGTTTATCGCTCATGCTGATGACGCCCCGTTGGCGGGCGCCGGCCGCGTGCGGCGTCCTAAGCCCTCGCCGAGCGGTCGGCGGTGCGCCCGAGGGCGGCGAGCGCGGCGTTGGCGATGTGCTTGGCGCTGAGCCCGGCGGCGGCGTACTGCTTGGCCGGCGCGTCGTGGTCGATGAAGCGGTCGGGCAAGGTCAGCGGCCGCAGCTTCAGACCGCGATCGAGCAGCCCCTGCCGCGCCAGATGCTGCAGCACATGCGCGGCAAAGCCGCCCACCGCCCCCTCCTCCACCGTCACCAGCACCTCATGCTCCCGCGCCAGGCGCTCCACCAGGTCCGTGTCCAGCGGCTTCAGGAAGCGCGCATCCGCCACCGTTGCCGACAACCCCATCGCCGCCAGCTCGTCCGCCGCTTTCAAACATTCCGAGAGCCGCGTCCCGAGGCTCAGCAGCGCGATCGTGCTCCCTTCGCGCAGCACCCGGCCGTGGCCCAGCGCCAGCGCTTCGCCCCGCTCCGGCAGCGCCACCCCCACCCCCTCGCCGCGGGGATAGCGCACCGCCGACGGACGGTCGTCGATCGCGGCGCAGGTCGCCACCATATGCATCAGCTCCGCCTCGTCCGCCGCCGCCATGACCACGAATTCCGGCAGGCAGCCGAGATAGGCGAGGTCGAACGAGCCGGCATGCGTCGCCCCATCCGCCCCGACCAGACCCGCCCGGTCCAGCGCAAACCGCACCGGCAGCCGCTGGATCGCCACGTCATGCACCACCTGGTCATAGCCGCGCTGCAGGAAGGTCGAATAGATCGCCGCGAAAGGCCGCATCCCTTCGCACGCCAGGCCCGCCGCGAAGGTCACCGCATGCTGCTCGGCAATGCCGACATCGAAGCAGCGGCGCGGGAAGCGCTCGGCGAATTTGTCGAGACCCGTCCCCGACGGCATCGCCGCCGTGACCGCCACGATCCGGTCGTCCGCCGCCGCTTCCGCCATCAGCGCCTTGGCGAAGACCGCCGTGTAGGACGGCGCCCCCGCCTTCCCCTTCACCTGCGCCCCGGTCGCAACGTCGAACTTCACCACCCCGTGATACTTGTCCGCCGCCGCTTCCGCCGGCGCATAGCCCCGGCCCTTCTGCGTCACCACATGCACCAGGACCGGACCGCACTCCGTGCTGTCGCGCACATTGCGCAGCACCGGCAGCAAATGATCCAGATTGTGGCCGTCGATCGGGCCGACATAGTAAAAGCCGAGCTCCTCGAACAGCGTGCCGCCGGTCACGAACCCCCGCGCATACTCCTCCGCCCGCGCCGCCGCCCGCTCCAAGGGCTTGGGGAACCGCTTCGCCATCTCCCGCGCCAGGTGGCGCAGCGACTGATACGACTTCGACGACAGCAGCCGCGACAGATAGGCGCTCATCGCCCCCACCGGCGGCGCGATCGACATGTCGTTGTCGTTCAGCACCACGATGAGGCGCGAATCCATCGACCCCGCATTGTTCATCGCCTCATAGGCCATCCCGGCGCTCATCGCCCCGTCGCCGATCACCGCGATGACCTGGTTCTTCTCCCCCTTCAGGTCCCGCGCCACCGCCATCCCCAGACCCGACGAGATCGAGGTCGAGCTGTGCGCCGCGCCGAACGGGTCGTAGACGCTCTCCGACCGCCGCGTGAACCCCGACAGACCGCCGCCCTGCCGCAACGTCCGGATCCGGTCGCGCCGACCCGTCAGGATCTTGTGCGGATAGGCCTGATGCCCGACATCCCAGATCAGCTTGTCGCGCGGCGTCTCGAACACGTAGTGCAACGCCACCGTCAGCTCGACCACCCCCAGGCCCGCCCCGAGGTGACCCCCGGTCACCGACACCGCATCCACCAGCTCGCGCCGCAGCTCGTCCGCCACCTGCGGCAGATCGCTCTCCGGCAGAAGACGCAAATCCGCGGGGTACACGATCCCGTCCAGCAACGGCGTGTAGTTGCCGCGTTGCAACGTCTCATCCTTCCCGTCGGGGCGTCCGGCTACGGGGGTATGGGCCACGGCTGAAATCCTCTTTGTCGGGGCAACGTTACCCCGCTTGTTTCCGTGAGACTAACCACAGATGAAGAGGATTGGCAAACCCCCGTGAAGGGACCGACCGTCGCGCTCGCCGGGGCGACTCCGGGTTGGAGAGGGCGGCTGCTTTCCGGCGTTAGCCGAAAGAGCCCGCGGCGCCGCCGGGGGCGCACCCGGCCGCTGCCCGCAGAGCTGGCATGGCGGCAAGCCCTAGCCCCTCCGCCTATTCCGCGTATAATGCGGCAGCAATAAGGGATTATCGGATATGCGAGCCGCCTCCCCCCCGATCGGAAAGCGAATGCGAGTCGTCCTGGCGCAGCCAAGGGGCTTTTGCGCCGGAGTCGAGCGCGCGATCGAGATCGTCGAGCGGGCGATCGAGAAATACGGTCCGCCCATCTATGTCCGGCACGAGATCGTGCACAACCGCCACGTGGTCGAGCGGCTGCGCGCCAAGGGGGCGCATTTCGTCGACGAGCTCGACGAGATCCCGCCGGGCAGCGTCACCATTTTCAGCGCCCATGGCGTCTCGAGCGCCGTCGAGGACGCGGCTGCCCTGCGCGATCTGCCGGTGATCGACGCCACCTGCCCGCTCGTTTCCAAGGTCCATAGCGAGGGCCAGCGCTACGCCAATCAAGACCGCGAGATCATCCTCATCGGCCATGCCGGCCATCCCGAGATCGAGGGCACGATGGGCCGGATCAATGGCAAGGTGCATCTCATCTCACGCGCAGAGGAGGTGGCCTCGCTCGCCGTCAGCGATCCGACGAAGCTTGCCTTCATCACCCAGACGACGCTCAGCGTCGACGACACGCGTGCGGTGATCGACGCGTTGCGCGAGCGATTCCCGACCATCGTCGGACCCGATACCAAGGATATCTGCTACGCGACGCAGAACCGCCAGCGCGCGGCGCGCGAGCTCGCCATGGCGGTCGACGTCGTCCTCGTCGTCGGCGCCGCCAACAGCTCGAATTCGAATCGGCTGCGCGAGATCGCCGCGGAGCAGGGCGTGCCCGCCTATCTCATCGCTGACGCCGACGCGCTCGACCCGAAATGGCTCAGCAGCGCCGGCTCCGTCGGCATCACCGCCGGCGCCTCGGCACCGAGCGAGCTGGTGCAGCAACTCGTCGACCGGCTGCGCGAGCTCGGCGAGGTCGAGCTTTCCACCTTGCCCGGCATCACCGAGAATGTTCGTTTCCGCATGCCGCCCGAGCTCGCCGACACCGTCGTCTGACTCGCCCGGCGCGTCCATCGAGAGGATTCTCCCTTGTCCGTTCCCTTGCACCAGATCATCCGCGTCGGCGCCTATGTCGCCAAGCAGCGCCTCAAGGGCGTCGACCGCTATCCGCTCGTGCTCATGCTCGAGCCGCTGTTCCGCTGCAACCTCGCCTGCGCTGGCTGCGGCAAGATCGACTATCCCGACGCCATCCTGAATCAGCGGCTCTCGGTCGAGCAATGCCTCGAAGCCGTCGATGAATGCGGCGCGCCGGTGGTGTCGATCGCCGGCGGCGAGCCCCTGCTCCATCGCGAGATCGACGAGATCGCCCGCGGCATCATCGCGCGCAAGAAATTCGTCTATCTCTGCACCAACGCGCTGCTGATGGAAAAGAAGATCGACCTGTTCGAGCCGAACCCCTATTTCGTCTGGTCGGTGCATCTCGACGGCGACGCCGAGATGCATGACCGCTCGGTCTGCCAGGACGGCGTCTATGAACGCGCCGCGGCGGCGATCAAGTTGGCGAAGTCGCGGGGCTTCCGCGTCAACATCAACTGCACGCTCTTCGACGGTGCCGCGCCCGAGCGCGTCGCCAAATTCTTCGACGAGGTGATGGCGATCGGCCTCGACGGCATCACCGTCTCGCCCGGCTATGCCTATGAGCGCGCCCCCGATCAGGCGCATTTCCTCAACCGGCGCAAGACCAAGCAGCTTTTCCGTGACATCTTCCGCCTCGGCCGCGGCCACAAATGGTCGTTCAACCAGTCGTCGCTGTTCCTCGATTTCCTCGCCGGCAACCAGAACTACCATTGCACGCCCTGGGGCAATCCGACGCGCAATTATTTCGGCTGGCAGCGTCCCTGCTATCTCCTCGGCGAAGGCTACGCCAAGACCTTCAAGGAGCTGATGGAGGAGACCGACTGGGACGCCTATGGCACCGGCAATTACGAGAAATGTGCCGATTGCATGGTGCATAGCGGCTATGAGGCGACAGCGGTCCTCGACGCAGTGAAGCACCCGCTGAAGGCGTTCGGCGTCGCGATGCGCGGCGTCACCACCGAAGGCGAATGGGCCGAGGAGATTCCGCTCGATCAGCAGCGCCCCGCCGAATACGTCTTCTCGCGCCATGTCGAAGAGGCGGTCGAGCGCATCAAGAATCAGCCGCTGACGCGCAAGGCAAGCTGAGCGGCAGCCGCCCCGACAGTCAAGGGGGCACTCGGCAAGAGCATCTGGCAGCTCCGACCCAGCTAAGCTGGTCGAGCGAAGGAACGCTTGACGCAACGGAGGCTCACCATGGGGATTTTCCGCGACTCGATGATCATCGCGCCGCTCCTGCTGACGGGCGTGCTGCCTGCCGCCGCTCAGCCGGCTCCGCCGCTCGGCTCGGGCACGCCCGTCCGATTGGCTGCCGACGATAGTTCGACATCCGACCGGGACAGCTTCACCCAGAAGGCGCAGACCGAAATGCAGGACTGGCAGAAGAAGATGCACGAGTTCGGCCAGCAGGCCGAGGCGAAAGGACAGGAAGCCGGCAGCGCCGCCCAGAGCGGCCTGAACGATGCCTGGATCAAAGCCAAGGCTGCGTCACACAAGCTGCAGACGGTGGGCGCCGAAGGCTGGGATAGCGCCAAGGCGTCTTACGAGAAGGCATCGCACAATCTTGCGGAGGAGTGGCAAAAGCTTCACTCCGAGGGCAAATGAACAAGGACGCCTGACGCCGGCGTCATTGCCGCAAACGCGCCCGGCAATTTCCCAGGGAATGCCACAATCCTCGCGTCTACTCTCCTCCTCGATCCGTGGATCCGGTAGCACGAGGATGTTTCGACGATGCGAGCGATGGAGTACGAGGACGCGACGCGGATCTACCGCAAGAAGCTGACCGAAAACGATCGCTTGTTTCGCTTGGCGCCGCCGATGCCGAGCCCGGCGCTGTCGCATCGCGACGACGAGACCTGGTATCTGCGCGACGAAAGCGGCCGCCTCATCGCCCGCGTCAGCCCGTCGGGTGTCCGCCTTCCCTGAGCGCAGCGCCGCGATTCAGCGCGTATCGTTCTTGAGCCGCGAAGCTTCGGCACCGAAGGCGCCGGCGAGGAATTTGAGCTCGTCGGCGCGGGCGGACTCGCTTCGGCTGGTGAGGCTGCGGGCTTCGCTCAAGAACTGGTTCGCCCGCGCATGGAGGTGCCTGATGATCTCGTCCTTCGCGTCGCTCGGCAACGTGTGGCGCGCCTCCATGGCTTCGCTGTAGAGCGCGGCGAGCTCTTCGAATTCTCGGGCGATGTTGGGCGTGCGCGCGCCTGCCGCCGACTTGCGGGCGAAATCGGCCCGGCGCTGCAGCAAGGACATCCATTGGAATTCGCCACCCGATTCCATCCATGCGCTCCGGCTTTCTGACGCCCCTCTCATTTAAGATAAAGTCATTGTCATTTCGCTAACGCCTGGCCCCTCGCCGCTTGGCGCCGATCGCTCAAATCCGCGGTAATTTATGTGCGGAAGCGGGAGGATCGGCGCAACGGCATCACCGGCCCGCCAGCGTGACGGCACCGCGATCGAGCGCGCGGAGCGCCCGGCGGGTATCGGACGCCACGCGGAGCAGGGACGGCAGCTGCGCCGGATGGCGGGCGAGCGACAGCAGGACCGCGGCAAGCGCCGGGTGGCCGGAGGCGTCGAGCTCGATCAGCGCCGCCGGCGGCAGGGCGCGCTCCGCCGGATCGGCGACGGCGCGCAACACCAGGAAAGGCAGCCCGCTGTCGATGGCGGCGCGGGCGACGTGATGACTCTCGAGATCGGCCGCGACGGCGCCGCTCTCACGGCGCAGCACGGCTTTGCGCTCGGGGCTCGCGACGATCGCGTCTGCGCCGAGCATGTCGCCGTGGCGCACAGCGATGCCGCGCGCCGCGAGCGCCGCGGCGATGCGCGCGTGCCAGGCGCGGTCCGCCGCCCAACGCGTCCCCGCCGCGTCGCGTACGGCCTCGGGCAGCAACAGGCATCCCGGCCGCAGCGCCGGATCGAGACCGCCACAGATACCGAAGCTGACGAGAGCAGTCGCGCCATCGGCGATGAGCTGCGCGATGACCGCCCGGGTGCGCGCGGCATCGCCGCCGGACGCGGCGGCCGCGAGCCCGGCGCGGCGGGCGATGCGCGCCTCCGCGGCAAGCCCGGTGACCGCCGCGACGCGCATCACATGCCGTAGGCGCGCGTCGTGTCGTTGCCGCGGCGCAGATTGCGATAGCGCGCCAGCGCCCAGAGCGGGAAATAGGCGCAATAGCCGTGATAGCGGAGATAAAAGACCCGCGGGAAACCCACCGCGGTGTACCACGACTCGTCCCAGAGCCCGTGCGGCTGCTGCGTCGCCAGCAGATAGCGCACGCCGCGCGCGACCGCGGGATGATCCACCTCGCCCGCGGCCATCAGCCCGAGCAGCGCCCAGGCCGTCTGCGAGGCGGTGCTCTCCTTGCCCTCGCCGCGCGGACGGTCCGACCAATAAGAGCCGCCATCCTCACCCCAGCCGCCATCGGGCCGCTGCCGCGCCACGAGCCACTGGACGGCGCGGCGGATGGAAGGCGCTCGCCGGTCCATGCCGGCCATGCGCAGCGCGCACAGCGCCGACCAGGTGCCGTAGACATAGTTGGTGCCCCAGCGCCCGAACCACGAGCCGTCGCTCTCCTGCTCGCGTACGAGATAATCGAGACCTTGCGCCGCGACGCGGTCGACCGCGCCGGTGCCGCGGAGCTGATAGAGAAAGCCGACGCAGCGTGCCGAGACATCGGCCGTCGGCGGGTCGAGCAGCGCGCCGTGATCGGCGAAGGGAATGTAGTTCAGATAGAAATAGCTGTTGTCGGCATCGAAAGCGCCCCAGCCGCCGCCGCGGCTCTGCATGCCGGCGATCCATTCATGGGCGCGCTCGACCGACGGCCGATAGCCCGTGCGGTCGAAGCGGTCGAGCGCCATCGCTACCACGGCCGTGTCGTCGACATCGGGGTAATGCGGGTTGGCATATTGAAAGGCCCAGCCGCCGGGCCGCACCCCGGGCCGCCACGTCGCCCAATCGCCGGCGAGATCGAGCACTTGACGCTCGACGAGCCAATCGAGCGCCCGCCGTACGGAAGCGTTCGCCTCGGCCCCGCCCGCTTCCATCAGCGCATGCGCCGCGAGACCGGTATCCCAGATCGGCGAGACGCAGGGCTGGCAATAGGAACGGTCGGGGGCGAGCACCAGCAGCTTCCGCAGCGCCGTCTTGGCGGTAACCAGAGCCGGATCGTCCTTGGCGACGCCGAGGCACTCCATCATCATCACGGCATTCGCCATGGCGGGATAGATCCCACCGAGCCCATCCTCGGCGTTGAGCCGCTCGTGGATAAAAGCGTGCGCCTTGGCGATGGCGCTCTGGTGCGAGCGCGCG
>Ga0335078_10010241_pt1 | contig 13889 bp, 8 predicted proteins | sample Lox_Sample_32_FD_206711 | JGI IMG/M metagenome (GOLD analysis project Ga0335078, IMG submission 206711) | Soil microbial communities from Loxahatchee National Wildlife Refuge, Florida, United States - Lox_Sample_3.2 | ecosystem: Environmental > Terrestrial > Soil > Wetlands | place: USA: Florida...
GAACTTCGCCGCCCACCCACACGGCAGGCGCCGGTTCGAAATCAAATCGGCTGAAGATGCGCACGGTGTCCAGCGGCTCGAGCTTTGGCGCCGCAGCAGGATTGGCGAGGGCTGCGGCGAGATCAAAACTCTGGACGCTGGGGCGGAAATCCGGGGGATTCAAACGCACGATCTCCGCATAATGAGCAGCAGGTTCGGGCAAGAGATCCTTGTAGGAAGAAATCAGATCGCTCAACTTCATGCCCGGTTTGAAGGAGTAGCGGCCGGGGCGCAGGACGTGACCTTGCAGGTAAACGGCATCCTGGTTATACGGAGCGATGGGAAAGATGTGAATCTCGTCGCCATCCTGAACCTTAAAAGAACTGAGTTGCCGGGCGGCACTTTTATCCGGAGAAAGATCGAGGCTCAGCATGGTGCGCTTTTCGTGGGCGTCGAGGCGTTGTATTTCGACGTGCTGCAAGGCGGCTGCCGGGAGAATGCCTCCCGCCAGTTCGAGGACATCGGCGAGGCTTTTTTCTCCGTTCAGTTCATAGACCGCCGGGCGGCGCACCATTCCCGTGATGGTGACTTGCGGGCCGATAGGGGGAACCATCAACGTGTCGCCATTTTCGAGTTTCCGCGCATCGGGCTTGACGCCGCGCAGCAGGAGATCGTAGGCATCAATGTTTTCAAGGAGTTGACGTCCGCGATAATGCTTCAACTCGCGCAGCGAGCCGCGCGGAGTGACCCCTCCCGCGGCAACCAGCGCGTTCAGAGCAGTGGAAAGCGAACTGATGTCATAGGCGCCGGGCTCGGCGACTTCGCCAACGACATACACGCGGACGGTGCGGAGGCGCGAGACGGAAACATCCGCGGAAGTATCGCGAAACTGCGTGGCGATGGCGCGTTCGACGGCCTGTTGCACGTCGCCAAGCGAGCGTCCGCTGACCTGCAAGGGCCCCGCTTCCGGCAAGGTTACGCGCCCTTCGCGATCCACGGTACGCAGGAGACGTGCTGATACTCCTCCCCAGAGGTCAATCGAGAGACTATCTCCGGGACCCACGACGTAATCCGGACCGACGGGTAAATCCATGGGAATGGCGCGGGGGTCGCGCAAGCCGTCGCGGAAGACTTCGGCGCCGAAACGCTGAGGAGGGCCGCTGCGCGAAGCGGCTTGCACGTACAAGTCATAGAGAGAAGGAATATCGGAATAGGGGCTGGGCTGGTGAATCATGGCCACGGGGGCAAGTTCGTTGGCGGTGGGAACTCGCACGGCACGGCCGTAACTGACTTCCGGCGAATAATTTGGATTGCGCGCCGATTCGGGCGTCATCGTGGAATTGAGGTTCGGAGCCCACTCGCGATTTCCCGAAGCATACGGATTTGCAGCCGGATTCTGTGAGAGCGGCGCATTGCCGGACAGGTCCGGAGGGAGATTGTTTCCAGGAATCGCATCCGACGGACGGCGTTGCGGATTCGAAACATTGGTGAGCGAGGAAGGAGGGGGCCCTTCGGCAAGATCGCCGGTTTGAGGTTCGCCCAAGGATGTCTGAGCCTGGAGAATGCCCGGGTTTGCGGAGACGGGGATTCCCTGCCCTGGAATTCCTTGCGGCAACTGCTCCTGCGGAACCACGTTTGATGGAGCGGCGGCGCCACGGCCCTGTTGACCGGTGTACTGGAGATTGCAATCGCCGTTGGCACCGTAAGCGTTTGGATCGCAAGGAACGGCGTTTCTCTCCCGTGTGTGCTGCGTTCTTTGCGGCTGCAAGGAATTGGTATCTTCCTGCGCTTCAATCCGCACGAGCTGCCTGGCACGTTCCTTCAGGATCAGGTCCTGCTCCTTGGCCGCGTCGGAATCAGGATTGACCTTCGGCAACAGGTAGCCGTAACGCTGGAGGAGGCGCGTGGCCGCAGCCCGGAAGGCCACGTCGGTCGCCAAGCGGTCATTGATGGCTTGATCCGTCAGATCATCCTCGTTCACCACTTGCCCGTTGTCGCTGGCCTCTTTGGCGATGAGGCTTTTCAGCTCGACCATCAACCCAGGATTACCGATTAAGACGCCCTTGATGTCCATTGCCGAAGCCGCTACGCGGTTGTAGTTATCCTTGGCAAGCTCGGAGATTTGCGGGCTGGGGTTTCCCGGAACGTCTGCGGGCGGAACAGGGGCTCTCTGCTGCGCCGCGTTCTGCTTAGCGAAACCGCCTGCTGTCCAGACGAGCAAAAGGAACGCGACCGAAAAGATTTTCACGAGGATCCCGAACCGCATCCGAGCTTTCATGATCCTTCTCCCGCGTAAGCAGTTTTCTTGCGCATGACTGCGAGAATGGCTTCTTCGGAGGCTTCGAACACGCTCGAATGAATATCGAAGGTGGCCCAGTACTTGACGCTTTGGCTGTTGTGCAGCGCCACGGCGATGATGCTGACTTCCGGGTAGAGCCGCAGCACGCTTTCGCACAGGCTGGGGCGTTTCCCGTTCTCTTCGAGGTCCAGGAAGAGAAAATCAGGCTGCGTTTCCTGGACGCGGCCAAGAATCTCCGCATCCTCCGTGACTTCCCCCAGGATCTCGATGTCCGGTTGGCCGGCAAAAGTGGAAATGATGCTCTCGCGCATGATGCGGGGGCGGTTGGCAACCAGCATTCGGATTCGTCTCTCCATAGCGCCTCCAAAAGGCCGCGTAGACGTATCTCGCAGGTGAGGCAGCCATTTAACGTTTTGAGGGAGGGGGAGAAACAGGGTCAAAATCGTCCCTAACCCGGTACCAACGAAGTACCTGCTTGCGATACCAACAAAGTACCTATCGAAGAGGATGCCTTGCAGGCGTGCTTATCCGGATGGAAAAAAGAGTGATAACGGCGCGAGGTGCGCCGGCCAGAAAGACGTGTTCAAGGAAGTTCATGATGACAGCTGGCTGGTCAGCTTTATGGGTTATGATCTGGGATACTTCGATCTGGAGAGGCAGGTGCGCGAACCGCTCGAAAATCCGTTCGGCCCAAAAGTGTTACCCATGTCTTAGGTACATTGTGTAACCTATGTCCCCGGGCTGGACCCCGTTTTAAGTGGTCGGGGCGAGTGGATTTGAACCACCGACCTCCTGGTCCCGAACCAGGCGCGCTAGCCAGGCTGCGCTACGCCCCGAACTGTTTCCGAGCAGACTTAGAGTTTACGATGGATTTAAACCACCCGCAACAGCCTTCGGTCAAGGCGAAGAGAAGCGAGTACACTTCGCGCCGCGATGGCAGAGGCAGGTTTCTAATCCGCAGCCGTTGCGGCCTTGCTTTTGTCCGCGCGCACCAGGGGCACGTCCACCAGGTGCTCGGCGAGAAACCACACTTGCAGCTCATTGGTGCGGATCACGTCGGAAACGAGCAGATCGTTTGTCCCATCGTCGCCGGCCTCGCTCGCTTGCCTCGCCATGGTCCGCGCTTCCTTCAGGATCGCCTCATGCGCCTCCAGCAGGCGCGAAATCTGCACTGGCGCTTCTTCGCGGCCGCGAGGAGGCCGGGGGATGATCGTTAATTCGGCCACATCCGCCGCCATGGCGATGCTGATACCGCCCAGGATCTGGATTCGTTCGGCGATGCTGTCCACCAATTCATCCTGTTCGCCATGGTGCTTGTCAAAGAGCAGGTGCAGTTGATAGAACGTGTGTCCCGCGACTTGCCAATGATGCTTTTTGTACATGTCCCGAAGCGTCATGGTGTCCGCCAATAGCTGGTTCAGGTTTTCGGCGCTCGCAGCGCAAACTTTCTCATCCAGCGCAATCGGCAATTTGGCTATCTTGCCGTAGGGCTGAACCTCCGCCGCGTGCTGGTGCTGGATCGGCCTAGCTTCTCTGGTTCCAGCTTCCAGCTGTTTGTACGTTTCCCCTTGCTTGGTATTTTTTGGGCTCATCGTGTTCCCTCCTGCCTTTCGAATCCGCTCGGATTCCGGAAGTTCATCATACGCCCATCCTTTGGATAGTTCATGGCGGCAAAAGTTTCACAGGATTTTGCCACGTTCGGTTCAGTCAGCGCGTTCCGGCCGTATTGTCTCTCTTGGCTGCACTCCGCACATGAAATCTGCCCAGGCCCGAGTTTCCACTGTCAAACGAAAACCGCCGGGGATCTGATCTCCCCGGCGGCTCCCTCGTCTCAGTTCTACCTTTGGCTAGAACTCGTAGCGCAATTCAAACTGCATTACGCGCGGGTTGGTCAGCAATCCAGTGTAGTTTCCGAAATTGCTGCTGTTCGTCATGGACAAGCTCAGGCTCTGCACATCGAACCGCGTGAGGTTCAGTGCGTTGAACACGTCCCAGCGGAACACCAGGTTGTTTGATTCCTTCCAGGGCATTTGCCAGCGCTTGGTCAGCCCCAGGTCCAGCCCGGCGAAGCCGTCGCCGCGCAACGTGTTCCTGGCTCCCACCTGTCCGGGTAGGTCGGGAGCGAAGTCGTTAAACGCCGCCGCAGCAGCCGCTGCGTTCCCGAAAAGGTTCACCGTGCCATCCGGATTCTTGGAGGCTCCAACCGTCTTCGCAGCTGCGATGGGTGTCGCATCTCCGGAGAGCTCCCAGTTCGTTGGCCACTGCGCTCCGTTGCCGACACTGACCGGGAATCCGCTGGTCCACCGGGCAAGCCCGGTCAGTTCCCAGCCTCCAATCAGTGCCTCAACCGCGCCATGCGCGTCGCTGGCTAGCCACCGGCCTCTCCCGAAGGGAAGGTCCACGATCCAGTTGGCATTGAATTGATGAGTGAGGTCGAAATCGGATACCGCCCGAAGTGCTTTCGGATCCCAGGGAAGTATGACTTGACTGCCAAGTCCTCCTTCGTCCGCGATGCGATTCGCGTCCGACGAAATGTCCAGGGACTTCGAATACGTGTAGTTGAATTCGAATTGCACGCCGTGGCTCATGCGCTTCTGCAGGTTGACCTGCAGGGCATTGTAGGAAGCGGTGCCGATGGAACGCCAGGCGTATAGCGCCGCGAACTGCGGATCCACGTAACTGTATGGTCCGCCTACGCCATAGACGGAGTTCCCATTCGAATCCAATAACCCCCAACCCTGGTCCAGGCCCTGTAGGGCTGTCGTTTCGTTTCCACTGAACCCACAGAAGAGGTCATATGCCGCCTGAATTGGGTCACTGGTGTAGACAACGAGCGGGTTCCCACTCGAATCCGTGCCAGTGCATGAAGACATCGCATACTGAGCGCCAGCCGCAGGAGCTTGCAGCATGTCTGCCCAGTACATGCCGGCCTGGCCGAACATACTGTCAGTCACACTCTGCGAAAGCACCCCGGTTCGATAGACCTTGGCAAGCGCCTGTGCAGCAGCGAAGTAATCGATCTTCGTTTTCGGATCCACTAAATCCAGAGGCGAAGCCACGTCCTCCTGCGATAAGAGCCGGTGCGACAGCCTTCCGACGTAGGAAACCTGCAAGGAAAAATCGTGGCCTAGGTCGCGTCCCACGGAAAAATCAATGGTGTACGAGTAAGGAGTCTTCAGCTTGTTGTCCATGCCCCAATACACGGCATACGACCCTGTGTCGCCATTCAAGCCGCTTGGAAAGGTTTGCGGAAAAGTCCCTGCTGGCGCAGACGCTAGCATTTGATTACCCGCCAGGTCCATCGTCGGTATGTTGTTGAAGCCCGTGAGGCCGGTGATGCGCGGTGCGATCTCTGGCGTCTCAATGCCACCGGTGTTGGTTAAGCTCGTGGACAATCCGAAAGACCCGCTCTGGTCGAAGGTCGCTAGCAAGGCCGGACCCAACCGGTCGTAGATCATGCTGAATCCGCCCCGAATGACCGTCTTCCCCCCTTCGCCAAACAGCGATTTGAAGAGCCCGGAGTGCGCGCTGGGCGACCACGCGAACGCCACATGCGGTCCGAAGTTCTTCGTGTCCCAGTCGTAAAAGCCGGGTTTGCCGTTTGCTGGGCCGCCCAGATTGAAGCTCAGGCAGCAAGCCGCGCTTGCCGGGATGCCCTGCAACATCCCCGACGCCCGCTGGTTGAACCAATCGCTCAAGCTCACGTTCGGAGTGACCTGCAAGCCGTTCGTCTCCCAGGGCGGGGAAAAGAGGGAGTAGCGCAGCCCGAGAGTCAGTGTCAAGCTCGGCTTTACCTTCCAGGTATCCTGCGCATACATCTCCCAGGCGTCCGCGGCAAATCGGCGCGAGACAGGTGTGCCGTCAGGCAGCGTGCTCCCGCTTTTCGTGAAGTTATATTGAGCGTTGACTTGGGTGATCATTCCGATCAGCGCCCCCATGGGATAGTCATAATTATTCACGAACCCCGAATCCACTGCGGGATATCCCTCAAAGCCGGGATCGAAGTGTCCAGGCGCTCCGGAACCCGCCATTCCGGCGGTGTCCAGCCACGACGGATTGTCCGACGCGGAAGCAAAGGAATTGATGTTGCTCGACTGCGGGTTGCGCAGAAAGTTGAAATTGAATCCGAATTGCCAGGTGTGCTTTCCCTTGATCCAGGAAATGTCGTCGGCAAAATTGTGCACCGGCACCTGGAAGAGGTTGTTATTCGTGACCGCAAGGCTGGAGTTATTCGTGGTTTCGTCGTCGTTCAAATCCCGGAAAAAAATCGTATCGTCGGTCTGATTTCCGATTTGGCCGAAGCTCTGCCTCGTGTAGCCGTACCGGAAATTGTTGATGAGATTGGACCGCAGTACCGCTGAGTATCCCACGGCCATGCCTTTGCTGTAATCCACCGTGGATAGTTCGGGACCGCCCCCGGGAAGATAAGGTACGCCACCGTCGGTATCGTTTCTCAGCGCTCCGCGCCAGTACAGCGATTGATTTCCGTTGCTTGTGATTTTGTAATCCGCGCGCGCAATGTACCAATTGGTGTCGAACGCCACGGGACCGCTGAACCGGTAGCCGACGAAATTCACGCCGTCGCCTACGGAATTATCGTTCGCGGCATAGGGTGCGAACGACTGAAAATAGGGAATCATCACGTTTGTGCTGATTCCGATCCCCTGCGGGTCCATTGCCTTGATTTGCGTCGGGCCCAACCCGTAATACCCTGGCTGCACGTTGTGCGTGCTTGTCAATCCCTGCACTGTCATGCCGGGACATGTGCTCGTGTCCAGGCTTCCGTCCGGCAGCGTCTGGCACTCGTACTGAATCACGCCGTCCTGCATCGCCGCGCTCGGCACGATGCGTACCACGCTCTGAGCCTCGCGTTGCCGATGGCCCTCGTAATTCACAAAGAAAAACAGCCGGTCCTTTTTGATGGGTCCGCCCAGGGAGCCGCCGAAGTTGTTCCGTAACAGTTTGGGTGGAGTATTGGGCTGCCCGCTCTGCAGTTCCGCCAGCTTGATGAAATAGTCGTTCGCGCTCGTTCCCGTGCTGCGGTGAGTTTCATACAGCGAGCCGTGGAAATCGTTCGTTCCGCTCTTCGTCACGATGGCTACCTGGGCCCCGGACGACCTGCCTTCGTCGGCGTTGTAATTCGAAGTCGTCACGCGGAATTCCTGCACGGAGTCCTGCGTGATCGGCAGCACCGAGGTGAATGCGTACCCCGTCGTGTCCGCGTTGACGTCCACGCCATCCAGTGTGATGTTGCTCTGGTCGCTGCGCGCGCCGTTCACGGCGCCGTTCCTTGTGTCCGTGTCCTTGTTGATATCGGGCCGGTTGCCCGTGTACGCCACTCCCGCCTGTAGCGAAAGGAGTTCCGGGACGTTTCCTGCTTCCAGCGGCAGTTCCTTTACTTGATTTTCGCTGAACGCCGAGCCTAGAGAGGCGTCCGTCGTGTTCAACGCCTGGACTTGCGCGGAGACTTCCACCGTCTGCGCGGCTGATCCTACTTGCAGCGTCACATTGTAAGTGGCGGGGGAGTTCACCAAAAGCTGCACTTTTGAGAGCTGAAATTTGCGGAATCCCGCCATCTCCACGGTAAGCGCGTAAGGACCCGGCGGCAGTGCAAGGAACTCGTAGCCGCCGTCGCTGCCACTCGTGGTTTCACGAGGGATCCCTTGAGCTGTGTTCAAGAGCGTGACCTTTGCCCCGGCCACCGCCGCTCCGGTCTTATCCAGGATTGTCCCATGCAACGAAGTTGTGCCAGTCTGCGCTTGTATCCCACCGGCCAAAAAGAGTCCCGCTAAAAATATAAAGCCAGCCCTCAGCAAATGAAGCCGGGTCATAGACAACTCCTTTTCTGCACCAACTTGAATTCTCGACACGAACGAACGGACAACCGACCTGAACAACACACCGAGGTTTCTGGGACGTGGTTATCGAGGAATGTCTATCCAAATTCCCCCGAATCGAGCAACCCACCCAAAACCGAGATAGACATTGGTTAGGTTTTTAGGACAGACGGGGTACCCGTGTCAAGCAATCTCGGAGATCCAGGGATTTAGAATTTTTATAATTAAATCGAATAAAACAAATATTCAGGCAACGTCAAGACGCAATAGTTTTGCCTCGGTAATGGCTCTGATGGCCCGGATGGAGTTCAGGATGGACTCGGGCACTTCGCCGTCCAGCCGCACCAGGGAAACTGCCTCGGCTCCCTGGACGCCACCGCGCCGCCCGAGGGCGAAAGTCGCAATGTTGATTCCCAGCTTGCCGAGCGTGTTGCCCACCGAGCCGATCACGCCGGGTTCATCGGTATTTTTCAGGTAGAGGATCGTTCCAGCCAGTTCGGCCTCCAGCGCAATTCCGTCAATTGCCAGGACGCGTGGCGTACCATCGAAGAGCACGGTGCCTTCCGCCGTGAAGCCGCGGCCTCCGGCCTTTTCCGGCAGCGCCGCGACCTCGAGCGTATTCGGAAAACCATGCTCCCGCCGCCGCGTTTCTTCTTCGACGGTGAGGCCGCGCGCGGCCGCCACAGCCGGTGCATTGACCATGTTTACTTTTTCTTCGAGCACTGCATTTAGAATTCCGGAAAGCACCGCGCTGCGCAGCAAATGCGTTCCGGTTTCCGCCAGTTCCCCGGCGTAGCGGATTCCGATGCGCGCGGGGCGCGTTGCCGCCGCCTGCGAAACCAGCGAGCCGAGGCGTTCCGCCAGATCCAGGTACGGCTTCACGCGGCGGTATTGGTCCGCGGAAAGCGCTGGAAGATTCACGGCGTTGCGAATGATTCCATCCGCGAGGTAATCCCGGATCTGCACGGCCACCTGCGTGCCGACTTCTTCCTGCGCTTCCTGCGTGGAGCCGGCAATGTGCGGGGTGGCGATCACATTCGGCAATCCCACCAGCGGCGAATTCTTCGGCGGCTCTTCGTTGAAAACGTCTATGGCCGCTCCGCCCAGCCGGCCGCTCTTGATCGCTTCCGCGAGCGCCGGTTCGTCAATCAGCTCGCCGCGCGCCGCGTTGATGATGCGCGCTCCGTTTTTCATTCTTTCGATCGAAGCGGGATTGATCATGTTTTGCGTCGCCGGGCTCAGCGCGGTGTGCAGCGAAATGAAATCGCTCTCCGCAAGCAATTTGTCCAGCGAAACCAGCTCGACTTGCAATTCCTTCGCGGCCGTTTCGCTGATGTACGGATCGTAGGCGATCACGCGCATGTCGAAGGCTTCGGCGCGCTTGGCCACTTCGCTCCCGATGCGTCCCAGGCCGATCAGACCGATGGTCTTGCCGCGCACTTCTGTTCCCGACGATGATTTTTCCCAGCGGCCTTCGCGCAGGGCGTTGTCCAGACGCGGGACTTGCCGGGCCAACGACAGCATCAACGCAAAGGTGTGCTCCGCGACGCTCACGGCGTTGCCGCCCGGTGTACTCATGACGAGAACGCCACGACGAGTGGCCTCCTGCAAATCAATGTTGTCGGTTCCGACGCCGGCGCGGCCCACGGCGCGCAGATGCGGGGCCTTGCTGAGCAAATCCGGAGTGACGCGCGTGGCGCTGCGCACGATCAAGGCGTCCGCGTCGGCCAGCTCCTTGCCAATGGTCTCCTTGGTGGTCAGCACCACGTTCAGCCCGGCCTGCTTCAGCAGGTTCACGCCGCGCTCGCTGATCTTGTCCGCTACGATGACCTTCATGAGTCCCCTTTTCCCGCCTGGTGAGAACCATCCTGGAGGGATGCGCCGCCAACGCTGCATTCCAGGGATACGCTGGTTCTGCTCCGTGTGAGTGAAGCTATCCAAATTAACGGCAGCGCGGCTTGGTGTCAAACAGTCTACTTTCGGACGATCCGGCTGCCTGTTTCACATTGTCATGGGAAATGCCGCGTGTGGTAAAATGCGTTTTTGGGAATGCGGCAGGGAGAACCAACGCGATGAAATTTGGAGTGGTGGTCTTTCCCGGGTCGAATTGCGATCACGACGCGTTTTACGCCATCGGCAAAATCCTCGAAAAGCCTGTAGAGTTCATCTGGCACCAGTCGGAAGACCTGGCGGGGTGCGACGCCATCATCCTGCCCGGCGGATTTTCGTATGGGGATTACTTGAGGACGGGAGCGATTGCGCGGTTTTCGCCGGTGATGAAATCAGTGGAAAAATTCGCGAAGAGTGGCGGAATGGTGCTGGGAATCTGCAACGGATTCCAGATTTTGTGCGAAGCGGGGCTGCTGCCGGGTGCGATGATGCGGAATTCCGGGCTGCGGTTTATCTGCCGGCCCGTGCACATTCGCGTCGAGGAAACGGATACGCCGTTCACGTGCGCGGCGCAGCAGGGACAGATTTTGAAGATTCCGATTGCGCACAGCGACGGGAATTACACGGTGGATGAGGACACGCTGGCGGCGCTGGAGAAGAACCGGCAGATCGTTTTCAGGTATACGACGCGGGACGGGGTCGGCCGCTCTGCGGCCGCACGGGAAGAAGCCGATGCGGCGGGGAATCCCAACGGCTCGATGCACAACATTGCGGGCGTATGCAATCGCGAACGTAATGTGGCGGGATTGATGCCGCATCCGGAGCGAGCGGTGGAATCGGCGCTGGATTCGGCGGATGGATTGGTGATTTTCAGGTCCATGGTTGAGGCGTTGGTGGGAGCGGCGAAGGCGACGGCGTGAGGGCAGAAGGATTATCGTAGTCTTGTATGGGGGGGCACGACATGTCGTGCCCCTACGATTTTTTGGCACAGCCTAAAGTGAGATATGGCGACGGCACAGACGGAAATTAAGGTTACGGCGGAGATTGCGGCGGAGCATGGAGTGACGCGCGAGGAGTACGCGCGAATCCAACAAATCCTGGGACGCGATCCAAACATCACGGAACTGGGGATTTTTTCCGTGATGTGGAGCGAACACTGTTCCTATAAATCGAGCAAGGTACATCTGAAGCGGCTGCCGACGCGCGGAAAGCTGGTGGTGCAGGGGCCGGGAGAAAATGCCGGAGTGGTGGACATCGGCGACGGACTGGTGGCGGCGTTCAAGATCGAATCGCACAACCATCCGAGCTATGTGGAACCGTTCCAGGGAGCGACGACGGGCGTGGGCGGGATTTTGCGGGACATATTCACCATGGGCGCGCGGCCGATTGCGGTGCTGGATTCGCTGCGATTCGGAGAAATCAATCCGGGCCAGAGCACATCCGAGGAGGACGCCAGGAAAAATAGGCGGATTCTGGATGGAGTGATTCGCGGAGTCGGGAGTTATGGAAATTGCTTTGGCGTGCCGACAATCGGCGGAGAAGTGGGATTCGAACCGTGCTACGCGCAGAATCCACTGGTGAACGCGCTGGCTCTGGGCATTGCGCGCAAGGAAGAAATATTTCTGGCGAAGGCGAAGGGCATTGGAAATCCTGTGATTTACGTGGGCGCAAAAACGGGACGCGATGGGATTCACGGCGCATCGCTGCTGGCTTCGGCGGAGTTCACGGAAGAATCGCAGCAGAAGCGGCCGAACGTGCAGGTGGGTGATCCGTTCATGGAAAAGCTGCTTCTGGAAGCGTGCCTCGAAGCGATGCAGACGGGCGCGGTAGTGGCGATCCAGGACATGGGTGCGGCGGGATTGACGTGCTCGACGATGGAGATGGCTTCGCGAGGCGGGACTGGGATCGAAATTGACTTGGCGAAGGTGCCGCAGCGCGAATCGGGCCTGACGCCGTACGAAATCATGCTGAGCGAATCGCAGGAGCGCATGCTGCTGGTGGCGGAAAAGGGCCGTGAGCGGGAAGTGCTGGAGGTGTTCAAGAAGTGGGGGCTGGATGCGGTTGTGGTTGGGACCGTGACTGACGGGGGTTTGGCCGTGGTAAGAGATCACGGAAAAGTGGCGGCGGAAATTCCGGCGCATCCGCTGGCGGAAGAAGGGCCGGTGTATCAGAGGCCGATTGCAGCGCCTGCGGCGCGCGTCGAGAGCGAAAAGGATTGGTTTCATTTTGCGCCGGAAGGCCAGGATCTGAGAGAAAGTTTTGTGACGTTGTTGGCGTCTCCGGCGATTGCTTCGAAGCGCTGGATCACGGAGCAATACGACACAAGCGTGCGCACAAATACGCTGGCGGGGCCGGGAGCGAGCGACGCGGCGGTGGTGCGGATCAAGGAATCGGAGAAAGATGGCCCGAGCGGAAAGACGATGAAGGGGCTTGCGCTTTCCACGGACGGCAACGGACGCTGGTGCTTCTTGAATCCCGAAGTCGGCGCGATGCATGCGGTGGCGGAAGCGGCGCGGAACGTGGCGGCGAGCGGCGCGCGGCCCATTGCGGCGACGAATTGCCTGAACTTCGGAAGCCCGGAAAAACCGGAAGTGATGTGGCAATTTTCGCAGGCGATTGACGGGATCGGCGAAGCGTGCACGGCGCTGGGCACGCCGATCACGGGCGGAAACGTCAGCTTTTACAACGAGACGCTGGGAAAATCCATTTATCCCACGCCGGTGATGGGCGTATTGGGGATTCTGGAAGATTCTTCGCGGGTGATGAAGATCGGGTTTCGCAAGGCGGGAGACGTGATTTTGCTGCTGGACGGCAAAACGTCCCCTGAGCATCATTCCGAGCGAAGCGAGGCATCCCTCATCGCACGTGAATTTTCGTCATCGGAGTATGCGAAACGGATTGGCGGGATTGTGGCGGGCGAGCCGCCGGCGATTGATCTGGCGGCGGAGAAGCAGCTGATCGATTGTCTCGTCGCGCTGGCGGAGCAAGGCGCGGTGCAATCGGCGCATGATATTTCCGATGGAGGGCTGGCGGTGACAGTGGCGGAGAGTTGCTTTGCGGGAAATCAGGAGTGGGCACGGCATGCCGTGCCCCGACCTGGAGCAGAGATTCGCGTTGATGAAGATGTTCCGGCGGAATTCTCGCTATTTGGAGAACGCGGCGCGCGCTGCGTCGTGTCCGTTTCGCCCGCAAAGGTTGGCGCGGTGCTCGAAACTGCGAGACAATATAAAGTTGCGGCGCGCGAGATCGGCAGAGTGACCGCGGATGGCGCGCTCCGCATCGAAGCAAAGGGGCGTACGGTGGTCGAATCCTCCCTCGATTCGCTGTACGATGCTTGGGCCAAATCGCTCGAACGCACGCTCAGTGAGAGATGACCGCAACGGGCATTCACGTCGGTCAGAGTCGAGTGGTCGGCTTCCTGGCAGTTGTATGCGTACTTGCAGGCTACGGTGTAATTCGGGGAATTCTCGGTGGCAACAGGTTCGACCTGTTCTTTCCGCTGGCGCAGGGAGTCTTTGCTGTTCTCGCAGGAGTGGCGGCATGGTATCTCTACCAATCCAAGAAGGTTGGCTGGTACCTGAGCGTCCTTGTCGCATTGAATTGGTTCATTGGCTTGAGCAAGATGAAGATTTTCTGGAATCTTTTTGTGCTTCTGGTGACCCTGGGGATGGCAGCCGTATTGATCTGGCTGGTTCTTCCCGGCGTCAGATCACACTTCGGCTTGGAGTTCTAGGTTGATGAGCACTTTTGCACATTTGCTCGACGATCATTTCCACGACCATTGTGGAGTGGTCGGGGTGTATGGCCACGAGGAAGCGGCGAAGCTCGCGTACCTGGGGCTCTACGCGCTGCAGCATCGCGGACAGGAATCGGCGGGAATCGTA